>Ga0299912_10003122_pt1 | contig 13603 bp, 14 predicted proteins | sample RVTome_2_FD_207667 | JGI IMG/M metagenome (GOLD analysis project Ga0299912, IMG submission 207667) | Soil microbial communities from uranium-contaminated site in the Upper Colorado River Basin, Wyoming, United States - RVT95D214 (version 2) ...
AAGATCGACGCGCACAAGAAAGTGCTCATCGGGAAGGACGTCTCGTTCGGAAGGGACGCTGCGGGCTTCCCCGAGGTGGGAGAGCACTGTGCCGAGAAGGCGCGCGAGGTCATACGCGAGGCGCTCAGAGGGTATGACATCGTATTCGTCGTCGCCGGCATGGGCGGCGGCACGGGAACCGGGGTCGCACCGATAGTTGCCAATGTCGCGCGCGAGCTGAGCGCGGTCACATTCGCAATCCCGATCATGCCCTTCGACCATGAGGGAGAAAGGCGAAAGCAGGTGGCCGCGAACGGCGTCGCGAAGCTGAGGGACTGCGCGAGCGCGACCATCGTCCTCGACAACAACAGACTGCTCTCGGTCGCTGCGGACATGCCTGCCAACGAGGCGTTGAGGGTCGTCGACAGGTCGGTCCTGAGAATCGTCGAATCCGTCTCAAGCCAGACGAGCTCCTATGTCTCGAGCCTGATGCAGGAGATCATGGGCTACACGGACGCCTTCGAGGAGTCGACTCCGGAGCAGCAGACGGCGGTCAGGGATGAGCAGTTCATCCACGCAGACCTGGACCCGATGCTCAACGATTTCGGGCCCAACATGTTCGGATGAGGCCGCCCACGGACGACATACATACGGGCGCGCGAGCCGGATGGATAAGGGCCTCCGCGGCCTGACGTGCCCGCTTGCAAACCATTTCCAAATCTACTTCTTATTGACATCAAGACCTGCCATAGCAAACCGTTTCTATCCAGAAGCGTGTCTGGAGTGATTGTGAAGACAGGGTTCGTGGTCAACCCCATCGCGGGAGTGGGAGGTTTGGTGGGGCTCAAGGGCACCGACGGAGCGTCTACGTTGGCGGAGGCGTTCGCGAGGGGCGGACGAAAGGTCGCGCCAGGGAGGGCCGTAGAGGCGCTCAAGTCCGTCGGAAAGATGGACCTGCCGCTCGAGTTCATCACGTGTTCGAGTGAGATGGGCCAGGACGAGCTCGAGTCCGCCGGCATCAAGCACAAGGTGGTTTGCAGGACTGCTTCGCGGAGCACTGGCGCGGACACCAAGATGGCCGTTCAGGCGTTCCTCGACGAAGGCGCTGAGCTGATCATCTTCGCCGGAGGCGACGGAACCGCTAGGGACGTGCTCGAGATCGCCGACGCCAAGGCGACCATAATCGGCATCCCTGCGGGAGTCAAGATGCACTCCGCGGTCTTCGCACTCACACCGGAGGCTCTCGGGGACCTCGTAGTGGCATTCGTATCCACGGGCAGGACGAGGGATGCCGAAGTCATGGATGTAGATGAGGACAGCTACCGGCAAGGCAAGTTGGATGTGAAGCTGTTCGGCTATGCCAAGGTCCCCGACGACCCCGCAGACCTGCAAGCAGGCAAGACTGTGTACCGTTCCGGCAGTGCTCGAGAAGAGGCCGAGGAGATAGGCCAGTACATTGCCGAGACGATGCGGAAAGGGGTCGCGTACGTACTCGGCCCTGGGACGACGACGGAGGCGATCGCGAAGCATCTGGGCCTGCAGAAGACAGTCCTGGGAGTCGACGTCGTCCTCGACGGGAAGCTGGTCCTCAGGGACGCCTCCGAAGCGCAGCTCCTGAGCTTCTTGGAGCAGCACACCTTGACGGAGATAATCGTCACACCGATAGGGTCCCAGGGGTTCTTCTTCGGGAGGGGGAACCAGCAGATATCCGCTGCAGTGATCCGGAAGGTCGGGCCCGAGAAGATATGCGTGATTGCGACACCGACGAAACTCAAGGACACCAAGGTTTTGCGAGTTGACACCGGCGACAAGGACTTGGACGAAAGGCTCCTCGGGCCGGTGAAGGTCACGACCGGCTACAAGCGCCGGAGGCTCGTCAAAGTGGAATGACCTGGCTAGACGCCGGAGGTCTCCTTGGCAATAAGCTGCTTCCACCCTTCGTCGACGGCCATCTGTATCGACGCAACCTCATCCTCAGTGAGGTGCGAGAACCTGCCCTGGAGCTTGAGGTATTCCTTGATCGGAACCCCCTTGCCCTTCCTTGTTATCCTGACCTTCCCCTCCTCGATCTCGTAGAGCGGGAACGCGTGCGTGTCGACCGCCAGCTTCGCCACCTCGACCGCGTGGCTCGGGTTCATCCGCCAGCCGGGCGGGCATGGCGACATCGCGTGTATGAATCTGAAGCCCTTGATGGATTTCGCCTTCTCGACCTTCTTGATGAAGTCCTCGGGATGGGCTATGGACACGGTCGCAGAGTAGGGGATCCTGTGCGCCTGCATGATCGCCATTATGTCCTTCTTGGGCTCGTGCTTGAACCCGTGGCTCGTCCCGACGGGCGTGGTGGTCGTCCATGCGCCCCAAGGAGTCGAACCGCTCCTCTGGATCCCGGTGTTCATGTACGCTTCGTTGTCGTACATGACGTAGATCGCGTCGGTGCGCCTCTCCGCCGCTCCCGACATCGCCTGCAGGCCGATGTCGACCGTGCCGCCGTCGCCTGCGAATCCGACAACGGTCACATCCTCGATCCCCTTGATGTCCAGCGCGGCCCTCAGGCCCGATATCGCAGCCCCTGTCGCCTCGAACGCCGTGTAGAGCAAGGGGACTTTGAGGCAGTTGCTCGGCCAGTAGCCCGGCATGACCGCCCAGCAGCATGCAGGGATCGACAGTATGGTCCTCTCTCCGAGGCCTTTGAGGAGGTACCTCATCACGAGGTTCGCCCCGCAGCCGGGACAGCCTGTCCCTTCGGGGTATGTGAATTCCTCTTCAGGTATCGTCGTCTTCGTCGTCAGCGCCACCTCCTTGGAAGGCCGGCGACATCGACCCACTCGACCTCGTCCTCCACCCCGCGTTTGGCAACGACCGCGATGTCCTCGAATATCTTGCCCAATATCTTCGGGGTGATGTCCCGCCCGCCGAGACCTGCAATGTAGTTCTTCATGACGGGGCGCTTAGGGCAGGAGTAGAGAGACGCCTTTGCCTCGGAGAACATCGCGCCCGCGGCGCCGAACGTGTAGCTCCTGTCCAACACGGCCATCCCCTCGACCTTGGAGCCCAGCGCCCGGAGTTCCTCGTGCGGGAAGGGCCTGAAGGCCCTTATCCTCGCGAGGCCGACCCTCGAGCCCTTGGCCCTCAGGGCGTCCACGACGTCCTTTGCCGTCCCCGCGACGGACCCCGCCGTCACGAGGACGACATCCGCGTCGTCGCACATGTAGTGCTCCAGCAGGCCCCCGTGGCTCCTGCCGAACACGTGCTTGAACTCCTTCTCGACTGCCAGTATTCTCTCGCGGGCCTCCTTCATCGCGAGCATGTCCTTGTATCTGAATTCCATGTACTGGTCCGGCTTCACCAGCGAGCCGAAGCCTCTGGCCTTCCCCACCTCGATCTTGAACTCGGGCGCATAAGGCGGCAGGAAGGAGTCGACAAGGTTCTGCTCGGGAACATCGACCGGCTCGGAAGTGTGCGATAGAATGAACGCATCCTCGATTATCATCGCGGGGAGCATGACTCTCCTGCTCTCGCAGATCTTGTAGGCCATGATTATTGTGTCCAGGACCTCCTGGTTGCTCTGGCAGAAGAACTGGAGCCAGCCCGTATCCCTCTGCGCGATGGAATCCATGTGGTCGACCCACACGCTCCACGGCGGGGCCATGGCCCGGCTCACGTTCGTCATCACGATCGGAAGCCTGGCACCGGAGGCCCACATCAGCACCTCGTGCATCAGGGTGAGCCCGTGCGAGCTCGTCGCGGTGTACGTGCGCGCGCCCGCGGTCTCGGCTGCGATGCAGGCCGCCATGGCGCTGTGCTCGCTCTCGACCGGAATGTACTTCGCGTTGAGCTCTCCGGAGGTGACGAACTCGGCCAGCTTCTCGACGATCGACGTCTGCGGCGTGATGGGATATGCAGCTATGACCTCCGCGCGCGACAGCTTCGCACCGTATGCGGACGCGTAGTTGCCGGTCATGACCATCCTCATTGTTCCCCCTCCTTGACCATCTTGATGCATTTGGCGGGGCACTCGAAGGCGCAGATTCCGCACCCCTTGCAGTAGTCCAGGTCTATCACTGGCACGCCGTCCACGAGCCTTATCACCGCGTCGGGACAGAACTTCCAGCAGATGGTGCACTTCTTGCACTTCTCCTTGTCCACGACCGGCCTGACGACTCTCCAAAGTCCTGTGAGGTTGACCGTGCTGGGAGTGTCCGAAATCGGAGTGAGCGGCAGCTCCTCGTGGCTCTTCGTCATAGGCTGACCTCCGCGGTCCTGTCGAATGCCTCTCTCGCGGCCGCGACGTTCTCCTCCTCCTTCACGGGAGCGACCTCGCGGATGCTTTCGAGGACCGGGTCCAGGGCGACAGTTGGGCACATCTTCGCGAACCCGCCCATGATGGCGGTGTTGACGATAGGCGCGGTCTGGGAGCCTATACCATGCGACGCCGCGATCGCCGTCGCGTCTAAGACAAAGTACCTGAACTTCGACGGGAGGCCCTCGAGCTTCCTCCCCTCAGGCCAATTGATCAGCACGCTTCCCCCGACTTTGAGACCTTCAAGCACGTCCACGCCCTTCAGCAACGAGTTGTCGAGAACGACTACGTAGTCCGGCCAGTAGATGTTCGACTTGATCCTGATGGGCTTGCTGTCGATCCTCGTGTAGGCTGTCACAGGGGCGCCCCTCCGCTCAACGCCAAAGAACGGGAACGCGGACACCTCAAAACCCATCCTGAAGGCTGCCTTCGCCAGGACCTCCGAAGCGATGACGACGCCCTGGCCTCCCCTCCCGTGGAATCTCACTTCGATCAGCGGGGACACCAATTGACAAGATAGCATTTGTGAGCTATTAAGTATTCACCGAGCTACCAGACCGCCCGAATTTTCGGTGACGTCTGGCAAGGGCTAGCACGGAGCACACGACGGCGCATGGGATTAGATACATGTGATGCGATTCTTCCGATTGTGAAGAGAGACCTCGGTGTGCTCCACGCCAGGACGTTCGGTCATGCGACGGAGGACATCGTCAAGGTGCGGACCGCCATGGCGAACGCGTTCGGCGAGTGCGAGCTGCACGTCCAAGAGACCGAGGGGCACCATGGGAACCCCATCAGCATCCTCGAGTGCTCCCTGGAGGACGCCGACGGCGTCCTCGAGTTCTTCTCCAAGATCGGGGATGACGACATACAGCAACTTCTCAGAACCCTGGACGAACGTGTTGATGACGATTGCAACCTCTTCCTCAAGATCGACAAGCAGTCTGCATACCAGGGCGATATCAAGCTCTCCTCGGGCGAGGATGTGCTGTCGGTGAGGGTGAAGGTCCGATCGTACCCCGCGAAGCGCGAGTTGGCAGTTGTGGCCGCGCAAGATTACCTGCTCGGCGTCCTCGAGCGCAGAAAGGCCAGCAGCTGACCGTCCGGCCGCGCCCGGGGGACGATTCATTATAATAATGATTGGACATCTGCCAATCAGGTCACGCAGGGGTAGCCAAGACCGGTCAACGGCGCAAGGCTTAGGACCTTGTCCAGCAGTGGTTCCGCGGTTCAAATCCGCGCCCCTGCACTACTTCTCTTTCCTCTCCTTCGCGGAGACGAACCGGTCGCACCCCGAATCGTACTCCTCGGGCGACAGCCACTTCCTGTACTTCCCTTCCGGGAAGCACCCTCGCTGCTGCCCCTTCGCAGAATACCACTTGCAGCTCCTGCAGGTCCTGCCCGAGCCGCGCCTCAGCGAGGCTAGAATGAGCATCTCCTCGCGAGTGTAACCGTCTTCACTCACGTCATCCTTGTCTGCCACGAATAGTGATGGCTCTCAGTGGTTATGAGTGCTACCGTTGACCTATCGGTCATAAATACGTCCCAGGCGTTCCGTCTGGCCGTGAAGTTCCTCTACTGCGCCAAGTGCAAGGACGTTCGAGTGAAGGCTTGGTATCAGATGCGGCCCAGATGCCCCCGGTGTATGCGGGACGCGACGATGATCGTCGTGAAGAACAGTCCACTCACCTACCTCACGTATGCCCTCTACTTCATCGTCCTCGGCCTGGTCGCATACTCCCTCAGGACGGACGACAAGACGTTTCTCTACTACGCCATCGCGGGGCTCGCCGTAGCCGTGATAGCGGCGTACGTCGACATGGCCCGGGGAGAGAAGCTGGCCAGGAAGAGGGTGAAGATAGCTGATTCAGACACCGCCACCTTCCGAAGGCGAGGCTGGATCTAGAACCAGGACGACGATGTAATGCCCTCCCGATTGACGGGGGAGCGTCACTGAACCTGCAAAGGCGAGTGCCGTAGGGTCTGGGGCCGATGGGATGGCGAGCATAGGCTCGTCGTATGAGCCGTCCTCGCGGAAGGCGACAAGGTGCGGCTCCATGGCGGGGCTGCACGCACACGATAGCGTCCAGCATAAGAAATCGTTGAATGCCGCAAACAGCTCGACCGGTGTTCCTGAATCAATCTCGTCTAGCTCGAACGAGAGCACCTCCGAGAACTCCTCGTACCCGGTCACGGTGACGGACGGGCTGGTGTTCAATTCCATGGATGTTCCCACCGACGCTCTCATAAGGACGGCCAGGAGGTCGGCGGGGTCGCAGAAGCCCGCGGAGCCATCCTCATGGGCGCCATCGTACGACCCACTCTGATTGAGCAGCATCCCTGTCACGAGCAAGGCGGCTGCGAAGAAGACCATCGCATCAAGAAGCGCGAGCTGCGCGGATGTGTCGCACCAGCGTCTACCAGACGAGTACCATCACCTCCACAACAGCAACCATGCCCATCGGGTCCAGGGCGTTCACAAACCCTGATGCGTATGCAGTGCGAAGGGCTCCCTCGGGCAAACCTCTCGTTGCGCTGCACAGCCACGCATGCTCAGGATGGTGCTCCGTAGCGCTTATACAGAACTGACAATCCGAGTCAATCTCTGCAGCGACGGCGAACAAATCGAGGCCTGTTATGTGTTCGATGGACGGCGCATGTCCGATGGTTTCCGGAGGCGATATTTCTCTTAGCACCGCCGTGAGGAGCTCCTCCGCGAGGATGCCCAGCTCCTCTTCCACCCTACCATCCATTGCATCATGCGCTGTCCACACACCAGCTGACACGATCACCGCGACCCCGACCATGACGAAAAGCAGCACTGTCAGGTCCTCGAAGAAGCCTCCTACTGCGGCGTCATCCCATGACATCGGCCCAGCCACCGCGATCCTTGACTAGAGCTGCTGGCGCTACATGTAGCTTACGAAAACTGCGACGGTAAATGAACTCCAGCAATCATCGTCTGAACCATGAAGCAGCGCCGAGGGCCGTCAAAAACTCTAGCGCCAGCGTCGATGCCTGAGATTGCCTGCCCGCACGAGTTCACCGAGGAGGAGGGACTGCAGCTCGAGATCGACTGCATGACATGCACCGGACCTCAGGACCTGCTCAACCGCAGATGCCTCATAGGCGCAGTGAACGTCATGGCGAACGGGTCGGTCCCCGACGCGGTGATCCTCAGACGGTTCATGCACAAGCGATACCGGTCCGACCAAATCCGCCTGATATCCATGATCGCAGCCGAGCTGGGCGTTCTGGGGAGGGCGCTTTCGTGCACGGAGTCGCCGTCGGACAGGAGATGTCGGACATGCCCTGCCAGCCTGCCCAGGTTGCTCGTTGAGCTGAAGCGGAATCTTGTCGAGGACCCCGCCGCGTATTTTCGGGAGCGAGGCAGAACGGTCGCAGACGTGCGCGAGCGCGCGTTGAGCACGCGATGCGAGAACGCGCATAGCTGCATCGAACGGGCTCTGGAGACGAGTACGCTCCACAAAGGAGGTGCAGACCCGTGGGAGAAGGGACGCCACGTCCCCGAATAGTGTCCGAGCGCCAAGCTCCCGTCCAGCCAAAGGCAGTGCCAAAGAACACAGGCGTCAACTCTCCCGGATACGACACGAGGCCTTGCTTCGCGTCATCATGGGTGGAGCAGAGGACGGCGGAAGAAGACTACACAGTTGCCAGCTACCAGGTCGCCGGCGTGGACGTGCGCGTGCTCTCGCCGCCTGATTCCAGCTACGGCCTCTATCTGGTTGCGCCTCCCGAGTATGATCTGAACCCCTCACACCTCCACGCTCTTGCGGATGCGTTGAGATCAATCACCTCACACGTTCCTTCCGGGGTCGAGATACTCTCTCTCGATACGATGAGGCCTTACATCAAGGCCAAGGCCAGAGACCTGCTCTACCAGCACCTCGCTTCATGTGCCCAGCCGAACGGGATGAACACCGCCCTGAACGATGAGGCGGAGAAGCTCTCGGAGCTTCTCTGCAAATACACGGCCGGCTACGGCGTGCTCGAGACCCTGCTTACGGACCCAGTGATCCAGGACATCTACGTCGACTCTCCCTCGTGGAAGAACCCGGTGCAGGTGGTCCTTCGCTCGGACACTGGCACCTCCGTCAGACAGAAGTGTCGGACGAACATCTACGTCGGCAGCAGGGATGTCCAGTCATTCGTCTCGAGGGTCAAGTTCGAGACCGGACTACCCTTCTCAGAGGCGCATCCCGTGCTGGAGGCGGACCTGAGGCGGCTCGGGGCTAGAGTCACCCTCGTCGGCCCTCCTTTGAGTGCAAGAGGCATATCCGTGGCGATAAGGAAGCATTCCCACGACCTGCGGACCCTGCCCAAGCTGATCCGGAACGGATCCCTGTCCCCGCTCCTGTCGAGTTTCCTATGGGCCTGCGTCCTAGGAAGGAGGACGGTGCTCGTCGCTGGGAGCAGGGGAGCCGGAAAGACGACTCTGCTTGGCGCCATGATGCTCGAGTTCCCGCTGTCGCAGAGGATCGTCCTCATAGAGGACACGCCCGAAGTCCCCGCGTCGAAGATGCAGGCGCTCGGATACGACATACAGACCATGAGGTTCTCGGGGACTGCGGAGGTGGGGACGGGTTCGGCCCAGGAGGCTCTCAGGGCCAGCTTGCGGATGGGAGAGAGCGCGATCATCATCGGCGAGGTGAGGGGGGCTGAGGCGAGGGTTCTCTACGAGAGCATGCGCGCGGGTAGCGCGGGCTCTGCGGTCCTGGGGACGATACACGGCAATTCTGCGAAGGGCGTGCTCGACAGGGCTTTGGAGGACCTCGGCGTGTCTGAGAGGGCGTTCTCGTCGACCGACATCGTCGTTGTCATCGGCCTGATCAGGAGCCCCGATGGTACGAGGTTCGAGAGGAGGGTGGTGGAGGTGGCAGAGGTGAGGGAGAGCCAGGGGAAGGTCGAGCTGGTCGCCCTGTTCTCGACACAGCCGGGGTGCAACTGCGCGAAGCCCACGCCCGAGTTCTCCCCCCAGTGTAAGACTGTGAAGGGCATCTCGGAAGCTCTTGGGGTCGGCCCTGAAGCGATGCTCGAGATCATACGGGTGCGCGCGCATGCGGACCAGGAGCTGGCGGACTCCGAACACGCGGATGAAGTCCACGGCGACATGTTCCGAGTGAGGTCCAACGAGGTGCTCTCCCACCACCTGTTTGCCCACTCGGACCCGCAAGTCGGCCTGAGAGAATGGAGGGGGTGGTTCCTCGAGCACGCAAAGGCCGCATAGATCACCCGCCCGACGATACGAGCAAACATGCCTGCGCATTTGTGCGATCGGAAGGACTTTGGGCATTCGCCCTGTGAGAAGAACGCGCCAGACGGCTCTGACGAGCCGCACACGGGAACAAGATGAGCTTTCTCTCGCACTTGAATTATCCGGCCTGGACGTGTCGACCGTTTCGGTCGACACCGCCTCGAAGACAGCAGCGGTGCTCACGCTCCTCATCGCGCTGGTATGCAGCCTTGTCTGCGCCCTCTTGCTCGATCCGAGCTCCCTGTTCGCGCTGCCGGTGTTGGTCGTCGTCGCCCCGCTACTTGCATACGAGGCAGTCCACGGGCATCCTGCCAGGCTAGCGACGAGGAGGGCGGAGGACGTTCTCCGGGATTCGATGCGCGGCACCAACCTGATAATCATGAGCCTCAGGCACGAGCCGTCGCTTCCAAGAGCAATCCAGTTCGCTTCCAGAGGCAGAAGCGCGTTCGCCCACGAGCTGAGGACTTGCATATGGAGTGTCATCATGGCGAAGCATGCCAGCTTCGAGGAGACGCTCCAGGAACTCGGGGACAGATGGGCATCGAAGAGCCAGGAGCTGAAGACATCCCTAGACGCCCTGGTGACGGCTTCTTGCGAGTCCACGGAGGAGGGCAAGCGGAGGGCGCTCGACAGGGCGAACAACGCCATGGTGGCGGGCGCGAAGCACAGGATAGAGGAGTACGCGCTGTCCCTGTCCACCCCCAGCATGATCATGTTCGGGCTCGGGATACTCCTCCCGCTCATGGTGGGCTCGTTCCTGCCGATGCTCTCGTGGGACCTGTGGTCGATGGACGAGGTCGGCAGGGATCCAGAGCTTATCGGGAGTGGCCGGACAACGCTCCAGACGCTTTTCGTGATGAACATCCTGTTCCCCGCTGTGGCGCTGTTCGTCGCGCTATCCACCACTTCGCGGCACCCGATGCAGGCGAGGACGAGACCGATGAGGAAGACTGTGGGCCTCGCCGAGGTCGCGGTCTGCGCGGCAGTCTCGATCTCCGCGGCGGTGCTCTCAACATGGTTCTTGGACGGACGGCTCAGGGGAGCTGCGATCCTGCTGTCTGTGACCGTCCCCGTCGCCGCGCTGCTGGTCGTCCGAGGCGGGGGTTCGGGGGAACGAAGAAGGTCCGAGTCCTCGCTCGGGATCGAGGACGCCCTATTCAGGGCCGGTGCCAGGATGACCGAAGGCGAGAACCTCGAGACCGCGCTCTCAAGAACGGCCTCGCACATGTCTGGGACTGGCGGACTGAAACTGAGGACGCATGTGCTCAGGTCCGTTGCCACAGGTTGGGACGAGGACGGTTCCACAACATCCAAAGAGGCGCTCGAAACCGAGGGGAACGCGATGGAAGGCCTTCGGATGGTGCAGGCCGCCGCCTCGAAGGACGAAGGAGCAGCGGGCATCCTGGCGATGGACCTCGCTGCATACCTCAAGGACCTGCGGGACCTTGACAGGACACTCAGGACGAGGCTGAAACCGATGGTCTCGATGATGAAGATGACCAGCTACGCGCTCTCCCCGGTCGTCCTCGGCGTGACGTTCGCGATCTACCTGTCGCTTGGCGAGATCGCGGGCTCGGGCCTGGGCACTGGTGGTGCCGATGCATTCTACCTCATCCTGGGGCTCTTCCTCGCGGAGACCGACGCGGTCGTCATGTATTTCGTGTGGGGGATCGAAGGCGGCGATGACCACGGAAGGCTTCTGCACTCGATAGGCGCCTGCATTCTCTCCTCAGAAGCCATCTACACCGCGGCTTCATTCGTGGCCGCGGGATGAGGTCGCCCTGGCTCACGCGGGCCGGGATTTCCCCGCGATCCGCTCCATGTTCCTCTCGAGGAGGGCCAGCTCCTTCGAGTCGAACGCGCGCGGATCCGCTGGGACGACCATGACGGCCTGCCTCTGAGAGATGTGGTCGTTCATCTGGTCGATCGCCCTGAGGACCTTCGTGAAGTCGTTGTTCGTCACCAGGTACTCGATCCCGTCCAGCAGGATGATGCTGTTGTCGTGCGCCTCTATGAACTGAATGATCGTGTTCGTGAGGATCCCCAGGTTGGTAGGGGCGATGACGTCCTCGCCCGTCCTGGTCGCCAGCCAGTATATCGGGGTCTGCTCGAGGCCGTACTTCTGCCTGATCATGTCCGGGTGCTGTCGGCTGACCGCGATGCCCACTGTCTTCTTGCCGTCCCGCTCGGCCGTCGACACAATGTTCACGAACGCATCGAAGCTGATGTCCGGAGGCGCCTCCTCGACGACATAGGACCTCCCCGGGAGAAGATTGTACTTCCTCGTGATCCCCAGTCCCGCCTCCCCAGTAGACCTCTTCATCTTGGCCTTCCTGGAGAACAGGCCCATCTAATCACTCCACATCGCCAGCACGGAACTGAGGGCGATCTCGTTCGTGGGCTTCAGAATGAAGTCCTTCGCCCCGTGCTCGATGCTATCCTTGATCATCTTCTTGTTTATGATCGAGCTCATCGCGACTATGGTCGCCTTTGGGTCTATGTCCCTCAGCGCTTTCGTTAGCTCGACGCCGGACTTGCCCGGCAGGATCATGTCGACGAAGCATATGTTCGGCTTCTCCCTCGTGAAGACCTCGACGGCCTCGTTGTAGTCCCTAGCCTCGACGACTTCGTGGAAACCGACCTTGACAAGCAGCTCGATCATGACCTTCCTGAAGGCCTCGGAATCGTCGACGACGAGTATCTTCAATTGCTCACCCGCACAAGGTCTACAGATGAACCTGGTGGGTAATTATCGTTGTGTTGGAAGAAGGGAGATGGGCAGGCATTTGACATCCTGACGCAAGGCCCCTCCGGTTTTCCTTTTCGGAGCACGTCGTCCATTCAAGGTTGCGTGCCATCAAGGAAGGGACTTATATGCTACCCATCTCGGGTTATCATTGGACCGCATCGCTCATAAACGTTGTCCCTGCAGGCAAGGTGTACTGGCATGGGCATCCTGGGCAATGAGGACAAACATTAATATACTGGCAGGCGGATTCTTCAACAACGCCTTTTAGCTGGCATATTTTCGGCGACGGTGTTCATTCATGACCGATATTGAGGATGTCAAGAAGGGTACGACGACCATAGGGATGGTCTGTCAAGAGGGAGTAATCATGGCCACGGAGATGAGGGCCACGATGGGCACGCTCATCGCTCACAAGACGACACAGAAACTGTTCAAGATAGACGACAACCTAGGGCTGACGGTCGCAGGCGTCGTCGGAGACGCGCAGACGCTTGCACGGTACATCACCGCAGAGGTGGAGTTGTACAAGCTCAAGAGAGGGCAGTCGATGAGCGTAAGGTCCGCTGCGACCCTGACGTCGAACATACTCGCGGGGAGCAGGTACTACCCTTACTGGGTCGGATTGATCCTCGGCGGGGTCGACAGGGATGGCTCGCACGTGTACGCGCTGGACATGGTCGGAGGGGCAATCCCAGATGACTATGTGACCACCGGCTCAGGGTCTCCGTACGTCTACGGTGTTCTTGAGGACCACTACCAGAAGGGCCTGACCGTGAGCGACGGCATCGACCTCGCGGTGAGGGCCCTGCACGCGGCAATGAAGAGGGACTCCGCATCGGGCGACGGATACTCGGTCGCCTCGATCACGCGCGACGGCTTCAGCCAGCTCGACGAGAAGGAGATCGCGAAGCGTTTGGCCAAGATGAAGCTCGCCTGATCTACATAATCCAAAACACTAGGCGTTTCTGCCTGCATGTATTCGATTGAGTTGAGTGAACGAGATGGGCATAGAGAAAGTCCTTGACGAGGCCAGAGAGGCCGTGAAGAAGATCATCCCCACCCACATTGAGGTAACGGATGTTGACTTCGAGGGGCCAGTGATAGTCATTTACACCAAGAACCTCGAGGAGTTCGCGCACAACAACGACCTGGTCCGCCAGCTCGCGCAGAACCTGCGCCGGAGGGTCGCCATCAGGCCGGACCCGTCCATGTTGGCGAGCACGGAGAGCGCGGAGGAGCAGATCAGGAAGATCATCCCCGAAGAGGCGAAGATAACAAACATCTACTTCGACGACGACAC
>Ga0299912_10003123_pt1 | contig 13600 bp, 30 predicted proteins | sample RVTome_2_FD_207667 | JGI IMG/M metagenome (GOLD analysis project Ga0299912, IMG submission 207667) | Soil microbial communities from uranium-contaminated site in the Upper Colorado River Basin, Wyoming, United States - RVT95D214 (version 2) ...
AATCATATTAAGAAAGGAAATAATTAAAATGAACACAAAAGATATTTTAAATCAGTTCCTTTTTCCTTCAGTAGCAACAAATGTGAGACGAAAGTCTTACCCAAAGTATGATACTGTTGCGATAGCTGCAGGAACAACGGAATATTTCTTTTTCACAACTGCAATAGGAAATATTTTCCTAAGAAATACAAGACTTCCGCTTGCAGGTACCGAAGTCTTTTTCATTACGGCTTTATCTGCCTATTTAGAATTAAAAATTTCTACAACTGACTTAGCAAATGCAGTGAATGAAATACTTCAGCAAAGCTATTTGGAAATTTCGGTGGATAATAGAGTCGTTTGTAAATTGCCTGGACTTGACTTTGTGAATTTCATGTACTCAGATACGTTCAGTGATCAAGTCGTGGTTACGTCAGTTCAACCTCGACTCGGTGGGAATTTAAACGGTGATGGATTCCTTGGAAGAAAACTTCCTTTACCTATCATTCTAAATTCCACAAGTGCATTTCAATTCCGGTTTGTAACAACAGCGGCGGCAGCAACTGCATTTGATCAAACAAATATGAGATTAACGCTTCATGGCATACAGCTTGACAAGCTTGATAGCTACTATTGGGATAACTTAAAGAATGCACAATTCCAACAGGTTCCGGTTACTTATTATCAGACTACAGTTATTCCAAGTAATGCGGCTCAAACTTATGCACTATTTGCTAATCCTGCTCAAGCTCAAAACTTATGGAGTAAAACATTTCCGTTAAGCGATATTGTGACTGCATCAATTCAAAACATTGAAGTATTCGTAAACCAGCCGGATACACCTATTGCAGCCGCAACAATTTGGAATAGCAGGCTCACAAACGTTTTACAAATAAACGTAGATGAAATCGATTTGTATAATTCAAACCTGGATAATATGCTTTCGCTTTTTGCAGGCTTTGCAGTTGCACTTACTACAACTCCAGATTTGGATGTAGTAAACTTTTTGCAAAAACGACAGTCATACACTTTTCCGATTCCACTTGAGTTCCCAGCTAACAGCAATGTGCTAATCAATTTAACACAGCCTGCTGCTTCGCTTGGAATAACCGGAGAGTTTACGGTTGCTTTAAGAGGTGTTGAAACCAGAAGGGTAGCTTAACATCATGTCATATAAATCAATAATTCAAAACGGTGAGTTTTGTTACGCTACCGCGATAACAACTCTCACCACAGGTCAAACTCTTGTACCCGCAATCAATATCAATAATGATAGTGATTTTGAGGTTCACGAGATTCGGGCAGTAGTGATGCTGCCTGCAACTGGTATTAATGCCGCTACAGGAACTATCACTATGTTAGCTTCCCTAGCATCCGGTGAACTTTTCTCAAATGTGGCAATTAACATTCTCAGTTTTGCTCAGATCATTGCAACTTTAGCGGCGAATGATTTTCCTTTACAGGGTTATCCGATAAGGTTACCCGGCGGCATGAGAATTCCGGCAAATTCTCAGATCAATCATACTTTAACTAACAACACAAACGGCACAGTACTTGTTCAGATACAGTACTGGGGTTCAAAAGTTCAGCGTTCAGAAAGTTAAAGTTTGAAGGATTCAATTAAAATATGTTTTCCTGAGAGTGATGCAGAGTTAGATCTGCTCACTCTTCCGTTTAAAAGTACCTATCGAGTTCTATCGTGGCAGGGTCCATCTAATGGTACTTTATTAACTCCAGATTTTAATATTATAGATTTAGAAGGAAAATATATAGTTATAAAATCCTTTAGAATAATTCCTTATTATCCAGCTGCAAATGCAGTAGATATGTATGTGACAGATGGTATAACAGTTAATCAAGAAATCATTCAATCAGGTGCAAGAATAGACCGTTTGTTTGATATTAAAAGCGTAGGAACTGTAATTGTTATGTTAATTAATGGTGCCCCTGTCAATTTTTTTAATGCAAATTTTCCTTTAGATGTTGATCTTCAAAACATTTATTATAAATACCCGGAAAAAGTTCAAACAATTAGTTTAACGGTAAATGGTCAAATAATTTTTAATCTTCAAAATAATACTGCAACCGATTCTAATTTAAAAGTAAACATGGAAGTTTACTTAATATGAAAATTACTCCAGTTCAAATAGGCAATTTGCAAATTACCGATATTGAATCCTCGCCTGTTAGCGTGGATTTTGTTAATAGAACTATGAGTTGGAAAGTAACCGTTTCAGGTCCAAGAATATTTTACCAAATAAATTATTTGGTTCAATCGGCTCAGTTTGATTTATATCTTGCTAATTTTACGGCAATCAAATTCAGAGATTTTATTCTTAACGATTTAGGTTTAACACTCTTATGATTCACCTTCTTCAACGTAAATACGAAGTAAAAAAAAAAGACACTTAGGCATTAGTGGTATTGGTATTCCCGCATCATTCACTCCCGCTTCTCTCACAAATTTAAAAAACTGGTTTAGAAATAATCTTTCTATTGGAGATACAACTTGTATTAAATGGATGGATTATCTTACTGCTTCAAACGGTGCATGTGGAATAAATCAACCCAATAATAGTTTTGTTTTTTCCTATAATCCTGCTCCTCCTCCTATTTGGGATTTAATAGATACATTAAACGGATATAATGTTTTAGATCAAACAAATGTTTTTCTTATCAATAACAACAATCAAGCTAATTTATTATTGGCGGCAAATGATTCATTTACTTCAATTGGCATTCTACGTGCCAATGGAATAGGTTCCTCTCCTCCAGGTCAAGCTCACGCTATGACCGATGCTCCTTCCAATAGTCATATCTCAATTGGTTTAGGCGGTGGTGGAGTCAATAATAATTTAAGACTAATGTGTCGTTCAGACAATGGTCAGTTGGTTAATATTGATGGAGGTTTACTTGTTGGTCAAGGATGGAAGATTGTTTGTTGGCAATATGACTGGACTACATTCACCGGGAAACTAATCGTTGATGGAAATATTTTTACGGGTACAAATGTTTTAATGAACAACTGGCTTTTTACAAATCCAACATCGACTTATTATGTTGGATGCAATTATAATATAGCGCCTTATTATCCTTGGGATGGATTGATAGGTGAATTTGTAGAGTACACGGGCATAAAAAGCAATGCAGATATAAATCAGTTGGGAAATTATTTCGCCAATAAATATGCTTTAGTCTGGACTAACATATGATACTATCAAAATCAGTAGTTAGGCAATATGCTTATGATGCAGGCTTTAGAGGTTCTCATCTCGATGCGGCGGTTGAAATTGCTTTATGTGAGAGTGGAGGAAATACAAATGCTCATTGCTTAAATTGTTTTCCTGGAGTGAAAGAAGATAGTCGTGGCTTATGGCAAATAAATGTTAATGCACATCCTCAGTATAAAGACGTTGACTTATTTAATCCTGCAATCAATGCGCGAGCGGCTTATCAGGTTTATCTTGAATCAGGCAGTGATTACGATCCTTGGACGTGTGCTTTAAAATTAGGACTTAGAAATCCCCCTCAAAAAAAAAATAATTACGGATTTGCTTTTATCGGATTAATTGCTTTATATTTCATATCAAAAGACTAACAAGGTTTATAGATATGGAAACAAAAGACAAAAAAACTCAATCTCAAAAGCATTATGCTAAGATGAAAGAAGAAACTCCCGAAGGTTTGCCTATACCTGCAACTAAGCTGCGCTTTCCTATAATTCCCAAAAGCATTGAATATCTCGACATCATTCTTAAGAAAGTAACTGTTAAGAGTTATAAAAAAGAAATTGCCAATATGAGTTGGAGAAAGCTAAATGAAAAAATTTTTGAGGATGGTGTACCTGCAGGTCAATACTCTTATGCAATGAAATTTTTTGATAGTGATGCTATTTATCGCGGGTTTATCAAATCTGTTAATCCTAAAGGCAATAGAGTTTCAGCGCCTGCCGATCCAACAAATGATAACATATCTAGGATTCAAACAACTATCGAGGGACTTAAAGAATCACTAAAGGCAACCGGAGGAAATAATATTGGCATTGACTACATCTTACAGGCAACTCAAAAAGCACATGAAAGTGAAATTAGTATCTACAAATATCAAGTTGAAAACCTTAAGGAAAAGATATTAGAGTTAAAAGCAAACATCATTGAACTCAATGCGGATTTAGACCAAGCAGATCAAACCATTGTAGAATTACAAAGTCAAGGGGGCCAAAATAAACTAACAGAAACATTGTTAGGATTAGCAAATCAATTTCTTCCACAAAAACCAAAAGGATAAATTATGTTATTTATAAAAAGACTCCAGGCACAGCCAAAGGTTAAATCAGTACGAGCTAAAATTAGGAAGGCAAAAGCACTTCAGCAAAAACTTTCAAATGAATACCGTCGAGTAATCAAGTCTGAGGGCGGTCGTTTAGGTAAATTAATTAAGAAAGCCCGAAAGAGACGCTGATTTATATCATAATTACTTTTTAGCTCTTTCATTAAGGGCATTCTGAGGCACGATCTTGGGTTTGTACGTAGTTAATCATTCCCTTTATTAGATATTGCCGAACTGGTAACTCGGCAACCGAAAGGCAGTGTTGTGAGATGAACCACGACCTGTCATAATCAGCCGCTCTTTCTAACTCGATAAGATTAGATTGAGCGGTTTTTTTATTTGTGAATGTATTATCGATAATTGTAATACAAAATAAAGCTTTGAAATGTAATACGATCTAAGATGGTATACCGACCTAGATTGTATTACAATCCGGATTGTAATACACTGATCAATATAATAAAGGAACAAATTATGAAATTAACTGATTTCCTAACAGACTGGCTAAATAGAAGATCAAAGACAGTATCAATGAGATTAACGGATAAGGAAAAATTCGTTATAGATACCCTCAAAGGTTCTCAATCCTATGCAGATCACTATTTAGATTTGATTAAATATCTTGCTGGTGAAAAGCCAGCATTAAAAAAACACTTCAAAAATTGTTTTACAGATGATTATGAAGAAAGATTCAAGGCAAAAAAAATGTGATTCTAATCACAAATTGCCTTTCGGGCTTTACCTTGTCAAAGACATTTGTATTGTGCGTTTCGTCACATCGGTAATTTCAATGTCATTGTATAACAAACGACATTTGAGCAAACTATGTCACACTTGTTTTTATTATATTGTTTCTATTCCCAAAACATTTTAAGAAGTAATCATTAAAAAATATGATTGATACTATCAAGCTGAACTTAGAAGATTGTGAAATCACTGATAAAGCACAGATAGTAATTGAGCCATCACCTTATATTCACGATTCGCAACAAAGGTTTATTAATTATGATTTATTCTTAGACAATAGTACCGGAGAGATAGTACAGGGGAAAAAAGCATATCTAAACACAGACAAATTTAATATCACAATAAAACCAAAGTACAAATTAGAAACAGATGCGATTGATAAAAAATTCATGTACGATAAAAAGTACATGGCAGGCATGGTAGTTGGTAAGATTCAAAATATAAAAGTTCCTTCAGAAAAATTTAATGCTGGAGTTTTTGTTCAAGCTTCATTACCAAGATATTTAAACGAAACAAATTATGAATCAATTTCTATCAGTGACGAAAAAACCGTTTTAAAACATTTGGAAAAAGATTTATGGAATGCAGGAATTAAGACAAACATTTGGAATGCTAATTTAAGTCGCTTTGATATTTTTTCAAACATCGTAACAGATGAAAGCTTTTCAAGTTACGCTGAAATATTTTCAATGATAAATTTATCTCGAATGCAGCGTTTTGAATATGCAGGGACAACTTTTCTTTACAAAAACGGTGAGCAGCAAATTTGCTGTTATGATAAAATTTTTGAAATTGAGAACAAGCATAAATCTGTAAAAGAATTTAAAATGCCAGTTCATCCGCCAAATGTTATGCGGATTGAAAATCGCCTTTTAAAGAAAAGAAAGATTTTTGACTTAGCTGGTTTTTTTCGTTTAAAAGATATGTACAAAAATTATGATTTTGTTAAAGATCACTATCGAAAAGAAGTCGGAGATAGCATTTTTAAATATGATATTGATGAATTAAAAATAATTTCAATGAGTCGAATGAAAGAGGAAATGGAAAAGTTTAGAGGTCTACTTAGAGATATGAATCCTGAACTTGCAGAACATCAAATTTTTTGTTTTGATTGGGATGTGATCAAACGAAAAAATAATAACGAAATCGAAAACGAAATGCAAACTTTTAAATCTGTAAAAGGTCGTAACTGGTTACAAAAATATTTAGAAGCGATTGCATTATCTTATTATTTAAATATGATGACAACAAAAGAATTTTCAGAGATAATTGAGAATTTAGATTTTATGAATCGTTTTCAAAAAAGTCGTTTAAAGAAAAAAATTGAAAAAACTTATCTTGATACCGAAATGATAAAAGATAGTTTCGCTTCAAAGGAGAAAAGAAAAATTGATCTTTACATGGAATTAAAAACTAAATTTTACAAAGCAGTTGCATGAGGAATATAATTTGGTTTAGTTGCGGTGCAGCTTCTTCAATTATGGCTTTAATAGTTTTAAATAATTTGCCTGAAGCGGAGTTGGTTTATTGTGATACTGGTGGAGAACATGTTGATAACAAACGTTTTATTAATGATTTTGAAAAATATTCTGGTAAAACCATAATTATTTTAAAATCAGAATACAAAGATCATTTTGATGTAATTGAAAGATTTAGATATTTAAATGGTGTAAACGGTGCAAGGTGTACTGTAGAATTAAAAAAAAGGTTACGTTATGAATATCAGCGTTTAGACGATGTGCAATATTTTGGTTTTACAGTAGATGAAAAGAAAAGATCAAATAGATTTAAAGAAAATTTTCCCGAAGCCAACGCTATGTTTCCATTAATTGAATCAAATTTGACAAAAAATATGTGTATAGAAAAGCTGATTGGTTTAGGGATTGAATTACCCGAAATGTATAGGTTGGGTTTTAATAATAATAATTGCATTGGTTGTGTAAAAGGCGGAAAAGGTTATTGGAATAAGATAAAAATCGAATTTCCAGAACATTTTAATAAAATGGCTTTATTAGAAAGAAAGCTAAATCATAGTTGCATAAATGGAAAGTATCTTGATGAATTAAAGCCAAACGAGGGAAACCATAAGGATTTATTAATATCATGTGGATTTGATTGTACTTCTTTACCGATTTGAGAAAAATATTCACGTAAGTTTTACTAATAGACATGGCATATTGACTTATGTTTAATATCTATGTATATTTTAGCGTTTCTTTCTTGGCATGTGGCTTGTAACTCTTAGAACAAGTTTAACAAACAAGAAAGAATGAAAAATGAAACCAGTTACGATAGAAGAATTGATATGGAGTTTGAGATTAATGAAATTAAATAAACCGGATGCTTTGTTTTTGTATGGTGGAAAATATTTAAGACGTGATGCAATGATAGCTGTTTTTGAAAATGCAATTGAAAGGATAGCAAAATGACTGACTTTAGAAAATTGTTTTTATTGTTAATCGGTTGGGGTCTGTTCTTTGCTGGGCTTGCATATGGCTGGACTTACTATATCGGAACTTTGAAGAATTATCTAAATAAATTTTAATATGAAAAAGCATAATGATGATATGTTGTTCTTTCTCATTCCAGCCCTATTTGTTGCGTGGTATTTATTTAACAAGGATAAATTAAGTTTGAAAGATTTTGAAAAAATATTTAATAAGATTAGTGATGTAAGTATAGAGTACTTATTGAAAGATGAAAAGAAACAAGAAAGCATTCTTAAAGAAGCAAACAAAATTTTGAAAGGAAAAAAGATATGACCGCTCAAGAAAAAATTATTTTGTTGGAAAAATTTAATCAATTTTTAGAAGAGTTAAACAATGCTCTTTTGAGGGCTTTATCTAAAACTTTTTTACAGGTTAAGAAATGAGCGATTTTTCTAAATTAGTCGTTGACGGAAAAACAATTTACGTTTTTGATAGTGCGAAAATTCCGAAGGAAGTTCTAAGATTAAAAAACTTAACCGGAGTTTCCTTTAATGATGCAACCTATAAGGAAAGACAACCGTTTATTGAACTCGAAGCAAAAATTGAATATATGAAGAAAAAAAGTTGAGAAATGATATTTTTACAAACATATAAACAACATAAGATTTTTCTAGCTTCTTCTAGTAATTATTATATTGGTTATGCTCTTTCAGATCGTATTTGGAAACGCAACATAAAGAGTTTGACTAGTTGCAAACGTATTATTACATGTGCTTGGAAAGAACTTAAAGAATTTAATAAAACTCTTGATTAAATGTCAAAACCTGATTACATATATTATGATATTGATTCCGAAAGAAAAAAAGGCATAGCGGCTGTCGTGGTAATTTTCTTTCTCGGTGTTTGTGTTGGAATTTTATTAATGAAATTTATTTTTTGAGGGAATAATATGGTTGCAAAGGGCGTTTCTGTTGGTTTTATTGTTTGTGTTGTTCTATATATTTTTTTATTTATTTTATTTCTTGCAAGTTCCGGTTGTTCTCTGTTGCAAGGTGATGTTTCTAAAAATACCGATTACAAAATTTTGTATGAGGTTTTGCAAGTTCAGTTAGCAAGTACTCAGGGTATGCTGGTTAAATCTGAAGCTGCATTGAGTGAAATGCGGGAAAGTGAAAAGACTCTTAGGCATTCCCTAGATTCCCTTTTTAAATACACAGACGAAAAAACAGATAGTCTTTATTCTGTAATTTCTATTAAGGATATTTTGCTTAAATCAAATGATGCAAATATTGATACGATGCTTTGGTATATAAATGAAGGTGTTATAAATTATATAAACAAGCTTCGGGCAAAATATGGGTTAGAAGATTTATGAGTGAACGTAAAGAAAAAGAGTTAAGACGAAAGATGAGAAAAATCAGCAACACTCTGATTTTAAATTTTCTTAATGAATGCAGAACCATGGATTTCTGGACTCGTTTCAAGGTTGCTAACAAAATTCTTTTTAGCTTTAAAAATAAGAAGGGCGTTTAATGGAAGATGAAAAAAAAGCGGTTGAATTGCTTAAAGCAGTTTTGCTGAAATTTTATTATGATTTTCACTTTGAGCCAAAATCTTTTCTAATTACTCTGATTAAATATTTCGGTTCAGCAGAACAAAAAAGAAAATCAGAAGGGTTTAATCACCGGGTTTGCTTAAAAGTATTTGAGGAGATGTATCCTGAACAAAGATAAGCCGACAATTGAAGTCTGGTCTAATAATTTAAAAAAGTTTGATTTCATTCACGATCACATGGGTTTTGAATGCGATAGTTGCGGATGTATTCCCGAATCAATATATTGCTGTTGGTTTTGGGATAAAGAAAAGCAAAGACGCTATCTCAGATATGAATGTTTAAATTGCTCGGACAAAATTTTTAAGACAGATGGTTATTTAATAAATTTTATTAGCGTTTTAAGAATAACTTCTTATTGTAATTTTCCATTGATTGACGAAATCGAAAATATTTTATTTGTTGCAAAACATTTTATAATGAAAAAAGATAATGAATACATTAAAGCCAAATTATGAGGACATTTCTCGACCGAGACTCGATCCTGGTTTAAAAGACAGGATTGACAAGTTGAGAGATAAATTAAAAATTGAAAATATGCCCTTAAGTAGCGTCAACAACATTCTTTGCTCAATCGGTTTAGAATGCTTAGAACGAAGCTTTGATCAGTTGGGCAATAATTTAAAAGAAACAGATTTTATAAAGAATTTTTTCAAAGCACTCCATCCATGATCCCCTGACGGTGTAGGGAGATTCTGCCTCCGCTTCCTACACCTGTAATTTTTCCCATATCGGTAAAAAAGTCCGATTCGGGTCTTGACATGACGCCCATCACATCCTAACTTACCCCTAAACAAAAAGACACTTATTTGCGTGATGCTAAAGTAAATTATTTTAAAGTTCCTATTCAGGACGGTTTAAGGTCAACCTTAGTCGTTATGAGGGAATTAGAACGCATTGCTTTAAGTGAGCCGGGTTTTAGGCAATGGATTAAAAACAATTTTGCTAGTACTTGTGGAGTTTGCCAATTAAAGAAGGTCTGGCAATATGTGCGATCCAACTTTAAATATTTGGAAGATAATTACGATGAAGTAATTATTAGTCCGGCAATCATAATTCAAAACCGCTTCGGTGATTGTGATGACTTCGCTCTTTTTATTCATACTGTTTTCACGGCTTTAAACATTGACTCTAAGTACATTTTATTCGGTGCAGAAAAAAATAAACCAACACATGTTGCGGTATATGCGATGGGTACAATTGTAGACGGAACTAATTTCAATTTTAACACTATTCCGAAAAAATACAGATATTATAATTTTGCATGAAAGAATTTTTTGAGATAGTCACCCTCCACGATTGTGTGGGTTGCAATAATAAAAGGAAAATTAAAATGAGGGATGAAAATAGCTGGTATGCTTCGCTGCCCGTTATAGGACAAATTATAGACATACTTTTTTCCGGAGGACGCTCTCCACAGCAAATACAAGCCGATGAAATTGCAAGCGCAAATTTTCATTATGCAATAGCTCAAAATCCAAATCATCCAAGCAATCCCGGTAAACATGTTTATCCTTTAACAATAGATCAAGTCGGAGCTATACTTAGACCCGGATGGAATGCAGGCGAAAACGGAACTCAATTAGCAAATCGTTTTATCAATGCTTTAATATCAATTGATAACGGAGTTACATATTACAACGAAACAGGAAAGATGCCGAGTCAAGCAGGAATTTTTGGCGATATTGGAATAGTCCCGTTGTTAATGGTCGGTGGTTTAGCATATATGTTTTTAAGTAGTCCGTCTAAAAAAAGGAAAACAGCATGAAAGATACACTGCCTTTGTTAGCCATTGGTTTAATTGCATATTTAATTTTATCTAAAAAAGATGTTACCGTCGTTCCTAAACCAGGCGATACGAATTACATGCAATCGAAAGGATATGTTAAGGGTTCAGATGGCTTATGGCATAAAACGTCGGTTGTAAGTTGAAATCACTTTTAAAAAACGGTAGAGTAATTCGTTTAGGTGCTTTGCCGGGAAATAAATGTTTTACGGTGGATTTGAACAAAGACGATTCGCCTGTTGAAAAGATTCCTGATAAAACTTTGTTGTATGTTTTGATAGCGATAGGAATTATAAATCTGATAAAAAATTAAAATGTTTAAGGGATTAAAAGATAGTGTTTGTCCAACGGATTATGATAGACTACCGATAACGGCAAACAATGGAATTACTTATTATGTCTGTATTCCTTTTTCATTTATTCCGGCAGGACTTTTCAATACTAAGTTGAAAGTTTATTTGTGGCCTTTAGAAATTTTAGTACAGAACGGTTATTTGGTTAAGGTTGCTGGTTCGTCTCCGATTCGATATAATTTTGTTTCAACTACGGATGCACCTATAGATCCTGGTAAAAAGAAAGAAGAAATCGTGGATTATATTTGGCAAAAACCAAAAACAATAATTCCACCAAAACCAGCCGAAACAATTTTACCATCTGACGATCAATGGATCTCGGGAATAGATAACGTGACTTTAATTATCGTAGGCTTAGGTTTATTCTTATTATTTAAAAATTAAATGTTTGAATGCAATCGAGAAAAGTTTATAAAACTAAAAAACATTTCCAACGCTCCAACTATGGAATTTGTTCAAAAATTTTATGCAGATAATTCCTGGAGAATAGAAGCTGGATATGATCCAGGGGCTATCAATTGTTATGAGCGGCTTTATTATTTCTGGACTTATTACAAGGAAAAGACTTCTTTTCCTTGGTATGCACTTTTGATTTTTGTTCCTTTATTTTTTGGTAAGCGCTAATGTCACTATGTACACAATCGGCATGGTATGCGGCAAATGCACAATATAAAAGTTGGTATTTAGAAAACTACCCATGGCTTTTGGAATTCCCTCCAAACATGGATGGTTTAAGAGATTTTTATATTGACGACATGAAAGCAAGAAATCTAACTCCACTAGATTCATTCAAAAACTGTTATGAGTTTCTTTTGAGTTACGGTTTAGAAAATTTGCCTTTAGCAGGAAAAGCCGGACGATTTTCGGGTCAAACGTTTTGGAGTCGGTTAGTAAAAGATCAGTGGACTGGTGATAGTACGTTATGGACCGCAGTAAAGGAAACCGGTTCACAAATTGGTAAAACATTCGATTGGATTTTACCAGTTGCAATTTTGTTTTTGATAATTTATGCGAGTAAAGATTGAATAAGTTAGCGGTCCTCAAAGATGGAATTACCTATGATACAAACATTCTCAATTTTGGGACTGGATGCTGGAAGTTTAATTGTCAAGACACCAAAGGTTTATATTTGCCAATGGTAACTGAAACAAGAAATTTTAATTTAGGTTCTTTCAAAGTTGAAGCTGTAAAAGAAACAAATATGGTTCCTTACTTAGCGGCGGCTTTAGTTTTATATTTTATAATGAGGTAAAAATGAAAAATTGGATAATTACAAACGCAATCAATCTTTTACTTGAATTGCTATCGCCGGAAATTATTAAAAAGGCATTAGATTCTTTTCTAAATACAATTGAAGATTATGTTGAAAAAACTCCGAACAAATTTGATGATGCGGCTATTGGCACTCTTTGCTCTTTGGTTAGGAAAGCAATTGGAATACCAGATAGCAAACCTTAACAAATGGCATGGAAGTATACGAAAGCTCTTCATAATGCAGATGAAAAGCTTGCTGATGAACGTGAACTGCATAAAAGGGAAATTGATTCCCTTAATAAACGTTATGAACTTTTATTAAAAGAAACCAACGAAATTCACTTTAAGCAGTTAAATGAAAATGCACAAAGAACTATTGAAGAAAGAGGACATTTCCCAAGTAATGAAATGTTTGAACCTTTTCGAGATCAAGTAATGAAATTTATCTCAACACATGAAGGATCTTCGAGTGGTGTTAGTAAAACTATCGGTTATCTTGTAATAATCAATAGTGCTATTCTTGGTTTTCTTGGTATTGGTTTAGTCGTTTACGGATTTATAAAATAAAAAACTAATTAATTTATTTATTAAAGGAAGGTACTCAAATGGCAACTCGCAGAAAACGTTTCTCGAAAGTGGGAATCAATCAATCGCTGATAATTGATACAGCGATAGCATCCCTCATTGTTCAGCTTGCGCCTGGACTGGTCAATCAATTTTTGTTTTCATCTAATCCCTTAACCGGGATGACCTCAACTCTCGCGGGAGTTGGAGCGGCTTATCTTTATGGTATGTTGATGAATAACAGCAATGTTAGCAATATCGGAATTGCACTCGGTGCAGTTGATTTTGTCAAACCAATGATAAGTCAGCTATTGCCCGCTCCAAGTGGAGTCGGTGATTATTTCCAAATGTCAGATTATGGCTCATTGAACGATTACACAAACGACCCCTCGCATCGTTTGAATCACGTTCAATATGCTGAATCATATTAAGAAAGGAAATAATTAAAATGAACACAAAAGATATTTTAAATCAGTTCCTTTTTCCTTCAGTAGCAACAAATGTGAGACGAAAGTCTTACCCAAAGTATGATACTGTTGCGATAGCT
>Ga0299912_10003124_pt1 | contig 13594 bp, 12 predicted proteins | sample RVTome_2_FD_207667 | JGI IMG/M metagenome (GOLD analysis project Ga0299912, IMG submission 207667) | Soil microbial communities from uranium-contaminated site in the Upper Colorado River Basin, Wyoming, United States - RVT95D214 (version 2) ...
ATCGCTGGCTGGGATTTGGCTTTTTCCGCTTTCAGCCATCGGAAGTGTTTAAAATATCTTTATTGATGTATCTGGCCTATATCCTCGTGGATGATAAAGACAAGTCGAAAAATCTGAAAAAAATGATTTCGCACATGGTAATTGCCGGGATGGGAATCTTGCTGATTATCAAACAGCCCGATTTAGGCACGACTATGCTAATATTTGCTTCTACGGTCGCAGTTTTGTTTCTGGCGGGATTGAATCTCCGCTATTTAATTTTCGCCGGACTGGGAATCGTTATGCTCGGGGGAATCATAGTCTTTGGCTTGGGTTACGAAAAGGACCGCATCGATGATTATATTACCTGTCTGAATGATCCTCTGGGCAATGCGGAGCAGGCTAACCTTTCGCGCGGTTATTATCAGAGCCGTCAATCATTGATAAGCATCGGATCAGGCGGTCTTCTGGGGCGTGGTTTAGGAGGCGGTGGGCAGAAAAATTTATTCTTACCGGCCCCTCACACCGATTTCATCTTTTCCGCCTCGGCTGAGGAAGGCGGGTTTTTGCTATGCGTGTTTATATTGGGACTGCAATTCACCTTTGGTTATAGCGCGCTTAAAATCGCCGGAAAGTCGGGCGATAAGCAGGGCTTATTACTGGCCGCCGGCCTGGGTGTTATGATTACGCTTCAGGCTATCATAAATGTCGGTGTTACTCTTGGTCTATTGCCAATAACCGGTATCACTTTGCCGTTTTTCAGTTATGGCGGGTCATCGCTGGTGATTTGCTGCGCGGCCGCGGGCCTGATTCTATCGGTAGCCAGGTTTGGCGGAGCTCCCAGAGTAAGATACATGAGGGCAAGATGAGGATTCTGTTTGCCGGCGGGGGCACCGGCGGTCATCTGATCCCGGCGATTAATATAGCCAAATCACTGCAGGGCAAACTCATCGGCGCCGAATTTTTGTTTGTAGGGATCAAGGGCGGGATGGAGAAAGCCATCGTCGAAAGAAATGGTTTTAAAATCGAAGAAATCGAAGTCGTAGGTCTGCAGCGTAATTTATCCGGGATGTTCGATTTCTCGAAAAAAATCATGCGTGCCTTTACCCAGGCTGATAAACTCGTGCGAGGATTCGGGCCGGAGATAGTAATCGGTACCGGCGGTTATTTGTCGGCGCCGGTAGTGCTGGCCGGTAAAAGGCGTCATGCCAGGATTCTTATTCAGGAACAAAATGTTTTTCCCGGTCTGGCCACAAGATTTTTAGCCAGGTTCGCCGACCGGATTTGCCTTGCGTTCGAGGGTTCAACTAAATATTTCCAGGGCATACGCAACACGGTAGTCACCGGTAATCCGCTTCGCAATGATCTTTTCTTGGCCAAAGGGAATGGATTTTTACATGAGTTCGGTTTGGAGCCTAAGAAGAAAGTGCTATTTATCACAGGCGGCAGCCGCGGCGCGAAATCGATAAATGACGCGATAACCGATTTTATCAAGGCGGGACATTTGCCGGACGATTGGCAATTGCTCTGGCAGACCGGCCAGGACAAACACGATCAAGTAATCAATCAACTGAAAAATGTTAAATTTACCGGCGTGATACAGCCGTTTATCGATAACATGCCCAAAGCTTACGCCGTTGCCGACCTGGTGTTGTGCCGGGCCGGAGCAATGACCTTATCGGAGCTTTTGGCATTAGGATTGCCGGCGCTGCTTGTGCCTTATCCGTACGCCACCGCCAATCACCAGATGAAGAACGCTCTCGATTTAAAAACCCGAGGCGCCGTCGAGGTTATCGCCGATTCGAAACTTAAGTCAGATACATTTGCTGAATTGCTGGCCGGTCTGATAGGCGACAGTATCAGGCGCGAAAGATTATCGGAAAAATCGAAGTTGCTGGGTAATTTTAAGGGTACGGAAGCCATTACTGAGGAGATAATAAAACTGACATGAAATTTAAACGCATAAAAAAACTGCATTTCGTCGGTATCGGTGGAACCGGTATGTGCGGTATAGCCGAGGTACTTTTTAATCTTGGCTATAAAATCAGCGGCTCGGACATGAAGAAAACCGAAGTGACCGAATACCTGCAGAATTTAGGAATAGATATCAAGTATAGGCACGAGGGAGAAAATATTCAGGACGCCGATGTGGTAGTCTATTCATCGGCCGTAACCCGCGATAATCCTGAACTTATAGCCGCCGCCGGTAAAAAAATCCCGGCAATTGCCCGCGCCGAAATGCTGTCCGAACTGATGAAAATGAAATTCTCCATAGCTGTTGCCGGTACTCATGGCAAAACTACTACCACCTCGCTTATAGGTCATGTTCTAAGTTCAGTCGGTTTCGATCCAACTGTTATCGTCGGCGGCCGGGTTTTGGGAGTGGGAACCAACGCCTATGTCGGTAAAGGGGAATATATAGTTATCGAAGCCGACGAGTTTGACAGATCACTTTTACGGTTTTATCCAACCATCGCCGTTATCACCTCAATTGAACCTGAGCATATGGAATGTTATGAAAATCTCGACGATTTGCATAATTGCTTTGTGGAGTTCGCTTCGCGGGTGCCTTTCTATGGCAGTATAGTTTATTGTCTGGATGATCCCGGCCTGCAGCAGGTGAGAACGCGGTTTAAGCGTCCCAGCATATCGTACGGTTTTTCCCGCCATGCCGACCTGTATGCCACAGATATAACTTACTCGGCCAAGGGGGCGCGTTATACCTGCCGTAGCAATGGTAAAATGCACGGCGAAGTGAAAATACCGCTTTTGGGCAAACATAATGTTTTGAATTCATTAGCCGCTCTGGCTGTTGCCATAGATCTGGAAATACCCTTTGACAAAGCCGCCGCCGCTTGCGCGACTTTCACCGGAGTGGGCAGGCGGCTCGAACTGGTGGGGCAAGTGAATGGGATCAAGGTGTTCGATGATTACGGTCATCACCCCACCGAGATTAAAGCCACGCTGGAGGGAGTCAGGCGGAGTTTCGAGGGCAGAATAATCGTGGTGTTTCAGCCGCATCTCTATTCGCGGACGAAAGCTTTCTATAATGAATTCGGCGCGTCTTTCTTCGATTCCGATATGTTGCTGATTTTAGAAATATTTCCATCAAGGGAAAAACCAATAGAAGGCATAACCGGCCGTATGGTTGCCGAAGCGGCTTTGAAATCCGGGCATAAAAATGTCAGGTTTATCGAAAATAAAGATGATATTCCCGGCTTGCTAAAAGCCGAATTGAAAAGCGGCGACTTGGTGGTGGTAATCGGCGCCGGAGATATTTACCGCTTATCGCCTAAAATCTTGAAGGAATTGGAAAAGTGAAACGTCTTATCGGAGCTATATTAATCGTCGGCCTGGCTTTAGCCGCCGGCCGCTATGCATTTATTAAATTAAGCAATATCTCGTGGTTTTGCCTGGCCGATGTAAGTATCAAATGCCCTGATAATATCGAAAAGCAGCAGGTTTTGAACACTTCGCGCCTAAAAATCGGCGAATCGATATTCATTCAGGATCTGGTAAGAGCCGGCGACGCGCTTTTGCGGATGCCGGGAGTCGAATCGGTAATGATCAAGCGTAAATTGCCGTCATCGGTTGAAATTGAACTTGAACCGGAAGAAGTGGTTTTATTCGTCAAAACAAATAAAATCTACGGGCTTACCAGGGCTTTGAAATTAGTCGATATCGGCAATCCCATAGAATTTTTACCGCTGGTAACCGGGCTTTCCGATAAACGAAGCCAGGATTATCAAAACGATATCAAGCTATGCTATTCATTGGCGCTTTTTGATAAATTACAATTATCATCTAAAAATCTGTCCGTCCGGTTATCGGAAATACATTTTCTTGAATCGGATAAAGTCGAATTAATTTTCGATCCGGGTGGCGTGAAAGTACTTTTGCCGCTGCGCAATTATCCTGAATCTTTAGACAGGCTGGCAACGCTCGATAACACGGGGATTTTAGGTAATTCCGGCTCCTTTGACATGACAGCCGGAAAAATGGTGGTTAAAAACGGGGTTTGAAATGGCTAAAGAAAATTACATCGTCGGTTTAGATATAGGCAGTACAAAAGTCATGGTCGCGGTAGCCAGGCCCGTTGAGGATGGCGGGTTCACGCTTCTTGGGATCGGGCGAGCGCCGGCGGAAGGTTTAAAACGCGGCGTGGTAGTCGATCTGGAGAAAGTCGTTAGTTCAATTCATAACGCTGCTGCCGATGCCGAGATGGTTTCCGGGTGCAAAATAACCTCGGTTTATGCCGGTATTGCCGGCGAGCATATTAAAAGTATCAATAGCCGCGGTGTGATCGCCGTAGGCAAGGGTACATCGGAAATCAGTCATTCCGATGTCGAACGGGTGATTGAGGCTGCCCGGGCCGTAGCCATACCCGCCGACCGCGAGATCATCCATGTCCTACCGCAGGAATTTACGGTTGACGATCAAACCGGAGTTACCGATCCGATCGGCATGTCGGGTATGCGGCTGGAGGTCAACGTTCATATCGTAACCGGTTCGACCGCCTCGGTTGCCAATGTTATCAAAGCGATTGAAAAGGCTAACCTCTCGGTCGAGGAACTGGTTCTGGGACCGTTCGCAGCCGCTTACGCAGTGCTGGATGCGGATGAAAGAGAATTAGGCTGCGTGCTTATCGATATGGGCGCGGGCACCACCGATATTGCGGCTTTCCTGGATGGTTCGATTAAGCATACGGCGGTGCTCGGCATCGGCGGCAAAAATGTCACCAACGACATCGCTATCGGTCTGCGCACGCCGCTTGAACAGGCGGAAAGAATCAAATGTCTGCATGGCTCGGCTTTTTCAGCGATGGTCGAATCCAACGAGATGATATTAGTCCCCGGAGTCGGCGGACGGGAATCCAAAGAGGTTTCACGTTCGGTGTTGGCGGCAATAGTCGAGCCTCGGGCTGAAGAGATTTTCTCATTGGTTGCCCGGGAATTGAAAAAGGCGAATATCGCGGAGTCGTTGGCCTCGGGAGTAGTTTTAACCGGCGGAGCTTCCCAGCTTCAGGGTATCCCCGAACTGGCCGAGCAGATTTTTAATCTGCCTGCCAAACTTGCCGGGCCGCAATGCGCGGTTGAGGGACGTGATGAGGCAATTGGACCGGATTGCGCCGTGGCCATAGGTTTGGTTCGTTATGGGGTTTTAAGCGAACAAGCCATCAGCAGTAAGCTGGCCAAGAAACGCGGCCCCAAATTTATAGAACGAATAAAGAGTATATTTTCAGAATATTTTTAAACTCCTCTGCCGAGGAGTAGGAGGGATGTGACCGTGATCGAGTATGATGTTGAAAGCGAAACCTACGCGAAGATGAAAGTAGTCGGCGTTGGCGGGGCGGGCGGCAATGCTATCAACCGCATGATCGAGTCCGGACTGGTCGGCGTGAAATTCGTTTCAGTTAATACCGACAGCCAGGCGTTAGATTTCAACAAAGCCGAAACCATAGTGCAAATCGGCAAAAAACTGACTAAAGGTTTGGGCGCCGGCGCCAATCCGGAAGTCGGCCAGCTGGCCGCCGAGGAGGATCTCGACTGTATCAAAAAAGCGCTCAGCGGCGCCGATATGGTTTTCGTGACCTGCGGCATGGGTGGAGGTACCGGTACCGGAGCTATTCCCATAGTCTCCAAATGCGCTCGCGATCTGGGCGCCTTGACGGTTGGCATTGTCACAAAACCTTTTCAATTCGAAGGCTCGCAGCGAATGAAAAAAGCCGAAAACGGAATCGAAAGGCTGCGCCAATGCGTCGACACTTTAATCGTGATTCCCAACCAGCGTCTTTTGCAGATTCTTGATCCGGGCACGCCGTTCACCGAATCGTTCCGGAAAGCCGATGAGGTATTATATTCCGCCACCAAGGGAATTGCCGATTTAATAACGCGTCACGGTCTTATCAATTTGGATTTTGCCGATGTGAAAACGGTCATGTCGGAAAAAGGCGAAGCTTTGATGGGCACCGGTTTCGGCTGCGGCGAAAGCGGCGCCGAGCTGGCGGCCAAGATGGCGATCAGCTCGCCATTGCTTGAAGATATCGATATCTCCGGCGCGCGCGGCGTGCTGGTCAATATTACCGGCGGCAGGAATATGACTATCATGAACGTCAACGATTCCATGGAAGCGGTTTACGCGGCGGTTGGCGGCGATGCCAATATCATATTCGGCGCGGTCATCGACAATAACCTTGATGACGAAATTTATGTTACTGTAATTGCTACCGGTTTCGGCCGCAAAGACAAGTTCCATGAACAGGTGGTCATGCCAGGCACTCTATTTAAAGGCGAGGATGGCGGTTTACGGCCGCCTGTGCCCGCCCGCAAGAAACAGGCGACCGATCAGCGGCGAATCTATAAAGAAATCATGCATCGCGGCTATGATCCTCAAAACCTCGAAAGGCCGGCCTATGAGCGTTACCGTGAGGATGAAAAAGTCGAGGTGGATAACAGCTGGCAGCAAGAGGATTTGATTTAAAAATATCTTTCCTTCACTTATACTCTCGAGTAAGTCTCCGTGCCGATAAAAGCCGCGACACTTTTAACGGTTGCGGAGACTTTTGTTTTTTAGCGAAAATATATTTGATTTAATGGATTTTTTATCGTTCTGGCTTATTGTGCCCATAAGGGAGTGACCTGACAGTAGTAGCGTCACTCAGGTCATCCATTGTCACAGACAGAATTAATATAAAATTATAACGCTCTATGCTAATTGGCGAAAATCTTTTCTCTTTTTATCAAATTTTTCGCGTTGTTATGTTCATCATTGCTTCTGGTGAATATATGCGTGCCATCGCCTCTGGCGACAAAGAATAAATAGTCGCTGGCAGCCGGATTTACCGCGGCCTCAAGCGAGGCTTTGCCCGGCGAGCAGATTGGGCCCGGCGGCAAACCATAGATAAGATACGTATTGTAAGGCGAATCGAACTGAAGGTCGCTGTAATATAATGGGCGTTTTAAGCCGCCCCTGGCGTAAATTACCGTAGGGTCGCATTGCAGGCGCATCCTGATTTTTAACCGATTATGATAAACCGCTGAAATAATCGGTCTTTCGCTATTGAGCATCGCCTCTTTTTCGATAAGCGAGGCCATGGTTACCGCCTCATGAAAATCCAAACTGAGTTCCTTGGCCTTCTCTTCGAAAGAGTCCGGCAGGTTGGCGAAAAACTGGCATATCATTTTCCTGATCACCGACCGCGGCGATTCATCATAGAAGAAATTGTAAGTGTCAGGGAATAGATATCCTTCGAGATCATCAGCCGGAATCATGAGTGAATCCAAAAGCTGTCTATTGGAACATTCTAGCAAAAACTCTTCCGCCTCCAGATCCAAATTTCTTGTCAAAATTTCCGCTATACCCTTTATAGTTAAGCCCTCCAAAATGGTTACATTAAAAGGGATAGTGATCCCCTTGGTAATACTATTGAAAATATTATACATGCTATATTTCGGTTCAATCGCGTAGCGGCCGGCTTTGATTTTCTTGGAATGTCCCAGGAGCTTGGCAAACAACATGAAATTAAATTCCGATGAAATAGCGCCCATCCGCTGAAGGTTATAACCGACATCGTAGATAGTTTCGCCGCGGTTGATATACAAATATTGGGTTTCATTACCAAAATTTGCGGCTGTCCCCGGAGAATAATACAGAAACGCGGCGAATATAACACCGAGTACAATACAGAAAAATATTATTCTAATCGCGTATCTCAAAACAATTGATTCATACCTGCGAAATGGCAAGGAGATGATGACAGATACAACCAGCACGATTGAGGCGACAAATCCGAGCAGGTTTGAACCCCACCACCAGATTTTATCTTTTGTTTTAAATTCGTAATCATTTGTTCTTTTTGCCATCGAGAAACGCCTGTAAAATTATAGTTGCCGCGACTTCATCGATTCGCCCTTTACGGACTTTCTTGCCTGACGCGTGAATTTGCCGGGCCGCCTCGACGGTTGTCAGTCGTTCGTCGATAAGATTAACCGGATATTTTGTTTTATTTCTTAATGCTTCCGCCAATCTCTCCGATTTTGCCGCCTGAAACCCTTTGCTGCCATTCATGTTCAAAGGCAAGCCTATCACGAATTCATCGATACCCTCTTTTTCAGCGATGGAAAGAATGTTATCCACCAGCTCATCATAGCTTTTAAACTGGATGAAACCATAGCCCGAAGCCAGAGTCCGCGATTCATCTGACACCGCCAGTCCGATACGGGCATCGCCTTTATCTATACCAAGTACTCTACTCATTGGGGTCCGGCAGGTTCCCTGTTTTCATGAATTTCCGATATTCATTCAAAGCTCTCACATGCGATTCGAAGGCGAGATTATCGGGCAAGCTATCGAGTCGAAAGAATTTAAGCTCGCTGGCATCATCGCCCGCCTTTAAGTTGCCGCCTTGAATTTCGGCGATATACATAATCAACACCGCTTTTGTTCTCGGGTCATCGCTTCCGGAATAGACTTTAAAAGAGCTTGTTAGTTTGATATCCAAACCTGTCTCCTCTTTCACCTCCCGAATACAGCAGTGGCCCGGTGACTCGCCATATTCCATAAAGCCGGCGGGAAAACTCCAATCACCGACTCGCGGCGGGACTTTTCTTTTCACCAAAAGCACTTGTCCGTTATCCACAATTATAGCCCCGGCCGCCGGAACCGGATTTTTATAATAAACAAAATCGCATTTAGGGCAATGTTTTCTGATTTTGCCATCGATCCGCTTTTCAGCCAGGCCGGACGCACACCAGGGGCAATAAGTAAACTCCCTGTCTGTTACCAGTTTATGTTCATCATCAGTTATTTTTTCTGCCATTTCGAATCCCGTTTAATCTATCCTGCAATCATATTGATATTACTATTTATTGTCCACAAAGATCCAATCTATCTTGCCTCTCGCTTTTATCCCGGGAATTATCATAGCTTTATTATAGGTTAATAGCGACCGGCTGGCAAGCGGTTTAGAACGTTAATTGCCCGCAAAACATGTTTCTTGAGATTAATTTTGCTGGTCATTAACTGTAATTCGCAATCTTTCAAGCATTAAAATGCGGCTTAGTTTTTATAAAAACCTTCCATTTTTAGGTCTTTATAAATAATTTTAGCGGTCAGTTTCCCGAATTTCCTTGGAAATTTAGCCCAAATAGAATCGATAACAGATAAATTTTGAGGAAATTAAAACAATACCCACGACAGGGATACACAACGAACAATTATTAGTTAGATATTTATTCTAAAATGAGATTAAATGTGATTTGGAATCAATAATGCCGGCAATTTTAGCCAAACCATGCCATTTTGCGCGGTTATATTTACGCGATAAAAATTCTGTCTAATTTAGTTACAAGTTATTCTCTCTAAAAATTCTTTCTCGCCATATAATTAAAATGGTCAAAATATTTTCGCCACAGCTCTTCAGAGGAAGCAAATTCGTTTGCGCCATAGAAATAGTCAATCAAGGCCTCTCTCACTCTCAACAATTCTTTCAAGCGAGAATATGTCTTGATAGGTTCAATGGTCAAATCCAGAAGTTCTAAGGCTCTGTTTATAGCTTTCCTGGAATAATCGATTTTGCCTTTATTGTGCCAATTGAGAGCGCGACTTACTTCACTGCCAATATTAGCCATCTGTTCGCAGAAAGGCATTTTAGCCCAGCGGCCATCGGCAAGTTCTTTATGCTGCATATTCATCGCCTCACCCATTTGTCAACGATATAAACTATCCTCTTTTGAATATCGGGTGAATCGATTGCTCTGCTCATATTCCCTTGAGAAGGACGGAGATTAATCATGGAATCGAATTCTATAAAACCATCATCTTCAATATCAGGATAAAGATTGATTCCCCAGAGGCTGTTTTGTCTTGATCCGTCTTCAATAAGCAATGCCTCCAGATCAGAATGAAGCTCTGCGTCGATTGCGATAAGGTCACGATCAATATCTACTACGGCTTTGACTAAATCGCCGAATGTATTTGCGGCTATTTGCCTTAGTTCATCGATAGTAATAATATCTACTAAAATTTTCATATATTTACCTTATTACGCAAACTACATTGTTTAAGGCATTCTGTCAACCCGGTTTCCAAATCATGGAATCGCTGGTTTAGCTTTTTTGATTGCTTTATAATATTAAATCGCCGGTTTTGCTGTATTATTATACAAATAATCTTGACAAATACCGATAAACCACTATTTTGTTCTGCCGATAAGGTGAATAAATTCCCCGGTAGCTCAGTCGGTAGAGCAGGTGGCTGTTAACCACCCTGTCGCTGGTTCGAGTCCGGCCCGGGGAGTTTTGTACAAGCGCTATCATAATGCAATACTGATCAATAATTTATGATAAGGATTTCGATGTTTTTAACGATATCAAAGATGATAAGAATGTAATACGATTAACCGATAAAAATCAAAATCAGGAGAATCTATAACATGAACAAGATTATTACCGCCCTTGCCGCGCCGGCGCTAAGCCTGGCATTATGCTTAAGCTGTTCCTCACAGAACGCAACCCCAAAAATCGATCCCGATCAGGCGGCGGCCAAACAATACGATACTATCAACCTGGTTGCCAAAGATAGCGGCGGCCAAGTGCAAATGAAAGTCGGGCAGAACCTGGTAATTAGCCTCAAAGACAATCCCTCCACCGGCTACCGATGGGAAACTGTCGAATTGGATGAATCAATCCTGCCGCTTCTGACCAGGGATTATAAGCAACGGGATGCCAAACCCGGAATGGTGGGCGTAGGCGGAACCCTGACTTTCGGTTTCAAAGCGATTGCCGCCGGTCAAACAAGTATCAAGCTGATTTACGCCCGCCCGCTTTCCGGCGAGGATGATATAGCCGATACATTTGCAGTGGCCGTGGAAGTGCAATAATCAATAGCTAATCAGCCGACTAAATCATAGAAATTAAAAAGGGAGCCCCCTCGGCTCCCTTTCTTAGTTCAGATTTCAAGTTTGCTTATTTCAATAACAGCATACCGTTGGTCTGAACTGATTTTCCCGATTGTAATTTATAGAAATATAATCCTGATGGCATATCCTTAGAATCCCAAAGCGTTTGATAGCTGCCCGCCTGATAATAATCACTGGTAAGCGTTTCTATATGACGGCCGAGAATGTCGTAAACCTGAAGCAACACATGGCCGGCTTCAGGCAGATTGTACTCGATTGTCGTGCTTGAGTTAAAGGGATTGGGATAATTTTTAACCAGCATCGACGAACTTGGCAGATTCAGCGCGTTATCGTTAATACCTACCGCCGAGGAGGTTCTGATGCGGATACCGACATCATCGCTTTGATTTAGTCCAAGATCGTACCAGGAATTGTTCTGGCCATCGAGACTGATATAAGTTGTGGCCGATTCGGGCGTTCCCTGGTTATCGCAGACTATAGGGTAAGCCGCCGTCGCGTTGGTGATCTTGACTACCGCGTATATCTCATCGCCGGTGGTAATTGCCAATGGAGTTGTCAGCGCGATTGAATGATAGCCGGCCTCATCAAAAGTTGAATTAAGCCGGGAGGCCAGCGCGTCGCTTAAAGCCAAACCGTTGAAATCATCATAAATATAAACATCTATATCGGTGGTCGCGTCATTCGTCCAGAACTCCACCCGTGTCAGATAGGTGTTGGCGGTCGGCACATATTTGCTCAAACCAAAACAGGTGGTATTGGAACTGAAACCCCAGCTGCTGGTCCAGCCGCCCTCATCGTGATACTTTATATCGCCCTCGTCGTCATAGTCCTGCCAGTTGTAAACATATGATGACCATTTGCCGATACTGGCCGAACCGTAAGCGATTTTGAAATAGCCGCCTTCCGCGCCATAGCCGCAGGTTCCGCCCCAGCTTGTGCCCCAGCTGTTTTTGACAATCCAGGCGCCTTGCCCGCCGGCGTGCGTAAGCGTATCATCCCAGCCGACAATACAAACCGCGTGATTGGGATCATAAGCGCCGGTATAGTAAAGCACATAGGAACCGTCATAACTGCCAAACTCGGAACTCCAGGCGGGAGCGCTGCCATCGCCGGCGTAAAGCGTAGTATAGACCGGGCCATTTTCGTAGATATAATCCTGCAGAACGCTGGTGGCCGGTACGTTATCGCCGGAAATTGCCCGCCAGTCAAGAAGCGTCTTAATTTGTGTACAGGCTGAATTACAGCTGACATCGCTAGCCACGTATGGATCGCACGCTTCCAAAACAGTGCCGCCTTTGGCAAAAAAATCGGCCATCTGGTAATTGTTGCCGCCATCACAGCTGGTTTCGTACCAGTTGCATTCTTTGGCGTTATTTTCCGAAAAATCGAAAGTGCCGGCGTCATCGACAAGCATTTTCGCTTCGAAATTGGCAATCGCGGCAAAGGCGTAACAGGACCCGCACGCGCCCTGGTCTCTAACCGATGTCACCTTGCCCTCAGCGCGCCAATCCCATCGCTCCGGTGCGGTCAGGGTGGAAAATCTCGCCGGCGGCCGGCCGTTGGCCAGATGCGATAAGTCGATAGGCGGAGCGATAAAGCCGGTGCGCTCGGATAACTCGGATGCCGTTCTAACCGGTACCGGGGCCTGTTGTGGAATCAGCATTTCGGCTATTGACAGGTTGAAACCCGCCGTTAAAATAATACAAATGACAAAAACTGCGATTCGGGTGTTGACACTCATTATCATCCCTCCTGTGTATTTATCGATTTTTTAATATTTCTGTGAATTATCCAATCTGAAGATAAAAATCGGCGGCCTTACGGAGGGCTTTATTTTTGAACGAATTTGGACCGTTCAAAGGCTTAAACGGCAATACAAAGTGCAACAGGTAGTGAGGGATTATGTGGATAAATATGTTTCAGGTTGGAATGTTTAATTGATTGCGGAATAAGGGGTTCTGTCCCGTCAGGAAAGGATTCCTGACGGCGCGGGAATTCAAGCAAAATATAATGGTCGAAACTGCCGGGGTATCGGCATACTCATACCTCCGTCGGCTCTTTTTTGGGGATAAACTCCTACTAACATCCTATTTATCTGTCGCCGTCGGCGGCGCAGGCTGCTTCCGCAACGAAAGCGATATCCGGCGGCGCTCTTTATCGACCGCGATGATCGTTACCTGTACTTTCTGATGAACTTTAATGAACGTAGTTGGGTCTTTCACGTATTTATCAGCCAGCTGGCTTTTATGCACCAGGCCGTCCTGATGTACGCCGATATCGACAAACGCGCCGAAATTGGTTACATTGGTAACAATTCCCGGCAGACGCATACCAACGCTCAAATCCTCGATAGTTTTGACTGCTTCCGCGAAGGCGAAAGATTCGTACTCGGCGCGAGGATCGCGGCCCGGCTTGGCCAGTTCGGTCATTATATCCAGAAGCGTCGGCATGCCTACTTTATCAGTCACGTAATCCTGTAAATTGATTTTTCGGCGAAGCGTCTCATCCTGCATTAGCTGTTTAACCGTACAGCCGATGTCGGCGGCCATAGCTTCGACAACGCTATAGCTTTCAGGATGCACCGCGCTTCGATCAAGCGGATTTTCGGAATCGGCGATACGTAGAAAACCGGCCGCCTGCTCGAACGCTTTCGGCCCGAGGCGAGGTACTTTCTTTATAGCTGTCCGCGATTTAAAG
>Ga0299912_10003125_pt1 | contig 13593 bp, 10 predicted proteins | sample RVTome_2_FD_207667 | JGI IMG/M metagenome (GOLD analysis project Ga0299912, IMG submission 207667) | Soil microbial communities from uranium-contaminated site in the Upper Colorado River Basin, Wyoming, United States - RVT95D214 (version 2) ...
GGAGGTAATCATAAACCAAGAACTGTTACCCATGTCGCCGGTTTATTCTGTAACCCATCTTACCGGTTTGTACCATATTTAGCCCCCGGTATCACCGGGGGTTTGTTTCTGTATGGAAACAGAATTGCGGGCGTGAAACTGCGCTACATGACTGTTTAGCGCATTGTTTATAGCCAATTGCCGGGATAGAAGATGGATTGAGGACGAACATTGAATACTCTGCACAGCCCCTCTACCAGTGCCTCTGTCCTTTTGACCTGGCAGTTGGTCGGATGGGCGTTTTTGCCGTCGGCTATAATGCAGATGCGGATGGTAGCAAGACCGCCGTGCCAGCTTCGGTCGGGTATGCTTGATGACTGTTTCTGCCATCTTTCGGTGGGCTGTACCTGGCCATCGAGACCGCCGAAGCCGTTGCATATAACATAATGGTAGTTAAGGTCTTCGGGGCCGGCCAGGCCCTGCTGAGAAGCCAGATATTCGATATTGCCGGCTTCGGTGCCGCTATAGTAGATTTCAATCCTGTTCCAGCGATCAGGGGACTGACAGGCCAGAGAGGGAATGGCCTCTTTAACGGGGCCAAGACTATAATAGCTTGAAAGACAGAATGCACCTGCCGAGGGCGGATTATTGCCCAAAGCCATAAGAACAAACGCCCCGGTAGTCATTGAAACCAATAGTGCTGCTAAGACCTTCGCTACCCTTGACTGATCCGACATAATTCCGCCCAGATGAATTTAGAATTCCGAATCCTTCGCCTTGGCTCAGGCCCGCCCCGAGCAAGGCCGAGGGGACAGGTTTAGAATTTCAATTTTTTCTTCTCTATAACATCGGCACGCACCGGCAGATTACTGTAGAATTTTGCGCAAAATTTTGCCGCATGCCCTATATTGATTTATGGGACTGCTGTCGGTATATTTACTCCGGTACGGTGGGGACCCCACGTAAAACGTGGGGCCAAATACTTAGCCCCGCACCAATTGTGCCTGTGTTGGATCTTTCGACCGGCAGAAAGTCCGAGCCTTTCGCAGGTGGACAATTGGTGCGGGGTTTTAACGCCCGCCTTTGACGCGGGGGCATGTTCCTAAGGAAGGGAGAAAAGAAATGGAAGCACAATTCCGTTCCTTATCTTCGCAGGAAATCGCTAAGCTAACCGACCAGGGCTGCAGTTGCTCTGATTGGTCAAGAGTGCAGGTTGCTGAAGGTTTCAACGCCGAGCGAGTCAGAACGACCCAGTTCTGCGGAGAAGTAAAGTTAGGTGTGTTTGAAAAGCGAGTATCCTTTTTCGGCGGCGTTACCAAGCCGGCGGGCATAAGTAATGCGGTAATCCACAACTGCACCATCGGCAACAACGTCTACATAAGTCAGGTGAGAAACTATATCGCCAACTACGTTATCGAAGATGATGTGGTAATAGAGAATATCGACCTGCTGGCGGTCGAGGGCGAAAGCTCATTTGGAAATGGGACAGAAGTTGCCGTCGTCAATGAGGCTGGCGGCAGAGAAATACCGATCTACGACCATCTTTCCGCCCATACTGCCTACATCATAGCGTTTTATCGGCACCGCCCGAAGGTAATTGAAAAGCTACAGAAAATGATTGCCGATTACACGGCCTCTGCTACCTCTTCCATAGGCCTGGTCGCAAAAGGCGCCAGACTTATAAACTGCCGGATTATTAAAAATGTCAGAGTCGGGCCGGCAAGCGTAATCGAAGGAGTCAGCCGGCTGGAGAACGGCTCGATCAATAGCTGTCCGGAAGACCCCGTTTATATCGGAGCGGGAGTTTTCGCGGAGGATTTTATCGCCTGCAGCGGCTCGGAGATTACCGACGGCACTATTATAAGCAAATGCTTCGTAGGTCAGGGCACGGTACTGTCTAAGCAGTATTCAGCGGAAAACTCGGTGTTTTTTGCCAACTGCGGCGGGTTTCATGGCGAGGCGTGCGCAGTTTTTGCCGGCCCTTATACGGTAACGCATCACAAATCGACGCTGCTTATCGCAGGGCTATTCTCGTTTCTAAACGCCGGCAGCGGAACCAACCAGAGCAACCACATGTACAAATTAGGGCCGGTTCATCAGGGCATAGTAGAACGCGGCTCTAAAACCGCCAGCGATTCATACATCCTCTGGCCAGCAAAAGTCGGGCCGTTCACCGTCGTAATGGGCAGACACTACCGAAACTCCGACACCTCAGATTTGCCTTTCTCGTATCTAATTGAGCACGAAGATGAAAGCATTCTCGTGCCGGGCGTAAACTTACGCAGCGTGGGCACCGTCCGGGATGCCCGGAAATGGCCCAGCCGGGATCGGCGAAAAAGCCCTAAGAAACTTGACTTCATCAACTTCAAACTGCTAAGCCCTTACACGATTCAAAAGATGCTCAACGGCAGGGGTCTGCTGAAAAACCTCAAGGCCACTTCCGGCGAGACATCGGAATATTTCACCTACCACAGCGTCAAAATCAAAAACGAGTCGCTGGATAGAGGAATCCAATTCTACCAGATGGGTATTGATAAATTCCTGGGCAATTGCCTGATTCACCGATTGGAGAATAGAATCTTCAAAAGTGTTGACGAGCTGCGAGCGGCGCTGCAGCCGGAAACCGACCTCGGACCCGGCAGATGGGTGGACTTGGCTGGGCTGTTCGCCCCAGAACAAGCCGTGCAGAAAATACTCTGCGATATTGAAAACGGCACCATAAATACACTGGAGCAACTGTCCGAAGCATTTGGGGCGATGCACGATAATTACCCTGCATACGAGTGGGCCTGGGCAGCAGATGTCATCCAGCAAGTTCTTGGCAAAAAGATAGCTGAAATAACCGCCGATGATATTATCGAGCTGACCACAAAATGGAAGGCCGCTGTTGTAGAGCTTGACCACCGGCTTTACGCCGACGCCAGGAAGGAGTTTGCTGCTATTGCTCAAATCGGCTTCGGCCTTGATGGCGATGAGGAGATTAAGCACCTGGACTTCGCAGCGGTCAGAGGGACATTTGAAGGAAATAGATTCGTTTCCGAAATCCAGGAGCATATCGCCGGCAAAACAACGCTGGGCGACGAGCTTATCAGCAGAATGGAAAAAATGCGTGGGCAGCAAGCGCAGGTATAAGTTGATGGCAGCTTAGCTCGGCTTCGTCAGAGTAGTGGGCGGCAAGTTGCAAAGACATCAAATCGGAAGTATAATAGGGTACGATGAGTGATAATGCCGATATGGGCGATTTACTTTTTGAAGTTCCTACGCCGCTCGGTTTTCGCGTGCGAGTAAGTTGCTCTTACTGGCAATTTATTATCACTGTCAAACATCCAGTGATGGGAGGCTATGAATCAGATGTAAAGAAGACACTGGAGAAGCCAGATGAGATTCGACTCAGTCGCACTGACCCAGAGGTATATCTGTTCTATTCATCGCAGCGTAAAGGACAATGGGTTTGTGCTGTAGCCAAACGATTGAACGAGGAGGGTTTCTTGATTACGACTTATCCGACGCACGTGATAAAAGAAGGGGTACGGGTATGGCCGAGGTGAAAGTGTACTATGACCGAACAGGTAACACGCTTACCGTCTGGTTTGGCAATCCAAAGGATGAGCATATCTGCGAAGAAACTGGCGATGAAATAGTTTTGATGAAGGATAAATCTGGACGAGTAATCGGGTTTGAGAAGCTAAATTTCCTATCTCTCGACCGAGCTCGAGACGGGTCTGCTGCACCTCAGCCGATGCGGGTTGCTTTTGAGGCAACAGAAGTCTGAATATGGAATACCGATGAATTACCTGTAAATCGAGCGCTTCATGAGCTTGGTTTTCCGCCGTTGAAGCGGGCCGATCTGGCCCCATTGGTAGCGGCTTAGCGATAGCACTGTCGTGCGGAGACTTATAGAGAAACCGTCTAATTATAAGTTATGCAGCATGAGGGGCTATATGGGAAAGATCAACCTGGCATTCAAAGAACTGGCTTCGCGAATTACGGGAGTATCAATTCCGGTTTTTGGGGTCTCGTGGAATCCACCAGAGTCTGAGCGACAAGTCGTGCGTGAAATGTTCATTTTTCTCGAAGATCGTCGCGCTTTATACAACGACTTTGCTCATGAGATTACGCATGAGGTTGCTGACTCTGTTTTGGCTATTCGCGCTGAGCTTACGGGTGCTCTGAAACGCCTTCCAGAGAAATCAGAGGCTGTTGGTTGTCTCAAGGCAATGCGGGCAGCGTGTCGCGAGTATCTTGATAATGTTCGCCCACTTGCGAGAGGGCCGTTCGCGTTCATGACCGAACTCGGAAGACTTCGCGCGATATTTGGTGTACAAGTTGCCTACCTTGCGGTGAAATACGGCATCGACCTTCATGGTGAACTGGTGCGAATTATACCTCCAGACCTCCGAGACGCGAAGTTCATTCAGAAGTGAGGGCTAACCATGCATCTGCACGCGGACAGGACTCCCGCGGTACTGGTGAGCAGCGATGTGCCAGTCTGTGTTTTGTCCTTCGCGTTCTTAGTTTTGCGATCTCTCGACCAGGCTCAGCAGGTGAGAACCCGCTGTAAAACCTTGAGCTAAATATAGGAACCTGATGGCTGATTTTGTGTAAAGCAATAAGAAAGGATGAGAAATTTATGCGAGTAATAATCCAACCGAATTATGAACTTGTCTCCAAGTGGGCTGCCAATTATGTCGCCCGAAAAATAAATGATTTTTGCCCGAACGAATCAAGGCCTTTCGTGCTGGGCCTTCCTACAGGCTCTTCGCCGCTGGGAATGTACAGAGAGCTAATAAAACTTAACGGACAAAAACTGGTCTCGTTCGAGAATGTTGTCACCTTTAATATGGATGAATATGTAAACCTTCCGCAGGACCACCCTGAAAGCTACCATTCGTTTATGTGGAACAACTTCTTCGGCCATATCGACATCCGCAAAGAAAATGTCAATATCCTTAATGGAAATGCACCGGACCTGGAAGCGGAGTGCGCCGGCTACGAAGAGAAGATAAAGAGTGTGGGCGGCGTAAATCTTTTTGTTGGGGGAATCGGACCCGACGGCCATATTGCGTTCAATGAGCCAGGCTCTTCGCTAACATCGAGGACCCGCGTTATGAGGCTGACATACGACACCATCGTTGCCAACTCGCGGTTCTTCGATGGCGATGTGAATAAAGTGCCCAAAACCGCTTTGACAGTGGGCGTGGGAACAGTCATGGATGCCGATGAGGTGCTGATTATCGTCAACGGCCACAACAAGGCACGCGCGATGCGTCATGCCATCGAAGAAGGCGTAAATCATATCTGGACGGTCAGCGCCCTGCAAATGCACCCAAAAGGTATTATTGTCTGCGATGAGCAGGCTACGGGCGAGCTAAGAGTCGGCACCGCAAAATACTTTAAGGACGTGGAATCTGCCAATCTCGACCCTGCGAGTCTACTACGATAGCAAGGCTATATAAGGTGTGACTATATCAGTGTATCCGATAAACGGATGGCCGTCCTTTACCGGCTCCATCAAAGAGAATCAAGACTTCCATCTGCTGCTCTGACTCGCTCAAAACTGTCATAGCCTCGGCTTTACCCGGCGGATTCTCTATCGAGCCGATTCGATGGACTCTTGTGCCTTTGCCGTCCCAACTATAGATTACGTAGCCTCGATCCTCTCGATAATTTTCGCTCTTGGGGAATTTGTCGGAAGGCTCAGACCCGGAATTGCCGGCGATGATCAGAAAACAAGACCCCGCAGCAACTATCTCCCGTATTCCGTAACCTTCGCCCAGTGAAAGGCTGTGCAGCCTGTAATTCCGGCCTTTTTTATCGCCAAATACCTGGTCCGCGGTAATCTCCATCACGTATGCTATCCCACCAAGATTAGGGCTGCGAAAGCCAACGAACAGTTGACCATGCCTGGCGCCCAGACCTTCGATGTTGACGCCATTATGCTGAAGTGGTTTTTGGAAATAAGGGCCCAAGACGGCATCGGCTTTCAAAATATCCGAAAGACTTGCCACCTGCAACACTTTGGCCTCGGCCCCTGTGGCCGAGGCAGCCCCCGCCACAGGTGCGGGGGCTAATCGCAGTTTTGCCGCAGGTTCGCCTGCCGGCAGGCCGGTGGCAGGGTCAACTTTCAGCCGGAATATCTTGTACCGATTCTCCTGGATTCTGCCATCTTCTTTGGATACTCCGTGCGACCCGGTTATGTAATAACAGTCGCCCTCGACAGCAATAGCTTCAATGTCAATTTCCCTTCCGGAATCCAGAAGCTCTACATCTGCGAGAACCTTAAGCGATTTGCCCTGCCTGGATAGTTCCGCCACCTGCACTCTTCTTCCTTCATCCGCAGCGACCAGGCACCGCGTCGGGGATACACACGCTATGGCACTTAGATTTCGCTCCTCTAAAACATCGCCCTGGAAGGAATAATAGCCAACAAACTCGATGTTGCTCCATTTATCGTAGTTCTGCTGGGCGAGGCTAGTTGTAAAGCAGGAACTTAAAACGCAAACCGCAAAGCTAAAAACTGCCCACTCCGCCGAAGCGGCTGCGAAGGCTGGATTTGAATTCCAGTTCCACAGTTTTACGTTTTCACCTGCCAGTTTTACGCTCCTTTATTTGCCGCCTGTGCCGCCAGGGATAGTTGGTTCAGCAGGCCTCGGTTCTTGGCCCGGCGCATAAATAATCTTGGCTTTGGCTTTGAGTGATTCTATGAACTCTGCGGCAAGCTCAATCCGCTTCTTCTGCGTCAGTTGATTTATTATTGTCTCCTTAGCCTGCTCAAAGGTGGTAATGCCGGCGCTCTTGCGCTCGGTGACCTTTATTATGTGATATCCGAATTTGGTTTCCACAACGTCACTTATTTGTCCCGGCTCTAGACTGAAGGCAGCCTTTTCAAAAGGTTCCACCATATCACCTCTGCCGAAGAAGCCCAGATCGCCTCCCTTGGCACTTGAGGGACAGGCTGAATTAGTTTTGGCCAATTCCGCAAAATCAGCCCCGCCTTTTACCTGCTCAAGCAGATTCTGAGCCTTTGCTTTGGCCTGGACCTTAGCCTGATTTGGGTCAGCGTTGGCAGCAGTCGGCTTAAGGTCAATCAGAATATGGCTTGCCCTGACCTGGTCGGGCGTCTGGAACTCCGTCTGGTTTTCGGAATAATACTTCTTGGCGTCCTCTTCTGCGACTTTTATCTTGCCTTCCAATTGAGACTCCATAAGTTTCTGATAGCCAAGTCCCTTACGGATTTGCTGCTTTAACTCGTCAAAACTTCTGCCATATTCTTCTATCTTCTTCTTGAAATCGTCCAGCGATAGCGGCGGACTCTGCCCGGAAGCGATCTTACCGATCTGTCCCACCACTTCTTCTTCGGTAACCTCTATCTTGGCCTGCTTTACTTCTGCATCCAGCAACTGCTCGACAATCAGGTTTTCCAGAGCCTGCTGTCTGATCTGCTTTTTGTATTGTTCGGCAAACGCCGGCGGCAGTTGTCCACTCTTGGCAGCCATCTTCTCAAGCTCCGGCGCAATCAGTGCCTGAACCTTACTTTCGGTAATATCGACACCATTTACGGTGACGACGACACTGTCGGCCACCGTCTCAGCAGTAGTGGTTGGCCGGGGCATGTTGACGTCAGTTCGAGCAGGGGCCTTGGGCTTGCAGGCCAAACTACAGAGAACAAAGAAAACCGCAACGTAACAGCCAAACAGCAAAGAGTGCTGCTTTTTACTCCTTGTGTACTTACCTTTGAGTTGTGGCACATATAATCTCATAGCTTTTCCTTTTGCAGATACGAAACACTGTTAACTTACACCGAAACACGCCCCTGATTATTCCGCAGAGGGCCGGATGCGTCAAGGCATTTCTTGCCCGGCTGCGTCCCATCCAGGTTATCGTCAAAAATTTACTTGAAATAAAGGCAGCCAATCTGGTATAAATAGGAAGGTTCGGGTCTGCGGTTTTTCTCTTTTTGAGGTGCTGCAGGAACACTATTACTCTTACTGTCTTTGTTGGAGGAATAATATCATGTGTAGAAAGCTTATTGGTGTAGTCTGCTTCGGCCTAGCGATAGGCCTGACAGCTTCTGTTACTGTGGCCGGGGTCAGTTACACCGACCCGCTCGGCGGATGGACGTACATCTACACCGGTGACCAGGCTGCTACTCAATTTGACGCCTGTCTGGATGGGACGTGGAACCACTACGACGCTGCCGGTGGCGCCTCGGATGCCTGGGATGGTTCGGCGCCGGGTCAGGTAGGCTCAGCGGGTACGGGCAGCGCTCCTGGCGGCGCCGGCGTATTCACCGAGGCCGACACGACCTTCCTTCGTATTCAGGATTGCGGCGACCCCAGAGACGCCGGCGGCGGGTGGGCCGATCCATCGAATCGAAAGTTGACCTTCTGCCGCGACCTCGGCCGAGACACAGGAGTAAATGGCGGCACTATTCTCAATACGGGTGTTACCCTGTCGTTTAGGGCACGTATTCCGACAACGCCTCCGCTGGATAACTACTATCCCGACGGCGGTACGGCCAATGTTGCTTGGACAACCAGAGGCTATAACATCCACGATAGCGGATATGGCACCTTCGGCATCAAACAGGGAACCGGTGGCAATGGCGTTGTTTGCTTCTCATTAGCAATGGACAGCGACGAGGGGGATATACCTGCAAATGGTCTTGTAATGAACAAGCTTAATGGTGCTGCCGCCAGCGGTAATGTGGACTCCTATGATTCGGGTGGGACCGTGAATGTGCTGACAGTGTCTGACCCCACCCAATGGCACGAGTTCTGGATTCAAATTGTGGCCGATACCTCAGGCGGCGGCACTCACAAAGTCACCATCTGGAAGGATGGCAACGCTGGCAACCCCGATGGCGTTTTCCACGTTACTGCTGGAGACAAAGATGAGTACGATTTCAACGGGTATCTTGTTATGAGTCTCGGACGAACGGCCATCGGTGGTGCTCAGGATGTGGACTTTTTTGCCTATAAACCGGGCCTGATTTCGCCTGGTGCCGCTGATCCGGAGAAAGCGCGTGCCGTGAATCCGACTCCCGATACAACCGTGAACGTGAACAAGGCAATCCCCCTTAGCTGGTTGCCGGGAAAGAGTGCGAAGTTCCACGATGTGTACTTCGGGACGGATAGAGCCAACGTCAGCGACGCCGGCATATCCGATACGACAGGAATATATCGCGTCCGGCTAAGCGCAGCCAGCTATAGTCCCCCAGAGGGTGTTGAGCTTGGCAAGACTTATTACTGGCGGATCGATGAGGTCGAGGCCAACGGCACTACGATACACAAAGGCGAGGTCTGGAGCTTCACGGTAACCCCCTACGTTCTTGTGGATGATATGGAGTCGTATGGTGCTGTCGACGCGCCTGGTCAGCCTCGCAGTAGGATATGGTATGCGTGGAGCGACGGGTATGGTTGGACCAATCCGGCTCCTGGTAACCACGGCAACGGCACCGGTGCGATGATTGATCTTGCCAGTACTCCTGTTAACAGTGGCAGCCAGTCGCTGAGATTTGATTACGACAACGACGGCAGTTTCGTGAATATCTTTGGCGAATCAACTAAGCCCTATTATTCAGAGCTCAAACGCACTTTTGATCCCCCACAGGACTGGGCCGCGCACGGAGTCAAGGCGCTTTCGCTGTGGTTCAGGGGCTATCCGGCATATTTTGGCAGCTTTGTTGAGGCTCCTGCCGGCACTTATACAATGACTGCCGGCGGCGCGGATATTGGGGGCACATCCGACCAGTGCCACTTTGCCTTCAAGGAAGTTTCCGGCGCCAGCAGGGTTGTTGCCAGGGTGCTCAGTGTCAGCAACACGCACACTGATGCCAAGGCTGGCGTGATGATTCGGGATTCACTTGATGCGGATTCTGCTGGGGCGATGGTTTACATTACGCCCGGCGGGACAATTGCGCTGGGATACCGTGACATCGCGGGCGCCAGTGCTTCGGTCGTGGGGCAGGTAAGCGGAATTACTGCGCCTCAGTGGGTGAAGGTAGAACGTGAATTAGGCGGCATCATCAGGGGCTACTACTCGGCTGATGGCACGACCTGGACGCAGATCGGTACGTCCGTTGCTACTGTTACAATGAATATACCTGTGTACGTGGGTCTGGCGCTGACCAGCCATAACACCAGCCAAAAGTGCGTGGCACAATTTTCCAATGTGAGTTTCCCCGATACCACCGTAGGTCCGCAATGGAGCGACCAGGACGTCGGTATAATCAGTAATCTTGCCGAGCCGATGTATGTGGCTATTTCCAGCGGCAACGGCAAGACAGGCATCGTTTACCACGATGATCCTAACGCAACGCTTATCAATGCCTGGACCGAATGGAATATCGAACTGAAGAAGTTCAGCGATCAAGGGGTGAGCCTAGCCAATGTCGATAAGATGTTCATCGGCTTCGGCAATAAGGCCAATCCGAAGTCCGGCGGCACGGGCACGATGTACTTCGATGACATCCGGTTGTATCCGCCGAGATGTATTCTCGATAAGCTGACCGGACTGGAAGCCGATCTTACCAAGGATTGTACGGTTGACGTTGCAGACCTTGAGATAGTAGCCCAAGAGTGGCTCAAAGCCGATTATACGGTTGCGACCGTAGCCCCCAAGGACGCGAACCTTGCGCTGTACTACAAATTTGAGAATAATGCCGTCGATAGTTCCGGCAAAGGCATCAACGGCACGGCAACCGGCAGCCCAACCTACGGATCAGGCGTGTTTGGCCAGGCAATCAGCCTTAACGGCAGCAATTACATCAATTCCGGCAAGCCAGCCTTGCTCAATTTCGGGCTGGGAGATTGGTCTGTCTGTGCATGGGTAAAAACAAGTCAGACCGACAAGGGCACTGTTTTTGCCAATGGAGGCGATGAGACCGGTGGCATCAGATACACGATGTGCATAGGCGAAGTTACAGCGGGGGCAGTTACGGTTACGACCGATGACGATGTGACAAAGGTTCAGGCGACCAGCACCGCCACGGTTAACAACAACCAGTGGCACCATGTCATTGCGCTGCGAAACGGGCTTACGTTACGCGTGTATGTAGATGGAGTACTGGATGGGAGCAATGCGCTTCCTGCCGGCTACGATCTTTCCGGAACATCTCAGCACAATGCCTATGTGGGAGCCATAACAGACCACACGGACGCGACCGGCAACACGCTTGAAAAGTTTTACAGCGGGCTGATAGACGACCTGCGCATCTACAATTATGCCCTGTCGGATCCCGAAGCGGGGTACCTGGCTACCAAGGGCGCCGGCGGATTGTACTTCCCGCTGCAATCGGTTGCCAATCTGTACGATCAGGAACCGCAAAACCAGAAGAAGGTTAACTTCAAGGACCTTGCTATTCTGGCTGAGCAGTGGCTTGTGCAGCAACTATGGCCGTAGCCATACCATGTTCCAGGCAGGGCACTATTTTCGCAACAGTTTGGGGCCTATACCGCTTCGGTATTGGCCTCAATTGTTTATGGGACAAACGAAGTTCATTGGCCAGAGGCATGGCGAATTTATCTGTCGCCGTGCCAGCGACGGCTAAACCCAAAGCATCGAATCACAACTCACATCGGGACTTGCACACATCGCCAACGTTATCGGCCCTGCGGATTTGTTAGCTCGGAATTATTATTTATATTTTAGTTGATAGCTTATGCAGACAATTAATGCGCTCGGAGTCACTCTTGGGCTGCGCGTTAGCGGTCAAGAGAATGCACCCTTGTGCCTATCGGGACACGCCAAGCGGGTCCCTTAGTGATTGAGATTTGAAATTATGTTTAAGAGATTTGTTATCCTGGGCTTGGTTCTACTACTGGCTGGTTCCGCCGCGATGCGCTGGGTCCTGGCTGAGAAGAGAAAGGAACAACAACAAACTGCCCACTATCAGTCAAAGTACGGCTCTGAACTGGGCAAAGAGATGCAGCAATACGATGAATGGCTGCGCTTACCTGCGGAAAAACGAACCGCCCTGCCGCCCGTGCTGGATAAGCAAGGCAGAATCACAACAAAAGCCCAACTGCAACAACAGCAGCAGGGGCGACTCAAAGCGGATCTCGACAAACTCGCCGGCGGCCAATCGGACGCCCAGGCCCTGGCGGATTTTCTGTACGGTGACAACTGGCAGCAGGAATTGAATAAATACAAAGGGCAGCAAGAGCAGAAAGAGCTTATCCTCAACGGCTCTATAGTATGCACATCCATAGGAGGGGCAATTTTTACCGGGTGCCTGCTGCTATACACGGTCCGGTTTCTTGTTGGAGTTTCGTCTCATTTAGGTAGACTTTTGACGGGTGCTCGCAAAGATCGAAAACAAGTAGGTAAAGTGGGCTCTCGCCCACCGACAGGAGATGGTGGGGTAAGCCCGCCGTCCGTCTGGCGGGCAAGCCCCAGCTTACATTCTGAAATAAAGACGGGAGGAGACCCGCCTTGGGCGGGACAGGCACCACAACTCCCGACCGGATCGGGGGCTGAGTGCGGAGATGCCTTGCAGGTACAACCCTCAGCAGGTGGGGTGGGTTTCAGCCCACCGACAGGAGATGGTGGGGCAAACCCCGCCCTACATTCTCAATCTAAAAAGCCCCTAAAAACCCTCTTTAGCGCAAGGAGACCCTCGACTCTCGATCCCCGATCCCCGTCGGGCATCGGGTATCGGACATCGGGTATCCAGCATCCCACAGCGGGCGTCACGCAGACCACCACCGAGGCTCCAGATCCACTTAACAATACGCTCGTAGAGCTCACCCAGCAGGTGGCGGCGATCCGTGAATACGCCTCGACTCAACAGGACAGAGTCCAAAAGCTGCAGGAGGGATATGATTGGAATATCATCAGAAATTTCTGTCTGCGAGTCATTCGCTGCATCGATAATGTCGAAAATCGTATTAGGGAACGAGCCGGACAAAATGGAGAGGCAGTGCATCTGCGTGAAATAAGAGATGAGCTGCTCTTTGCGATGGAGTCCAGCGGCATCGAGCAATTTGAGCCTGAGATAAACAGTGATTATCGTGGACAGGAAAAACACATAGAGGCCGCCAAAGAACGCGAATCTTGTGACGACCCTGATCTGGCTGGCAAAATCGCCAGGGTCATCAGACCAGGTTATCATTATTTCGTTGATGACAAGCACGTAAAGATAGTACGTCCGGCTATGGTTATGCTGTTTGGTTAGCAACCTGCGGTGAAACCGCGATTAGCCCCCGCATCCTTCGACGGGGCTCAGGACGGGCCTGTGGCGGGGGCTGCCTCGGCCAAAGGTGCCGAGGCTAAAGCCCCGCGTTCCACGCGGGGTCCGTTGAGTTGGAATTAGAGGCATAAAATGTCCAACATAGTAGGTATAGACCTTGGGACAACCTTCTCAGAATTAGCGATGCTCAACGCTATCGGCAAGGCGGAAATAATTCCGAATGCCGATGGCGATAGACTCACACCGTCGGCAATCTTCTTCGATGAGGATAGTCCGGGCGTAATCCGGGTAGGCATTGAAGCGCTTAACGCCCGGCACCTGAACGCTGAACGCTCGGTTCGCTGGATAAAGCGGCACATGGGAGACCCCAATTATCGCAAAGAAATCGATGGAAAAATCTGGACGCCGGTGGAATTATCCGC
>Ga0299912_10003126_pt1 | contig 13590 bp, 12 predicted proteins | sample RVTome_2_FD_207667 | JGI IMG/M metagenome (GOLD analysis project Ga0299912, IMG submission 207667) | Soil microbial communities from uranium-contaminated site in the Upper Colorado River Basin, Wyoming, United States - RVT95D214 (version 2) ...
AGGAATCTGATCACCATCACCGGAGGGAAACTGGTCACCTACCGGTTGATGGCGGAAAAGACCTCTGATCTTCTCTGCCGGAAAATGGGAATCGATGTTTCTTGCACCACCCACTTAAATCCTCTTCCCGGCGCTGAGAAACCCTCAGGCCTCAAAGACCGTCTTAAAACACTGGGTAAAGTGGAGACCCTATGTGATTGCGAGCTGGTCCGGAGGGAAGAGGTTGAGGAAGTGTTGAGGGAAGGGAAATTAAAGAATCTTCAGGATATTCTCCATCGAACCCGACTCGCCAAAGGGACCTGCCAGGGAGGCTTCTGCGTCTACCGGCTATTGGGAATGTTAAACGAGTCGGGATTGACTGAGGGAAATTCTAACAAAATACTGAAGGGATTTCTTGAGGAGAGGTGGAAGGGAATTAGACCGGTCCTCTGGGGAACCTCCGTCAAGGAAGAAGAATTTATTGAAACGATTTATAAAGGAATTTTTAATCTTTAGCCCAAGGGTCCCAGGGCCCTAGGGTTCCAGGGTTCTAGAAAAATTCACTTGAACCCATGAACCCTCGAATCCTTGAACCCTTTTAAAAAATCCATGCACTACGATCTCATCATCATTGGGATGGGTCTCTCCGGGTTGATGGCGGCTAAAACGGCGGCAGAGGCCAGCAGGAAGGTCCTCATCATCGGGAAAGGAATGGGTTGTCTTACCCTCTTCTCCAATACGATCGATGTATTGGGAAAGATCCCGGAAACGACAAGATTGAGAGATGGCCTTTCTCAATGGATTCAGGATCACCCCGAACACCCCTACTCAAAAGTTGGATTAACAGGGATTGAGGAAGGTCTTTCATCATTTACTTCCCTTTTCCATCCCCCCTACTCTTTTCAAACCATAGGAGATGGAAATTGCTTTATTCCCACCGGTGCAGGAACGATGAGGCCGGCCTATCTCATCCCTGACACAATGGTCGCCGGAGCCTCCGGTAAGGAAAAGAAGGGGCTTATTGTGGGGTTTAAGGGATTCAGGGATTTTTATGCCGGTTATGTCGCCGGCCTGCTTAACTGGCGTGGGATTTTCCTTCCTCTTCCTGAGACCCCCGGCCAGGAGATCTCTGCTACCGCCCTTTCAAGGTGGATGGAAAAGGAGCCTTTTAGAAAAACGATTGGGCAGGAGATCAAAAAGAATCTTAGCGGTGAAACCTGTGTCGGTTTCCCGGCCATCTTAGGAATGAATGACCCTATAAAAGTTAAAATGGATCTGGAAGAAAAGATTGGAGTTGGAGTATTTGAAATTCCCACGCTCCCCCCCTCCATCCCGGGGATGAGGATTTTTAACAGGTTTAAGGAATGGTTGATCCGGAGAGGAGTCAACTTCCTTTCCGGATACTCAATTTCAAAAGCCTCTCTGAAAGGAAAGAGATGTGAAGGAGTTTATATTCATCATCCTCCTGTCTCCGGTTTTTATTCTGCCGATCGTTTTATCCTTGCTACAGGCCGTTTCATCGGTGGAGGATTGATGGCTGACCGGGAAAGGATATCCGATCCCATCTTCAATCTGCCTGTTTCTCAACCCGGATCACAGGAGGAATGGTTTGGGAAATCCTTCTTCGATGAACATCCCATCCACCGGTCGGGTATTTTAACCGACCCCTCTTTCCGTCCCATTGACGGGACAGGGGAGCCGATATTGGAAAATGTCCGGGTCGCAGGCACGATCCTATCAGGACATGATTCCATGGATGAAAAATCGAGGGAAGGAATAGAAATCGCCACAGGGTATTGGGCAGCACAATGGGCTGTAGCTAAATAAAATAAATTGTAGCCGCAGGCTTTAGCCTGCGCATCTATTTACTTACCCAACCTTAAGGTTGCGGCTACAAAAAAACTGATGAATAAACAATTCTGGCCTAAAAGCAACGCTGATGTTTGTATCCGCTGTGCGGCCTGCATGGCCGTTTGCCCTGTCTCCCGGGTCACTCCCCTCTTTCCGGGACCGAAACAGGCTGGCCCTGGAGCCCAAAGATTCAGGAAGCCGGGTGACCCTTCGGTCGATGAATGGATCGACCTCTGCATCGGTTGCCATCTGTGCGATACGGTCTGCTCAGCAGGAGTGAACATCTCCGAGCTGAACCTCATTGCCAAAGCGAAATATCTGGATGAAAAAGGAAGGCCTCTTCGCGATTGGCTTCTCACCCATTCCCATCTCTTCTCCGGGCTTGCCTCCTTCTTCTCTGCCATCACTAACCTTCTTTTAAAAAATCGTGCAGTCAAATGGATGGCCGATGCCTTTTTAAGCATTGACAGGAGAAGAGAACTTCCTGCCTACCAATCCCCTACCTTCCGGCAATGGTTCAGGGGACATCACTCAACAGGCGAGAAAAAAGTCGCTTATTTCTATGGCTGCTATATCAATACGAATGAAGTGGATATCGGGAAAGCCACGGTCCAGGTCCTTGAGGCAAACAACTTTGAAGTGATCCTCCCGCCTCAGGAATGCTGCGGTCTTCCCATGCTCGGCAATGGAGATTTCAAGGGGGCAAGAAAGATGGGATTGAAGAATGTTCCTTCTCTTCTTCAAACCATCCGTTCAGGATTGGATATCATCTTCTCTTCGACCAGTTGCGGCCATATGATCAAACATGAGTATAGCCGCCTCCTGGCCATACCCGGAGCAGAGGAGGTTGCTCCTCACCTTTTCGATCTCTTCGAATATCTCAGAAATCTAAAAGAAGCCGGAAATCTCAATGCCCGATTCAGAGAGCTTCCATTAAGGGCTGCCTACTTTGCTCCCTGCCACCTCAGGTCTCTTGGGATTGGTTTTCCCGCCCTCGAAATCCTGCGGCTCATTCCAGGTCTACAAATTGACAATATTGAAGCAGATTGCTGTGGCCTGGGCGGAACCTTTGGTTTCAAAAAAGAAAAATTCGAGATCTCTGCGGAGATTGGAAAAGATTTGAAGAATGCCATCGACCGGTTAAGCCCTGATATCATCTTGACCGACTGCGAAGGATGCCGCATGCAGATACGTCATCTCACCGGCCTGAGGGTACTCCACCCCATTCAGATTTTAAGAGATGCCCTCTCTTAAAAGTAACAGATGGGGAGAAACGGAGACAGGGAGATGGGGTAATCAAGGTGTCCGACTTAGATCTGCTCAAATCTTTCAGCTATAAATCTTTGGAGGATCAACCATCAAATATAGGTTCCTTCCAAAATAGGTATCCTCAATGTCTCTTCAGCGAATTCCCCATGTTTAATTTTTTCGTATAAGTTCTGGCTTACTTCCGGGGATAAAACCTTCTCCCCGCACGAAGGGCATTCTTCATAAGAAACATTCCTTCCAATATAGAGCTTACCGTTGATCCTGAGATCAATTTCTCCCTTCTTCTTGACAAGCTCAGTATGGCATGCCGCACATTTAACCGTCTATCGCCTCCTTTTAAAATTTGCATCCCATTCTTCAGGGTTCAATGTTGGATCATATGCCGTAATGATCCATACCGGGTTTAAGGAGCATTGAACATGCAATATTCTCCCTTTTTCTGTCATTCCCCAAATCAGGCAACTGGGACCGTATTTATCTTCGGGATAACGTTCTATGATCTTTTCTGATATTATAATTTTTTTTAGCTCGTCTGGCCAAATGTCGCGTTCCACACATCGTTCAAAAGCATGTACGGTTAATCTGTAATCGCCAATTTTTACTTTTTCCTTGACCTCTTCAATCATCCCTTTGATTCGAGCGATCCGAAGCCACTACCTGCCGATTATTCTTTTCCCCTACGCCTGTTTTTTCCCGTACCCCTTGCCCTTCGGTGGAGAATGTGCTATGTTGTGTATTAGAAATTGGAAGTTTTTGTTTTCAGGCGGCCACAAAGACTTTTGACTTTGTGGTTTTTTTTGGGACGAAACGTTTAGAAATTAGAAAAGGAGATGAAAGAAATGGCTCAAGGAACGGTGAAATGGTTTAATGACAGCAAGGGGTTCGGCTTTATTGCGAGAGACGATGGGACGGAGGTTTTCGTCCATCACTCGTCCATCAATGCTAGCGGCTTTAAAAGCCTGTCGGAAGGGGACAAGGTCAGCTTCGATACGGAAAAGGGACCGAAAGGTCTCAAGGCGGTTAACGTCGAGAAACTTTAAAGGAGCTAATCAGGCTCCTCCGCGGTGGTTGCCTCTTCATCTGCCAACCTTCTACTTACCCTAGGCTTTCAGTCAATCATCCTGGTCGTCTATACCGGGGCGGTTCGAGCGAATCCCGCAAGGCTCCCCACTTACCCTGTTTTGCAATAGGGTTGCTGCATATTGAAGCACCCCCTGCCCTATCGGGCACACCCGTACAAAAAGAAAGGAACACATGAGTTTTGATTCGTTTGATCTTCACCCCAAGATTGCGGCCGGCGTCCAGGCGCTCGGCTATTCCACACCCACTCCAATTCAGCGTCGGGCCATCCCGCCGGTCCTCCAGGGACAGGACGTGTTAGGCCTGGCCCAGACCGGGACAGGCAAGACCGCTGCTTTTGTTCTGCCGATTCTGCAGCGTCTGGTCAAAACACCCCGGGGCTGCATTCAGGCCCTCGTCATTGCGCCGACGCGCGAGTTGAGCGACCAGATCAACGCTACCTTCGAAACGCTGGGTCGCCAGACGCACCTGCGTAGCTTTCCGATCTACGGGGGTGTCCCCATCGCCCCGCAGATCCGCAAGCTCCGATCCGGAGTCGAAATCGTCGTCGCCTGTCCGGGTCGGCTGCTCGACCACATCCACCAGGGCACGATCCGGCTTTCAAACCTGGAGGTACTCGTGCTCGATGAGGCAGACCGGATGTTGGATATGGGGTTTCTTCCTGATATCAAAGAGATTGTTAAGCATGTCCCGACCGTACGCCAGAGGCTGATGTTTGCGGCAACCATGCCGGACGACATCCGGCGGTTGGCCACGGACCTCCTCCGCACCCCCGTCACGGTGCAGGTTAATTCCCCCGCGCCAGCAGCAACAGTCGCGCACGCGCTATACCCGGTCGCCTCTCACCTCAAAACCGCACTTCTCCTTCAACTGTTGCGCCATACCGAAACGGCCTCCGTCCTTATCTTCACGCGGACCAAACACCGGGCCCAACGTTTGGGAGATCAGATCGAAAGGGCTGGCTACTCGACCACATCGCTTCAGGGAAACCTCTCTCAGAACCAACGCCAGGCGGCCATTCGTGGATTCCGTAACGGCTCGTACCGGGTCCTCGTTGCAACCGATATTGCCGCTCGGGGTATCGATGTCTCACGGATCTCGCATGTCATCAATTATGACATGCCTGACACAACGGATGCCTACACCCATCGGATCGGTCGTACCGGCCGGGCCGAGAAGACAGGCGATGCCTTCTCGTTGGTCACCCACGAGGACGAGGCCATAGTCCGTAGTATCGAGAATGTCCTTGGCACCAGGCTGGAGCGTCGAAGTCTGAACGGCTTCGATTATCAGAGGCCCGCGCTCCCGGAGAGAGGCAATAGTAGTCCAGGGCAGAGGCAAGTGGCCCGTGGCCGACCCGACCGAGAAAGAACTTTTAATGACCGTACCTTAACGGCTGGCTCGAAGAAAGGACACCTATTCGAAGACTTACTCCAGGCGGCTGATCCTCAGCCATCCTATGGCTGCAGGAACCGCAGGGGTCGGTTGCCGCAACACCGGTTTCGCTGAATTGCATTGAATTCTCTGAGGAGAATTGAGGCTCAGGGACAAGAAAGAAGTTCCAAAAAGATCTCTAACCCGCGGATGTCTTGCCAAGAGGTGCTATTTCCAAAAGGCTTCGGTATGAAAAACAAATCAAAACCCTTCATCTGTTCCGTTTATTATCACTCGCTGTTGCATGGAGATAGAAAAACGTAAAAACAACATTACAGGAAGAAGTCATCGGTCCAAAGGAAAATTCGCCACCGCAGCCCAATCTTGAGGAGTCCACCTACAAACCTTCACTCTGAGCTTATTGTGTAGGCTGAAGATTACGGATTGAAGAACTAAACCGCTGCGCGGTAGAAACAAAGGTTGGTGCGAAGCACCGTTTTTTTAATTGATACCCGTTCAATTTGGTGTTAAAATACTTGCGTTGCTAAGTTTTGGCAACTTATAAGGGAAGTTCCCCGATTGAAACCCCATAGGATAATCTTTTTTATTCGCGCAGCGGCTCTGTTCTTCATGCGTCAATCCAAAATTGAATCAACACCGTGAATTCACATGTTTGTCAACTTTATCACAACTTCGGATTGACGCTTATTCGAAAGGGTGGATAACGAACTAGGCGATCACCCGCGCCGAGCGAGGGAACCGTTGCAGGGCGCAAAGCGCCCGAAACGGCGTCTGGTACATCGCGGTGTTAGCTGGCAGAGGTCAGCGAACCCTCCAACAGGCGTTCACTTTTCGTGGATCCGACGTACCGCAGAAATTATGTACCCGAGTTCATGCCCTTGTTCAAAATCTCGGATGGACTGGCGCTTTCTTGCCACCTCAATCCCCAATTTGCCAAGTTCGACCAGCAAAGCTGCCCCGAGAGCCAACGGTGGTCCTCCGAAAAGGCAGGCGATCAAACCTGCAGCAGCAGAAGCTTGCAACGTCTTCGAATCGAGCAGTACAGAGATTGTAGAAGTCACCGCTTCGATGCCTAGCGATTTCCTCACGCGCTCATAGTCGTCTACTCTACGAAACAAATCGTCTTCAATGAAGGCTCGGGGCTTACCTGTGTAATTCCCGAAGACAAACAGGCGAAGTCTTCTCAGTTTTTCCACACTTTCTGGATCCCGCCGGATTTCCATAATTTGTTCCCAAGAGGCATGACCTGGATCAATCAACGGAAGGCCGCTTAGAGTGACGGTCACATAGGCTTGTTCAAAGTCCTGGGTGACCTCCTCAGACGGAAGTAGAACTGTGGAATACTCACACCCCAGGTTCGCTGCGAATTTGAAGAATTCATTGCGAATGGCTCCAAGACCTGGCTTTGAATGATTCGTCAGATATAAATGTTTGAGTTCAGTCTCGTAGACCTCCGGGTCTGCCGAGGGCGGGCAGTTCGTCAAATACTTCTCGGCAGCCTCCCTGAAGGGGCCATACTTTTCTAAGAACGTAGAGCATTGCCATTCTGTTGCACCCGGCCCCGGCCCGAAAACTAGGGAAACGAAGGTCTTCCCTGGTATCTCCTCAGGAGCGTGAATAGATATAATATCAGGCCAAGCTCCGAAGGCAATCATAGATCGGAAGCAAACCGGAATCACTCGCTCAAAGTAGAGCGCGGCTTGCTTCAAATCCCCGAAACAAACTGCATTGAGAGTGCGACTGTAGTTCATCAGGTATTGCGCTGTTGTCCAGCTAACATTATTTTTTATGCTGCTTCTATATTTTCTAAAATTTTAAGCCACTAAAGGTTCTCTTTTCCTTTAAACCCACCGGATTACATTCTTTTTTCCACAAAAGATGGTCTTTACCAATATTATATAGAATCAAGATAATTTAAAAACGAATTATTTGGATAGACCTGGAGTGTATCCTCATTATCAATTTGCGCTTGTAATATACACCGTTTTCAAAAATTAGGGAAGTGAATCTTTCAGGAAGTTAGTTTCAACCGAAGGCACCTCAGCGGAAAGACCAGATCATAGCGGCGATTCCAAACAGTAGAAATGCGAGCCCCGCGCCCGGCAAGTAGTAACTCTCGGAGTTGATGCCATGCTCCAACGCAGCCAGGTCTGGATCGGTTGGGCAGTAGCTTACCGGTACGCCCGTGCCTGAGGGATAGCGCTGGAAAATCGCCTCCACCCAATCCTGGCTGCTGGATCTGATGAATTGCCCGAAGTGGCGCACGTTGGAGAAATACCGCTCTCCGTTGACTTCATACTGATAAGCCAGCGGCGCACCGTGCATAGTGAACTGTCCCGTGCGGCCATTGCTATCTTGTATGACTTGGCCGGTGGCTTCCTGATCCATATACACCACAGTACCGTCGGTGGTCGGCCAGCCCTGGCTCGCGTAAGCGTACCAAAAGTTGCGCAGCCCGGGCGCAAGTATCGCGACTCCGAACAACATGAAAAAGACCCAGATGAAGCGGGTTATATAGGTGGTTAGAGCAAAGTCTCTCTCCATCGATAGGTAGCCCAAGACGCAAAATACTCCGAACAGGATCAAGATTGCACCCCCACAAAGGTACCAGGCAACGTCTGTGTTCACACCAGGCTTGACGGTCGCGAGCGCGGGGTCATGGGGATGATAGAAGACCGTGACCTTGGTGCCGGCAGGATAGCGCAACAGCAAGACCGCTTCGTTCGAAATGTCGCCGGATCCAATCGCCCGTCCGAACTGGACCGTCTCCGTGGTGTAGTTCCGTCCGTTCACCTGATAGTGAAACGCCAACTTCGTCGAGTAGAAAATGTATGTGTTTCTAGTGCCTGTTTGCTTTGCCTGGCTCTCGGTCATTCCAGCATGGAGCACGACGCCGGAGACGGTGGGCCAATGCGGACTGGCCAGACCGCGCCAGGCGCTACGCAGCCCCATCCAGAGGATAATCCCCCCTGGCACGGCCATGAACAGCGCTCCGGCAATCGCCGGAATCCCGATGACATACTTCATGATGCGTCCGTCCGCATCTCCGAACTTAGGATGCGTTAATTTTCAAGAAACAACTATCATCAAATTCTGAACTAGTCAATCACAATAAAGCGCCTTGTGGAAATTATCTTCTCAAATGAGCTTAGAGAGAGGTATTTGTGTAGGTGGGGCAAAAGTTATTGATTTCCATTCGAAGAACTAAACCGCTGCGCGGTAGAAACAAAGGTTGGTGCGAAGCACCGTTTTTTTAATTGATACCCGTTCAATTTGGTGTTAAAATGCTCGCGTTGCTAAGTTTTGGCAATTTGTAAGGGAAGTTCCCCGATTGAAACCCCATAGGATAATCTTTTTTATTCACGCAGCGGCTCTGTTCTTCATGCGTCAATCCAAAATTGAATCAACACCGTGAATTCACATGTTTGTCAACGTTATCACAACTTCGGATTGACGCTTATTCGAAACAAACAACAAAGGCAGAGCCGAATGACCCTGCCTTTTCCCTCATCAAATTATATATAAGATTTACTTCTTAAAGAACTTCTTCCTCCCATACCCCACCAACCCCACCAACCCGCTTCCGAGCAGAAGCAACGTGGAAGGTTCGGGGACGGGATTGGTAACTGGTGGAGCAGATGAAATTGCCCCCACAGCATCTATGTCCGCTCCAACTGTAGCACCACTTTGAGCCCCTTCATTCGTGTCATCTGTCAAGCGTATATATGAAAAAAAGTCAGTTTGATTCCATCCAAATGCGTCTATGTCAATTCCAGATGTACTTCCAAAAACTTTGCCTACAGAATACCAAGTATTACCATCTTTACTGATTTCAACGAAAGTATCTTCAACATCTGGCCCTATTTCAAATATCCACAAGTCCATTGCATTTGTCCCACTTCCTGTCAAGGAATTGTCAGTGAATCTTAGTGTAATGCTTCCCCCGTCACTGAGCGAAACGTAACCAATAGGGACACCACTATCACCGACATTGGGGATTCCTAAAGCCTCTGATGAATTTCGGTAAGGTGCAGTCGGTTCCCCTGATTTTATTATGGGGTCATATGATACCACCAAGTCTGCGAAAGACGCCGCTCCACCAGGAAACTCAACTCCATGAAACATATCAGCCCAAGCAAATGCAGCAACACTGAGGATTACAGTACTGGTCCAAAATAGTAATAATAGTTTCTTCATTTCTTTCTCCTTTCTGGCAAAATAAGTTAATTTTCATTTATCCTTCAAAAGATTAGGTTAACAATATGTAAATTCATCCCCCTTTCTCTACGATAGGTTGGTGTCTATGAAAGACTAAATCGCTAAATTGTTATGCAATTTAAATACCACATCAGGGTTAAGTTCTAACTCTATTGTAACATTGAGGTTTTCCTAAATCCTCAAAAATTGTGATCAAACCAAAAGTGTAAAAGATTCCGACACAATTTTTATATAAATTGCCTAACCAATATGATTTAATTAATGAATTAACCCATTTTGAAGTTGTAAGCTTTTCTGACAATTTCCCCTAATTTTTATTGATTTTGATTCGAAATATTGCATCTCGGAGGGAAATTTAAGAACGAAGATTACAGGAAGAAGTCGTTGCCAGATTTTTCGGTGTCTGCGGGATCAAATCCTCACTTACAACAGCGTGTAAAATGTAGGTCCATCACCTAATGACAATGGAACCTTACTACCTTTCTTAAAGAATCCCTTTTTGTCAGAACTCTTCCGCTTTCATCAATAGCCATAAGTTTGTCCATTAAAAAGAAGTGCAAAGTGATCTTATGGAAATTTTAATTTTGAGAGAATTTCTTGTAGCACCTGGCTTAAGGAAGGTTGTTGTGCTTCAAGAATGTCTTAAGGGACATGTTTATGGGATGGATACGTTGGAAGGTTCCTTGCTGCTGGGTCATTTGCATTATCATAGCGGAAGATAAAAAGGTTCCCTTTTCGATAGTGATAGGCATATTTAACTACCTGTAGTGTTGGTTGAATGATAAGAAATTCCTTGAAATCGAGCTGTGACCCATCGGTAAAAACCAAGGTCCCCTTTACTAGACCAGCAGTGGGAGGACGTTCTTCGTAGAAAATAGAAGTAGAATTAACAAAAGGCGTTTCCGCTATGAGGGTTTGTAGGGTGGCCAGAAAGTTTTTTAGGGGCATATGGTTAGTTGTTCAAGGCTTTCCAGCTGCTCCTGTAGGTGGTAACGAATCTCTAGTTCGCCTTCAAGTTCAAGTAAATCCATGTCTTTGTTTTCAGGATGGGTAACCTTCCCGGCCATGAGAGAGTCAATATCTACATGGAGTTGTTGAGATAATTGCTGAATCCGCTCCTCAGTTCTGGTAAGGCTCTGAGAGAGAATGCGCTTTTCTCGCTCAATAGCATCTCGAAGGACCGGAAGTGCCTTTTCTGGCTCAGGAGTGTTAATCTCAATTTTTTGCATAGCATCTCTCCTTTGGAAAAATTATACTGTTTTTCCTTAAACAGAGTCAAGGCAAAGAGAAATCAGTGGATGCTGTATGTTTTTGTGCAACTCCTTCTTCCCCTCACCCCCACCCTCTCCCGCTGCCAGGGGAGAGGGAAAGGACAAAGGATCACCCTATCAATAAGTTTTCGACGTCGGCGATGCTACTGAAGACGAAGTCGGGCTGGAATGAAGAATGTCTGTACTCTTTCAGGGTCTTCTCATCAGTAACTCCTGTCAAAACAATCCCTGTGGCAATCCCGGCATCCTTGCCCATTTTGATATCCGTTTCAAGACGATCTCCGATGAGGATACACTCCTCGGGTTTTAGTCCCATCACCTCCAGGACCGTCTGAACCATGATGGGAGAGGGCTTGCCCACGATGGCTTCCACCTTCTTGCCGGTCACGGCCTCAATGGCCGCTATCATCCCTGCACAGTCCGGAATTTCTCCCCCTTCCACCGGGCAGGTCCGGTCTGGATTGGTCGCGACAAAACGCGCTCCTAATTTGATCGCCTGATAGGCAATGTTAAGTTTCCGATAATCGAATGTACGGTCAAAGGCAACGACTACATACTCAATCTCTTTGGGCTCTTCCGTGATGGCAAAACCAGCCTTTTTCAATTCCTCAACAAAAGGAGTTTCTCCCACCACAAAAAGTTTGGCTTGAGGTCCAATTTTTTTGAGATAATTGATCATCACAAAGGTGGAATTGATCACTTCCTCAGGCCGGGTCGGAATGCCGAGGCGGGTCAGTTTCTCCGCATAATCCTCTCGGGTCTGGAGCGGCTTGTTCGAAAGGAAGACGACCTTTCTTCCCGTTTCCCGGAGCTTCCGGATCACCGTGTCGGCCCCCGGGATCAGTCTGTCGCTCAGATACACCGTTCCATCCAGATCAAAAATAAATCCTTTGAACATCTCTCGTCACTCGTCCCTCGTCTATCGTCTCTCTGCATGATGCCCTGCACCCTATTATACCCTTCACCGCTCTGCCTTAATGCGAAGATTGGGGGAATCTTTTGCGAACAGATGCATCCTGTCGAGGTCGAAAGCGAGTTCGATCTCCTGATGGACCCGGTATAGGGTCTGGACATCCACCGCCGCCACAAGATTATACTTCCCTGCGGTCACATGGAGATGGATCTCCGAGCCTAACGGCTCAATCACATCGATCACCGAACGGATCGAATTTCCCTTGAATTGTTCGGGTGCGAAAGCCCGGTCATAGATATCGTTGGGCCGGATTCCAAAGATGGCCTCCGATCCGATCAAAGACTGATAATAGGAAACCTTTTTCTCCGGCACGGGAAGTTGGAAACTCTCCGCATCGATGATGAGATGGCCATCCTTCGAAAGGATACGACAGGGAATAAAGTTCATCACCGGACTGCCGATAAAACCGGCCACAAAGAGGTTAACCGGATAATTATAGACCTCCAGTGGAGGGCCAACCTGTTGAATCCATCCGTCCTTCATCACCACGATCTTCGTCCCCATGGTCATCGCTTCGATCTGATCGTGAGTGACATAGATGATCGTCGTCTGGAGTCGGTCGTGAAGTTTCGAGAGTTCGGCCCGCATCTGGACCCGGAGCTTGGCATCCAGGTTTGAGAGAGGCTCATCAAAGAGAAAGACAGCAGGTTTCCGGACGATGGCTCTTCCCACAGCCACCCGCTGACGCTGTCCTCCGGAAAGTTGTTTCGGTTTTCGGTCAAGAAAATCCTGGATACTCAGAATCTCTGCCGCCTCTCTCACCCTCTGATCGATCTCACTCTTCGGAAACTTTCTCAGCTTGAGGCCAAAGGCCATATTCTTGTAGACCGACATGTGGGGGTAAAGGGCATACTCCTGAAAGACCATGGCAATGTCCCGGTCTTTCGGGGGAAGGTCATTGACAACTCGATCCCCGATGGAGATCGTTCCGGTGCCGGGATCTTCCAACCCCGCTATCATCCGAAGGGCAGTCGATTTGCCGCATCCTGAAGGGCCCACGAGGATGGAAAACTCCTTGTCCTCCACGGTAAGATTGAAATCCTTCACCGCCTGAACCGTACCAAAATGCTTCGAGACATTCTCCAGTACGACTCTTGCCACGACCTTTTCCCTCCAAGTTTAAATTATCCGAACACCCCGCCTATTTTGCTGGCACCGGCAATCTTGTTGATGGCAAAAAGACATACCCCCCAAGGACGAGGAGGATAAAGCCTAAGGCCGCCACCTTATTGCGGGAACCGGAGGTGTAGAAATTAAAAATCCCAACGGTCAACACCTCCTTACAGGAAATGGGGATAAGGAGTACCGATCAACCTTTTTGTCAGAACAAGATCATACATTTTTGCGGATTTAGAAACAGGTAGAGTTCTTGCCCTTCTTCTTGCGGCACGTGATATGGAACCTGCACCCTGATCATCGTGCCATTCACGCTTACGAAAAAGCTCAGAAAGTTACCCAGGTACGCCTTATGGACAATCGTGCCCTTGTACAGGTTCTCCTTGCCTTGAGTTGGTTCCATAAATACTTCCACATCCTCAGGACGTATAGAGGCGT
>Ga0299912_10003127_pt1 | contig 13583 bp, 12 predicted proteins | sample RVTome_2_FD_207667 | JGI IMG/M metagenome (GOLD analysis project Ga0299912, IMG submission 207667) | Soil microbial communities from uranium-contaminated site in the Upper Colorado River Basin, Wyoming, United States - RVT95D214 (version 2) ...
ATGTTCAGCTTCTTTTGCAATTCGGTCATCTCGCGCAACAGAGAATCCTGCACGATCACATCCAGGGCAGTCGTTGGCTCGTCGGCGATGATCACGTCGGGGTTGCAGGATAAAGCCATGGCAATCACGGCGCGTTGGCGCATGCCTCCGCTATATTCATGCGGGTATTGGTCCATCAACTTGGGGTCGAGCCCGACCAGACTAAACAATTCCGCAACTTGAGCGCGGGCGGCCTCATTCGACTCCACCAGCCCGTGATTCTCCATGGCTTCTATGATCTGGTCGCCGACCTTATAAACCGGATTCAACGAGTTCATGGCTGCCTGGAAAACCATGGAAATTCGCCGCCAGCGCATTTTGCGCATTTCTTCTTCATCCAGGAGGGTCAGGTCAATGCCGTTCAGAAAAACGTGACCATTCTTTATATGTGCATTATCCGGCAGCAGCTTTAGTAAGGCAATCCCGATGGATGTTTTACCGCAACCCGATTCACCCACCAACCCCATCGACTGGCCTCTTTCCAAAGAGAAAGAGACGTTGTTGACCGCCGATACTTCTCCGGCGCGGGTCATGTAATGCATGGTCAAATTATCAACTTGTAATACAGTGTCAGCCATTGGTATGTACCTTATCGTTTACGCAAGCGTGGGTTGACAATCTCGTCGAGCGCTCGCCCTACGAGATAAAACGCGGCACAAAGCATACTGATCGAAACACTGGCGGGGAAGATCAGCCACCATTTCTGGAAATCCAGAAGGTAACCTGAATAGGAAGCGGTGTAAATCATCAGGCCCCAGGACATGCGAATATTGAGCAGGCCAAAGAAAGATAAAACCGCTTCGGAAGCAATAGCGCCATTGACCGAAAACATCATGTATAAAAAGGAAAGCGGGAGTAAATTGGGGATGATGTGATTCAGGATGATGTGCCAATCACCGCCACCAGCTACGCGGGCAGCCTCGATATAAGTCCGCACTTTAATGGTCAGAGCTTGTGACTTGATGATGATGGTCGTGCCGCCCAAACCTCCTAACAGCCCCAGGATGATTGCCAGGTGGATCAATTGCAAATCAAACAAGGCTGACACGACGATCAAGATGGTGATATAGGGCATCATAATGACGATATCCGCCAGGCGCATAAAAAGTGTATCCAACACACCGCCAAAATAAGCGGCCAGGGCGCCAATCGTCGTGGCGATCAACACGGTGACCAGGGCGGTTACCAGACCCAGGATGAATTCCGACCTTGTGCTCCACATCAACTGGCTGAGCACATCCCGACCCAGCGGATCGGTGCCTAAAAGATGGACTTCGGAGGGAGGCGCGGGGTGAAATGGGATGGTCATGTCGTACCCGACGACCGGGTCAAACATGACCGGATCCCAAACGTACTTCATTAACAACGGGTGGATGATCGTAAATGACAAAAAGAACAAGATAATTCCGATCCCCACCAGTCCAATCGGATTTTCTGCAAACAGTCCAAAATTGGTACGCAGTGAGCGCATGAACAATCGCAATCGCACCCGCCATAAAGAGGTTTCCAGCACAGGAGCCGAGGGGGGATTTACGGTTGGAGAAAATTCAGCCATGGTTTACCTCTTTTTCGGAATTGGGGTTAGGAGTAACGGATGCGTGGGTCCATGACCGCATAAAGAATATCTGCCAGCAGGTGACCCGTCAAGGCCAGGATCCCGGTAAACACCAGGGCGCCGATGACCATGGGAATATCTTCGACCAAAGCGGCGTTGAGCAAAGTCAAACCCATACCCGGCCAGGAGAAGATGGTCTCAGTAATGACGCCGCCATCCAGGATAAAAGCGACCGCCAGCACGAAAGCGGTGACTACGGGCAGCATGGCGTTGCGTGAGGCGTGCTTGTCACGGATGACTTTCTCCGGCAAGCCTTTGGCTCGGGCGGCCATGATGTAATCCTCACGGATCGTCTCCAACATGCTATTGCGGGTGAGCAGCATGGTGCCGGCGAAGTTGGCGGTGGCGAGAGTCAGGATTGGAAGCGTAAGATGATGAAAAATATCCGCTGCAAAGCGTCCCACGCCAGTGGAGAGCCAGTACCCAATCACGGCAAGGAAAACCACTCCAACACCAATCCAACTGGCTGGGAGGCGCTTGGCTGGGTCGAGCCGCCGGGCATACAATAGCCAGATAAACATAACAACCGAGGCGATAAAAGCCGTAATCAACATGCGATAGAAGACGTAATTGGCATTCACCGGCGCGGTGCGCCAGAGCACTGGATCGAGGAATTTTCCAATTGGAAATAACTTTAAAGTATAGCCCCAAAACCAAACCATCATCAGGGCAAACCAGGGTAGAAAGATGGTGTAAAGACCAACACCACCGATGGTAGCGGCGTATTCCCCCCAGCCGCCTCGTTTCCAGGCGAGAATCTTGCCGGCAAGAAAGCCGATGAAATACGATAGAATCACCGCGCTCAAGAATAAAATGATCGTCCTGGGAGCGCGCTCCGCAATCACGTCCAGCACCAGGCGTGGATAGTTCGAGAACGATATCCCGAAATCCCCCCTCAGCGCTTGCCCCAACCAGATAAAATAGCGCTCCAACACCGGCTTATCCAGCCCCAGGTTGGCGCGCAGAGCCTGCCGTTGTTGGGGGGTCAGCCTGGGGTCACTCAGATACAGGTTGCCAAAGTCGCCGGGCTGGGCGTCCATCAATATGTAAACTACCGTCAAAAAAAGAAAAAATGTAAGGAGATTCTGGGCCAGTCTACTTAATAAGTAACGTCTCATATTCCCTCTCCCTCTAATTAATCCAAAGTGTCAACTCTTACCAGAGGAATCCCTGCGATCATCAAGATTACAGCAAGCCTTTTAGGGATTCTGGTCTAAAGACCATAAACTCGCTTCGCTTGGAATGATAAAGCCAGGGGAGTGCATAAACAACATCAACGCCTCTCCACAGGGTGACTATCTAACTTCAAATATTAAGTAAAAAGATAGTATCTGGGAGGGCAAAGTAAACCTTTGCCCTCCCAATATCACTTAGCAAACCTTGATTACAGGTGAGCTATTTAACCTTCACGTAGGTCTGCATGGCATTGCCAGGACCCTGGTGGATGTATTGCAGACCGCTGAGCACTTCGGTATAGGGATATTCCACAGAAGCGCTGCGGTAGGCTTCGATGATGCCCGTATCGAACAGCAAGACGTAGGGCAACTCGGTAGCCAGGATTTCCTGAGTCTCAAAAGCAATAGCTTTGCAGTCTTCGAAGGACTCGCAGGTCAGCATCTGCTTGGCCTTCTCTTCGTACTCAGGGTTGACGTAACCACCGGCGTTGTTGCCATCCGGGGCGGCCTGCTCCTCATTGAAGAAGGTGTATACGTGATCGGGGGCGGTGCTCAGGCTCCAGCCGAGGATGTACATGTCGAAGTCATGCTCGGTGAAGATCTTGGGGACAATCACGTTGAAGCCGGCCAGCTCAGCCGTTAACGGGATGCCAAACTCCTTGAGCCAGGTCTCGATCCAGATGGCGAAGGTGGAGCGCAACGGGTCGTAGCCTGGGCTGGGGGCCAGCATCTTCAAGGGCGGGACGGGGGTTCCATCGGCCATGAGCAAGGCGCCAGCTTGGGTCACCTGGCGGTTATCCGCATCCCAGGCCGGCTTCTGGTCGCCTTCCCACTTGTAGCCAGCCTGCTCGAGGATGGCCACAGCCAGGTTTGTGCGTTGCTCACGAGTCAGGCCTTCACCCAGCTTGATGACATCCGGGTTGTACCAAAATTCATTGGCTGGTGGGACGAAGGTGTAGTAAGGCTGGGCCACACCCTGCAGGATGGTCTTGGTGACGAACTCTTTGTCGATCAATACCGCGACCGCCTGGCGGAATGCGCAGTCGTTCATCGGCTGGCGGCGGACGTTGAAGCTCAGGTAACGGAAGCCGTTGACCGGGTTTTCAATCACGGTCAGGTTCGGGTCGGTTATGATCTGGTTTGCCAGACCTCGTTGCAAGCCTAACGGATTGATCACGAAGTCGACCTCGCCGCTCTTCATGGCCAGGATGGCGGCGTCCTGCGAACCGTAGATCGTATACACAACAGATTCGACATTCGGGCCAACATCAATGACGAGGGAGGGATCGCCCTCGGGTGTGCCGGTCTTGAGTCCAGTGGAGTCTTCGTAAGCGCCATTTTCCCATTGCGTGATCTTGGTGCCCTTATAGAAGTAGTCTGCGTAAGCGGTTTGCTCCAGGAAAGCGCCCTTCTCCCATTTGGTCAGGGTGAAGCCGCCGGCAGTCGGTTCGCCGGTAGGATCAATGGCGAACAGTTTGTCGTGAGCTTCAGTTTGGGCGGCGGCTTTATCCTCGTCGGAGGCATCGGCAGCCAGCGCGTCGATCGAAGCAAATACGCCGGCTTCTTCTAGCTTGGGTGTCCAGAAGGCTTCCTGAAGGATAGGGGCCTGCAAAACGCCATATTCAAAGCGAAGCACGCCTGGCTTGGTGTGGAAGAAGAACTTAGCAGTGTAATCATCGACCGCCTCCACGTGATCCAGGAACCCGGCGTCGTACCAGGTGCTCCAGTTGCCGGAAATCAAGCTGAGCTTCAAGACGGTGTTGGCTGTCCAGGCTACGTCTTTGGCGGTAAAGGGCGTGCCGTCGCTCCACTTGATGTCGTCTCTCAGGGGGATCTCGCCAACCCACATGTCACCTTCTTCCACCAGCGGTTGGGGCAGTTCCTTGGCCGCGAAAGTGCCAAAGGTGAAATATTTATCCGACAAGCTGTAAAGCGTCAAGCGCGAGGGCAGCATATAGCTATTCCAGACCGTATTGTCCGGCCCGTTGGCGCCCCAGTAGTTGTTGGTTGTTACATCCTCGAATACGCCGACGCGGTAGACAGCGCCACCCTGCTCGTACGGGCTGCCGACAAAGCGCTCAATCGGCGCTGTGGCTGGCTTTACCCCAACAGCCTTTGCCAGGTGGGCGCTGGTTGCTACTGTGGAGGCAATCTCGGGGATCGGCTGGCAGGCCACCAGGCCTGTCGCCTCGATTGGGCCTGCAGCTTCTGCTTCGACGGGGACTTCGACGGTCTGCACTATCGTCTCGCCCTCTTTCTCAACCACGACCGTCTTGATGATCGTCTGCGGTTGGCAGGCGCCCAGCACGAAGGCTGAGATAATCAAAAGGCTAAGCAATGCTAGGGACTTAGATTGGGAAAACATAGTTTCTCCTCCAAACACGGAAATAGATTTGGGTTTGTTGATTTTTTACAAGCGTTTTCCTTTCGTTTCGGTCTCGATAGGCGCCTCCTTTCGCTTTTTCAACAATGAAAATAAAGATGGCCTGTGTGGATAGCCTTCCAGGTAAGGATTTCTGCTATCCTGTTTTATGGCCAGCCGGAAAATCGATTTTTTTGGATTCCTCCATCGCTCGATACAAATGAACTCGCTGCAATTTCGCGCCAATCATCAATATAATCATTGCAGCGAATTACCCTGTGTTTGGGTGGTTGAAATATACCATAAAACCCCAACTGGTCAACGCCTTGCGCTCACGTTTATGCCATATTTCGTAGTGGTGTATTGAAAAACCACCAAATTCGAGTCTGAGTGATCGATTCTAAAGAACGCTCGGTTTTTAAACACTCGTGCCTCAAGGGAGCAATATACTCGTATCTTTCTTTTCGTGACAATGGCGCCTCTTGCCGTGAATTTTGATATGAGGATGCCATCAGGAGGAGATGGGCACGTTCGGCGGAGGGGGGGGTATGCCGCGCTGCCCAATTTTTTAAGCTCTGACGAATATATTCATCTGATAAGTCGTTCATTTCTCGAATACCTCAAGACCTCTCATAAGATAAATCCGGAACAAGTTCTTTATGTAAACCAACTGACTTCTTCAAAGCATTGCGTCCATAATGTAATCTGGATTTCACCGTCCCTACTGGCACCTCTAAAATTTCGGATATTTCCTGAAGCGAGAGGTCATTCAGATAATATAAGACAACCACGATTCTCTGTTGTAAAGGCAGAGCAGAAACAGCTTGTTGTACATGATGCCAATCATCGTGTAATTCAGCCTGTGCGTAAGGATGGTTCTCATCTCCTCCCGAAATCCAATCCATCAGATCTTCCAGAGGTCTCAACCAGCGATGGTTGCGCTTGACCCATGTATAGGAAAGATTGGTGGTCATGCGATACAACCAGGGTTCTAAGGGCCGCTGTGGATCAATCCGGCAAGCAAACCGGTACAGGCGCAAAAAAACATCCTGTAAAAGATCGCTGGCAGCATCCCCATCACCCGTGATGGCCAGGGCTGTACGATACACCGAATTGCGATGCCGGTCGTACAGGAAACCCAGGGCTTCCAGGCATCCACTTTGGAGCTGGAGGACCAACTCTTTGTCGCTAGCAAGGGTCATGGCGCGCCTATTTAGATAGGTTTAAATATAATACTTAATGATCAGCCAAAAAGTTTGATAATTTTATTATGAATCTCCAGAAATGAGTAGGACTTGATTGCCTACTCTTCTTCACCACTTCGCATATGTACATAGGATTTATATCGTATCGGATGAATGATCCCTTCGGAAACTGCCGCTCGCACCGCGCAGCCCGGCTCGTGCACGTGCGTACAATCGTTGAACTGGCATTCCGTTACCAGGGACCGTAGCTCGGGGAGGTAACCATCTATCTCCTCCGGCTCGATATCCCATAAAGCCAGGGCTTTCAACCCGGGAGTATCAGCAATGTAGCCACCTTCCGGTAAGGAAAACATCTCTTTTACAACAGTTGTGTGTTTTCCCTTGTGGGTGGCAGCGCTAACTTCTCGCGCTGATAAATCCACGCCGGGCAATAGCAAATTCAGCAAACTCGATTTACCGACTCCGGACGGGCCTGCAAACACTGATATTTTTCTAACTAATTGTTGGCGTAGCTCCTGGATGCCCTGTCCGGTTTTAGCCGAAGTATAGATCACCGGGTAATTCAAATGCGGATAATGACCGAATAATTCCTTAGCCGCTTCTTTCCCCACCAGATCGATCTTATTGGCGACGATCAAAGCCGGGATACGTTGTTTTTCTGAAATGACTAAAAAACGATCTAACATGCCCAAACGCGGTTCGGGTAGGGCGCAGGCGAAGACAAACACCGCCTGGTCCGGATTGGCTATGATGATTTGTTGATACTCCCCCCGGGGAGTTGGCGCCAGGCGGGCAAGCATGCGCTGTCGAGGTCGGACCTCTTCGATGACACCTTTGCCGTCCTCCACGGGGGTCACGACCACCCAATCTCCTATTGCCACCACATCCCCGCGTCTTCGTCCCTTTTTAAGACGGCCGCGCAACTGGCAGACGAGCGTTCCGTTTTCCGTCTTGACAGTGAAAAAACCCGACTGAGAGCGAATGACTAAACCGTGTTGGTTGGACAAAGCTCGATCTATCACCTTACTTATGGCGATGGCGGTAGCGGCAGGCCCGGCTCGGGCGTCGGAGTTTCGAATCCTTCTGGTGTGGGCGTCTGGGTGACATAGTAGCTCGACTCCCAGGGATACAATTTTCCGGGCAAGCCATAATAATAGAGCTCGACGACCCTGCGGAAGATCGGAGCAGCGAAGTCCGAACCTTCACCGCTGTTTTCAACAATGACCACCGCGGCAATATCCGGCTGGTTAGGACGCTCTTCAAAAGTGTAGCCGGCAAACCAGGCATGCGGCTCGCCTGAACCCGAGGTGGCCGTACCGGTCTTGCCAGCCACATTGATATTTAACCCGGTGAAACGATGCCAGGCTGTTCCGAAGGGTTTTGTGCTGGCTACTACGCCCTTCATAGCCTCCTGGATAACCGTCAGGTTTTGTGGGCTGAGAGGCAATTTCCCATTCTCTTTTGGCTCGAAAGTATAGATTGGGTCACCATCCGGAGGCGCTATCTTTTCGACCACCTGAGGCTGGTATAGCGTGCCGCCATTGCCGAGCGCGGCTGTGAACGCCGCTACCTGCACAGGAGTAACCTGGAGCGCGCCCTGTCCAATCGCCAGGTTGGTGGCATCCAACGGGCTGGTCGGGTCCGGCACCTGCCCGGTTTCTTCTTCAATTCCCTCGATCCCTGTGGTGGCGCCCAGGCCGAATTTGCGCGCCATGTCCGAGACAGCCGTGGGCATACCGGCGTTGTATAAATCCAATCCGATGTGCCAGAAGAAAGGGTTACACGAGCGGATCAGGCCCTCGGGCAGCGTTAGCAACCCGCTGGGGATAGTATCGCCATCTTTCAAGAAATGGTCATAGGTCCAATCGTTCAACACGACTCCCCCCAGCTCCTCGAAGAAGTAGCCACATTGGTAGGTGGTTTCAGGAGTAAACCGCTCGCTCTCCAGCCCGGCCGACATCGTGACGAGCTTGAACACCGACCCCAGGGGATACAGGCCTTGGGTAGCCCGGTTTAGATATGGTCTGGTCGGGTCGTTAAAAATCTCGTTTAGCTGGGTTGCGCTATTAAAGTTTGATGGCTCAAAGGCATTCGGGTCAAACTGAGGCGAGGAAGCCATGGCCAGCACCCGGCCTGTATCTCGCTCCAGGACAACGATGGCGCCGCGAAATCCGGTAAGCGCTCGCTGCACACCGACCTGGAAATCTTTGCTCACCGTGGTATAGATCGCCTTGCCCGGCTCTGGCTGAGCTTCTCCCAGGCGGGTCACGGGCTGGCCTTGCGAGTTGAATACATATAGAGCTCCCCCACGCTTGCCAGAGAGATAATCTTCCCCCCATTTTTCCAGGCCAGTCTGGCCAATGCGCTCATCCCGGCGGTAGCCCTTGCGTAAATACTCTTCTTCTTCGTCCGCCTGGATCGTGCTGACATAACCCACCACGTGGGGGGCAATCCCACCTTCGTAATAATAACGGGCTTTGTACAATGATAGCCTTATTCCACTCAACCCTGACAAAACGTCATAGCGTTTTGCCACTTCGCTGGCGGGCACTTCCGTGAGGGGCAGGTACCAGTCCGAGCCAGGGGGAAAAGTGGCGTACCGCGCTCGGATATCATCCGGATTCAATCCTGTTAAACGGACCAGCTCGGTGAATAGCGTCTCCTCCTGGTCGGGTATGATCTGGCCTGGAATCAAGCCAATAGCGGTCACTTCAGCCTGTCCGACCAGGGCGTGACCCTGGGCATCGTAAATGTTGGCTCGCGAGGGAACGTTGCGTTCCATAGCCAGGTAATTACCGCCAGCCAGCTCCGGCATCACCAGGGTGTCATCCCACTCCACTCGCCACTGGTCTTTCTCATTGCTCAAGTTCATCATGGTATTACGGGAAATATCGCCGACGAGAGTGCTGTGGAGAGTGACGCGGAAGCTCACCTGGGCTCTCTCGGGGTTCAACACCAGCGAGGACAGGATCTCGTAATCGATGCCGCTCAGGGCGGCTTCGGCGGCGACACTGCGGTAATGCTTGGAGAATTCCTCCTCGGTCAAAGCCCCCTTACTGATCGATGTCAACATGGAATACATGGGTGTGTAATCTTCGGATTTCCAGGCATCCAGATAGGCGCGGGCGGCTACATTGACGTCGGGCACGCTGATTATAGTTACAGATGGTCCTATGAGCGTAGGTGTGCTTACGAAGGTGGGCGTAGACGACCCATTCGAGGAGCGGGCACAGGCGCTGATGGCGAGCAGTAAGATGAATAATATCCAGGTGCGAGGTTTCATAGATAAATCAAATATCTTTAATATGGAGGATTCTATATACACGTCATTCTGAGCCAGGGCTTTTTCCGAACGCAGTGAGGAAAAGACCTGGCGAAGAATCTAAATAATAAAGATTATGAGATTCTTCGCTTCGCTCAGAATGACGAAAGTTCGAATAGAGTCTTAGCCAGCGTATCAATACCAATTTTCACTCAGGTCTTTCCATTCAGGGTTCATTGTTCCAATCAAGGCAATTTTTTTCGCGCGTAGCCATCCCTTAATTTGTTTTTCTCGGGCAATCGCAGATTCTATACTATCGGATTCTTCGTAATAGACCAGCCGGGTAATATTGTACTTCTTTGTGAAACCTTCCGCTAACTTTTGTTTATGCTCCCAAACTCGTCTATGTAAGTCGTTTGTAACACCTGTATATAAAGTTTTAGATCTATTGGTCATGATATACACATAGCATGGTTTTTCAATATTAATTAATGAGCACTTGAGTATAGACCGGGCAACGATAATTCAAGTCAGCCTGACAGGACTCGGGTATATCCGACTGTGGATGAACACCAATACTGGCCAGGGCGCGCGTCAGGTGACAAAGAGGTAAGCCCATCACGTTTGCATAGCAGCCATGCAGATTTTCCACAGGTCGAAACCCAGCGTGTTGGATGGCGTAAGCGCCGGCTTTATCAAGCGGATCGCCAGTGGCTATATACGCCGTCATTTCCTCGTCCGAGTAGTTACGCATGGGCACAGCGGTGCTGCACAGATCGGTCAGGAGAGCGCCGTCGTCAAGGCGCAACAAAGCCAGACCCGTATACACCATATGCGTGCGATTGCGCAACTGGCGCAATATGACCTCCGCCTCACCGGCATCTGCTGGCTTACCAATAATTACATCTCCCTCCTGGTCACAACAGGCAACCGTCGTGTCCGCTGCGATGATGATTGCCCCACTCTTTTGGGGTACAACCGCGGCGGTCGCTTTGCTTTTTGCCAGTCGTAAAACGTATTCGGCGGGTTTTTCTCCAGGCAGGGCGCTCTCATCCACCTCCGCCGGGATCGCCTGAAATTCCCATCCCCCTAATGTGAGCAGTTGCTTGCGGCGGGGGGAATTGGAAGCCAGATAGAGCATGGTTCGACGATTCTAACACAATCTCTTTCAGCAAATCCCTAGCCCGGTTTGCTCAGGCGATGTAGAATAGGGTACTTGACTATTCAACTTTTTCCGGAGGGAATCATGTTATTACTGAAGGAGCGCATTACGAAGGAGGGGAAAAACCTTGGAAATGGCATTTTGAAAGTGGATGGATTTATCAATCACCAGGTCGATCCGCTGATGATGGACGAGTGCGGGAAGGAACTCGCCAGGCGCTTTAAAGATGTAGGGGCTACCAAAATATTAACCGCGGAAATTTCCGGAATTGCCCCAGCCTTTACGACCGCTTTCCACATGCGCCTGCCCGTCGTATATGCTCGCAAGAACAAACCAATCACTATGCCAGACCAGGTCTTCCTCACCCTGACCCCATCCCACACCAAAGGTCGCATCGCCGAGCTGATCATCTCGCCGGAATACCTGGCTGGAGGGGAAAGATTGCTCATCATCGACGACTTCCTGGCGACGGGAGCCACGATCATGGGTCTCGTGCGGTTGGCTCACACAGCCGGGGCATCGATTGTGGGTGTCGGCGCGCTGATCGAAAAGACCTTTGAAGGGGGGCGAGAAGCTCTTTCACACCTGGGCGTTCCGATTGAATCGCTGGCGCGGATCATAGCCATGGAAGGGGATGAAATCACCTTCGAGGAGGAGTAAAGGCTCACTATCCCTTATTCCGTATTTTGTAATACGTATTCTTTTCAGTTCACATGGATTCCATTGCTATCCTCGACTTCGGCTCACAATACGCCCAATTAATCGCCAGGCGCGTCCGAGAAGTGTGCGTCTATAGCGAGTTATTTCCCTGGGATACGCCTCAAAAGCAGGTGATGGCGTTACAGCCAAAAGGATTTATTTTATCTGGAGGACCTGCCTCAGTCTACGAAACTGAGGCGCCACAAGTCCCCACCTATGTACTTGAAAGCAGTTTACCCATCCTGGGTATTTGTTACGGCATGCAAGCGCTGACCCACGCCCTGGGAGGGCGAGTGGCAGCCTCCGCCGAGCGGGAATACGGCCAGGCCCAAATTGAAACCGTGGGGGAAAACATCCTGTTCAAGCCAGGGCAGCAGCCAGTATGGATGTCACATGGCGATCGCATCGAGGCCCCCCCTCCTGGATTTATCGCCCTGGCTCGTAGCAGTAATTCGCCAGTTGCCGCTATGGGCGACCTCAAGCGCCAATACTATGGTCTCCAGTTCCACCCGGAGGTGCAGCACACACCGGGAGGAGTGGAAATCATCCGTCGTTTCGTCATCGAGGTGTGCCGCGCCCACCCGGAATGGAATTCCGAATCGATCATCTCTACAACCATGGAGAAGATACGCAGCCAGGTGGGCAACAGCCTGGCGCTCTCCGCTGTCAGCGGTGGGGTCGATTCATCCGTGGCGACAGCGATGGTACAGCGCGCGGTTGGGGACCAGCTCGTGGCGGTGTTCGTCGATACCGGTTTGTTGCGCCAGGGTGAGGCTGCCCAGGTGCAAACTGCTCTGCACACCAACCTGGGCGTGGAACTGATCGTCGTTGACGCTGTCGATACCTTTATGGATGCTCTGCGCTCCATCACGGAACCGGAGGAGAAAAGACGGATCATCGGGGAACTGTTCATCCGTGCCTTCGAGGAGCAGGCCCGAAGGTTGGGCATGCCGCCTTTCCTGGTTCAAGGGACGATCTACCCGGATGTGGTCGAATCGAGCGCCCCCGACCGTGCTCAAGCCCAGCGCATTAAAACCCACCACAACGTGGGCGGTCTGCCCCTGGATATGCCCTTCGAACTGGTCGAGCCATTGCGGTATCTTTTCAAAGACGAGGTGCGTGTGGTGGGAGAAGCCCTGGGATTGCCGGCGGAGCTGATCTGGCGTCAGCCCTTCCCCGGGCCCGGCCTGGCTGTGCGCTGCCTCGGAGAGATAACACCTGAACGGTTGCAGCGTCTGAGGGCGGCCGATGTCATCCTGACCCAAGAGCTTGGCGCAGCCGGGCTGCTCCGTATGGGTATCGTTAGCCCGTCCAGTCCAGGCTTAAACGCCAATGGCACAGCGCAGGCGTTCATCGTGCTCTTGCCGGTGCGCTCGGTGGGTGTGATGGGAGACCAACGCACGTACCAGGAGGTGGCTGCCATCCGGGCCGTCACCACCGAAGACTTCATGACCGCCGATTGGGCGCGCCTGCCCTACGACTTGCTGGCGAGAATTGCGAACCGGATCGTCAACGAGGTCAACGGAGTCAACCGGGTGGTATACGACGTCACCAGCAAGCCGCCGGCGACGATTGAATGGGAGTAATTCGAATAACTGCTCAAACTGGTTGTCATTCAGAGCCGTTGCGTTCTTTGCCAAAGCGAAGAATCTCTTTTTTCCTCAGCTTGCCTCAGCAATGATTGTTTCGGCTGGGAAACACCGTATCCTTAGTAACTTCCCCTAGATGTCACTGCGAGCCGTTTTTTGGCGAAGCAGTCTGCTTGCATGCTGTGAGATTGCTTTGCCCGGCAAAAAACGCCGGGCTCGCAATGACATTTAGCCAAATTGTTCGTCGTATAAGTCTTTCCACTCCGGATTGAGGCTGTTTATCAGTTCGATCTTCTTTTGCCTTGAGCCACCTTTGATTTGCTTTTCTCTGGCTATGGCAAAATGAATATTTTCACCGACTTCATAATAGTACTCAGTCACCATAAATAAGATGGAACAGAACTTGCATCTTTCAGGGCGAAGGAGACCCTGAAAATGCCAAGGAAAAAGTATCTCATCAATCTATCCAACGCAG
>Ga0299912_10003128_pt1 | contig 13582 bp, 8 predicted proteins | sample RVTome_2_FD_207667 | JGI IMG/M metagenome (GOLD analysis project Ga0299912, IMG submission 207667) | Soil microbial communities from uranium-contaminated site in the Upper Colorado River Basin, Wyoming, United States - RVT95D214 (version 2) ...
GCTTGGCGTGAATCTCAAGGGCGTCTATTTTCTCAGCCAGAAGGCCGCTCAGGTCATGGTCCGCGCAGGCAAAGGCGGCAAGATCATCAACATCTCCAGTTGCCACGATACCGTCCCGCTGAACCTACGCTCGGCCTACGGCGTCAGCAAGGGCGGCTTGGCCATGCTGACCAAATCGCTGGCCCTTGAGCTGGCGGAGTACAAGATCAACGTCAACAGCCTGTCGCCGGGAGCGATCCTCACCGAAATGAACAGCGCCGCTCTCTCGGTGCCGGAGGTTCGCGCCCGCCTGGTGTCACGGATTCCGTGGAGCAGGCTGGGAGACGTCGAAGACTGCGTCGGCGCGTGCGTGTTCCTCGCTTCCCAGGAGGCGGATTACGTGACCGGCACCACGCTGTACGTGGACGGCGGGTTGCTCTTGCGGAAGTTGTGACTGGACTGATTCCAGTTCGGACGATTACGTCAGATCGAAGTAGTGTGCACATTAGGAGCAGCAATGAAGAAATCGCGATCGGTCAAACCCCAAGGTCCTGCCGGCAATTCGGCAAAACCGGCCGGCTCGGCCCCAGGCAACGCCCCTTCCGAAATGGAGGACATCTGCAATCGTTACAGGAGGCTCTACGCGGGCCTGCTATTTGATGTGTTGGAGCAGATGGGGCTGCCCAATCAGGCACTGTCCCACGAGATCACACCGCTGTCACTGGATATGAAGCTGGCGGGTCCGGCCTTCACGATGAAAGGGGCGACTACCGCGGTAAAGGACGAATCGTGGCGCTACAAGCGGCTGGCCGCGGTCAAGGACATGACCTTTCCGTGTGTGGAGGTGCGGGATCGTGGCACCACACCCTTCAACGTGGCTTTGTACGGGGAGTTGACGGCGACGACGGCGCGGGCTCATGGGGCCGTGGGGGCGGTGGTGGACGGGGGGACGAGGGACAGCGGAATGGTGATCTCGATGGGATTTCCTTTGTTTGCCCGGTACCGCTCGCCCGTGGAGGCGTTTGGGCGGGTAATCACTATCGACCACCAGGTTCCTATCCGGCTGTCGGGGGAATTGACTGAGACCGTGATTGTCAATCCCGGAGATTTCATCTTTGGCGACCTCGACGGCGTGATCGTCGTCCCAAAGGACCTTACCATGCCCGTGCTCGTGGAGGCGGAACGGATCGCCGGGATTGAGGATGCCGCCCGGGTCGATTTCAAGCGGGGCGACGATCCTCTCGAAGTTTACAAACGACACAAGCGTCTTTGAAAAGCGAGAGGGACATTATGCCAACTCGATGGTTTTTGGCCGGCATGGGTTTGATGTTGATGTGCGGCCTTGCCGCGGCGGAGGACAAGCCGGTCGCTTCAGGCGGCAGCGATGTGTATGTCATTCCATTTTCGCATCTCGATCTGTTCTGGGCCGGGTCGCGTGAGGAGTGCCTGAGCCGGGGCAACTTCATCATCAGCAAGGCGGTGCAAATTGCGACAGAGCATCCCGAGTTCCGCTTCCTGCTGGAAGATGAGGTTTTCGTCGCGGCATACGTGGAGTCGCGTCGCGGCTCGCCGGAGTTGGATGAGCTCAAGCGGCTGGTCAAGGCGGGACGCATCGAAATCGGGCCGAAGTGGGCCGGGATTTATCAAAACCTCTCGCGGGGCGAGTCGCACGTCCGCAACCAGATCTATGGCAAGCGCTATGCGAGGGAGGTCTTTGGGGTCAATCCGCAGGTGGCGCACCTCGGCGACCTTCCCGGCTATACGTCGCAGTTCCCGCAAATCCTCGCCAAGTCCGACACGCCGTTCATGGTCCAGACGCGCATGGGACCACCCGATCGCTCGCTGTTCCGCTGGCGGTCGCCCGAGGGATCGACGGCGCTGGTCTGGAACGCCGTGAAGGGCTACGGCTGGGGCACGTTCCTTACCTCGAAGAACATGTCCGACGAGCAGAAGCAACAGCGCATCCAGAAAGACGTGGCTGACTTACGCAAGAATTACCAGGGCCCAATCTTCATGAACTGGGGCAGCGATCTGTTTGCGCCGAGCGAAGAGTTGGTTGGCAGCGTTGCGACCCAGAACCGGCGACTTGCGCCGCTGTGGATCCGCCTGGCGACGCCCGAGGAGTTTTTCCGTGCAGCGTCGAAGGTGGAGGGAACACCCGAGCTTTCCGGAGAGATTCCGTCCTCGTGGGCCAACATCATCTCTTCCATGAGCCACCTTTGGCCGCCGGCGATGACAGCCGTCGATACACTGCTGATCGCCGAGAGGTTCGCTGCGATCAATTTCGTGCTGGGCTATGCAGATTATCCGCAGAATGATTTCGAGCGATTGTGGAAGTTGTCACTCCAAACAATGGATCACAACAATTTCGGCCAGGGCGGGAATATTGGTGACGTCCGCAAGCTTGAATACGCGGAGGAAGTTATTCGGCACAGCGGCGAGATCTTGCGCGACATGCTTCGCAATATCGCCGAACGGGTGCGCAGCCCATTTGCACGCAGCACGCTGATCGTGGTTTTCAATCCCCTGAACTGGAAGCGGAACGATATCGTCAGGACGCACGTGAGCGTTTACGGAGACGTGGGGCCCAGTGACATTGGCGATTACCTGAAAGCCATGCGCCTGGTGGATGAAGCGGGTGTGTCCGTGCCGTTCCAGGTGGAGCAGTCTTACGGGACCATTTCACGGGCCTTCGAGATGGTCTTCGTGGCGCGCGACGTACCGTCGCTTGGCTATAAAACGTATTTCCTGACCCCTGCCGAGCAGGCCGAGAGCTTCCCGGATGTCTGTGCGCTCAAGCTGGATAACCCAGATCCCGCCAAGCCGAAGCGGATTTTTGGCACAGACGAGTTGGAGAGCGAGTATTACCGGGTCACGGTGGATCGGGCAACCGGCGGGATCACAGTCTTTGACAAGCAGTGGGGCCGCACGGTGGTAAAGGACATGGAGATCGTGGCCACGGAAATGCGAGGTGGCGACAGCCTCAGCAAAGAGCCGAGGAGCGGGCGAATCCTGTCCAACGTGGCCACGCAGGTGGAGGTCGAAGAGAATAATCCGGTGCGCACGGTCGTGCGGATCGTGGGAGACCTTGGGGGAGTTGCTGTCACGCAAAGGCTGTTCCTCCACCGCGGGGTGAAGCGAATCGACCTGGAGAACACAGTGGATTGGAAGCAGAACAGGTTCATGAAGATTGAGCAGCTCTTCCCCTACGACGACCCGGAGGCTAAGATCCGCTACGGCATTCCCTTTGGTTCAGCGGAAGGCTCGGATATCCTTCCGAATTCGGGGCCGCATGCGGGCGACGAGGTCTCCCGGGACGAGTGGAAGCTCTGGCGTCAGATCCAGGACTGGATCTTCGCCGGGACTGCGGAAGGGGGAATCACCATCGCGGCGGACCGCCAGTTGATGATCCTGGGTGACGGTGTGATCCGAGCCGGCATGTTGCGTGGCACCTATTCATCGCTGGGCGTCAACCGCGGCGGCAAATCCGTCCTGATCCAGGTGCCGCCGGCAGGCACATACGTATTCCGGTATTCATTATCTTCCGGCAAAGGGGACTGGGCGGCGGCAAAGTCGTATCGCGTCGGAATGGAGTTCAGCTCGCCGCTGATCCCGGTGACCTCGGCCGACGGGTTGTCGAGCAAGTCGCTGCCTCCAAACCGGTCCTTCTGCTCGCTTGAGGCCGACAACCTGGTGGTCAGCGCTGTGAAGAAGGCCGAGCGCGACGGGGCGATTGTACTGCGAATATTCGAGATGGAGGGTTCGCAGGCCCAGACCCCTGTAGAATTTCTCGGTCGCACGCCGGCTTTGAGCGAGGTTAACCTTCTGGAAGAGGAGTTGAACCAGAAGCCGCAGCAGGCACTCCGCGTCAACCCATACTCAATCAAGACGATCAAGCTCAGTCCGGATCGCAACCAGCAGTAAAAAAGGATGTGACCAGAGATAAAGGGGCATCGGTTCTTCGTGGCGTCACGGCGTCTCGCCCTGCACGAAGTCCAGATTCACATTCGCCCTGGCCTTTCTGCCGCTGGCCGACTGTAACAGGATGGCCCGATTGTCGCTGGCGGCTTGGATCGAAACGACCCGATCGAATCCCGCCGGTGTTTTGGCCACACCCATGACGTAAGGAACCACCAGGGGCTTCCTCGGGTTTAGACGCACACAAGTTGGAAACCCTTTGTCGGAGACATGGTTCTTGCGGACTGATTCCGCCAAACCGAGGTGAAAATAAGAGGTGACCTCCTCCAATCCCATCACGTTGACATGCCGGCCGCTCCATGGCCGGTAGTGCCGTCCGCCGTTCGAGATCCAAAGAACAGTCTGCCGCAAGATGCGAGGATTTTTCAGGGCGAACCAGACAAACCTCTGCTTCGGGAAAACAACCGCCGTCCAGGCAAAAGACGCGTCGGCATCGCTCACCAACATGACCAAATCCTCGAACCCTCGCCGGGCAGGGTAGCGGGTCAGATCCGCAGTCTGACCAGTGATCGTCGGAACCGCTTGCAGCGACTCGAACCTGGCCCCGGGTTTCAGGTAAGAATACCCTCCTCGCTCAGGCTGTTCAAAAGGCTTCGGCAAAACCTGGGCGTACACAAAACGGCTGGTGGACACCAGTCCGCTGCCCGGCGGATCGGGGAACTTGAGCATGGCATGGTGGCCCAGGCTCATCCGGCCGTCCATTCCGCTCACTACGTGTTGGCAATAAAGCGTATTCTCACCGTCCTGCAGGGAAATCTCTTTGTCCACCCGCCCCGGACGGACCTTCGTCTTGAGGCTCAGGTGCAGACTCGTTCGGCCCTCCCTCGTTTGCAGAGACTCAAATCGCCAGCGGGCATTGGCCGTTTCCCCATGGACCGGATGTCTCTCGCCACGAAAAACAGTCGCGTTCCTGCCAAACGGCATGCAGAAGAAATCACCGCGCAAAGCCTTGATAACGGGTCGCAGCGGTGGATCGTTCTCTTCCTCGGCCCACGGCGCCACCGAATAAGGCTGGAGTCTCCGGCCGCTCCGATCAAAGGTGACCGGCCCAACATGCCCGCCCATTTCGGTGACGAACGCCTCGACTTCGGAGGAGGCGATGCGCCACGAAGGTTGCCCGCAAACCACGCGTTTCGCACATTCAGTCTTGGTTTTTGCGCTCATGGGTATTCAATTGAACCGCAAAGGAGTAAAGATGTCAAGAGGGAACTGTTCTGATTCAGCCCCACGATCAACATCCTTTGTTGTGCCTGCAGGCGGTGTTCACTTCCATATGGCGTGCCGGGCAGGGCACACAAAACAGCCGGGGCCTATGCGACTACGCGTAGGCCCCGAATTGGTACGGCATCTGCGGCCTGAAGATTCAGACCTTTTGCAGCCGGAGCGGCTCCATAAGCGACTCCGACATCGCTCAGCGAATCTTTGCTATCACAATGGCATTGAGCAAGACACCCTCTTCTCTGTAGGCAACAGTAAGGGTATATGTCCCGGCAGCCATCGTCCACTCCACTTCCCTATTGCCACCGTCGCTGCTGTGGACCACGTCCCAGTGCCAGCCGGAACCGGCTGCTATGTCGTTCCACCTGACCCAGCCGCTGGAGTGGTTGACTGTCTGAGTCGTAGCTCCCTGGATCCGAACCCAGAGGGAGTCGTTGCTGCCACCCGGAGCGATCACGCGACAGTTGATCTTGTAGATTTCTCCCTGGATGGTAATCGTATAACTGGCTACGCCGCCTGCGGTCGGCGGGTTGCTGCTACTGTTGTTACCGCTCTCTACCTCGATGTACTGACCGCCCGACGCTCCCGGAATAGCCGAGAATACCTTCAAGGGCGCCGTAATCGAACCAGCCTCGGCCTCGATCCAGATTTCCTCAGAAGCAACGGCAGGAGCGGACCGATACAGCACAACGTCGTCAACGTACAATGTGCCGGCGGCTCCGTTGCCGTCAATCCCAACCGCCAGTGTCGTGACGTTCTGCAGGGCGATGCCAAGCGATGCAAGGTCGATGTTCCACTGCTTCCACCGTGGTCTGGCTATGTCCGCCGCGTCGCCGGGATAGGCTACCTTGGCGTCGTTGACCTTCACGTACAACCGCCCCGTGTTGCCCGGCGTGCCGTAGAAGTACAGCACCAACGTCGCAATACCGTGCCTGGTCCAGTCCTGCGAAGCCGCAAACGTGCGACTGGCCTCCGAGTACGTGGCGCCACTGGTGTTGCCGTAGAACAGCGGCATGGACTGCTTACCGCTGTGAATAATCGTCTTCTCGGCATAGGAAGGCTGAGGAAGGTCATAACCGACGAGCGCTCCGTTTGTCGTCGGGGTTAAGAAACCGTCTATCCAGGCATCAAATATCGTGTGACTCTTCGGGTCTGGGAGGTCAATGTCATTGTAAGACTCGAAGTCATCCACGATAACATACTGAGATGTTGAAAAGCTCCAGACGTCCCCTTGCCAGGTTGTAGGTGTCTCGACATCGTTGACCTCATCGATCCGCCAGTAGTACGTGCTGCTCAAATCAAGGGTCGCACTGTAACTCGCGTTCGCCATGCTGACAGCCGCAGCCGTGCCGTCTATCACGGCTTGTTGGTCGGTGCTCAGGTACACTTTGTGCGTGGCGGCCTCTCTGCCCGCTCGCCAGGCCAGCGTTGCGTCCACACCAATATCTTTTGCTCCGGAATCCGGGTGAGGATATCGTGCGTGAACGGGTATGTGCAAGAATCGAACCTCGCTCAGACCATACTGCGTGTATATTGGACCGCCCCAGTTGCTGTTGGCGGTAATCCTGACAGACTGTGCCGCCGCACCATGGAAATCAACAGTGGTATTGTATGCATAACCTCCCGCACCCGGTGCCTGAGCAAATTCTTTGGCATCGGGCAGTAAAGTCCAGGTTTGGTCGTCTTCTGAATACTCTATCGTGACGTCTTTCAAGCCGAACCTGGTGAGAATAAACGATCCATTATAGTTCCATATCAGCATCTGGTGCAGCTTATAGACTTTGCCGAAATCATACCGAACCCAGACCGGTCCCGGATCAGCACCATCGCTGAGCCACATTGTTGCAGTATCAGCAGAATGCAGGTCATCAACCAGCCCCGAGCCGTTAATAGTATTCTCGGGTGCATTCCCCGGGACGAAACTTGAGGCCGTGGCCGTTATATTTCCGGCAGGCATCTCATACGCCAATGGTTCGACGGTAAAACTCCACACTTCGCCCCTGAATATGGTTGACGCGGTCGGAGGCGCGTTTACTTCGTCGATTCTCCAATAATAAGTCTGGCCGAATTCCAGAATGCCGGGGTCATAGACATTAGCATCCTGATTCTGGCTGAGCAGCACGCCCAACTGCTTGGCCCCGCTGGCATTATTGACGTCTGCGAACACTGTTCCCAAATACACATCGTGGGTCGCAGCAAACCCTCCCGGCGTCCAGCTTATTACAACGTCCCTCGATACATCTGTTGCTCCCTCTGCTGGGATTGGGCTGGATGCTTCTGTGCCGCTTCCCAAGACCCCCAGTAGTTCAAATTCGCCGATCTGCAGACCATTACCATCCGCAGCCGATGCGTCTCGAATAGGGTATAACGTAAGTCGATAGTGATCGTAGCCCTTATTATTAGCAAATGTGATCGGGGTTTGGCCCCAAGAATTGCGCGGCCAAGTCGCCGTCTGATTGAAATCGACGATATCGCCGGTGGCAATCAACGTATACGGTCCATCTATGCTCGCGTTAGAGCCCCAGAGTTCAAATTTGACTGGGTCACGCACTGGAGAGTCATTCGCTGTGGCTATTCTCAGTCCGGTAACAATAGTCCGGCCAATTGATGGGGTAACGTCAAGACCAGTGGGCTCCGTATCTCCCGAGTAACTAAAAAACTTCGTGGCGGGGTCGTTATCGATGGCCCTGTAAGGGAAATTAACAGTGGTCTGAGACGAGCCTCGCGGCCAGTCAAAGATGGGATCCCCTGGCGAGGTGACATCGGTCAAAGCTGTGCAGTTAAGGGCCCCGCCAGACAAAAGACAAATACCAAAAGTGGATAAATAAATCTCTTGCACATAATCGTTCTCCTTCCAAAAACTATATTAACAAAAAATGTTCTTTGGCTGCCTTAGAACTCCAAGAAAACGGCGAGTAAGACCTTCCCCTCCATTGAAATCGAACCCCGCCCCCACCCAGGGAGACTTTTCAGCATTTTGCCGTACCTCCATCCTTATACTCAAAGCTCAATAAAAGCCGCTAATTGAAATGCACGTAACATGATACTGGGACACAAAGTCCACTCTGCGGCAGTGTATATTGGCTTTGCATCGTACAGTCGTATTTAGAAAACTGCAAAACAACTCAACCTGAAGAAAATACACTTCTCCTGTCTGTTCTTATCTATACCAAACAAGCTACTTATTTGTCAAGGAATAACTTTTCAAAAAGACACATGCTATATCGAGGGTTCCCCAGTTTCTTCTCGCTCCCTAAGCCAATTTGGAGTGAAAGATAAAATTATAAGAAAGTGGGTAAAACAGCGAGAATTCCAAGAGCGTAAATGCCAGGACGTAAGTGTCTGTTTTTAAAAGGTTAGACCAAATGTTACATGGTGCCCTTGGCCACTGGCCGGCGCAGCAGAAGTCTTTCATTGGCATGTATTCTCGACGGTGTTGTTGGTCAGGGCATTTGACCTGATGCGGCAAAAACCTTATACGACCCCTTCGTTACCGCGTTCAGCGTGACCAGCTTGCTCGTGGAATCGTAGCTCCAGTTGCTGAATCTCGCACCATTGAGCGTGATCGAATCCGGCTCGAGTACGCTATAAACCTTGGCTGTACAGGAAGCCGCTACCTCCCCTGCAGATGATTACTGTACCTTGCCACATGGTAAGGTCCGTTCCCTCCGCATAGCGAGTTCACATCACAGGGATATTCAGCGCTTCCGTGATACCCTTCATGTAGCCAATTGCAAGGATTCTCCCCTGCATTGCATAGCCTGGCCGCAGGTTGCTCTCGCCTGCCAAAGTGGGCGCGTGATCCGGACGGATCGGCCCGCGGAACCCGACTTCATGATAAAGCCTGAGCATCCTGGCCAAGTCAGTCGGACCATTATCGTGAAACGTTTCGCGAAAACGCTCGCGCGTGCCCAGAACATCGCGAAGGTGCACAAAGAAGATCTTGCCTTGTCCGCCGAATTCCCTGACCAGCGATTCGATGTCTTCACGCATGAGCTTGAAGTTGGCCTGGCAGAAGGCGACGCCGTTGACGGGGCTCGGCACGATCTGGAGGACCCTGCGGAACGCTTCGCCGCTGGTAAGGATGCGTCCGATCCCCCGAAGCGGCGAAAGAGGCGGATCATCCGGATGCAGAGCCATTTTCACGTTCGCCTTCTCCGCGACAGGAATGATCCGTTTTAGGAAATATGTAAGATTGTCCCAGATTTTTCCCTCGCTGACCCTGCCCCACTCGGTGAGTCCCTGCTTCTCGGCGACCTGATTATCAAATTCGCTGGTCAGAGCACCTCCGCGTTCGGGGACATCGACCTTCGTGCGATACCACCCGATCCCGGCCATGAAGTTGTAGCAGCACATTGGTATTCCGACCTTACCCAGGGCCTCGATCACGGCACAGTAGTTGGCGATCTCCTCATCGCGGCCCGGTAGTCCCAGCTTGATCTTTTCCGCAGCGACCGGATGGCTCTCCACGCCGGCGATCGAAAGCCCCGACGCCTCGTAGGCCGCCTTGATCTCCGCCAGCGTATCAAGATACTGCTCCCGCGTGATCTTCTCCAACACGGTGCTCAACGGGACGATCTCATGGTTGACACCGATTTGACGCGCCAGGACCCAGCTTTCTGGATTTTCCGGGCGGAGCATCAACGCCAGCTTCATGCCCCCATCTGCTGCACGGGAACGGTTGCCTCGCGTCCTCTCGCCGGACGGAAGCTGCTCTTTGACCGCCTCCGCAACGGACAACAAGGCGGTCGGTCCGCCCAGAGCGCCCGCCAAAACGGCCTGGGCAAAGGTCCGTCGGTCGGGCTTCAGGGATGTTCGTTCAGACTCTTTGTTTATCTTGCTGTTGGGCATGGTTCTACTCCTTCTGACAATGCGCGACTTCAGTAGACCATATTTCCTGCTCGACACGCTCCGGAAGCGTCTGCATACAGTCGATGCTGAGGGGCAGTTTGGCCCGATCCGCACAGTTGTCCCTGCCGAAAACTCCGTCCCTGCTAATTCACAAGGGTTTTGCGTACAACTGCTAACTCCCGAAAAAACGCCAGGAATTATACCAGAATCAGGAAGAGTCGGTCAAGATGGGCGTCTTCAGAGTCTGCAGGGTGCTGTTTCTCCTATTGCGTGGCTTGTTTGTCAGCCGAAGTGATTTGATCCGGGAGAATCTGGCTCTTCGGCAGCCATTGACTGGCCAGCAACCAACGGTCAAACGTCCGAAACTCAAGAGCGAAAACATAACAGAGAAGGCGGCGTGAAAACAATGTGCCGTTCGCCTGCACGAATTGCAGGCCTGCTTGAACTGGCCCGACAACTGGGCAACATGTCCCTGACCTGCAAGATTCTGGGCTACTCCCGAGACAGGTTCTACCTGGCGGTGGCCGACGACTTGGCCGCCCGGGCAAGACAAGCCATTACTCATCAAGTCAGTCCAAGATCGCTGGAAAAGTGCTGCAAACGTAACCTGAAAGGCATGGCACGTGAGTCGAAGAGTGGTGCAAATTGGCGCAGCGAGTGATATTCTCAGCAACCAGAAAAGGCAAGTAGTCATAACTACTTGCCAATCATGGCGTTACAAACGCGCCCGGCTGGACTCGAACCAGCAACCTTCGGATTCGAAGTCCGCGACTCTATCCAATTGAGCTACGGGCGCAAGAACCTTTCCGGCTGGCGCAGTATAGGGGCTGCCTGTACGAGTTGTCAAACGCTTTTTGCTCACGAGGCAGTCTCTTGTAGCGTCCCTTCGCAGGTCCGGGTACAATACCGCCGGATCAACTGCCGTAAACGAACGGAGACTTGTCCGGAGGCGAACCATGAATGGCAAACACAACCACAATCTGACGCTTGTCCTGTGCGCGACGATAACGGTATTGTGCCTTTTGCACGTGAACACCGCGGTCGCGGAGTTCCGCGCGGCCATAGCGGTTCGGGATGTAACCCCCGATCCGCTGCTGCCGGTTTCGGGGGGCGTGGGCCCGAGCCATCCGGCCGGCCGGAAGATCGGCGCGCTGACTGTGCGTGCCTTGACGCTCGAAAACGAGGGGACTCGCGTCGTCATTTGCAGCACCGATTTCCTCGGATTCCCCGCCGTGCTCGGCGACAAAGTACGCGCACAGGTGCGGGGCATCCCGCCTGAGAACATTCTCATCGGCGCCACCCACAACCACAGCGGGCCGGACTGCTACGGGTTCCCCGACCAAACGGGAAAGGCCAACGCCGATCTGAAATACCTCGACGGCGTGTGCGACAAATTGGCCGAGGCGATCAACGAAACAACGGCCCGGCTTAAACCCGCACTCGTCAAAATCGCCACCGGCACAGCCCGGGGCAGAATCGCGTACAATTACTATGCCGAGCAGTTGTACGACCCGAGGTGTGACGTCATCCAGCTTCTCGATAAGCAGAGCAAGCCCTTCGCGACGCTCGTCAATTACGCTTGTCACCCCGAAGTCATCGGGGCGGACCAGGGGATTCTCAGTCCCGATTTTGTCGGTCCGCTGTATGACCGCATCGAGCAACGAGGCGGCGGCACTGGTGTCTTTATGAACGGCGCGGCGGGCGGCATGGTGACGGCCGACTGCCGGGGGCCGGACGGCAAAGACCTTCGGACCTGGGATGAATGTGTTCGAATCGGCTCGCTTCTCGCCGACGAGGCTTTGCGCATCGCCGGCGACGCGCCGGCCCGGCAGAATCCTACGCTCTTTTGCAGCCATACGATCATCAAATTCCCCATAGAAAACACCGGCTTGCGCGCGATTGTGGAACTCTCCCCGTTGGGTTTTGAATTGGATGAAACGGGCTGCGTTAGCACGCGAATAAATATCATCAATCTCGGCAGTGCCCAGATCCTCACCATCCCTGGCGAGGCCCTGCCCAACATCGGGTACTACCTGAAGCGCAAAATGCACGGCGAGCACAACCTGCTCTTCGGCCTGACCAACGACGCCTTCGGATACATATTGACCAGGGTGGACTGGAGCAGCTTCGGCCGCTACGATTATATTACTCGGACCTGCCTGGGCGAGATGACCGGCGAGATTCTCATAGCCGAAACTCTCAAATTCGCGGACGCCTGCCCCCGCCCCGAAAATGCGCTCGCCCGCTGATGCCAACGGGATGCGCCCCCCTGGGATTGACGATTTAAGATTGACGGTTACCGATTTTGGCCGTGCCATGCCGAGGGCACAAATCGCAAATCGAAAATCGCAAATCATAAATCGAAAGGAGCGATTCCGTTCCCGTCGAGGTCGCGGAGGTCGAAATCGGCTGCGCGCCCCCTCCCCCGCCGGTTGTGATTGTCACGCGTCCGGCTCCGCCGAGCAGATTCCATGTCTGGATCGGTGGGCAGTATGTCGTGCGTTCCGGCTCATGGGCCTGGGTCGAAGGACACTGGGCAAGGCCGGCACACCCCGGCGCGGTCTGGGCGCCGGGCCATACCAGGCATAGTGGGCACGTCTGGCTCTGGCGGCCGGGCTACTGGCGCTGATCCACCCCGGCACACGCGGCACATCCGCCGAAGAACACGAATTGCAATCTCCCCCTCCTAATTCATACAAGGCAGGCCCCCGCCTGCCTCAACCTATCTTTCTTTTTTGGTCGTCTCTTGGAGGACCTTGAGAAGGTCAGGGCTGACTTGGTGGCCCAGACTTTGCGCCTTTTGTACGTCCAGAAGGGCTTTGTCGTATTCCTTCTTATGGTAATAGGCAACGGCGCGATTGTAATAGGCTTGGGCAAAGTCCGCGTTGATCTCAATCGCCCTGCTGAAATCGGATATGGCGGGTTCGTATTGGCCTTTCTCATAATAGGCGGTGCCGCGATTGCAGTAGGCTTCGGCAAAGCTCGGCTCTATGGCAAGGGCCTTGTCGAAGCAGGCAATAGCCTGGTCGAATTCTGCCTCGGCTATATGGGCGGTGCCCTGATTGTAGCAGGAGACGCCCCGCATGAAACCAAATACGAAATAGGCGACCATCGCCACCGCGAGGGCTGTTACAGCTATGAACCATTTTTCCCGCTGCATCGCACTACCCTGCCATGATCACGAAAGCCATTTTAGAGATGCCACGGGCTGCGCAGCGCGCGCGATAGCATCCGGTTGGCCTGCTCGTCGCCGATGAACCGTTCGGCTTCGGGGTCCCAGCGGAGCTTTCGCTTGAGCGTCATGGCGATATTTCCCAGGTGACAGATACTCGTGGAGCGGTGGCCGACTTCCGCCGGCGCGGCTGTCTCCCGACGCGCCTTGATGCAATCGATGAAGTTGCGATGATGGTCATTGCTCTCGTACAGGTGAATCTCATTCGGCCCGATGACCGAAGTCTTCAGCGACTCGGGATAGTACGTGGGCTTCTCGTCTTGCATCTCGATCCAGCCTTCGGTCCCCTCAAGACGCAGCGGACCGCTATTGTCGGTCCTGCAA
>Ga0299912_10003129_pt1 | contig 13580 bp, 13 predicted proteins | sample RVTome_2_FD_207667 | JGI IMG/M metagenome (GOLD analysis project Ga0299912, IMG submission 207667) | Soil microbial communities from uranium-contaminated site in the Upper Colorado River Basin, Wyoming, United States - RVT95D214 (version 2) ...
TCTATGAGAAGCAACACGGCCGGAAGGTAAGCAGGGGATTGAAGTATCTATTGGCAAGTCCTGCAGGAGGTAGTGTCTGCAAACGGCTGAATCTTTTTCTGCGATGGATGGTCAGAGACGATGAGGTTGATACGGGATTATGGAAAGGCGTTGCTAAAGCGAAGCTGATTGTGCCGGTTGATGTGCATATGGGCAGATTATGCAGGATTTTGGAGCTATATGATAGAAAGACGATTTGTCTATCCACGGCTGTGGAGATAACGAAAAGTTTTGCTGAGATTACCCCTTCTGACCCGGTGAAATACGATTTTGCACTAAGCAGGGTTGGGATAACGCAGGGCTGTTCCGGCAAATACGACCTCCGCTGCGATGCCTGCGAACTTTCTGATTTTTGCCACAGCCTGCCCTGAGCGAAGTCGAAGGGAGTGCACAGAGATACAAAATAAATTATTGCCGGATAAGACAAGATATAGTAAAATTCAGTAAGTATATAAACTTGATATTGGGGATTTTAAAAGATGAAGAAAGAAACTTATATACTTTTTATCGTAACTATCTTGCAAACTGGTTTTGTTTGTTATTGTCGATCAGCATATGCAGAAGTGCTACCAGATAGACCAAGCCATAGTGTTGACAAACAATGTCTTGAGCAATTTCATAAACCAATTATGGAGCACTATGCACCGGCTGATAGTAACCAACCTGCTATTCCTAAAAATATTTTTTCAAGTAAATTAACAAATGATGAACTACGAACAGAGATTTATAAGGAAGGTTTAGAGTGCTTTAGAAGAGAAATGGATAATTATAAATGGATAATTCAGTTCTCTCTCTCTGCCATAGGTATTATTGTTGCAATCGCAGCTATTTTAGTAACTATTGAGATTTACAAGTTGCGTAACAAAGTTGGTAAGACTGAAGAAGTGGTTAAAGTAACAGACTTGTGGGATAAGGCAGGTGTTGCTTATAGCATAGGGCACTATGAAGACGCCGTTGAAATTTGGAGGCAAATCTATGAAAAGTTTAAACCTAATAATAGGCAATTTTTTAATAACTGGGGAAGTTCGCTACTGCATTTAGCCAAACAAAAAGAAAAAAGAGAGACAAAGGAAAAATTGCTTTTAGAAGCTGCCGAGAAATACAAAAAGGCTGAGGATTTCACTAGGGGGATCGCTGCATATAATCTCGCATCTATATATTCTCTATTAAATAAAGAAGAAGAATGTAAAAAATGGCTTGAGATAGCGAAAGAAACGGGAAGAATTTTACCTAAAGAGAAATTTGAAAAAGACGAGGATTTTAAAAACATGAGAGAGAAAAGATGGTTTTCAACAGCTTTTGAATAATCTAACGGAATAGTTCAAATTGTTCATCTCGGTAAAGAATGATTTTTAATCAAAGTTCTTTCACTTCACAACTCAAAATTTCTCTGTGAACTCTGCGGTCTCTGTGGCTTTTTAACCACAAATTCTCACGAATTTTCACTAATTCTTTTTCGGGTTAATTCGTGGCTATTTTTCTCTATGCTTTCTGTGGCAGAAAGTTGGTATTTGATTTTTCAGTCGATTCTGTTATCCTGTTTAATAAAGAAGAAACAGCCACAAAAAAGCTCAAAAAGATAATATAAATAATTTTTGTAAATTTTGTGACTTCTTGCGGCTATGTAATAATCTGTGTTCATCTGTGGCAAAAATTAAACCTGGGGTGTTATGAAATCGCCTAAAGACAAGATAAAAATCCTGTTTCTCTGCACGGGTAATTCGTGTCGCAGTCAGATTGCAGAGGGCTGGGCAAGGCACTTAAAGTCCGACGTTATCGATGCTTACTCCGCAGGCATAAGTCCGGGCCAGCTAAATAGCCGAGCAGTAGAAGTGATGGCAGAGGCGGGTGTTGATATCTCGCAGCAATATTCCAAGCACATCGATGACTTGCAGGGGATAGACTTTGATTATGTAATTACGCTGTGCGATAATGCCAGAGAGTTGTGCCCGTCATTTCCGGGTAACGTAAAAATGATTCACAGGGGATTCGATGACCCATCTTTTATGTTTGGAACCGAGCAGCAGATTCTCGCTGCATTTAGAAAGTTACGGGATGAGCTAAAGGCATATATTAAGACACTGCCGGGAAGTTTAGAGGAGAAAATTAGTTAATTAGCTGATTAGTTAATTAGTTAATTAGTTAATTAGTTAATTGGTTAATTAGTTAATTGGTTAATTGGTAAATGGGTAAATGGTAAAATAGTTGCTGTTGAAAAGAGCAGAAACCTACAATGTCACCCCTGCGAAAGCAGGGGTCTATAACGAAAAAACTGGATTCCTGCTTGCGCAGGAATGACAAGACGTTGTTTCCCGCAACAATAGCAAAATAGTGACTTGTTGGTCGTAAATTCTGGAGCAAGTTGAAGATGGATTCAGAGCTATTGGAAAAACGCTCATCTGCCATAACGCTTTCGGATATGGAACTCTTTGTATTTCCAGAGCTTACGTTCAGTCTCGTCCTGGCCAATATTATGAGCCCGATTATCTGGCAGTGGCGAGAATTAGATTGCTTCAAAAAGCTGGAGGGTAAAAGCAGCTACAGAAAATTGATGCGGCTGAAGCAATTCATAATGGATGAATATGAGTTCAATCTCGACCTTGAGACCTGGGGTCTTACCAGCAAGGCAAAAGAGCTTAAAAGGTTTGAAAAGTTTATTTCGCCCGAACATATCGCCAAAAGCAACGCACTTTTTGGTTATCATGGGGATAGTTATTATTTTGACGTTGATATCCGCAAGCACTTCGGCCTGGATAGATATGATGCCGATGTGATACCATACTGGAAGACGGAAACCATCGAGGCGATGAACGCCTTTCGTTTGAAAGACGGTTACAAGACGGCAGCCGGCGAATGTGTGTCCCTTGCGGCCCTTTATGTGGCTGCTGCCTTTATTGTCTGCCAAATTCCTCTTGAAGATATATATATGATACTGACGCCGCTTCATTCGCAGAATTTTATCGATTTGCAGGATGGAATTTTGACCAACAATAGACGGCTTGTTACCAAAACGATGTGGTTTAACGGCACAGCCATATCTAACAAGGCGCAGCGTGCGCTCCGCAACGAAAACGTAACGATTGTCGCACATCCCTCCGGCTATATACATTGTTTATACAAGGATGCGACCATAGATAAAAAACTTTATCAGGATTTTGTCCGAAAGCTCGGCTCGTATCTTTCAACGGAATTGTCGCTATCAATTTTTGCGGGTTTTTTAAGAACTTATCGAGACTACCAAAAATGCTTCCAGCTCTGTCATAATTGTCGTGGTCAGGCGCAATTCTTGAAAGCAGAGGTTCTGTTTCATTACGAACACGGCAGTAATTGCCAGATAGCCGGCAAGACACACGATAAACTGCTTGCCGAGGTCTCCGATGAGGATTTTGTTCCGTATGAGCTGCCCGGCAGGATCCGTTGCGATAAACTCGATGAATTTATACAGAAGCAAAAGATTGATATGAGAAATCCCGACGGTAAAACGGCATTAAGGATTTTTGTTGAGCCGGTGATTCCCGATGCTCAGGAGTTCGTTGACAAGCTAACTGACTTCATGCACACAGAGGCGAAGCTGCCCGGTATGGATAAAAACTTTCTTCCAGCCAAGCCAATTGAAATAACTATCGAGCAAAATAGAAGAGAGATAATCGACTATCTGCGAGAGGTGCGCCAAAACAGCGCTATTGCCGACCTTGCCTTTTATACGTATCGCGATATGCAAAGCTGCGACTGGGTGCCCTTTGTCAAGGCAGCGGTGGAACGTAACCCGGTCTCAATTCAAATGTCAGAAGCAATGTCATTTGAGAAGGTATATGCTTGGCTTAAGAAGATGAATAGTGATTCGATTTATGAAGGAAAGCGGCTGGCGCAACCTGATGAAGTAGCAAATTACAAAACCGGCGATGGATTGGAAAAGGCCTTTCTGTTGGCTAATATAATCCATAAAAGAAATCCCGAACAGAATATTGAAATAGTTTCCGATAAGAATGAGGTAATATTGAAAGGACAGGAGGAATACCACTTTGCATCGGGTAAAAGCCTTAAAAAGCATGTTCAAATCTCTGCAGCGGGGGATATAAGCGTATCTGACTGAAAAGGGTGATTTTTCAATAAAATTTCAAAAAAATTATTTTTTTCTATTGACAAAGCGAACAAATAGGACTATATTAGTCCTATATATAATAGTAAGTCATAGCTGCGGTTTTAGCAGCTGATTTGTTTTTTGAAAGGTTTCGTTAGGGATGGATATTGTAAGGCGAAATACAGATTATGCGTTGCGGGCGATGGCGAACCTGGCTGAGCATTACGGCAATGAAGCGGTATCAGCCAGAGAATTGGCCCAGCGGGGTGATATTCCATATCAATTAGCGTGCAAGATTTTGCAGCGGCTTAATAAGGCCGGATTGGTCAAAAGTCTTATGGGTGCCAAAGGCGGCTTTCGGCTAAGTAAAGAACCGTCAAAAATAAGTGTTCTGCAGGTAATAGAAACGATTCAGGGGCCGGTAAGATTAAACAGATGTTTATTAAGTAAGGACGGCTGCCAACGACAGAGAAGCTGTCCAGTAAAGCCAAAACTGGCCAAGCTTCAAAAATCTTTAAGCTTTGACCTCGACAGTATTACGCTGGATGAGCTTACAAAAAAAGGCAGAGCAAAAGCAAAAAATGTCAGGAGAAAAAGATGAGCGGTAACAAGAAAAGAGAGGGTGTGCTGGAGAGTTGTTTAGGCAAGCCGCAGGGATTGGCGGATTTAATTGCATACTCGCAGGATTCAATCGTCAGCAAAACGATACTGGATAAACCGGCGGGGACGGTAACTTTGTTTGCCTTTGATAATGGGCAAAAGCTAAGCGAGCATACGGCGCCTTATGATGCGATTGTTCAGGTTATTGACGGCAGGGTGGCAATTACGATAGCAGGGCAGGAAAAAGAAGTTTCAGACGGCGAGATTATCATTATGCCCGGTAATGTGCCGCACGCAGTTGCGGCAAAAGAGAGATTTAAAATGCTGCTTATTATGATTCGAGCTTAATTAGGGAGATTAAATGAAATGATTAGATGTCCCGGACAAGACCAGAGATTTTGGAAGCCGGAGGATATCTTTGAAGTGCGATGTCCCTGCTGCGGCAGGAAGATGGAATTTTTCAAGGATGAGCCGAAGTTGAAGTGCCGCAAGTGTGGGCGGTTAGTGGTTAATCCGAAGATAGACCTCGGCTGTGCAGAGTGGTGCCGGTATGCTGAGCAATGTGTGGGGGATTCTGCTGTAAAGAACATAAGTATTATTCGGGATAAACTCATTGAGGAAATGAAAAAGGTCTTTGGCAAAGACCAGAAGCGCGTCGAGCATGCACTTTCCGTATTAAATTATGCAGAGCAAATACAGACAGCCGAAGGTGGTGACCCTCTGGTGGTTAAAGCGGCTGCGATTTTGCATGATATCGGAATCCAACAGGTGGAAAGAAAATATGGTTCTTCGGCGGGAAAGTATCAGGAGATTGAAGGCCCGCCGATCGCTGAAAGAATTTTGAAAAATTACCGATTAAACGATGAAGTGGTAGAGCATATATGCAAGATAATTGCAAACCACCACAGTGCCAAAGAAATCGATACTTTAGAATTCAGATGTGTGTGGGACGCGGATTGGCTGGTGAATATTCCAGAGATATTTGAAGGGGCAGATAAACAACGGTTGGAAGATATAATCAACGGGACATTTAAAACTCAAAAAGGCCACGAGCTGGCAATGGCCTTGTTTGTGAATGATTAAAAAAAGTTAACGTAAAATGATAATCGGATAAATGGAAGTTAAGAGCTTATAACAAAACTATCCATTGCCTTTTGTCATTCCCGCGAAACTTGTCCCGCCTGTCCTGAGCTTGTCGAAGGGAGCAGGGTCGAGGGAGCGGGAATCCAGATGTTTTTATTAGAGCTGTTTGAGTCGGAGAGCGAATATGGTTTTGCGAAACATAGTAAAGATTGATGAGAATAAATGCAACGGATGTGGACTGTGTGTCAATGCCTGTGCCGAAGGTGCCATAAAAATAATTAATGGCAAGGCAAAGTTGATTAGTGAATCCTACTGCGATGGCCTCGGTGCGTGTATAGGGCACTGCCCACAGGATGCGATAACAATAGAGCAGCGAGAAGCTGCTGATTTTGACGAAGAAGCGACTAAGGAACATCTGGCTGAAAAGAAAGACACACATACGCAAACTGATTTTGTATGCCCCGGGATGGCAGTTAAAAAACTGCGAGAAGAAACTGAGACGTCCGGCACCGGCAGGGCAGTGGTTACATCACAATTGAGTCACTGGCCGGTGCAATTAAAGCTTGTCTCACCAACGGCTCCATATTTTGCCAATGCTGATTTGTTATTGGTAGCTGATTGTGTGCCGTTTGCAATGGGTGATTTTCACAATAGGTTTTTGAAAGGTCGCAGTATCGTTGTGGGCTGTCCGAAATTAGATAATGCTGAATTTTATATTGAGAAGTTAGCTCAGATTCTAAAATCCAACAAGCTCAATAGTTTGACGGTAATTCATATGGAAGTGCCGTGCTGTTTTGGTCTGACGCACATCGCTCGTCAGGCCATTGCCCATAGCGGAGTCAATATGCCTTTCAAAGATATTACCATCGATTTGCAGGGAAATGTGGGCAAAATCATATAGCGACGTGACTATTTGACAAGTAAGTAATTGAGAATCGGGGCGACAGGACTTGAACCTGCGACCTCTTGCACCCCATGCAAGCGCGCTAGCCAAACTGCGCCACGCCCCGAATAAATAACATTCTAATATATAACAGGTCATAAAAACAAGAGTTTTTGAATAAAATAATTTACAAAAAGCATTTGACAAAGTTAGGCACGGCTAACTATATTAGGAAAAACGTATATAGCAAAGGGATAAAACGGTGGTTTCGGCGAAGAGCGACAATTTGAGTGCCTCTTTGGAGGATTATCTTGAGGCGATTTTTAATCTTGCCGGCCAGTCGAATATGGCTCGCAGCAAGGACATAGCAAAATCGCTCAATGTGTCCAAATCCTCTGTTACTGGTGCTCTGCGGCTTCTAAAGAAAAAGGGATTAGCCAATTATAGACCATACGATTATGTAACGCTCACCGATGCCGGTAAATCAGCCGCAGCCGAGGTTGTCCGAAAACATAATATCCTTAAGTCCTTTTTCGTCGATGTCTTAGGTGTTGATAGGGACATTGCTCAGCAGGCCGCCTGTAGGGCTGAGCATACACTTGGTCAGGGTGTTATCGCACGGCTTTTGTGCTTTATCGAGTTTATTACTCGGAGCAATAAAAATGGTTACGACCTTACGGATAAATTTAAGCAGTTTTATAAAAAGAGGTTGCGGGGCAACAGCAAGCGAGAAAAAAATGACTGAAAAAAAGCAAACAGAAAAAAAGCAGGTAAAGCCATTGTCGATAGTCAAGAAAGGAGAAAAGGTAAAGTTGGTTAGTATCGAAGCCGGACGAGGTCTGAACAGCCGGCTGGTCTCGATGGGTCTTGTGCCAAATATCGAAATTACGGTCGTAAACAACAGTCATCCGGGTCCTTTTGTGGTAAGTGTTAAGGGCTCCAGAATGATGCTGGGCAGGGGTATGGCTCAGAAAATTATGGTAAAATAAAACTTGTTGCTGAAATAAGTTGTTTTTTTACACATATAGTTCGGAGCACCTAACTTTTTTAATCGGAGATAAGAGAATTGGCGACGGAGGTAAAAAAGAGAATCACAGTAGCATTGGCGGGCAATCCCAATAGCGGCAAAACCACTATATTCAATATGCTCACAGGCGCACATCAGCACGTAGCCAATTACCCGGGGGTGACAGTTGAGAAAAAACAGGGGCTGTGCAAATACGCCGGATACGAAATGACCATTGTGGATTTGCCGGGAACATACAGCTTGACGGCTTATTCGATTGAAGAGCTTGTCGCACGCAATTTTATAATCGATGACCAGCCGGATGTTGTGGTTGATATTGTTGATGCATCCAACATCGAACGCAACCTGTATTTGGCTACTCAGTTAATTGAAATGAATGTGCCTTTGGTTCTGGCTTTCAATATGAGTGACATCGCCGGGCGAAGAGGTTTGAGTTTCGATATCGAGCATCTTTGCAACCTTTTAGAGGCGAAAATAGTCCCGACAGTTGGTAATAAAGGCAAAGGTAAAACTGAACTGCTTAATGCTGTTATTGAAACAGCTCAGATGGGAAAGATTGAGCGAACTCACAAGGTAAATTACGGAGATGAAATTGAAACTGAGCTGGAAAAAATTGAATCGCTTATAACAAACCAGCAGCAACAATTAGCGCAAAAACACAATTCCAGATGGCTGGCAGTCAAGCTGCTTGAGCAGGATAATGACATAACGGAGAAAATTCATAGCAGGGAAATCCTTGAGACCGTAACTGCCAGTATCGAGCACTTAAGAGCGATATTCGGCGATGAGCCGGAGATTATAATTGCCGACCGGCGGTATGGTTTTATATCAGGGGCGTGCCAGGAGTCAATCAAGAGCACGGTAGAATCACGTCACAGCAAAAGTGATATGATAGATTCTGTGGTGATAAATCGCATACTGGGACTTCCGATTTTTCTGATACTGATGTATCTGGTCTTTTTTCTGACGTTTAAGATAGGCGAATATCCGATGGGCTGGCTGGAGCATCTTTTCGAATGGGCCAGTAAAAGCATAGCCGGCTTTTGGCCGCCGGAGAGCGAAAGCTGGCTCAAATCTATTCTGGTTGATGGTGTAATAGGTGGTGTCGGCGGAGTGCTTGTGTTTTTGCCCAATATACTTTTATTGTTCCTAACGATAGCGCTTCTCGAAGATTCCGGCTATATGGCAAGAGCGGCCTTTATTATGGACCGCATAATGCACAAAATCGGCCTGCACGGCAAGAGCTTTATACCGATGCTTATTGGCTTTGGCTGTTCGGTGCCGGCTATTATGGGCGCGAGAATACTTGAGAACAGGCGCAACCGGTTCACGACAATAATGGTGATACCATTGATGAGCTGCGGTGCAAGATTGACGATTTACGCTCTTGTAATACCTGCCTTTTTTCCGGAGAATTGGCGGGGGCCTGTGCTCTGGCTGATTTATCTGATAGGAATTGTGCTGGCGATTATCTGCATTAAGGTTTTGCGGCTGACTATTTTCAGGGGCGAAACCATACCATTTGTTATGGAGCTGCCGCCTTATCGTATGCCTACTTTGAAATCCGTCTGTATTCATATGTGGCAAAGGGGCTGGTTGTATTTAAGAAAAGCAGGAACAATTATACTGGCCATATCAATTATACTCTGGGCGGCGAGCAGTTACCCAAAACCGACTCAGAACTCGCTGGTAAATTTAACTGCTGAACAGGCCCGGCAAAAAAGGTTAGAACATTCGATAATTGGGCGATTAGGACGGGCCATAGAGCCGGCCCTTAAACCGCTTGGTTTCGACTGGAAGATTGGAACAGCCCTTATTGGCGCAACTGCCGCCAAGGAGGTATTTGTCTCCCAATTGGCCATAGTGTATGCAGTGAGTAGTTCGAAGGAAGGGTCGCAGACCCTGCGGGAAAAATTACAGGCAGACTACACGCCTTTGACCGGCTTTTGCATTATGTTATTTTGTCTGATTAGCACACCTTGTATGGCGACGGTCGTTATGACAAGGCAGGAGACGAATTCCTGGTTCTGGGCCTTATTTCAGTTCTTCGGCCTGACCGCTCTGGCTTATGTTGTAACATTCATAGTTTATCAATTCGGCAGCTTGATAGTAACTTAGTATGGTTGCGATTTAAGGGGCTTACTCACCCGTAAGCCAATAATAAGTGAATTCTGCTAAATCTGCCAAATCAACATCGCCATCCGGCTCAAAGTCGGCGCCCAGACACCAATCAGGAGCGTGACAATCCGTATCAAGCCAATATGATGCGAACACGGCAAAATCAGCGAAATCAACCCAGTCATCACCCGTCATGTCTCCCGGCAGTCGCGGTGGGATTGTCAGATTAATCCACGTAGCATAAGAGCTCAGTCGCACCGCATCTATGTAGTCCGGGTCTAACTTAGATGGGTTATAGGCATTGCGAAACCAGGTCTGGTTGTAAATAGCATAGTTTGGGTCGTTGTCATGTCCTTGTTCGTAGTGGACTTCCACAGCCCGAGATAGGCCCGCTACCTTCCAGGTGCCACTTACATTGATGAACCATCCACCGCCGGAATCATGGTCAGCAAGAGCACTTTCATAAGTAGTTGACCCTCCCTCACCTAAACCGTCAAAATCGGCGATTACTATATCTGAAATTAAGCCTCCAAGGTCGCTATCATCTTGAGTGGACTTGATCTTATTGGTACCAAAGCGTAACGTGGTATTGCCGGCATTGTCCCACTGGTAACCGTAGGTTATACCCATATTTTGGAGTATTGCGCCCCTTCCTTTGCCATAGCCGCCTGTTACTATCGATTTGCCGGTCTCATCGGTGAGTCCATAGATATCTACAAAATTTGCCAGATTTGCGCCGTTAAGTTTCGCTATTCTCAGGTCGGCTGTGCTATGGTTCCATATCTGTGTGATGGTATATGTTTTGCCGCCAATCTCTACCAGAGTACCAATACCACCACCCGCATGTCGCACTGTTATTACACAGTTCGACGACACCGCAACGCAGGTGGCGATGCTACCCCAGCGTCCAACTACATCGTTAGGAGGTCTGTCCGTCCAGGTTACAAGATTCGGTTCCCCATTAGGATGCAGGATAATGCCAGAAGCCGAACCTGCTGTCCAAAATACAATCGCTGTTAAAACCAGCACATATACTAAACTTTTCTGCGCTGTATGTTTCATAGCTTTAGAATAAGTCCGTGCAGGGATTTTGTGGTGCCCCTTCTCCTGTGGCTCACCCATCCACCTAATCAGATTTATACATGATTTCGAAACTTATTGCACGATAACAGCTCTCCCAAACACCCTTTATTGCGTTGGGTCTGTTTATAACTACCTCATATTATAGCAGATTTAGTCAGCAAAGTGTTGGAAAAATTACAGCGGAATTTCTTAATTTTCATAATTTGTCTTGCTTTTTTGCGGCTTATTGTCAAATGTAGCCCTGCCGGAGGGGCTTTATGGGACGCCCGCCTTATAGGGAATCGTTCGAGGTCTCTCCTGCTGGTTTTCCATTTTTGGGACTTGTTGCGAAATGGTTTCTTGTTTGAGCTGCTTTCTGATTCTGCGCATTTTTTGGTTGTTTATACTTTGTTTTCTTTCAGTTCCAGAATGGGTTTTCGGCCTGTAGTATTACACTTTCGCCAATGGCGGGAGGGGTAAATGTCACAAAGGAACCGCCTTTATATTGCAGCCATCGCAGCGAGGGGTCTTCGAGCGGGACCGCAAATGTAAAAGCTGCTTTAGCCGGCCGGCCATCGCCGGTTAGTTCGATTATTTCAACGGTCATACCTGTCAACTCAACGCGGTCTCCGATGGAAAATGCATGTTTTTTGTCTCGAAAGAGAGTATCCAGCACCCAGGCGTAATACCCACACATAGGTTGGACTATGAGGGTTTTAGCATCGGGACGGTATATTTTTACGGGGAAAAATGAACTTGATGTGAGAACTCTCAAATGGCGAGGCATCGGCTGATTGTTACCCGCCCAGACAAGAGTAGATACAATAATGGGAAATGCGAGAGGTGGATTGACGATAACAAGGTCCTGATTTTTAATGGAACTATCCAGCTGCCCGCTAATCATAAGCTTATCAGTAATTTTTTTCGGCATCATCGGGTATGCTGCGCGAAAAGACAAGACCGGCGGAGCAACGATGAGGTGTGCCAATATAAATATTGCAGCGAGCGCAAAGGCAGGGACACGCCAGAAAAGTTGTTTTGGTTTCCATTGTGATTTACCGAAAACAACACAAAGAAATTGCGCAACAAGGCCCATCGCACCGATGCCTGCGAATAAAAGAAGACGGTCACAGGGGAAAGTCGAGCAGATTGGCAGCACAGACAGAAACATCCCCATCGCCCAAAATCGGACTGTTCGGTCTCGCCATAGCAAAGGAGTAAAAACAAAAACCAATAGCAAGAGAAAAATAAAAGCAACTCGCCACAGCAAAATCCAGTATCTGGGTTCAAGCATCATACTTATATCTGATGGCGGCAGCGCCAACTGACCAAGCAGCAAAAATGGAGCGTGGTTTTTTACTGCGGATATGAAACGCAATGGTTCTCTAACAGGGTCAACATAAACCCCGATGTTTTCAACTCCATAACCCAGATGAGTCCACAGAAGCCGCCAAACTATAACTACAGCAATATAGCCGGTCATAGATGCAAGTCTATTTCGCCATTTACCTCGGTCTATAAATACGGCATAAGCTGCCAGATATGCGCAAGTAGAAATTCCTGCTTCTGCTGATAATAAACTTGCTGTTAGAAGTAAAGGACCCAAAACTAAACCGACTTGCCAGTTGTCCCGCCGCCATTTGTCGTGGATTATAATTGCCAGGACGCCAAAAAATGTTGCCATTAGGGCGTTGCGATTTGAGATGAGACCAGCCGGCATACCGTGGGCATCATCAATGGCGAAGAGAAGTGCAGCCAAACCGGCAATCGAAGCAGTGGTTGCAAATCTACGATAGAGAAATGCTACCGCCATTACGAGAGTACCATACCAAAGAAGACTGTGAAAATGCATCAGCGGAGGGCTATTCGGCCATAAGATATAGTCGAGCCAGTGGGTGATTGAAGCCAAAGGTCTCCAGAACGCTCCTTTTACCTTCTCGTAAGCCCACCAGGGAAAAGCGCCGTAGTCTATTATTTTGGCGGTGCGCTGTGGGTCACTAGGGATGAACCGGAACATATCAATTGGTGAGTCAAGAAGCTTAACCGGACTATTAGAGCCAGACATTAGGAGCTTAAAGTGATAGTCATCGGCAATTAATCCCGCATTTAGGGAGGTTAAAGTCATTATTATGGCTAATATTGCCACGATGAATGGAAAAAAGCGATGAGTTAGAATTGCAAGGATAAATCTCTTAAAACTCCAAACAGAACTTATTTTTTGATTTTCTTGTATCAACGGAGATTCTTCTTACAATTTGGCTTTTGCCTTATGCAGAGTAAATAATGACCGCTCCAATCACCAGAATAATCACAGCCATAACTCGAAGAAATAGGGCCGATTTGTTCTGGAACCAGCCGAGCATAGATTTAAGCTTTTCGGCACCGATTAAAAATATCGATAGCCCTGATATTAAGAAAAGAATCCCAAAGAGAGCTATAACCCAGGTGATGTCGCATTCACGGGCTGCGAGTAAAAATACAACCGCCAGTGCTAATCTTACCAGTCCTGCAAGGTATATGCGTTTTCCTTGTTTGAAAAATTCAAATAGGTGTTTTGTAATATCCGGCTTTATGAAGAACAAAGCGGCGAGAAAAACTATAACTATACCCACTATTTTTACGACAATGTCCATACTATCTCCCCTATATTTTCCTTGCTGATACTATTCTTTCAGATTTTCAACATC
>Ga0299912_10003130_pt1 | contig 13579 bp, 15 predicted proteins | sample RVTome_2_FD_207667 | JGI IMG/M metagenome (GOLD analysis project Ga0299912, IMG submission 207667) | Soil microbial communities from uranium-contaminated site in the Upper Colorado River Basin, Wyoming, United States - RVT95D214 (version 2) ...
CGGACAGCGTGTCATCCTCACAGCTTCTTCAAGTAACTCATTTGCTACAGCAGAAAACTCTTTGCCTGAATCTCTTGATATCTGTTCAATCTCTTTAAGTGTTTTTTCCTGAATCCTGATGCTCTTTTGAACTGTTGGCATTCCCACCTCCTTTTTTTATTTCATTCGGGTTTCATTGTATTACATTATATTACATTATGATAATAGCTCATGTCAAGTAAGGTAACCATTCAGATAGTTGTTGTTCCGTACAGGCTACAAGCGATGGTCAGTCCTGGTTTCTTTATCTTCAAAAGAGATACCCACAACTACTGGTACACCTTTTGACTCTTACACCCATTAAAATTCTTAATATTTTCCTTCAAAATTTATGAAATTAAGACCTTGATAACACTATAATCCCCGGCGCAAACTATTATTTTGAGTTAGAATATTAATATGAATAGCTTACGTATAAAATTAATCATCTTTCTCCTTAATTTGTTCATTGTTACTAATCTAAGCATAGCATTTGGATGGCATGATGAGACACACCTTGCAGTAGCAAAGGCTGCTGGATATAGCAAATGGTACAATGCTGTAGGTGCGGATATAACAAAAACAAAAGCAGGCGGTATAGAATTTTACAATCACTATTTCAACAACAATAACAATGTTGAAGTCAACCCTGAAATGGTTTTATCACAAGTTAACAAATATAATAATCGAGGAGATAAGGAAGGGCACCTTTATGGAGCCATTATTGCTTCATTACGCGGGTATAAAAAAACCGTAGAAGCCGGTAAATACCCGGAATATCACATTGCCTTTTGTGCTCATTATGCAGGTGATTTATCTCAGCCCTTACATAACACGCCTTATGACGATTTTAATAAAACACACCATGTTGTCAACGATGGACTTGTTGAGAATGAAGTTCTGAAAAATATTGCCCGCATAGAAAAAAACATGTATCCCGTTAATCTAAATCCAAAACACTTCGAGGAAGACTTATCAAGAGAGATTGCACGTATTGCTAATCTTTCAAGAACGCTTGGCTATAAGTTAAGAACTGAAAATAGGGATATGACAAGGGAAGAGGTTTATATACAGCTTGGCCACAGCGCCTCCTTATTAAAGGCAATTTTGAAATACCTTGGGAAGATTGATTAACCCGAAAAATGCAGTTGACATCAGGCATATATGCAGAAAAACCTTTACAAATCGCAATTTGGTTTTAAATGAAATCAGTATGTTATGCATGAAAACGTGTTAAGGAAGATTAGGGTCAGGTCTTGTTTCTTGAATTCATAAGAGATGCCAGAAAATGCGATAACACCTTTCACCTCTCCCACCCTCATCAAAATGTTAGACAGTCTCAAGCTTTTTAATTGATATTAACACACATTGTGTGGTAATATAAAAATTATGAATGTGGTTACGAAGAGAATCGGAAAGAGGGAATATATATACCTTGTAGCCAGGGAAGGCAAGAAAGTAGTCCACAAATATCTTGGCCCTGCTGATGACCCAAAAGTAATTAAAATCATCTCAGATAAAAGAGAGACCTCGGCTATACCCGTACGCTTCCGCCCCCTGTTCTGGGACACAAGCCTGAGCAAAATACATATTAAAAGAAATGCAAGATACATTATAGAAAGGGTTCTGGAGTTTGGTAATATGGACGCTGTTAAGTGGTTACAGAAGGTCTATCCTTTTCAGACTATAATTGATGTACTGAATATGAGCAGAATTATTACTGAAAAATCGCGGAATTTCTGGTTGACATGGTTTGGTGTTACAGATGCATAAGGAATGTTTTCCTGAAAGAGGCTGGAAAGTTCTTCTCAAACTGAAAAATCTGTTTATAAAGTACAAAGCGATGCTTGCTGGAGGGACTGCTTTGGCCTTTCACATAGGACACAGGATATCGAATGATCTGGATTTTTTTACAGGTGTTTCATTCAATTTAGAAGCAATCATTACGGGCATAAAAAAGACAGGTTATTCTTTTCGGATCATCTCAGAGGGAGAGGGATACCTGATCGTTGAAGTAGAAGAAATAAAGATTTCCATTTTTAAATATGATTACCCTTTTCTTGAAAAGCCTGTTAAATATGAGGGGATACCTGTGGCTGGAATTCTTGATATCGCCTCAATGAAAGTCATAGCCATAAGCCAGAGAGGAACAAAAAGGGACTTTATAGACCTCTACTTTATTCTACAGGAGATACCTTTTCATAAACTGGCTAATCACATGGTAAGACGCTTTGGGAAAGAGAGGGTAAATCCCGTTCATATAGGTAAATCACTCGTTTATTTTTCAGATGCCGAATCTAATCCTGAACCTGAATATATAAAAGGCAAAGAAGTAAACTGGGATAGGGTCGAAATATTTTTCAGACTCCATGTCAAACAATTTGTCCTTGACCTTGATACAGCAGTCAAAAAGAATAATTAGATATATATATTTATGAAAGCATTATGTTAGTCAAAGGGCCGAGGTGAATATAATTACATTACTCTACTTGATTTTGAAAGGAAGAGTTCCACTTCAGGTGAATTTCCACCATTGGCCAGGCGGACCGATAGTCCACGATCGCTCAATACTTTAAATAAGGGGCGGCCGAAGATAAAAAGTTCAAACTCCTTCTTTAGTTCTAATTCGGATATAGCAAAGGAACGTATAGCTAAATCTTTGTGGACGAGTTCAGTCAGTTTTGCAAGGGCTTTTGATTTGTCAGTTCCCTGTGATAAGTCGGAGATTAAATTTTCTACTTCGTGGTAGGAACATTCCTGCTCATGGGTTTTAATTACCCTCATAATGGGGTCATCGGAGTTGATGATATCGGTGCGGATAATTGTGTTTTTGCCGATAACAGATATGAGTTCGGAAGTGTCCCAGCATTTCAACAGACGACACTCTATAAAACGGTGAGCGTATATAGCGCACGAGGCTTCTTTTTTATTATAAAAGCAACAAGCCCAACCTTTTCCTTTCCCTTGTACCTTAATCAGTTCCCGTGGAACCGGTTCCAGCTTGCCACTGACAGGATTGAACGCCAATTCACCTTTCCTGATAGTTATTAAGTGCTGATGTCCTACATGCCCGGCAAGGAGGATATTTTTATCTTCCTGGTGAAGAGCGGGACCGCCTTTCATGCAACAAGTGCCGCATCGTATACAACTATCCCTTGGTATTCTCTTCTGATTTTTCTCTTTACTCATTTTTTTCTAACTCTGTTAGAACCTTCAGCCTACTTTTCCGCCTCAGCGGAACTCTGATCAGCAGGCACCTTGTAATTAGACTGCCTGAATGATGCATGATTTTACAGCTTTTGGCCATATACTAAGGAGTTCATTAGTAAAACCTCATAATTCGGTCATTCCTGCGAAAGCAGGAATCCAGGAAAAGCAAAGAAAAACTGGATTCCCGCTTAATGACTGCGGGAATGACAGAAATATAAGCCATGTGCTCTTACTTATGGTCTCCTTAGTAATTTGTCTGCATATACTGAATTATACAGCAGGGTTGCCGTCGAGTCCAATTGATAACGTGTTATCAGACCTGAAGATTGAACTTTAGGATAAATCATTATATTCTATTTTAGTAGCACAAAAAATGAAGATAATATTTAATGGGTAGAGATGTGAAAATAAAAGCACTGACATTTTCTAATTTGTATTTTTTATGCGTTGCGTTCTGTTTTTTAGCGAGTCTGTTTGTTGCTGTGACTTCCTCTTATGGCCTCAAAGCAGATAAAGTTCTTGCTACAGTTAACAATGAAGTAATTAAATCCTCGGATTATCAGCGGTTTGTTAAGAGTATAGGTAGCGTAAAAAATAAAGATGTGGTTATCTTTTGTGAATAAGGTTATATGACATGTTCCGGGCATGTTACCGAAGGGAAGGAGGCAGGCATGCTAAAAAACCTTTTCAAGGAGACAAGATTTTATTTTGAGTCACGTGACTGCACTTTGCACTTAGCTAAGGACACAGCCTATATTGTGACATAAGGATTTGGAGTGCTAAAAATTTGACAAAAGGACTAAGTGTAATATAATTAGTAATAGACTAAAAACAAAGGAGGAATTATTATGGCAAAAGCAATGATAGTTACCTATGAATGCGAACAATGTGGTTCAGAGGTCATTGTTACAAGAACAGGGGAAACCATGTTAAGTCCTATTTACTGCTGCGGAATGCAGGTAACAGAAGTGTCTTCTGTTGAGAAGAAGCCTGTAAAACCAAAAAAGAAGGCAGTGAAAAAGGTTGCAAAAAAGAGAGTTGCTAAAAGGAAAAAACCGGCTGCAAAAAAGAAAGCATCCAAAAAGTAATTAAGGGAAAAACCGACTGCGCACTGATTGTTATCTTAACGACCCATACAACCTTTTAATTAAACAGATACACGTCCTATATTTTTACATAAGGATCGAGGGAGGAACTGTTCTTAGAAGAAGAGATTAAAGAAATATAGATATTACACCGGAGAGGCTCAGGGGAAAAGAAGGCGAACAATAGAAATGCGGGATTTTTCCCTATTTATATTATCCTTCACATTATTCGTAAGGTCATTTACACCTTCAATCATCTCTTCAGCTAAATCAACGGATTTATTTTTTATCCGTCTTGCTGTTTTTGAGATATCCTCTCTCGTTTCACGTCCTGATTTAGGTGCATACAAAAGGGCAACAGACGCACCGATTAATCCTCCTAACAGAAATGCCCCGGCAATTTTTGTAGTATTTTTGTTCATAGTGCCTCCATTAATAATTTTCTTAGATTAATATAAATGGGTCACAGATTCAACTATTGGTTTGTCTGTCAGGAGAGTTTGACAATTAACCCCATAGTTACAGCTAAATATGTTATAATTTTTAAACTGAAGGAGTAATAAATCAAAAATATCTATTTCATCGAAGCCAGATCCCCAGGGGCTCACATTTACAGCAGGACCCCCCTGCCCAGGTTAGGAACCATTTTGTTAGCTACAATACTTAAGAAGAAAGGTTATAACTCAAAGGCCTTTATCGAGGACATTTCAGAGCCTGACTGGAAGATGTTGAAAGAGGCGGATATTATTGGTATCTCCTCAATTACGTCTACTGCTCCGAGGGCATTCCAGATTGCAAAGAGATTCAGCTCTATGGGCATCCCGATTATTATGGGAGGTCCCCACTCCACATTCCTGCCGGAAGAAAGCCTGAAATATGCTGATTATGTGGTAAGGGGCGAAGGTGAGGAGACAATAGTAGAACTTATAGAGCATCTTGAATTCAAAAGTCCCCTTAATGATATTAAGGGTCTTTCTTACAGGGAAGGTGATGCCTTTATCCATAACCCGGACAGGCCACTTATCCAGGACTTGGATTCTGCGCCTATACCTGATTTAAATATAGTACACAACTGGCAAAAAAGGACCATAATCCCTATCGCAACATCAAGAGGCTGTCCATTCGGGTGTAAGTTCTGTTCTGTTATTCAGATGTTCGGCAGAAAATACCGTTTTAAATCCATCGACAGGGTTATTGAAGAGATAAATGAAGTTGCTTCAAGAAAGGCACATATCTTTTTTATTGACGACAATTTTGCAGCAAACAAGGAAAGAACAAAGACACTTCTCAAGAGAATGATTGCTGAAGATATTCATATAGAATGGTCTGCGCAGGTACGCACAGATGTAGCAAGAGATGCTGAACTCATAGACCTTATGGGTAAAACAGGATGTTTTACCGTCTTTGTTGGATTTGAGTCCATTAACCCGAAAACTCTTTCTCTTTATAATAAACATCAGAAAGTGGACGACATCGTAGAGTGTATCAAGACCTTCAAGAAAGCCTCGATAGGCATACATGGGATGTTTGTCTTGGGCGGGGATACTGACGATATCGAAACCATCAGGAGCACACAGAAGTTTGCCAGACGCCTCGGTATAAATTCCGTCCAGTTTCTGATGCTTACCCCTCTTCCAGGAACACCTGTTTTCGATGACCTCAAACAACAGGGCCGTATAATCCACACAGACTGGGCCAAATATGATGCCCACCATGCTGTTTTTGAACCCAGGCTTATGACTGCCTTTGAGCTTCACACTGAGACCCTCAAGGCCATGGCAAAGTTTTATTCCTGGGAAACAATAGTAAAAAATCTTATGCACGGGAAACTCTTTTACAGCCTTGTGAGTCTTTACGGGAAAAGGTCGCTGAAGAAAATAAAGACGCCGAGCAAAAAATATCTGAGAGACCTGAAGAATTTAGTCAGTGCTAAATTTGATGAGAAGACCGGTAAACTCAGGGAATATTTCTTAACAAAAAAGAAAGCTGCGACAAATATTGTACTGAGCAGCATTACTGAAGAAGAGGTTGAATCGAAATTTTTTAGAACCTTTTTTGAAAAGATAGGAAAAAAGTTGATTATCAGCCGCGAAGGTTCAAACCTTTCCCCTGATGTTCTGACCATCATGCCAATTCTGCATGATGCAGATACGGGGAATAAACCAGACAAAAGAGTGTTGTCCGAGATATATGAAAAATATAAAGCTAAGTTTCAAAACTTTAAAATCATACCATTAGAAGCTGATTCTCTTTACAGAGTATGTGTTGACCTTGGTTTGCTCTTTGGCATTAAAATGAAAAAGATCAGAAAGGCATATGAAAAAGCAGTCGAGGGGATTAATGGTAAGGCTTTCGATTGCCGTGCTCTGTTGATTATTTTAAATAAGAGCACATCCTAAACAGGAGACAAGTCTATTTCTTCTCAAGGAGTATCTTGTGTCTTAAAAGTGATATCTCTTTTATATCTCCATCAAAGACCTTCTGTTCTCCGAAGAGGTTTTTAAGATAGATCTTTCCCTCCTCAGGTCTCATGATATCCACATTCTCTAAATAAAGCTCTTCTTTACCATCCTTATAAATATAGGCGTTTGCTTCACACATGTTACTTCTCCTTTCCTATTTCATGCCTAACGGTCTCTATAATTTTTTCTATCATATGCGGAAGAGGTTCTTTTTCCACTCCTATCACATCTATACCTTCTTGATTTAGCGGCAGAAGGATTTTTTTTGCATCAGATGATACAATTGCCTCAGCCATCTTAGGTGTCAGCTCTCCGAGCATTGCATTAGAAAGAACAATGCTTAAAGGGCCTATAATCATGTCTACTCTGCTTGCATTCCGGACAATTGCGTTTTCCCCTGTAGCACCCTTATTTGACCTTGTTTTCATCATAGCTGAAGTTGCAGCCGAATTTGTACCGAGTGCAAGGATTTCGATCTCATCTCCGAATTCATCCCTTAGCCTCCTGACAATCAGGCTTCCAATGCCACCGCCCTGGCCGTCAACAACAGCAATCTTAACCACAAAATAAAGTATAAAGATATCCTGTACACTATGTCAAACCTAATGGCTTTTTAGCCATTACACGTTATATGTAAACATTTATCTTGACATAATCCTAAAAACTAATATAATAATTTAAAAAATAAAACGGGCAGGTTATGCTTAAAAAAAGCAATTCTTTTTATCTTATCCTTAATTTTTGTTTTCTATTTGTTATCTTTTCCCTCTTTGTATCTATAGCCTCTGCTGAAAAAATAGATCCTGCATATGAAATTGCTGTAACAAAGGCAGTTAATAAGATTGAGAACGCTGACTACGAAGGAGCTATTACGGATCTTAAAGAGGTCTTGAGAACAAGGCCAAATGATGAACAGGCAACACTCTATTTTGGCATAGCCTTAAACCGTTCAGGTAAAAGAGATGCAGAGGGAATATTGAAAAAGGCACTCTTAATGAACCCCAAAAATCCCAGGACAAACCTTGAACTCGGCATTTACTATTACAACAAATCTATATACGATGAGGCAGGAGACTATCTTGAAAACACTATAAACCTTGCGCCTAATACAGAGTTTTCAGCGAAGGCAAAAGAATATCTCCGGCATATAAAACAAAGGGCCGCAATAAAGCCGTGGGCGTTGAACATCTCGGCAGGAGGCCAGTATGACAGCAATGTTATCCTTAATTCATCAGATAATCCACTGCCTGAAGGGATCTCAGGGAAATCAGACTGGAGGGCGGTAATATATCTGAAGGGCAGATACAACTTCATCACAAGCGAAAGGGCAGAAGGTTCTGTCAGCTACAGTCTATATCAAAGTTTGCACGCTAAACTCACTGACTTTAACATAACCGAACACCTATTAGAACTCAAGGGAGCATATCATATCTCACCTGTGTTAAATCTCAAAGGGATATATTCATTTGAGTATGTATCTGTAGGGGGAGATCCTTATGATTATGTACATTCAATATCACCCTCACTGATTATCTCGGAAGGAAGGGGTTTTTCTACAGTTCTTGAGTACAAATACAGGAAGAGCCATTTCATGGATAGCGGACTATTTATAGACAATTCAGACAGGACAGGTTCAAACAACCTTGTAGGCATAACACAGAATATACCCATAGGTGCTTTTATCGTGTTCAGGGTAGGTTATTCACATGATGTTGATACGACGAAAGAGGATTTCTGGGCTTACAGAGGAGACAAGGGTATGGCAGGTTTACAGTTAAACTTCCCTAAAAACATAAACATAGACCTTAATGGAGAATACTATAATAAGGATTATAAAGGCATAAGTCCGATATCAGGGGAAAGAAGGAAGGACTGGATCAGTACAGCCACAATCTCAGCTACAAAGCATTTATCAGACAGATATAGTATAACTATAGGGCAGCTCTACGCAAGTAATAATTCAAACATTAAAGAATTTGATTACAAACGTGCAATAACAAGCCTTTTCCTGAATGTGAGGTTTTAGATGAGAATCGTTAAGTGGGAAACAATAACCTTTATATTATTATTTATTGTAATCGGTTTGTCAGGCGTTGCTCTGGCAAAGGATGATGTAGGCACAGTGGTTGCCATCAGGGGCAAGGCAATCATAGACAGGGATAAAAAGGCTATAGAGGCAAAGGTAAAAGACGGTATTCTCCTTAATGATACAGTATCAACACTGGAGGCATCGAGGGCAAAGATGCTTTTTATAGAAGATAGCGTATTAACCCTCGGTGAGAAATCAAAGGTAGTCATAAAGGAATTTGTGTATAGCAAAGATAAGAGAGGAAGGTCAATATTCAATCTCATTGATGGAAAGATGAGGGCTATCGTAGGAAAGACCAATTTTGAGGTTCATACCCCGACAGCAGTGGCAGCAGCAAGGGGGTCTATGGTATTAGCTGAGGTAACTATAGTGGACGGAAAAATAGTTACAACCTTGATATGTCTTGAGGGGGAGTTTGATATAAGTATTCCTGGTGTTCCTGGCAGCGTGAAACTCAAACCCGGGATGAAGATAACGATACCTGAGGGAGCGACTGTTATGCCTGATATAGTACCAGCATCCAATGATGAAATAGACAGACTTTTAATGGGAACTGACATTAGCTATGAACTACTGTCTATCCCTGGGCCTGCGGAGATAATAGTTAGTCCTCAAGGGTTGATAATAGAGCAAATGGGAATTCCACCGCCGGGAGACCTGCAGCCGAGGACTCCAGACAAAACCCCTGTAAACATTAATGTAATTTTTCCATAATAAATAGAGGATACTATGAAAAAGTTATTGATGATATTGCTTCTTGCCTTACTCACAATAAATATTAACTGTGGGGGAGGTGGCGGTTCTGGTAGCAGTGCTAAGACATCGCTTGTGACAATAACCGTAGGTAACAGTAGCAGTGGGCAGGCTATGGGCTTATTGTATAAGCAATCTACACCTTATGTTGGGCTCGCAGCAGTACCATCAAATGTCTATAAAATAGATTTTACCATCGCTGCCCCTGACATGCCTACTATAACAAAGGAAGTTCTTGTTGCAGGGCAGGCATCAATAACAGAGTCCTTTTCTGTTCCGAACGGCGATAACAGGTATTTCCTTGTTGAAGCCAAAAATGCTTCCGGAATAGTTTTATATCGTGGGTATATAACTGTAAACCTTTTTGGGAAGCCGATCAGTCTGATTATTTACATGTCGGCTTTGGATACAGCCCCTCCGACCGTTATATCCACCAGTCCTGCAAACAGTGCAACAGGGGTCCCTATAACATCAGTCATAATCATAACCTTCAGCGAAACAATAGATCCCTCGACTTTTAACTCAACTACATTTACATTGAGAAATAATGGGAATAATGTTGCAGGCATAATAACCGTCGACGGCGCAGTGGTTACATTCACCCCGTCATCCGCTCTTAGTTACAGCACTACTTACACAGGTACAATTACTGCTGGAGTAGGAGACCTTGCAGGGAATGCAATGGCTGCGGATTATATATGGAGTTTTACAACAGGTGCAGTGCCTGACACAACACCTCCGACAGTAACAGCAGTAAGCCCTGGTATAGGGGCGACAGATGTACCTATTACTTCTACTCTCACAGCCACATTCTCTGAGGCTATGAATGCCTCGACAATTAACACATCTACATTTACATTGAGTGGTAGTGGTCCAGTGAGTGGTGCAGTCACATATGCCGGAACAACAGCTACATTCACACCGTCATCCAATCTTGCTTACGATACTACTTATACAGCCACGATCACCACTGGAGTAAAAGACCTTGCAGGGAATGCAATGGCTGCAGACTATCCATGGAGCTTTACAACAGAGGCCCCGCCAGTTTTAGGCATTTCACCATCTGCTACGTCGGTAGCTGCTCTTACAAACCCGGACGGAAATGTTTCTGATGATTTGACATTTTTTATCTCAGGCGGAACACCGCCATATAATGTGACCTCAGACAACACAACGCTTATCGCAAGTCCGGGCGCAGTTGCAGGGAATACATTTACTGTTGATCCGAATTCTACGTGTGCTGGATATAATGTGATATTGACTGTTACAGATTCTTTGGGAGCAACTGTTGTTGCAAGTGTAAGCATCGCGACACCCAGCGCTGGATACAGTCCGTCTTTTTCCCCATCTATTTGTGAAAATGACAATGCGTGTACGGCGGGGTCCGAAACGCTATTGCTTACGTTATCAGGCGTAGCTCCTTTAACGCTTACATCTGATACGCCTTCAGTGATTCCCAGTCCCGGGGTAATATCGGCTTACACATATACGATTGATGCTATCGACAACTCTATCTCAGCAAATACAAATGTGCGGCTTACCCTTATCGACGCTTGTGAACATGAGTTTGACACCGAAATACTTGTCATTAACCAGGGAGGTGCCGGCACAATAGACCTCCAGCCAACAACTGTTGCTGTAGGGGGTCCTCCAGAGTATATATCATATACTGTTGTAAACAATGGTACTGCAAATGTAAATAATGTCACGGTTTGGGTGGACTATGGAGATTCATGCAATTCAGCCTGTGCTCCCAGAACTATTTCGGTACCTGCAGGCGGTTCTATCAACGATTCATTTTCGACGAGCTCTATTACCCCAACAATTTACACGATAGTAGTGGATCCTAATAATACTGTTACTGAATTTAATGAATCAAATAACTGCGTAGATTCAGGCAGCGGAGGGTGCAGTTTTCCGCCATCTTCGTGTCCATAATTTCATATGCAGCTTACTGAACCTTGCTGCGGAAGAATTCTTTGGAATCTTTCTAAGGTTAGAAAGTTCTCTTTTTACAGTAGTTCATGTTCAAAGTGCCCGACAATGTAGCACTTAACGACGAGAGTAGACAAACTTTCCTCTGCTCAGAAATTTAGATTTTTTATGAAGAATGAACGTCTGCCCATTCTGATTCAGATCAGGCCGATACAAATCATCATAGGTATTGCAATTGTCTATACATTATTTTTGTCGACATTGTCCGTCCTGCAGCATTATGGCCTCAGAACACAAATGAATGATTTGGGCAACGTCGATCAAGCTCTCTGGGCTGCGTCGAACGGTGACTTGGCCATGACCCAATCTAACGATACAGATGGTAAACTTCGAAGCCGTATTGGCGTACATGCAAACCTAATCCTCTGGCTCCTTGCAGTTATATATCTGGTTTTGCCGTACCCAGAGATGCTGTTAATCCTTACGAGTGTGGCATGTGCACTGGCTGGCGTCGGGATCTATGCGATTGCACGACAACGGCTGGGAGACACATGGTGGGCTGTCGTACCTGCCGTGGCTTTCTGGATAAGCCCAATTGTTCACGACGCAAACCTGTATGACTTCCATATAATAACTGTGGTTACAGCACTGCTTGTGTGGACTTTGTGGGCGTTTGATAACGACCGTCCACGAATAGCGTGGATACTGCTCATCATGGCTTTGTCGTGCAATGAGGATGTTGCTCTGGCAACACTAATGCTTGGTATTTACCTTTTTCTATCCGGAGCCCGTCGCACAGGGCTGATTGTGGCGGGTGTGAGTTTGTTTTATTTCCTCATATTGCTGGCTGTTATCATCCCCTTTTTCAACAACGGCCACGGACTGTCAAAGCTTGTGGGTCCTGGCAACAGATATGCATGGCTCGGCTCGAATCCATATGAAGTATTTCAGGCAATAATCGTTCATCCTGTTAACGTTCTAAAACACATAAGTCGGCCAGATCGCCTGCGTATCGTAATATTCCTCCTGCTTTGCGGCGGGATCGCAGGATTTGGCGCATGGCGTGTTTTACTTATAACATTGCCGCCAATTGCAGCGGGCCTCCTCTCTAATCCCCATTGGATGACACGGATCACAGGGACATACTATTGGGTGATATGCGAGGCCATCATTGTCACTGCATGTATTTTTACTGCTGAGGGACGGATCAAGCATGTTCCGCGTCGCTTTCCCTGGCAGCTTGTTTATCTCAGTGGTGCCACACTAGTGCTTTCCATACTTCTTTCCCCCCTGCCTTATAGTTTTGCTTCCTCCTGGCAGAATTACGTTCTCCCTCCTGAAAGGCATTCTTTAGAAGAGATAACCCGGACTATACCCGCAGACGCTGCGGTTTGCGTGCAGAATAATCTTGGCCCTCACCTGTCTCAAAGACGTGATATCGCTGTATTTCCAAAACGCTATAATAGTGCTGACTATGCGCTCTTTCATTTGCGCTACGTTGGTGGGCCAGATGCGGGATTGTTCATTCGCACCTCCCCTGATCTATATACAATGTCGTTGGGACATCTTACTTCCGTGATAAAAAGGATGGTACTATCCCAGGAATGGGAACTCGTCACTCAGAAGGAGGGTTTCTACCTGTTTGCTCATCATGCGCCGAATTCCAAAAATCACGAGTACGCGCTCAAACAGGTTGATGCCGACTCTGAACTGCTTGAAAGCAGCTATCGAGAAGCTTCTCGACACCGATGGTCGTGGTCACGGTATCTCGTAAGCAGTTTTACGTGGGGTCAACTCCTGTAGTCTGGATAGATACTTACATGACGTAGTTGATACCATTCCCGGTTTTGGTAAAGATTTAACCCAAAAAAAGCAATTCATTCATTTTAAGGCAGGTATATATGCAGAAAAAGCTTTACCAGCAGCACCTTTGTAAGACATATGATATTCAGAGAGCCTGAATATTTTCATCAGTAACGATTGATAACATTGAATAACCCAATTCTGCTTTGTAAAGGTTTTTATGC
>Ga0299912_10003134_pt1 | contig 13571 bp, 10 predicted proteins | sample RVTome_2_FD_207667 | JGI IMG/M metagenome (GOLD analysis project Ga0299912, IMG submission 207667) | Soil microbial communities from uranium-contaminated site in the Upper Colorado River Basin, Wyoming, United States - RVT95D214 (version 2) ...
CTCATTTGAAAGCGCATTGGTATTATTCCATGCCCGAGTTGGAAAGCCTAATAGCGGCTGCCGATGCGGTCCGCAACAATGAGTCCCCCCAAAGTCCCTTACTGGTTATCCTCCGCAAGAGATTCGTGTAAAATGTATTTTTTGTAACGTGGTGATTTTAAGGAATGTTTTGGCGGAGAGAGAGGGATTCGAACCCCCGGTGCCACAAGGACACAGTTGATTTCGAGTCAACCCCCTTCGGCCTCTCGGGCATCTCTCCGCTAGAGGTTAAACGTCAACCGCCATTCTGCCGCAACCGCCTGTAAAATCGCTGCAAGAGTTCAGCCGACTCCTTTTCCATTATTCCCGGGACAACCTCAAGTTCATGGTTGATCCTGGGATCATGTGAAAAGTCGAACAAGCTGCCCACTCCTCCCCAGCGATTGTCCCGCGCCCCAAAAACCAAGCGTGGCACGCGCGCGTGAATCAGGGCCGCTGCGCACATAATACACGGCTCCAATGTAACATAAAGGGTTGTTCCGAGCAATCTCCAATCACCGAGGGTTTGCCCGGCCTCCCGGAGGGCGACGATCTCAGCATGCGCGGCCGCGTCTTTCTCTACTTCAACCTGATTGTAACCTTGCCCTATGACTTCTCCTTCACGAACCACTACCGCTCCGACAGGAGTCTCGCCCTGTTTGCCGGCCTTTTGAGCCAAACGCAGTGCCAGCGCCATAAACTGTTCTTCTAATTTGTGAATTCTGTGCATGACGGAGTGACTTCGACGAGAAGAATATGATTACCGGACCTCATCGGCTCACGCGAGATCCTCGTTAAATTCAGCTAATTCTTTTTCTGTCCAGGCAATGATTTGTTCAAGATGGTTCGCAATTTTGGCCCGGTCCAGGGGGAAGGACTCCAGTATGTCATACCGAAGTAGTACTGCGTAAGGTGTTAGACTTTCAAGAGCATCCCGGTCAAAAGGCACCGGTATGTCATTTTTCACAAGCAAATCTGTGAGCTTCCCAAGATCATGCGTTTTTCTTATTTCAACACTGTGATATGCAAGGACGGCCTTCAAACACCTTTCAACCACTTGCTGGGCATGAAAACCCACGGACTCGTCTGAAATAGAATCAGCCCGCACCAGAAGTCGAAAAACCTCGAGGTCCCTGTAGGCGAGAGCCATCAAGTTTCTAGCCAAATCGATCGGCTTCTTCATGTAAGACCATGCCTTCTTTCAAGGCCCAATAAAGTATGTGTCCTTGCAAGTGTCCCCAGTCCAGAACTTCCTGTTGCGACACAACAAGGATGTCCACGGATATATTGAGGCCCCTGAGACCCTTTCGGAGCCGTATCATCTCCTGGATCTTGTTTTCGACTCTTTCCTCCACTACGAGCAAATCAATATCGCTCTCGGCCGTCGCCTCTCCTGTTGCATGAGATCCGAACAGAATTATTTTTGCGGGGTCTGCCACATCGACCAGCCTGCGCACTACCTCTTGAATGGTATCGTTAGCAATCATAAGAACTTCCGCTGGTGATGTCCAGTCTGATTCCTCTACCCCAGCACAGCCCCTTGGGCAGCCGAACTGACCTGGGCCGCGTACCTGGCTAAGTACCCGTGAGTTATGGAGGGCGCCGGCGGTTTCCACTTGGAGTGTCGTCTTGCAAGCTCTTCTTCGGAGACGTTCAAGATGACGCTCTTGGCCGGGATGTCTATTGAAATGTCGTCGCCATCCACGACAAGGGCAATTGGCCCGCCATGAGCGGCCTCGGGAGAAACATGCCCTATCGCAGCACCGCGAGTGCCTCCGCTGAATCGCCCGTCCGTTATCAGCGCTACCGCCCGGTCCAGGCCCATACCTGCCAGCGCGGAGGTAGGGTTGAGCATTTCCCGCATGCCGGGCCCGCCGCGGGGCCCTTCATACCTGATGACGACTATTTCTCCGGGGTGAATGCTTCCGCCGAGTATGGCCGCGACCGCTTTTTCCTCTGAATCAAAAACCCGCGCCTTGCCCGTGTTTCTCAGCATGCCCGGATCAACGGCGGACTGCTTTACCACCGCCCCATCGGGCGCAAGATTGCCCCGCATGACGGCTATTCCGCCGATGGGACTGTGCGGATTATCCAGCGGCCGAATGACCTCCGGGTCGAGCACGGCTGCGCGTTTCAAGTTTTCTGCCAAGTTTTTCCCGGTCGCGGTCATCACCTCCGGGTTGGCCAGGCCTCCTGCGACGAGTTCCTTCAGCACCGCTTGAACGCCTCCGGCCGCGTCGAGGTCTTCCAGGTGGTGGGGCCCGCCGGGAGAAAGAGAACAGATATGCGGGGTGCGCCTACTAATCTCATCGAACGTCTCCAGGTCAATTTTTATTCCCGCCTCACGGGCTATGGCCGGGACGTGCAGGACGGTGTTAGTGGAACATCCGAGCGCCATGTCCACCGCTATGGCGTTCCGGAAAGCTTCAGACGTGGCTATTTGCCGCGGCTTGATGTCTTGGTGGACAAGATCCATGACTTTAATCCCAGCTGTTTTCGCGAGGCGGATTCGAGCTGCCTCCACCGCGGGAATCGTCCCGTTGCCGGGGAGGCCTAGCCCCAGCGCTTCAGTAAGGCAGTTCATGGAGTTGGCTGTGAACATGCCCGCGCAGGAGCCACAACCAGGGCAGGCTTTTTCTTCCAACTCGGCCAGTTCCTCAAGGGTCATGTCCTCTGCTTTGACTCTTCCTACCGCCTCGAACACACTGATCACATCCGCTTTTTTCCCTCTGAATCTCCCTGCCAGCATGGGCCCGCCACTGATCACGATCGATGGTATGTTGAGCCTCAGAGCGGCCATGAGCATCCCGGGGACCACCTTGTCGCAGTTGGGGACTAATACGAGTCCGTCGAACGGATGAGCCACGGACATTATCTCAACGGAGTCTGCAATCAGCTCACGGCTGGCAAGGGAATATTTCATCCCTATATGTCCCATGGCCAAACCGTCGCAAACCCCGATGGTTGAGAATTCCAGAGGAGTGCCGCCCGCCATTCTGATCCCCGCCTTGACAGCTCCTACGATCAGATCCAGATGGATATGGCCGGGCACCAGTTCATTAGCCGAATTGGCTATGCCGATTAACGGTCGAGCAATCTCTTCGTCCGTGAGGCCCATAGCTTTCAGCAGTGCGCGGGACGGCGCTCGCACGAGCCCCGTCTTCAAAACATCACTTCTCAATAGTACCTCCAGCGTCGGCGGTTTTGCGGAAAGGCTATGGACGGAAGACCTTTGTTTAGGCAAGGTCTACAGGCAAACCGCGTGATCAGCCCCTCTCAGGCCATGAAAGAGTTTCTCCTGGCCTATCATGCTCCATCCAGCCCGTGATGTTCATGCTCTACGAACCAGGATTCTGGATTGGTAAAGTAGAATTTCATGTCAGCGAGCGTTTCGTAATGAATGCGTTCTTCACCTATCATACACCAGATGAAGTCCCGCTCAATGGTTTCGGTGGCTCTTTCAAGTTCTGCCTCGTAGAAGTCGATGGCTCCCTGTTCCATGCCCAGACCGATATCCAAGGCTTGCACATCGTTGCTCTCAGCTTTGACCTTCGGCCCTAATTTGATCATTCTCTGCTGGAACAGCTCGTGCAGCTTTTCGTTCGTGCCCTTAAGGGACTTCCATTCTCCCGACCAGGCTTTGCCGCTGTGAAGGGAATCGTAGATCATCCTTACTCTCTTGATATGAATCCCTTCCTCCTCCATAAGGGCCTTGAAGATGTCCTTGCCCAATTGGTTAGTGCATTTGGAAACTGCATCTCGATAGAAATCACGACCTCTCTCTTCCTTTTCAAGAGCCGTGGCCAACATTGCCATAGACTTGTCTATCTCGCCTGACATTTCAGCCTCCTCTAGTCAATTAGGGCAGTCTGATACCGATGTGCTAGGGCTGGTTACAAAACCTATGAGTTTCTTGAAGAGTGACCGGGGAGGCCGGACAAAAAGGGACTCCCCGGACTCCACCCCAAAAACCCCTATGATTTGCAGCCATTGCCTCTGAAGAGGCAACGGCTGAGGCTCAGTTCTTGGCAAGCTGGAAGTTTTCCTTTCAGCTGCGCTGGAAGCTCGCTTGTAGCTGAAAGTGTTTGCAATAATTGGGAGTTTTTGAAGGGGGTACTGGGGGAAACTTTTTGCAAAGAGTTTCCCCCGGCATGCCTTCAAATGCTTCCCAAATCTTGCAACCGCTTCTAACCAACAAGTAGCTTTACCTTGCTCGGCGGCATGTCTCCTTTACTGGAAACGGCGAACCTGACTTCGTTTCGGAAACCTGCCAGGGCCTGCTCCATCTATTGTCAGCCTTTGGCCGCGCACCGGCATGGTGCATGGTGAGCGACCTCTACGCTCCGCTCAGTGCAGGCGGCATCGTGAAGACGCGGGCAGCCAATTCCTGATCTATCATGAAAAGCCCGCTACCGTCCTGACCTGCCAGTTTCAACTTCTGGACCACTTCATCCGTGGACGCTTCTTCTTCGACCTGTTCCGTGACGAACCATTGCAGAAAAGCATTGGAAGCATGATCTCTCTCCTCGATGGCCAGGTCCACGAGTTTGTTTATCATGCTCGTTACTTTCCGCTCGTGGGAATTGGCGTCCCCGAACGCGGCCAAAGGGGAGTCCCATCGGGTCGGCGGCGCTTCTAAACCAGCAAGCAGGACAGTGCCGTTTCGTTCGTTTATGAAGCTGTAGAACTTCATGGCATGAACCAGCTCTTCCTGGACCTGGCATTTCATCCAGTTTGCAAATCCCTGAAGGTTGATTGACTGGAAATACGCAGCCATGGACAAATAGAGGTAAGCGGAATAGAGTTCCCTGTTGATTTGCTCATTAAAGGCCTGCTGAATTCTGTCACTTATCATGTTTCTTCCCCTTTCCATACGGCAAGTCATTCAGACGGTCAGCCCGCGATTGAGTAGGTTGGCTATTTTCAGTCCAATAAATTCTTTGCATTTGCGCAGGCTGACTTATGCTGCTTTGATACAGGCAAACGGACAATTGCCTCCCTTATTCGCAATCACATATGGTAGAGAAACTGGAAGCTCCCCAAAGCTTACAATAACACATGAATTCACTGATGCGAAGTTGGAATCATAAGGGCAAGACAACGGCCAAATTTCCTCGGCAGCTAACCGCATCCCGAATTGGCTGCTCCTGTCCCTGCCGAGCCACCTTTACTGCCCCACGTCGGGGTTTTCTGGCGTTTCGTGTGCCTGTTTCTTCTTGTAAATCAAATAGTAAATTATGGGGACCACCACCAGGGTGAAGCCGGTGGAAGCGAAAATCCCGAAGATAAAAGACCAGGCAAGGCCCGAAAAGACCGGGTCCAACGTGATGACCCAAGAACCGAATATCGCGGCGCCGGCCGTGAGAAGAATCGGAGTGAACCTTACTGCGCCGGACGCCAGTATTGCCTCCCTGAGGTCTTGGCCTGCTCCGGTTCGGATGTGAATGAAGTCTATCAATATGATAGAGTTTCTCACCACAATACCTGCCAGGGCTATCATCCCTATCATGCCTGTCGCTGTGAAGAAGATCGAATCGGGATATCTTCCCACCGTCTGCGCCAAGGTGGCGTTCAAGAGCGCGAAACCCGGCAGAATACCTATCATGGTGAGAGGTATGGCCACCATGATGACCAGCGGAATGCCAAAAGATTGGGTCTGCTGAACGAGCAAGATGTAGATCAATATGAGCGCTCCCGCGAATGCAAGGCCCAGGTCGCGGAAGACCTCCAGGGTAATTTTCCATTCACCCTCGCCAGCCAGATTAACCTTGAAACCCTCTTGTAGTGGAGTTTTCTTCAGGGCCGCCTGCAAGTCGAATATGGCCTCAACCGGACTGCGGCCGGCCATCTCGGCCGTGACGAACACCACCCGCTCCATATTCTTTCGGTATATCGTCTGATCCACAACGGTTTCCCTCAGAGCTCCAAGCTCATTGAACGGGATCATCGACCCATCGGCCGCCTTGACGCGAATGGGTCCCATGTCCTCCACACGGGAACGCAGCGCCCTGGGAAGACGGAGATTGATTTCGAGAGGCGTCCTCTCCGACTCTTCATGAACCGTGGAAGGGGAGTCGCCGCCCAGGAAAATTTTGGCCGATTTGGCCACATCTTCTTCGGTGATGCCGTGAAGGCCGGCCTTGGTGCGGTCAACCAAGAAGTCGAATTGCACTTGCGGAGCCTGAACCGAATCATCCACATCCACGACCATGGTAGTAGATTCCATGAGATTCCGAACCCTGTGGGACTGATCGATTATCTCCCCGTAAGAAGCCCCCGGTGGCCCATAAATCTCCGCGACCAAGGTGGAGAAGACCGGAGGACCCGGAGGAACCTCGACTATCTTGACGTTGGCTCCATTCATGGCCCCGATTTTCTGAATGTCCGGCCTGATTCTGAGGACAATTGCGTGGCTCTGGTAACTCCTTTCATGCTTTTCCAGGAGATTCACGCGTATATCGGCGCTGTTACTGCCTTTACGAAAATAGTACTGCCTTACCATTCCATTGAAATCTATGGGGGATGCTATTCCGACAAAGGACTCCAAATCACGAACCTCGTTAACTGTGGCGAGGTACGATTCCAGGTCTGCCACTACTTTATTGGTTCCTTCAAGCGTCGTACCTTCGGGCATGTCCACGAGAACAAGAAATTCGTTCTTGTTGTCAAAGGGGAGCATCTTCACGGGAACCAGTTTGACCACTACGAGCAGCATTGAAGCAACGAGTGCAACCACAACTCCCGCGAGGAAAAAGTAGCTCCTACGAGGGCTGTCAAGAAACGGGATAATTATTCTCTGGTACGTTCGGTAAATGGCGCCCGTTTTGAAATCGTAGGGCTTTTCATCCGTGTCATGCCGGCGCCGCAGTGCGTGATAGGTCGTCCATGGAGTCACCGTAAAGGCCACCACCAGAGACATGAGCATGGCAATGGGCACATTTAGAGCCATGGGTCGCATGTAGGGCCCCATCATTCCCGTTATGAAAAAGAGAGGAATGAATGACGCTATCACGGCCAGTGTTGCCAGAATGGTAGGCGGGCGAACTTCATCCACGGCCAGCAGAGTTGCATCCAATGGGGGATGAGTCTTCATCCTGAAATGCCTGTGGATATTTTCCACGTCGACAATGGGATCGTCAACGAGCAACCCAAGAGACAGAATCAAGGCAAAGAGCGTCACCCTGTTTATCGTGTAACCCACAAGAAGATTTGCCAGAAGGGTCACTGCCAGGGTCATCGGAACGGCCAGCGCTACGATCATGGCCTCCCGCCATCCCAGCATTATCGTTAGCAGAGCGATGATGCTTATGATGGCAATCCCCAAATGTTTGACCAGTTCGTTGACCTTTTCATCCGCGGTCTTGCCGTAGTCTCTGGTAACAAGGAAGTTCACATCCGATGGAACCACGGCTTTTTTTAGCTCATCCACCCGCGCGATCAAACCCTCGGCAACCTGAACCGCGTTGGTACCCTTTCTCTTGGCAATCGCAATGGTAACCTGATTATAGGACTTGCCCTGGACCGCGGCTTCCACTCCACTGGTTTCAGGATCGCGTGAAGCTCCCGGACCGAAAGTGAGACGGGTGTAGCTCTCCGCTTCTTCCGGACCATCTACTATCTCCGCCAGATCCCTGAGAAATACGGGGCGACCTTCTTGCACTCCGACTAGCAGCTCCTTCACTTCGTCCACTGATTTTATGAAGGGTCCGGCATCGACCACTATTTCACGATTCAACTGGTCCATGGTTCCGGCGCGAAAATTGACGTTGGCCCCTTTGAGGGCCCGCTCAATTTCCAGCGCCGAAATATGCCTGGAAGCCATCTCTTCAGGGTGAAGCAACACCTTGACCTGGCGCTTGCGTCCGCCGACCACGTAAGCCCGGCCTGTGTCGGGTATGCTCTGAATCCTGTGGAGCAGCTCGTCAGCCACGCGTCGGAGTTCGTAGTCCGAGTAAACCGAACTGTAGAGCGAGGACGTCACTATGGGGACATCATCAATTTCAACGGGTCTGACAACCCATCCGGTTACGCCGGGAGGAACCTGATCTACGTAAGACATGATTTTACTGTGGGTTTTCAAAAGGCTGGCTACTCTGTCCTGACCAACATAGAACCGAACCGTCACCACGGCTGAACCGGGCCGGGAAGCGGAATAGACATATTCCACGCCATCGATTTCCCACAGCTTGCGTTCGAGATTTATGGTTACCAGATTCTCCACTTCCTGCGCGGAGGCTCCGGGAAAGTTGATCAGCACGTCCACCACGGGGACCACTATTTGAGGCTCTTCTTCCCGGGGAGTGAGAACCAGTGCCACCGCGCCGGCCAGAAGCGACGCAATGATGAATATTATCGGGAGCTTGGAGACGAGGAACGCCTCAACAACTCGGCCCGTAAATCCAAGATGATACTTTTCCGAAAGTTTCATGTTCCTTATAATCACTCAATAATTCAGGTAAACAGCGCGCCTGATCGTTCGCGACCGGTTGCTGCGGTGCAGCCACCCCATGCAATTTTATTATAATATCAGGCTGCGTTGATAATGTACCATAAAAACTGTAACAATCACAATTACAATTGCAATGTCATTATGTCCTTGAAATCGGGGTCATTTTGCCCGAATCAGAAAGATCGGCCAGCGCAGTAATGGCAACAGAAAAAGCTGATTTAAAGTTCTTTGTTCGCGTGAGATTTTGAGGTAAACTCGACATTCGAGAAGGACGAAAATGCCTGAACAAGAGCCAAGAAAACCGAAGTGGGGCATTTCCCATGAGGAGGCTCAGGCCCTCATGGAGCAGTTCCTGGAATTGGAAAACATGCGCAAGCATTGTCTCGCCTCGGAAGCTATCATGAAAGCTTTGGCGCCTCGATTTCACGCGGATCCTGAAATGTGGGCGCTGGTGGGACTTCTCCACGACCTTGATTACAATGAGACCCGCGACCATATGGAGCGCCATACCCTTCTGACGGAGAAGATCCTTCTTGAAAGGGGCGTGGACCCTCAGATAGTGGAGGCGATCAAGTACCACAATGCGGAAAATCTTGGTCTGACGCGCCAAAGCCCCATACATTTTGCCCTTACCGCAGCCGAAACCATCACTGGTATGATCACGGCAACGGCTCTGGTCCATCCCGACAAGAAGGTCGCCTCTGTGGCGCCCAAGTCCGTAAAGAAGAGGATGAAGGCCAAGGAGTTCGCCCGTTCCGTCAATAGAGAACACATCCTGGTGTGCGAACAGATAGGGATCAGCCTCGATGAGTTTATCTCAACAAGTCTGCGCGCAATGTCCGAAATCTCCGATCGTCTCGGGTTGTGAGGGACAAAAGGCTATCCCTGCGCCGACTTCCTTCATGACACCGAAATGGGTGACAAGCCCTAAGAAGCTCTCGAAGATACCTTGGGTGAGACGCCCTTGCAGAAAGCGCCATTTCAGACATCTTCCCAACCACCTTGACATCTCAAGCGCCTCAGGCGTTTGACGACAGAGTTTTCTGGCCTCCGGGGGGCACACCACCTGGCCTTCAATGAATGCCTGGCAGGAACGATCCTGCAAAAGCCCTTGAAGGCCCATGACGTTTCGGCTTGCCTTTGTGTAGCATGTGCGTTCTATAGCGATCTTTGAAAACAACTTCCGATTGTGTGCTCATGTCATTAGGAAAGAACTTCAGAGAAATTCTATGTGCCGGATGGCTCAACTGATAGCCTCAAGCAGGTTTGGTGTCGTCGGTTCAGACAGATGATTCATCATCCAAAGGAGCGAAACAATGAATAGAAGCCGTTTCCTACTGGTCTTGGTTTCCTGGGCTTTGCTCGTTACGGTGATGGCCGAAATTGGCGCAGCCCAGGATAAAGACCGCACGGTCCTGAGAGTGAAAGGCGCCAATGCAATGGTGACCATGTGCGACCGATGGGGCGCGCAATTCAGCGAGAGGAACCCGAATGTCACGGTCGTTGTCAGTGGAGGCGGTACTGATGCCGGTTTCGACGCGCTTTTTGACAAGTCGGCCGACATTGTAATGGCATCCCGCAACATCATCGACAAGGAGATCCAAACCGCTGCGGTTGCCGGCGTCACACCCGCGCAACTTGAAATCAGCCGGTCCTGCGTTGCCATCATAACGCATCCTGAAAACCCGCTCCGTCAAGTGACCCTGGATCAGCTTCGGAAGATCCTGGCAGGCGACCTAACCAAATGGAGTGAACTGGGCGGGCCTGATGAACCGATTATAGTGCTCACCGCGGAACATGTCTCGGGAACATCCGTCTTCCTTCGCGAATTCGTCATGCAAAACGACTACTTCTCGTCGGATTCCAAAATCAAGGCTCGGTACCACGACATGATAAGAGAAATTGCCGCGAGAAAACCCTGGGCAATTGGGTATTGTGGAATGGCCGACGCGAACAGAGGGGAGCAAAAGAGGCTTGTGAAAATCCTCGGGATACAAAAGGATGAGAAATCCCCTGCGGTATTACCATCCGACCAAACCCTCAACAATGGCTCCTATCCCATCATTCAGCCGTTCTTTTTCTATTGGGATGGTGGGGCACGATCGCCCATCGTTCAGAGATTCATCGACTTCTGTAAGGAGAGAGCTGCACAGTCACGTTAAGCGGCGACCAATATCGTTCGCTTTCATATGAGTGACATTTATAGCGATTCTCGAAAGTAATGTCAGATTTCCCATGAAGAGATCCCCCACCTCATGAATGGATCAACATCGGGGGATTTCTTTGACGGGTGCCACTACTGGCTTGCCCAGTAGTGGCCGCCAGAAGAAACACTGCTGGACAAGCCAGCAGTGGCACCCAAATTATGAGCCACATTTGTCAGATTCCAACTGGAAAAAAGACAGAATTTCTTAGAACTGTTATAGAAGCTGGTCAACTGCCAACCCTGGTAGATCTCCTCCGTTACGAACGCCACGCCTACGGCGTGGCCGAGTTCGCTTCTGAGACCTGCGAGGGCCTGCTCCATCCATTATCGACTCTTTGACCGCGCATTGGTTATGACAATTACTGGGCGCGGAAGAGAGAATAATGCGCCAAGGTTGTGACAGTTCTTAATAAATAGTGAACGATGTGGACAATGGCTCGGGAGGGGACGGGCATCTCAAACTGTTTCAAAATTCGAGAGGAGTCCTAAATCGTGCCACGAGTGAGGCTGGCCAACTTTTTATCACCCTCACCCCGACCCTTGTATGTTGATACCACGGTACTTCTTTTTAGGAAGTACTCCCAAAATATGTGCCGGGTTGTTGCGAGATGGTTGAGGCGCTGGCACAGAACGGGGAACATAGGACGGCATCCATTCAGTTATTAGCAGCGAAAGACTGTTATTGCTAGCGCAGCGAAGCAATCTCAACGCTTAAAGGCAGGGATTGCTTCGTCGTTTCAATCCTCGCAATGACAGAGAACGGCAAATCCCCCCTCGTAACTGAGGACTTACAAATCCAGCGTGTTTTTTGTTGACTTACATATGATATATTGTATACAAAAAGGGCTAACCCTTCGCGCCGTCCTAGGACTCCCAAAATGAACTCAATACCTGTTAGAGCCCTCCCTCAGGAGGTAGCACGACGAATTCGGGAAATGATCCGAAAAGGAATCCTGAAGGAAGGGGACAAAGTTGTTGAAAAGCCTTTGTGCGAGGCAATGGGGGTAAGTCGAACCCCCTTCCGGGAAGCCCTCAGCCTCCTAAGCTCCGAAGGACTAATCCAACTCATTCCCAACAGGGGAGCACGCGTTGCTCAACCATCCATGCAAGACATCAGAGAGATGTTTCAGGTCATGAGCATTTTGGAAGGGACATGTGCCCGACAATGCGCGGAGAAACTGAACGAAAAGGGCCTGAGAAAACTGGAAAACCTGTACAACAGACTGGAACAACACGCTGAAGAAAGAAATCACGAGAAATACATGGTTGTTAATCATCGCTACCACACTCTAGTTCAGGAGTTGGCGGGAAACAGAATCCTCAGCGAAGTAATTAACGGTCTCAGGCAAAAGATACTGTTGTACAGGTACCGACAAATCTACCTGCCCAATCGACTTGGGGAATCCATGCAAGAGCACAGCGACCTTCAAGAAGCTTTCAGGAACAAAGCCCCGGAAGCGGCAGAGAGGCTCATGAAAGAGCATCTCATCAGGCAGTGCGAGGCGCTGGAAAAGGCAACCTCAGAAGTGGCCTTACAGTCGAATTCGTCGTAGGAACGGGATGAAAGGTGGCCGGAGCACGGAGGGGCCGAGAAAGAAAACCGCGCTAAGCGCTGAGCCGGTTGTGCCGTTCCGTTAATTAATCTAACCATATCCATCACTTGCCAGAAGAGGCCCCGTGGCGGGGATTTCCCGCTCATGGTCCGGAAAAACACAGCCACGCAGATTTTCGAAAACAACTGGATCAAGAACCAGGGGGCCGCCTCTCTCAAACATCGATCTGTCGTGTAAAAGCAAAGGGCTCGATGAGGTTCTAGGCCCATTAGAGGCCATGTGAATCGGCCCGTAGGACGGCATCTGACAGAAGGCTTACACAAAGCCATCAATAGAAATTAAACGATATCCCCTGACCGAATCAAGAAAGGAGGTAACCAGGAGTAATCGGCTTCCGGAACCGGTTTACTAAAAGCATTCGCTTGCTTTGGCAGAGGCGATTTGTGGTGGTGCGATGGGAAACGGAGATCCTCGCACTTGGGCCAAGAATTTTCAGTTACAAGGAGGGTAGGGGAACCATGGGAAATTATTTGGCGGAAATCTCTCTCGCTGCTTTGGCAATTGCCGTGGTCGTGGCGATTGTCAGAAACGTAAATGTCGGGCCTCTTAGCCTGGCGATCGCTCTGGTTGTCGGGTATTACATTGGCGGAGTCCAAGTCAAGACCATAATAGCCGGCTATCCCGTGAACGTGTTTATCATGTTGGCCGGCATCACATATTTGTTTGCCATTGCAAATACCAACGGCACCTTGGAGAAGTTGACGAAGTTCGCGGTGAAAGGAGTTCGCGGTAACGTCGCTCTGCTCCCCATTGTGTTGTTCCTCCTGGCTTTCGCCTTATCGTCCCTCGGACCCGGAGCAATCACCATTTGCGCTTTGCTGGCCGCGCCAACCATGCTGTTAGCTTCGGAAACGAAAATACCGGCATTCTTAATGGCTTGCATGGTAGCTAATGGCACTCAGGCCGGTAATATGTCCCCCATTGCCGTCGCGGGGGTAATCGTGAACGGGCTTTTGCAGCCCATGGGCATTACCGACTTTGGATTTACTCTTTGGATGAACAGTCTTGTTTTCTTTTTCGCCATCGGACTCGGAGCTTATCTTCTCTTCGGTGGCGTGAAATTGTGGAAACAAAAGGCTGCCGGAGAAGCCTCGGCTACAGTTAAAATTGATGTGGAGCCTTTCAACTATCAACAATACCTGACCCTCGTAGGCATCGCGGTTTTGGTCATCGGCGTATTTTTCTTCAAGCTGGACATCGGCCTGGGGGGATTTCTCGTTGGGACGGTCTTGATTCTGTTGCGGGCGGCAGATGAGGAAAAGGCTTTCAAGGCTATGCCCTGGGG
>Ga0299912_10003135_pt1 | contig 13569 bp, 7 predicted proteins | sample RVTome_2_FD_207667 | JGI IMG/M metagenome (GOLD analysis project Ga0299912, IMG submission 207667) | Soil microbial communities from uranium-contaminated site in the Upper Colorado River Basin, Wyoming, United States - RVT95D214 (version 2) ...
TTTACGGATGCCGGGCAATGCCTGCCGGGCTTTGGTTCCCAAGCGTTCTTTCGCAGGTGGTTGTATTTCCAACGTTTCTAAACAATAGCATTGATTTTGCCGGTCTACGCTGATGGAGAGTTAATTCCAGGTAAATCATCATTGTTGACATGTCCAAATGACCCACTAATTTATTTATAACAAGAATTGGGGCACAATTCATAGCCAGCTGACTGCCAAATATGTGCCTGCATTGCTCTCGATAAATAAAAACCGTTCTGCAGCGCATCGCTTCCTTTCATATTTTGGTTAGTAACTCCTTGAGAATAAGAGTGGTAATTCCCCGTATGAATTTTCGCGCCCTTGCTTTTGTTTTTACACCCATTTTGAGGGCCTGGATTTTAATCAACGTATTAATATCTTTGACATAGCCTTCGAGCTGTTCAGGTGTTATTTTGCCTTCAGCCAATTGATTAAGGTACAGAGCCAACTTCTCGCCTTGCTTTTTTAAGAAAGCATCAGTATCACTCGATAAATCTTTGACCAAGTTAATAATTTCTGTCTTGGGCATTTGACCTGTGTTATCACGTAAATTGGAAATAAAGTCTTCCCAAATTTCACTCACGATATGTCTCCATTTTTTCCTATCTGGCCTTTAGCCTTTCGGTTTCAATCGCACCATCAATTGCTTCTGTTATATTTTGTTTATTGTTCAGCAGATGTTCATTTTGCCAACTGCCCACCATGCTTAAACGGTCATTAATATGGTCAGTGAGCATCCCTCGTATTAATATAAGTTGTGCCGTAGTCTCTTTATTGCATTTTCTTCTTTGTTCATATTCGATCATTCCAGCAATTCCATTTAGGATAGAATCTGCTTTGGCCTTATCCAGCGATTCCGTGGCAAAAGAATCGTACAGGATCAATATTTCGACTTTAAGCCCTTCGAGACGTTCGACGGTGATTGGATCGTATTGTGGGCTGTATATCAGCCAGCAGCAACTAAGAGAGAATAGTACAAGGCTGAAAGACGCAATATAGATGATCCTCTTCATCGTTTTTGAACTGGTTAATTGATTTGTCACCATCTATCCTCCGCTGTGATCAATCTATACGAGCCTATTAAGGGCCCTCTTATAGCTTTTATTTGTATTTTCATTTCTCACCCGCCGTTCCGGGGGATTCCTTCAAACGCGACCTGGTCTGGTCAACGAAGGTCAGGAACATGTCCAGGATCTTGTGGATGCCGTTAGAACCGCCGCCCAGTAAGGCTCCGGTCAGGAGAGTATCCATGCCGGTAAACAGGGCCAGCTGGGACCGGCTTAGTGACTTGAATACCGCCGGGTCGACCAGGGGCTGCAGCACCCGGATCCCCAAGGCGCTGATCGCTATGCCGAAGGCAAAAGCCGTCAGGAAGGCCAGATTCCTGGTCTCCGAGCTGTATCTGGTCACCGCCAGAGCCTGGTCATGATAGTCGGCCGAGGCCTTGGTCTTCTCATTCTGCTCGGAGGCTTCTTTCAGCTTCTTTTTGGCTGAGTTGAACAGAAGCGCCAGCTCTTCTTTGCGGCTGCCCCGCCAGGCCTTGATTATCACCTCTACCGACCGCTCGATAAACAGCGAGATCAATAACAGTGCTACCATCAGGACCACCACATCCTGGGTAGTGAACAGCCAGAAGGGGATACCCCGGGGAACCAGCCAGACGGCCAGCACGACCACCAGGATTATAAAAATCAGCACGGCATACTTAAACCATCTTATTCTCTTAGCAGATTTGACCTGATCATCCATTCCGATACCCTCCTATCTCGGCCAGGTGGCCGCTATATGGCTCTCCAAGCGATCTTCAAGACTGTCATCAAGCACCGGGAAGAAATCATACCCGGTGAGCGCTTCCAGACTGTCTACCGTAACTTCATAGTCTGCCGGCTGACCCGGAATCTGGTCTCGCTGGTTGGGCAGCAAAAAGGCATACAGCGAGTAATGACCATCCCCGGCAAGCGTCAATATCGATTTATACAGATGAGTCGGGACGGCCACGTGATGAGGTCCGATGTACTCAAGCGGACACCGGCAGCGGTTGTCCTCGTTTAAAAACAGGTTGCCGGTGACAATCCAGGCTTCGCCCTGGCTTTCCGTGACCTGTCTTGTCTGCTCTTCCAAGTTCTTCCAGATGTAGCGGTTCAGCCGGGGTATCTGCGGACTCATGTTCGACAGCAGAAAGGTAGTCGACATCGCTTCCCGGCTGCGTTGGAAATCACCGGCCGGAGCGTTGTGCCCCCGGTCATAGCCGCTGTTGCGGTAATCCTCCAGCTCCGCCCGCCGGCCGGATACAAGCTCGGGATCAGGCCGGAAATCATCCGTCCGGTCGGCGGGTCCGTTAATGTCGGCAGCGGCAAGATGGTAGGCAACCCAGTAAGGAATATCAAAATCCTCAACATAATTGATCAGGTAATATCCTTTATTCAGCAGGACTCCCTGCTCGGAAGCGATCCCCCACTGAAGATTAGAGTCGTTTTTGAGAACGGTGTAGCCGGTCTGAGGGGGAAGACTGTCGGATTGGAGAGCCAGCAACGAATCCAGCTTCACCTCGATTCTGGACAATCTCTGTTCGACGGTTTGGGCTAAAGCGCTTGAATAAATGAATGAAAGGACTGAAACTACTGCAACCAATCGAGCCACGATAAAAAAGCCTCCGCGGCCAGCTTGCCCCAGTGAGCCTTGGCTGGGCTCCCCCAAGCTTGCTTCTCAACCCATCAACCGTTATCCTGTCGGGGGATTAATTTTGCCGACATTATATCGGTCAATTTGACAGATACATCGCCCCGCAAATAAACAAAATCATAACCGCATAGAAGTCAATACTACAAAATCACCCATAAATTGCGTATATTATACTACGCACTTTGGATAAGCTTCTATGTCACAAGATGTTCTCCCGAGCGCTGGAGCAGTTCCATCCCCGTGCCGCGGCCCTGTCAAAATAAAAAAGGCGGCACAATGACCGCCTTCCGTGCCCTTCACCAAAGGCCAGAATTATCTAGTCGAATGCTCCCCTGGGATGATTTTGACATCTGCCGGTTCTGGCGTTTCGCAATTCGGCCAGCCTGAGGGCAGCTCTTCCAGCGCCGGCACTGGCTGCGGCCCGCTGCTGCCACGGTTATTCAGCCACATCGGCGGAAAGTAGTTTTGCGGATCAGCCTTATCCCAGCCGCACCAGAGAACCACCCCGGCCGGATTACCGCCAAAATATTGCACCAGCCGCGATACGTCACCTCCCAAAACCTGGCAGTCCCCGGTAGCATCGGCTGAGGCAAAGAAGTAGCCACCTTCAATCTGTCCTTCATCGGGTGCATTTGGATTAAACATTAGACAAGGCTGATTGCCCGAGGAAAGATCAAAGAAGTTCACCAGGAAAGTAACGTCGCCACCGACACGCCACGGCCCGGATAACGGGTTGCCAAAATCGACTGTTTCGTTGTACATGTTGGCGTCGCCGGGAAGATAAGCGTGGCTGAGATTGATCAAAATCGAGACATTGTAGCTCCCATACCAATTTGCCGTTGCCAGGTCAAGGTCTCCATCACCATCTAAATCAGCGGCAAAGATTGAAGCAGGATAATTACCGACGGGGCAGAGCGAATGAGTCGCAAAGGTGCCATCTCCATTGTTTAATAGTACCAAGACATTGTGGGAAAAATGATTTGCAATTACCAGGTCAAGGTCCCCATCGCCATCAAGGTCAGCAGCAAAGATTGAGTGAGGATAATTACCGACTGGGTAGAGCGAATGAGGGGCAAAGGTGCCATCTCCATTGTTCAATAGCACCGAGACATTGTTGGAATACGCATTTGCCGTTGCCAGGTCAAGGTTTCCATCGCCATCAAGGTCAGCAGCAAAGATTGAAAAAGGACTATTACCGACTGGGTAGAGCGAATGAGGGCCAAAGGTGCCATCTCCATTGTTGAATAGCACCGAGACATTGTTGGAATCCCAATTTGCCGTCACCAGGTCAAGGTCTCCATCACCATCTAAGTCAGCAGCAAAGACTGACGCAGGAGTCCAACCAGCTGGAAAGTCTAAATGCGCGGCAAAGGTGCCATCTCCATTATTCATTAGTACTGAGACATTGTCAGGACCCTCATTTGCCGTTACTAAGTCAGGGTCGCTATCACCATCTAAGTCAGCAGCAAAGATTGAGAGAGAATAATTACCGACTGGGTAGGGCGAATGAGGGGCAAAGGTGCCGTCTCCATTGTTCAATAGCACCGAGACATTGTCGGAATTCCAATTTGCAGTCACCAGATCAAGGTCTCCATCACCATCTAAGTCAGTAGCAAAGACTGAGCGAGGATAATCACCGACTGGGTAGTCAGAATGGGCGGCAAAGGTGCCATCTCCATTGTTTAATAGCACCGAGACATTGTTGAAATCAGGATTTGCCGTTGCCAGATCAATGTCTCCATCACCATCTATGTCAGCAGCAAAGACTGAATAAGGACCATTACCGACTGGGTAGTCAGAATGGGCGGCAAAGGTGCCGGAGCCATCCATGGCTCTTATCGTAAAAGACCAGACATGGCTGTTTCCCAGAGGAACTCCTTCAGAAGATTCTATGCCCGTGGTCAGGACCACAGTCACCACCTCACCCATACCGAAGTTCTCCAAGGGATCAAAGGTTGCAGTTCTAGTCACGTTGTTGTATGTAATCGTGCCTTGGTGAGGTCCTGTAGAGCGTGCATCGACCACAAAAGTGGAGTTATTAATAGTGGTCTCATCCATATCAGTATTGAATGTTACTGATATATCGGAATTAACCGGCACATTCAGCTCATGCTGGGCTGGTGAGGTGGAAATAATTAGGCCCTGATTCATTAGCACCGAGACATTGAGGGAACTCCAATTTGCAGTCATCAGGTCAAGATCTCCATCACCATCTAAGTCAGCAGCAAAGACTGAAGCAGGATGATCATCGGTTGGATAATCAGTATATGGGCCAAAGGTGCCATCTCCATTGTTGAATAGCACCGAGACATTGTTGGAACCAGTATTTGCCGTCACCAGCTCGAGGTTTCCGTCGCCATCCAAGTCAGCAGCAATAACTAAAAAAGGATCAACGCCGACTGGATAATCTAAGTGCTCGGCAAAGGTGCCGTCTCCATTATTGATTAGCACTGAGACATTACTGGAACCCATATTTGCCGTCACCAGGTCGCAGTCCCCGTCGCCATCCAGGTCAGCAGCAAAGACTGTATAAGGATAATCATCAGTTGGATAGTCAGCATGTGGGCCAAAGGTGCCATCTCCATTGTTCAATAGCACTGAGACATCGTGGGAATAAGTATTGGCAGTTACCAGGTCAAGGTCTCCATCGCCATCTAAGTCAGCAGCAAAGACTGAGCTAGCACTACCACCGGCTGGATAATCAGCATGAGGAGCAAAGGTGCCATCTCCATTGTTTAATAGCACCGAGACATTGGAATCCCAATTTGCTGTTGCCAGGTCAAGGTCTCCATCTCCATCTAAGTCAGCAGCAAAGACTGAAAAAGGATAATCACCCACTGGATAGTCAAAATGCGCGGCAAAGGTGCCATCTCCATTGTTTAATAGCACCGAGACATTGTCGGACCAGTTATTTGCCGTCGCCAGGTCAAGGTCGCCATCGCCATCCAGGTCAGCAGCAAAGACTAACCAAGGCCCATCAGGGGCGGGATAATCAGCATGTGCGGCAAAAGTGCCATCTCCATTGTTTAATAGCACCGAGATATTGTCGGAATCCCTATTTGCCGTCACCAGGTCAGGGTCTCCATCACCATCTAAGTCAGCAGCAAAGATTGAGTGAGGTTGATAACCGACTGAATAGTCAGAAGGTGGGTCAAAGCTGCCGGAGCCGTCTCTGGCTCTTATCGTAAAAGACCAGACATAGCTGTTTGCCAAAGGGGTCCCTTCCCAAGATTCTATGCCCGTGGTCAGGACCACGGTCACCACCTCACCCACATCAAAGTTCTCCAGGGGATCAAAGGTCGCCGTCCGACTCACAATGTTATAATTAATCGTGCCTGGGTGAGGTCCTGTAGAGCGTGCATTGACTATAAAGGTGGATTCGTTAATGGTGGTCTCATCCATATCCATGTCAAAGGTCACTGATATATTAGCAGCATTTGCAACGTTCAGCCGGTTTTGAGACGGTGATATTGAAACAACATGGGGCGCTTGGGCAAAACAAAAAGTAGTTAAACCAACAAAGATCAGCAAGGTCATACTCACTTTTTTCATTTGTTCTTCCTCACTTTTTGGTCAATCAAAAACCGAGGCTATTATATTACACTGTAAAGATCAGGGTCAAACTGCGGCCCCAGTGACAGACATCGCTAATTTAGTCTATTTTGCAATGGGCCACAAGCACTATTTTTGACTAATTAAGCCTCTGGCCCCGAGTTGGCAAAACCTATAAAAGGCGGCCCGCAGACCGCCTTTTATTCCCCTGCAGCATAGGCAGGTATTATTTATTCGACGAAATCCTCGACATGACCCTGATTGCCGGCGGTGGCGGTGTTTGGCAGTTCGGCCGATACTGCGGCTGGTAAGCCGGCGTGGGCTAACGAATAAATCAGGCTGGCACCTAGTAGGGTACCCATGACAGTGCCTCAGCAAGGCGATGGGAGACCATACAAATACCCTATTTCACCAGGATTAATTTGGAGGCTTTGGTAGTATTGCCTGTACCGACAATCGCGAAATAGATTCCGGAAGGCACTTCCGAAGCATTCCATTGTATATCATGCCTACCGGCGTTGACGTGCCCATCTATTAGCACGACCACTTCTTGCCCCAAGATATTGAAAATGCTTACCTTGGCTTCGCCTGCAATCGGAATTTCGCATTGAATCGATACCCTGGAATTAAAGGGATTCGGCCAGGAGTGAATCAAAACCTTCGGAGGCAAAGTTTCGGAAATAGCGGTCTTTTCGAAGATGATGGGGGGGATTTCAATGACCACCTTTGATTCTCTCCCAGCGCGCACTTTTACTTCTTTAGAGATCGGCAATTGATCGTCAACGAAGGCCGTGATAAGATAGTTGCCTCGCTCCAGATCACGAAATGCGAAAGCACCGGTCGTTGGGCACGAGCGGTTGTCTTGGACAAGAAGTGATGATCCCTTAAATAATTGAATTGGGACGCTGCCCAGAGGTACGCCATTCCCCACAACTATGCCACCGATACTGCCCCTATTATTGCGCATGACGTCCCAAACGCTCTCGGTTTCATCTAGTCCCAATCCAATCCATCCTTTGGTCGGTGAACTCAGATGATACTCATCCAAACTCAGAAGTCGTCCCCCTGCTGTCATAATTGATCGTCTATCCGGAGACGGGCTGCAGCACAGGCAATTTTCGTTTTCATAGCCTGGGTTATTTGACTCATCGGGATGGTCAAATAAATTTAGAAAAGGATTTCTCCATACAAACTCGCAATCGCACGGGCAATCGGTACCAGAATGGCAGTATTCATCGAGCGCGTAGAATTGGTGCAGTATCTCGTGCGCATAAATCGCGGGAGCCGTTTCGACGATTATTTCAACCGGGTTGGAAAACCGATATGGAAATTCTAATTTAGGTATCTGAATATCCGAATAACGCTCGCCGAATTCACTAAAAACCGGCGGCCGGTCAAGAAAAACCGTCTCTGAATTCACGCATGGAGAAAGCGTATAAGGTTTTTGCAAAGTCTTCTTCCAGTGAAAAAGGAGTACAACGTTGTCCCATATGCTGTAAGGCAGGTCATCATATGGGTAAGCGAACTTGAGAATAGAGGTTCCGGATTCAAATTCGTGATGTGGAATAGCATTATCGAATAGCTGACCAAAGATCTGATTATGCTTGGAGTCCGACTCATAGTCTATATCTTCCACCGACACCGATTTGAGATACAGCCCGAGGTCAGGTCCCCTCTGTTCCTCAGGGTAGGAGTCCACCGTTTCCCTCCACTGTGTCTCCAGCCAAAGGAGCGCATCATTGATCGCATTGTTGATATATAATCTCTCGAGTGGCTTCCATGATTGTCCTAAATGAGTCCCATCAACAAAGACGTTGAACACCAGGGTATTCCCCCATAAAGTAGAGGTCACCAGTTTAGTATAAGGCCTGGCTTCGAAGTGCAATGTCCTTCCAGATGCAAGCAAGGCATTTTGGTCATCGTACAGGTTCACCTCCAGGAAACAATCATCGCCCCATATGTTCGATGCTGGCCAGATAACCACCTGCGGGACCTCGGCTTCACATTCGTACGTGTCGGTTATGGGGATTGTTATTGCTCCTCGCGGCGTCTGGTAATGAAATAGCACTTGCTGGTTTGCGAGTCCAGCCTCATGAGCCACCCACTTCAAGCACTTCGGCTTGCCTGTATCAAACAACAAATCTGCTGGGCCGGGATAGAGCCATGTAACATAAGCTCCTCCGCCGGGCGGCGATTCCATCCAGGGATCGAAATCGACATAGTCAGAAACCGGATTGCCTAAACCTGGAAGATTCAAGGTCGGATGATAAGGTCCTGTCTGATCTCCCCACCAATTGTTTTCAGCATCGACTGTCAAGCCAGCGTAGATATTTTGAACACCATACAGTGTGTTGTTGACTATAGCGTTATAATGAACCCGGGGAGCTGCGGCAGACTGGCAAAATATCCCGATGGAATTGTCAGCTATCTCGTTGCAGAAAATCGATGGTCTAGCATTTGTTCCGCTGCATAAAACGGCGCGACCTGCATTGAGTTTGAATCTGCTGTAAATGATATTCGCCGTCGAATAAAGACACAGCGCACCATCCCCATAACCAGCATACCGTATGAGACAATTTTCCAGAACAGACGTGCTATCACTGTTCTGCCAAAAGCGGATACCCCGCCAATCCCCTGGAGAGGGGACTGCAGCGTCATCGAGAGCGTCCCCCATCGTATCGTCATATGCAGACGTGAAGGTTACGCCATCCGCTTCAAGTTTACCACTGTCGTAGTAACCAACGCTGAGCTCACGCTGTCCCAAAAGTTTTATGACCGTTCCGGGCAAAAGGGTAAGCCCCGGATTCTGAGTACCACCAACGTGAATATCGGAAGCTCCGGATAGTACGAGATACGTAAACCCCTCAGGCGGCACCGGCCAAGTTGTAGACTGTGAGATAACTCCGGAAGTCAGAACCACCGCGTTCCTGTTTCCCGAAGGATTGGGTATGAACGTGTTGTTCGCCACGACGCTATCCACAGCACCGGGATGGATCACCACAGGCCATCCATTGTTGCTGAATGTATTCCACCTTACATGACGACCAGCACCTTCAGTGTCAACATACAAAGCGCAAAAGTCGTTTTGATCAAATGAATTACTAACTATATTAGGGAAAGAAGAATAAAGACACAGCGTACCATCCCCGTATCCGGCATATCTTATAATACAATCCGCAATCATCGACGTGCTATCGCTGGATGGCCAGAATCTAATCCCCCGCCAGTCCCCAGGAGAAGGGACTCTACTGTCACCGAGGGCGTCGCCGACAGTATCATCGTATGCCGACGTGAAGGTCACGCCTTCTGCCTCAAGCTTACCTTCATCATAATAGCCAATGGTGAGCTCGGACTGATCTAGTAATTTTATAACAGTCCCGGGCTGCAGGTGGAGGACGGGATTTAAAGGCCCGCTGACGTGGATGTCATTATCCTCGGCTACCAGATAGGTAAATCCCTCCGGCGGCACCGGCCAGATAGTAGACTTGGTGATTCTGCCCCCCATTAAAGTTATTACGTTCCGCCGCCCATCGACATTCGGTACAAACGTGTTATTGGCCACGATACTGTCCACGCTGCCCGGATGTATAAGCACAGGCCACCCATTGTTGCTAAAGGTATTCCAGCTTACGTGCCGGCCGCCATCCTCAGAATCTACATACAAGCCGCAATAATCATTATCATCAAAAAAGCTGTTAATTACGATAGCCGAGGAAGAATACATACAAAAAGCACCATCCCCGTAGCCGGCATATCTTATAATACATTCCGCAATCACCGACGTGCTGTCGCTGGATGGCCAGAATCTAATCCCCCGCCAATCCCCTGGAGAAGGGACTCTACTGTCACCCAAAGCGTCGCCGACTGTATCATCGTACGCTGACGTGAAAGTTACACCTGTGGCTTCAAGTTTGGCATTGTCGTAATAGCCGATAGCAAGCTCGGATTGATCTAGTAATTTGATGATTGTCCCGGGCAGTAGGTGAAGAACGGGATTTAAAGGCCCGCTGACGTGGATGTCATTATCCTCGGCCACCAGATAGGTGAAGCCCTCTGGCGGAACCGGCCAGATGGTGGACTGAGAAATCGTACCAGCCCTTATGACAAAGGCATTAAATCTGTTATCGGTTCGTTGCATGAAGATGTTATGACCCGTCGCCGAATCGACGATGCTCTCTACGTATTGAGGGTGAATGGAGTTAATAGGATATTGCTGATTATCGGTGAAAAGGCAGTTCTCGATCTTCGGCGCGGAGCTACTCAGATACACTCCGTAAAGATTGCCGTGAGTAATGGTAAATCCGCTGATTAGTGATCCTTGACCCTCGCCATGATTGAAGGTAATAACATTGCCGGCGTTATCCCCGTCGATAATCGTCGAGCCGTATCCCGATATGCTTACCACAGAGATTGCTTTTCCGTTGAAATTAATATTTTCATAGTACGCACCCGAAGCGACTAAAACGCTATCATTCGCGACACAACTGTCAATACCTGATTGAATCGAAGGAATCGGTGGAACATACCAAGTTGTGGAGAATGAAATACTGCCGAAAGCAAGCAGCACGATGCCGGTCACCAAACCAATCGTCCTCATCTTGACCTTCCAGTTAAGCAGAATGATTAAGTGTTTACAAAAGCTCTTTACAGAAAACAAGCACCAAAAACCGGGGCTCAAACTTCTGCCCTATGCTTTGCTTACAGATTATATCATGTAGAATAAGCTGTCAATGGAAAAACGAGACCAGATTGGCGCTGTTTATCAGGCGAAAAATCGAAGGTTTCCACTGCTGAATATTACCTGAAGCCACTATCCGGCTTCCTAACTGGCCACTGACAATCCTAAATTTTTGCCATCGGTTATGACGAGGATCCATTTTCGCCTAGTGCTTTATTTAGGATGCTCTTCAATTTCCACAAAGTCATTTTCAGCTGCTTCTTTATTTTCTTTGAGGATCTTATCACGCCTAGACCACCAAGTATAAGGCACGAGAACATGCCGGCGCAATTCCTCATGTTTTTGAATATCGGGAACGCTGCTGGCCAGAATCTTACCATCAACGGGTCTGCCAAAATGAGATGCCAACAACTGCAGACTACGGATTCCATTTACCGGGAAAATATTGCTGAAATAATCAAGGACACATTTCTGGATCTGGTTGATTCGATCATCGGATCGATCCATCAGAAACCTAGTCATTAGATAGACCTGCTCATTAAATACCGGAGGTATTTTCTTCGCCTTAGTTTTCTTATTTTTGTCCCATGAATGCAAAAGCCCGCCATATTTTTTAAAGTCAATAGTGGACAGCTTTCGATAAAATTCGTTATATTCTTCTAACTTCGCGCCAATCAGGTTATTGATTCTATTCCTCAACTTCTTTGCCTTGACAATGTTTTCGGGTCCAAAATTCAGTCTATCCAAATCTATTATTTGGCTGTTTAAGCGAGTGACAAAGTCCGATCTTTTCAAGTCACCCTCAATGTTTTGAATCCTCGTGGAGGATGCAAAAATCCAAGCCGCCGGGCGCAATTTGAACCGCATGTTGTGATATCGGAATTCACCACCATAGAGCGGGCCCAATAGTAATTGCGTTACAAAATTCCCCTGAATTGTCGCATTGATCTCATCCATGAATATGAGCAGCCGCTCCTTCTTCCTAGTTTGAACTGATGCGATTTCGGCCAGACATTCCACAAAATCATCAGTCGTGCTCATCTGCGCGACGGAATAGGCGAGCCGCTGCACGCCAAGGCAGGTGGATAAACAATCGGCAAAATAGCTTTTGCCCCATCCCGGTGAGGCGGTTATCAAGCAGGACAACTGATCTTTCTCATGTTGGCTCTCCACAAAGTCTTTGATCTTGCACACCAATTGATCGAATTGCCGGCGTTTTGCCTCGCCAATGCATACATATCCTGGCAGCATCGATTCACTTCGCCATAATTGTAATTTATATATTTTTTTATGATTGATTTTGATGGTGATTTGGCCATTTCCGGCAAGAGCATCCGCCCACTCTTTGCTGAGCTCTGCATATTTAGTTTTAACGGGTAGGAGGGATTCTGGATTTTTCTTAATGGTCGATAATGCATCGGATAATAACTGAGAAAATGATACCCAGTGCTCAGCATTTTTATTTCTGGAGACGATACTTCTAGTCCATTCATAGGAACAACTTCTCGCCTGAAGGCATTGTGCGTAGTAACTTGCGGCTTTTCCATAAGTTAGAATTTGGGCAATCAATGCGGCAAAAAAAGTCGTCGTTCGACTTATGTTAATCGGCTGACGATCGCCCAGCGAATCAGTAATCGAAAAACAAAACTCACCATCTGCAGCAATTACAGAATTGTCATCTAACAAAACGGCCGCCTTTTTAAATTTCCTTGGTTTACCTTTGGTGGTTATCGTCAGTCCCACTAGCAGTTTTAAGGCACCTTTACTCAAATTCTTGCCATATAACCAGCGTACATTATCTCCCATCATCCTTGCGGCTACCCGATGATCAAGCACTATCAATTCAAGCCATTTAAATTTCTTGCTCAATGTCAATATCCAATCAGCGTTGCCAAATTTAGACCTCACAAAAATCCTCGCCTTTTTATCGATGTACTTGGAAAGGACTTCGACCAATTTTTTATTAAGTACATTGCGGCCATAATCCAATAATACTACGGCCGCTATCTTGCGATCCTTGAGCCCCTCAAGTTTTTCATATACCCTCGGAATATTGGCTTCATTGGAGCATTCAGCATCTAATTGGGCAAGCAGTGAAGGAGACTCTCCCGGCAAGCCCTCATAATAGCGCCGGACCCGGTTCGTCGGGGCCTCGGTATTCCCGGTTTTTGCTCCGTGATCGGCGAGATTAATCAAAAGGAAATTTTCGTGACAATTTTTACCTTTACTATAAGGACAATCGTATTTTTTCTTTGGCATAATCTCATATTTGGGAAAATCCCTTATTAAAAACGGGTTGAGGAATTTATTTGTCTCGCCGAAAGGACATAAAAGGCAGTGAACAAGTTCGTCGTCCGCGGTATTCCATAATCCGACGCCGACAAAGTAGTATTTTTTTAAATCTTGATAATGCATGAATTGCTTTAATAAGATGCCGCAACCCCCCATGTTGGCGGTCTGAATCGTCGCCTGCTTGTCGGGTATTCGAAAATGAAATTTACCCGTGTAGGATCCTACTTCCGAATGATGAGACGACAAAAATAAATGCTCGTCATAAAACCAATCGCCGACTATAAGGATAGTTTCCTTCTTTTCCTGATCAACGTTCACTCTTCCCTCCTTGCCTATTAACGTTA
>Ga0299912_10003136_pt1 | contig 13565 bp, 12 predicted proteins | sample RVTome_2_FD_207667 | JGI IMG/M metagenome (GOLD analysis project Ga0299912, IMG submission 207667) | Soil microbial communities from uranium-contaminated site in the Upper Colorado River Basin, Wyoming, United States - RVT95D214 (version 2) ...
TGAGTTGTTGATGATGACGCCTGACCGCTGCTTCCTCATGTGCGGGATGGCGTGCTTCGTCACTAGGAAGGTTCCTTTCAGATTCGTATCGAGCACTCTATCCAGCTCCTCCTCCGTCGTGTCCTCAGCCAGTTTCTCCAAGTAGACGCCGGCATTGTTGAACAGAAGATCTATCCTGCCGAACCTTTTGACAGTGCTCTCGACCATACGTTTCGCATCTGAATCCTTTGAGACATCGCCCTGTACGAACATCGCCTCGCCAATCTTGCGTAATTTCGCCAGCGCGCGATTGCCCTTGTCCTTCGATCTCCCCGTTATGACGACTTTTGCGCCCTCCCTCAAGAAAAGCTCTGCGGTCGCGAATCCCATTCCCTCGGATCCGCCCGTTATGAGAGCGACTTTACCTTTGAGCCTCATATGGTCAAACGTCCTGCGGAACATATTGGGGGCATCACCGCGTGCTTGTCATCGGCAGAGCCACCCTGAGAACAGTGCCTTTGAATGACTGCCCAGGGACTCTGTCCTCGACCCAGACCATGCCATGATATGCCTCGACAATCGCACGAACGATCGAAAGCCCCAACCCGCTCCCTGGGAGCCCATCATCCGCGCCCTTGAATCTGCCGAAGACGATGTTCTTCTTCGAATCGGGGATGCCAATGCCATAGTCCATGACAGACACACACCAGTACTTCCTTGGTTCAACGGTGAACTCGCCGATGCTCACGTCCACCACGACCTTGTCGTGGGGGTCGTACTCAATGGCGTTGTCCAGGATCTTCGTGAAAATGTCGCTGGCAAGCTCGTTGCCCACAACGAAATAACGATGATTTCCCAGCTTGAGGTCGATCTTGATATTCTTTTCCTGGTTCTCTCTCAGGACTTCGTCCACGCTCTCCCTGAGCACCTCGCCCAGTTCGACAGGACCGAGGTTTGTCGCCCCCTCTTCCTCGATCTTCATCAACGTGTTAGCGCGCTGAATCATCTCGCTAATACCCCAAGCCGCGACGGACGCCCTTTGAAGATAAGCAGAAGTTTTCTCTGGCACGGAGCCGCTGTCCAAGGCCATCTGGAGATAGCTGGTTACCGCTTGATTGTAGTTGTTTATGTCGTGCGCTATGATGTCTGAGAGGAACTTCGTCCTCTGCGCGACCTCGACTTGCTTCTGAAACAGCGTTGCGTTCTCAATGGCGACACCTGCGAGTTCGGCAAATATCTGGATAGCCTCGAGGGTCGATTCCTCAGGAATCATGTCGTCCTTGGAATCGTTGATCTCGAGAAAACCGATCGGATCGCCCTCTCTGTTGTGGAAGATGATTCGAATGTAGTCGAGTTCGTGCCACCTTCGAGGATCAGTTCGCGGTTTGTGAATATCCTGGACGTTCTTGTAGAATGGTTCCTCACCCTTGATGAACTCCTCCGGCTTCGGTCTGATCAGATACACGCCCTCTGCGATCTTGTACTTGTCATCCATATCAAACTTGAGGCGTTCAAATGTGTAGACGAACTTCTTGATCTTCTTGTCGCTCTCTGGGTCGTATCCATGGGTCGCGCGGACTCGGAATACACGCTCGCTTTCATCCAGAACGCCGATCACGAGAGTCCTCACAGAGAAGAGGTCGGCTATGCTGGACCCGATCTTCTGAAGCACGGCATCCAAATTGCCAACCGACATTATGTCAGAGAGGACGCCCAGCATCTCCCCTGCAAACCTCGGAGGAGCCGGGAAGGCCTTGCGCTTGTTGTCTCTTTTCGCCTTTGCCAGTGAGTTCTCCATGGCGCATCCCTTTGGCTTCTTGCTCTGCCTATTCTTGAGTGAAACACTCCTTCCTATTATAACTTGTCGCGATTCGCAATCGCGTCACAATTGCTGGAACATCAAACAGTTCGTCCGAATGCATCTGCGAGAACCGACGCCCAACGGATAGCTGATAAATAGCCGTACACCAATTCAAGACGGGGAGCAAATCATGACAGAGGAAGTGCAGGTCGGGATCGTCACAATATTCTTCGCAAAGCCGAGCGTCGCCGCGATCGAAATGACCTCAGGTACTCTCTCGATTGGCGACACGGTCAAGTTCGTCGGCGCAACGACGAACTTCGAGGAGAAGATTGAGTCGATGGAGATTGACAGAAAACCAGTCCAGACAGTCAGCACGGGACAGTCGGTAGGCATCAAGGTGAAGGAGAGAGTCCGTCCTCACGACAAGGTTTTCAAAATCGTGGCGTAGCCTAGACATACTTCGAGAAATCCGAGGGGCTCAGTCGCTCATCTGTTCCCTGACTAGTCTCATGGCTTCCTTCTGGAGATCCTTCTCGCAGCCAGGGGGACCACAAATCGACAACTGGACATCCTCAACAAGATCGTTGTGCTCTTGTCGGGACAGACGCATGATCCTGCGCAATCCATCGAGGATTGCTTCCTCAGGCCCTGAAATCATCTTATCTGCAAGCGCCACCTCCAGCACTGTCCTGTAAATCCGTCTGAATTCCATGTGGTCCTGGGCGAGTCTCTTCACAATCTCTTCTTCGAGCGCACTGTGTTGTTCCTCGGTGATCTTGAGGTGCTTCCTTAGCTCGTCGACGAGGAACCTCTCGGTCGCAGTGACCCTCCCGTCTCGCCAGGCAGTCTGGAGCGCACGTCTGTACGTGTCACTGGCCTGCTCTTCCTTCTCGAGAGCTTCTCGCTTCTTGCGCTCGATATCCTCGAGTCCGGTCATATTCAGGCTGCCTTCGCTGATTGCCTCGCGTATGATATCGCACAGTGTGATGTGCGCGGAGGTCAAGTCGTCGATGTCCGCAACCCGCTTCTGAGCAACTCCCCCGTCGATCTTGACCGGGACAACGAGATCCTCAACCCTTGCTTTGAGATCCTTCGCTCTCGAGTACCCTGCAGCCGTCAGGTAATACCCGTTCATCCTCTGTTTCATCCCGTGTATGTGCGCTTTGCGCTCCGTGATGAGGTTCTCATCGATGAGGTCCTTGAGGTACTGAGAAAGATGCTTCCTCTGTATTCCAGTGCCGTTCGAGATGAGTTCTTGGATCAAATCGGAGGGCAACTCGTAGCGCTGATCCATGTTAATGAAGTCTGTGAGATAGAGCATAATCCTGTCCTTGCTTGTCAATGAAGTGAGGTCGTCTAGCGTCATAGAAGCCCGAATCCTCCTATCCACTATATGGTGGTTTTCCACTTTGACGCCAGGTCGAGAGAAAAGAGTTAAGGTTGAGAATCGCCAATCCCAAGAGGTAATATGATTGACAAACGCGCTTTGATCTTCATATTCTGTGTGCTAGTCGGCGTGTTCGTAGTGATATGGCTCATGATGGAGTTTGGATAGTTCTCTTCCGTCATGATCTGGTCGAAGCCGCACACCTTTCCGACGCATATCGGATCAATTCGACAATAATAATTGAAACAATATAATTAGTTGAGTATTTTTTTTGGCGAGAATTCAAGTGATCAATGTGCACCAATGCCATGTATTTTTATTCGAGGTTCGAAATGCGACGAATGAGGTACGATTTCTCGGACATAGAATGTTTATATATAATTATCAATATTCAAGCGAATGGTATCGGGCAAACGGTCAAATAGTCCCCCGGCCTAGGTATTCTCCGATAAGTATGTTCGCGCAGATCAGAACCCGGATGGACTGTTCTCCCACCGATAGGTGGATAGCGCGAGCATCATCCAAGTGATGGGCGGAGAGTTCGGCGATCGAGCGGAATTCCCCGATAATTCACTTTTCAGGAGGTGCATGAAATGCGACCGAGTGCAGTGTGGACCACAACCAAGACAATACGCCTGGAGAAAGCCCTTAAGACAGCCAAGGGCGAACACAGGAGGGTATTGAAGACCCATGCCGCAAGAATCACGCCCCAGTGAACCAGGCGACAAACCTCTTACGATTGGACCTTTTTGATTTTTTCTGGAACTTCAGATGACTTACCGCAGGCCAGATTTCCATCGCCGGAACATCTTCTTCATAAGTCCAGTGAGTGTCTCTGGATAAGTCACAGGATCCTTGAGCTTGAAGAACCATATAGAGCATGCTGCTCGGCCAAAGGCCGAGACTGCATAGACCGCCCCGAGTCCGAGAACCCAATCGCCGCCATAGTACTCTAGGAAGAAATACGCGAGATAGCCTCCAATGATCGACCCCACGAACGTGGCGACACCAATCACGGTATTGTAGACTGCGAAGTACTGTGCCTTCTTCTCCTGGGGCGCAACATCGAGGATGTACGCGAAGAACGCTACATTGGCCATGGCGCTTGCGAAGCCAAGTCCTGCGTTGAGGACGTATATGTGCCAGACCTGTGTCGCCAGCGCATAGACGATTGGCACGGAGATGAAGGCGAACCTGGAGATCAGTATCTGAGGCATCGGTCCTATCAAGTCCAGCAGCTTGCCCACCTTTGTCTGGAAGAAGAGTGTCGCGCCAGTGGATATCACGGTCATGATTGCGATGTCTAGAAGAGTGGCGTTAAGGACCTTGATGTACGTCAGATAAAGAATCGGCCAGATAACAGACATCATGAAGTTGAAGGCCGTGTTCAGAACCACCAGGTTCCTGAAGTACTTGTTTTCCGTGAGATCCGATGTGAACATGAAAGACTTCAGGCTGAAGGTGAAGATCCTTCTCGGAGACGCGTACATCAACTTCTTCTCTTCCTTTGCCCGGGAGATCATTATGGATCCAATTATCCCGCTCAATCCCGCCATGAAGAACGGGAGCGAGTACGTTGCCAGTATGCTATTGTCCTCACCTTTGGGCATGATAGCGCCGGCGAACAATGTCGCGACGAGACTCGCCGAGGCAGATACCGCGAAGAACTTGGACATCACGGACCCTCTGTTTCTAGGTGTGGTGTTGTCCGCCACGAGGGCCGACCAAGTAGGGATCATCATCGAGCCGATGGCCATTTGTACGGCCACCAGGAATATCAGCTGCCAGGCGTCGATGACTCCCACCATCAGGAAGTACAGAATGAACGAGAGGATCCCGCCGACGACGAGGAAGGGCACGCGCCGTCCGAAGAGGTCGCTTAGCTTGCCCCAAGGGACCTGCATGACAGCCGGAAACAGGTTGATGACGGCCTGCAACCAGCCCAGCTGCGCAGGCGTCGCCCCAACATCGATTGCGAGCACGGGCACGAACGGATCAGCCAGTCCCTTGCCGAAATTGACCGCGACCTGGTTCGAGTACATCGAAGAGAAGGTCTCTGCCTGAGCCTTCTTGTCGACCCTGGCACCTGTCGAGGTCGATTGACTCATCTAACCCATCCCTTGAACGGGGAATCTCGGCAGGTCACTATATTTCACTTTCGGCAGAAGGGGCATTGGCGCGGAACGTGCTCATTTCCCGATGCCAGATAGGAGAGAAATCGCAACTCGTCGGCTGGACTGGAAATCATCCAAAAGACTATATATTAACGCGAAGTGATACAGGGAATGGTGGGAACACTGACGAAGGCATATTGTGTCAAGTGCAAGAAGTCCGTCGAAATGAAAGACCCAAAGAAAGTGAAGCTGAAGAACGGGAAGCCAGCCACGAAGGGCACCTGCCCGAAGTGCGGCACCAAGGTCTTCAGGATCGGCGGCTGAAGGAAAACTCCTTCCGAAACCGGTTCCAGAAGACCCTGGAGAATCATATCCTTGGTATTCTGCGGGTCTTCTGACAGCACTTTATTTCAGCCTTCTTAGGTACGCACCTCTTCTCGCGAGCGCGTCCAATGCCCGTATCGTACGCCATATGGTCGGGAATGCGAGCACCCTCTGCTCGCCAAGTAACTTCACGAACCCATCAGTTTGATCTCCAGCGAACACGCTAACAGCGATTGGGGTCTTCCCTGATAGGCTCCTGATCTTGGCAATTTCTATTAGTCTGCTGGTCACGTTTGGCGGCTGAAGCTCCAAGGACATCAGGACGCCGTCGACATTCGGGTCGGCCTGCAGAACACCCAGCACGGAATCGTACATCTCGTCAGTCACTTGAGCGGTGAGATCCACCGGATTGAGGACGGAGGAATACCCAGGCACTATCCGCTCAAGCTCTTTCCTCGTGACGGCCGTCAGTTCCGCCATGTGCATCGAGGCTCCGTGCTCTTCCGATTCTATGAAGTCCGATGCGATGACCCCGTATCCCCCGGCGCTCGCGACGACGCATATTCGATCCCCTCTGAGTTGACCCACCAAGGAAAAAGCCTTCGTGATATCGATGAGCTCCTCCTCGTCATATGCGCGAACCACCCCCGCCTGGGCGAGTGCTCCGTCCACCAGGGCCTCGGATGATGTCGCGAGCGCCCCTGTGTGAGAGCTTGCTGCCCTAGTCCCGGATCTCGTCCTTCCGGACTTCAGAAGAACGATCGGTTTCGACGGGCTGATCTTGCTGGCAAGAGTCGTGAATGCCCTGCCGTCTGAGAATGACTCGAGGTACATCGCGATGCAGCGAGTATCTGGATCCTCTTTCAGGACCACAAGCACATCGTTCTCGGTCAAGTCGGCCTTATTGCCCAAGCCGATGCAGGCCGAGACTCCAAGGCCGGCTGCTCGAGCCTTCTCCATTGACGAGACTGAGACTGCGCCGCTCTGGGAGACGATGGCGGTCTCACCTGGCACGGGCCTTTCACTTCTCTCTCGAGGGATGAAGAAAGTGTCCAATCCGGACTTGGGGACGAACACGCCCATCGTGTTCGGGCCCAGGAGCCGTGTTTCCGAGCCATGAATGGTCTTCACAAGCTCCTCCTCGAGCAGCTTGCCCTCGGGACCCGACTCACGGAACCCTGACGCGCTGACGATGACTACCTTGATTCCCTTCTGAACGCATTCTCTTACAGGCTGGATGGCGGACTCAGCCGGAAGAGAGATCAGCGCGAGGTCGACCGTCCCGGGGATCTCAAGAACCGAGTGGTAGCATTTCAGACCGAGAATCTCATCTTCCTTCGGGTTGACGGGATAGAGCCTGAATCTCCCCCTCTTGAGATTGGCCAAGGCGATGTTGCTGAGCTTAGCCGGATTCTTAGACGCGCCTATCAATGCCACAGATTCGGGATTGACAAGGGCACTCAAATCCCCGGACATCGTGCGCGTGATTGCATTTGAGCCTATTAGCTGTTCTTCCGGGCTGCCATGACAAGTCTCTCGAAGCGGCCATGCGAACAATTGGAAGCCGAAACCCAGAATGTTCTTATACGCTGTTTGCCATAACGACGTTTACCATCTGGCTTAGGGGGGAGACGTGTGGAACTCAGAGATGTTGTTGGCAGGTCCAGCCCTGTGAAGATACCGTCGGCAGCGACGGCCAGCGACGCGTTGATATCTATGATCGCGAACAAGACTGACTACTTGCTGGTTGATCGTTCGGGCCCCCACGACGCATATGGGGTCGTCACGAGGCGGGATCTGATCGTTGAGGGGATAGCGAATGGTCGAGACCTTTCGAGCACCCCAGTGCTCGAACTTGCCAGGAAACCGTTGGTGGTGATGAACAACCTCGACCTCGACATCAGATGGGTGGCCAAGAAGATGACTGACGAGGGAATCTCTAAGATCGCGGTCTTCGACAAGGAGAAATTCCTCGGATTCATCTCAGATGTCGACATCATGAGAGCGGTCGTCGCTAAGAAGGAGGCGAAGAAATGACCGGCGGGATTCTCACCCTAAAGGACATAGTGAAGACTTTCGAGATGCCGACGGTTGGGAGGTTGGAGACGGTCCAAAGCGCCATGGAGAAAATGCTTGAGATCGACGGCTACACCCTCCTGGTGCCCAGGAAGAACCGGACCGACGCATATGGCATCATAACGAAGAAGGACATCGTCTCGAAGGTCATCGCAGAGGGGAAGGACCCTCGGAAGGTCAAGGTCAAGGACGTCATGTCGAAACCACTTGTGATACTGACAAACCTCGCGCTGGACTTGAGATATGTGGCGAAAGCAATGGCGAATTCGAAGGTCTCGACGATTGCAGTCTTCGACAAGGGAGACTTCTACGGTTACGTGACCGAGGCATGCATACTCGACGGAGTTTACCATGCACTGCGAAGGTCGAAGCTGGAACAGGGAGTCGAGTTTGTATCCTGCTAGTCGGTCATCAAGATTCTAGGTACAGGGAGGATCACCATGTCAGGTCAACCTGAGGGCAAGAAGGAATCAGAGCACGGCATTGCGGTCTACCTATGTTCCTGCAAAGGTGAGATTGGCAGGAAGATCGACCTCCAGTCAATAGCTGATGAGTTGAGCAAAGATCCGAGAGTGACGGTCGTCGGCATTCATGACGCGCTCTGCTCGAGAGAGGGCCAGAGGTATCTGAAGGATGAGATAAGGAGCAAGCACTTCGAACGCGTAGCGGTCGGAGCTTGCTCTCCGAACATCCAGGGACTGATTGTCAGCCGGTCGCTCGAGGAGGAAGGGTTGAACAAGTACCTCTTCGAGCAGGTGAACATCAGAGAGCAATGCGCCTGGATTCATGCAGATAAGAAGGCGGCCACGAGAAAGGCGTCTAGCCTGGTGAGAGGAGCCGTCGCGAAAGCGGAGAAGCTCGTGCCGCTCGAGGATATTGAGATCCCGATAAAGGACTCGGCGCTCGTGATTGGCGGAGGGGTGACCGGGATGCAGGCCGCGCTCGACATCGCGAGCGCTGGCTTCAAGGTATATCTGGTCGAGAGGACTGGAGAACTGGGCGGCAGGACCTACAAACTAAGCATGACTTTCCCCACCCACAATTGCGGCATATGCTGCATGCAGTACTGCAAGGAGTGCGTATTCACACCCAAGACAGAGGACGTCCTTCAGAACAAGAACATCGACGTGCTCCTGAACTCAGAGATCGATGAGATCACGGGCGGGTTCGGGAACAGGCACGTCAAACTGAAGACCAAGGACGGAGCGAAGGAGTTCGATGTTGGCACGATCATTGTCGCAACTGGATCGAAGACATTCGATCCCGGCCGCATCCCCGAGCTGAAGTACGAGAATCCGAACGTCATAACTACGGTTGAGCTCGAGCAGTTGCTCGTCGATCAGCGCGAGAAGGGTGGTGGGTTGAAGCGGTCCGATGGAAGAGCTCCGAAGACCATCAACTTCATCCAGTGCGTCGGGTCCAGGGACAAGACCAAGGGCAACCTCCACTGCTCTCTCGTCTGCTGCACATACGCGATCGGACAGGCAAGGGAGATCAAGAAGCTGAATCCAGACGCGAATGTGTACATTCACTACATCGACCTCAGGGGACCGTACAGGGGGTTCGAGGAATTCTACCAAGCCGCGAAGGAAGAGGGCATCAACTTCGTGAGGGGAAGGATCTCCGAGATTGTCGAGGACAAAGGGAAGGTCTACGTCAGGGCTGCAGACACCGACGCCGACACATTGTTGAACATCGACTCGGATCTGGTGGTTCTCGCAGTCGGTCAGGAACCATCTGATGGCAGTGACAAGATCGCCAAGATGCTCCACATACAGACCGACATTGACAAGTTCATGAAGGACATCAATCCGATGTTTCCGTCCGAGTTCCGGAGAGGGATATACGTCGCCGGGACCGCGCAGGGGCCGAAGGGGATAAGGTATTCGATTGAGGATGCGAAGGCAGCAGCTGCGAGCGCGATTGATCTCATGAAGAAAGGGAAGACGAAGTTCCCACGGATTGTGGCATTCGTGGACGAAGAGAGGTGCAGGGGCTGCGGCAGGTGTGAGAAGACTTGTGAGTACGGTGCCATCACGGTCGTCCAGGATTCCAAGCGCGGAGTCCTTGTATCGAAGATAGACGAGATCACATGCGAGGGCTGCGGCGCATGCGCGGTCGTTTGCTGCAACAAGGCGATAACGGTAAATGGCTACACCGCCGACCAGATAGAGGCCATGATCCGTGCAATAACAGAGGAGGTGGCCTCCGGTGAGTGATAGATTCGAGCCGAAGATCATCGCATTCACGTGCACCTGGTGCGGCTACCCATCAGCGAACCTGGCTGGGGTCAACAAGATACAGTATCCAGCCAACATCCGAGTCGTGCGGGTCATGTGCAGCGGCAGCGTCGAGCCCGGCGTGATAATGGACGCGTTCGAGCACGGCGCGGACGGAGTAATCGTCATCGGCTGCCTCATCGACAATTGCCATTACGTTTCCGGAAACAAGAAAGCGCAAGAACGGGTCGATGCTCTGAAGAAGCTCTTTGACATCGTTGGACTTGATTCCAGGCGTCTGAGGACCGAGTGGATAAACGCCTCGGAGAGAACGAAGTTCGCGAAGACAGTGACGGACTTCGTGGAGGAGGTCCGTGCGCTGGGACCACTCTCACTGACGAAGAAGGCTGCGAAGAAACCAAGGTCCAAAGAGCAGACCATCACCGCAGTGAAGCAGCTGATCGACGATACTGGGGCATTCGATTGCGTCGAATGCGGAAAGTGCACCACTGTGTGTCCGGTGGCGAAATTCGATACCAACTTCGCCCCGAGAACGATAGTCCTCAAGGCGATGGAAGGCATCGTCGACAACATAGCGAAGGACCGAGACATCTGGACCTGCATCACCTGCGAACAATGCAATTCGATGTGTCCCTACAAGGTCGATTACACAGGATTCATCAGGGGAATGCGCGAGGAGGCCGCGGAGTTCGGGGCGGCTCCGTCCTGTTCTCAAGGAGGGCTAATCCACTCTGTTCAGAGAATGATGGCTGGCAGCAACCTCAGACAGAATAGACTTGCGTGGGTCAAGAATGACATGAAAGTGGCGGACAAAGGGGACGTGTTCTACTTCGTCGGTTGCCTGCCCCACTACGATGCCATCTTCTACGAGCGTGAGGACCTGAGACTCCAGGATATCTGTGAAGGCGCGGTCAGGATCATGAACAAGGCGGGGATCGTTCCCGTTGTAAGCAACGAGGAGAAGTGCTGCGGTCATGATCTGAACTGGACCGGGGATGAGGACAACTTCGAGAAGCTGATGGACCACAACCTAGAGCTGATCAAGAAATCGGGGGCGAAGAAGGTCGTGTTCACGTGCCCCGAATGCTACAGGACGTTCAAGATGGACTACCAGGATCTATCAGGGAAGCAGGAATTCGAGATGGTCCATATCTCTGATTACGTGAAGCAGCTCGTGGAGTCTGGCGCACTCAAGCTCGACGTCGACAGGAAGGAGAAGTTCACGTTCTCATACCACGACTCATGCAGGCTCGGGAGACACTCCGGAATATACGATTCACCCAGGGAGCTGGCCAAGGCCTTCTCCGGCGCCAAGTTCGTCGAGATGGAGAACACGCGTGACAAGGCCATGTGTTGCGGAGTGAGTGCCTGGTCGAACTGCAACGCGAATGCAAAGAGGATACAGGTGGACCGCGTGATCGAAGCGAAGAAAGCCGGAGCCGACAGACTGCTGATGTTCTGCCCGAAATGCCAGATTCACATGAAATGCGCGATCCAGGACAAGGTTCCAGTGGACCCCGCCATGGTGGATGTGAGGCTCGAAGACTTCACAGTGGCGCTCGCGAGACTTCTGAACCTTCTGCCAGAGAAGTCCTCGGAGAATAAGAAAGATGTTTGACCGAAGAGGCCCGAGGCCTCTTCGTTAGGGTTTCTCCCATCACGCTTCAGTAGTACTTCTTCGTGCTCGTGATCAGTTCGTCGACCTCGATCTTCCTCTTGCCGAGCTCTTCGAAGAACGCGAAGGGCTCGACGGTCGCCTCAGCGGGGAAGGAGCCAGGCTCTTTGATTCTGCCTGTGTGCTGCCAGTGTCCGACGATTGCAGGAGGAACCGCGGTGTCCCTTGCGGAAGACACGCCTCTAGCAGGGTCGTTCCAGGTGACAATGAAGTATGTCGCCGTCATCGGCATGCCATCCTTCTTTCCCGTGCAGTCAATCCTGAATATGTCGTATTCGAACTTCTCCTTCGGCGGAGCGCCCCTGCCCGCCTCTATGCCCTTCTGGTACATCCTCGTGAGGTAGTCCAGAGGAGAGATGTTGTATGGATCCATGGGCTTGTCATCCGCGAATCCGAGCGACCTCAGTGTCAAGAACGTGTTCATGTCAATCGCTGGGAAGCCGATTCTGAAAGTGACGCGCTTCGCCTTCAGATACTTCCCCATGGTCGCAGGTTCGGAGTGCTTAATGAAGTAGGCCTTGACCTTTCCGATCGGATCTGGCATCATCACCTCAGTCTCGCCGCCCAGTATCTTCTGCTTCTGGTACTTCCCGTCGATCCACTGCGTCGACTCCTGCGTGAACTCATCAAGGACAGTCCTGATCGAGTATCCAGGCCAGCCAGCTTCCTTGACAGGCAGAGTGTTGCCCCAAGCGCAGACGATGTCGATGTTCTCGACGGAGTCCAGCCTCTTAGCACCAGCGGCGCCCGCTACGTTCGTCATGCCCGGCGTGCTGCCGAGACCGACTGTGGCGTTAATCCCTGCATCTTTCCACTTCTTGTGAAGGTCAATCTGCTTCAGACATGTGTCGAAGAATCCTCCAAGGTCAGTGTATGTCGCACCGCCCTTCAGACAGGCATCCATGACCGCCAGGTTCGTCTGGTACCAAGCGCAGTTCACAACGGACTTGACCTTCTCCTTCTTGATGGTGTCAAGCACTTTTACGGAGTCGTGTGCATCGATCTCCATCAGCTTGACCTTCTTGGTCAACTTGAGATCGTCCATTGCCTGTTTCACATTCGCCATCTTCCGGCTCGAAGCAATAACGTCCTTCTCACCGCAGAATTCGATAAGATCCTGTACGGTGTACGCGCCGATTTGCCCCGACGCCCCGAGAACCAATATGCTCATCTGTCGCACCTCCTTGCATCAATCCAATCTGTTTGACTAGTCCAAAACCATCTTTTGGGATAGACGGTCTCCGTACTGTTACATTCTACTTAAATCTTGTCTGCCCAAACCCCTACCAGCTCACACAAAAGCAATGAGGAACGGCCTCGGAATCGAGCACATATCGAGAGGCAGACTAGAATGCGAATTCGAATGCCAATCCGATGACCATGCTCCTGGTGTCAGACGAACCGCTCTACCTTATCTCCAGCCGTCTCTTGACAGTCTTCTTGACGCTAACCTCGAACACATCTCGCGATAGTCTAGCATCGGCAGATTCGGGGTCAAGCTCCCCCACAACATCCACGCTCATGTAGTACGGTCTGCACACGACATCTCCTGAACACGCGAAGATTTCGACGCTGCTCTTGTCAACGTTGAGCCTGATGTCGTGTCCAGAGACACCAGGCAGTTTCACGATGAGCTTGAACTCTCTGCCGTCTTCGGAGACCTGGAAGCTCGGCGTGATCGGCAGGGGCCGGAGATGCGAAGTGATGTAGTGCTCCTCCATGTCCCAAACCATGTGTCCTAATCCATGCTCAAGCTGGGCAAGCTCCCGATCGAAGTTGCGCATCATATCTCCGACGTCCCAGTACTGGGATCTCTCGACGATCTCTCTCAGTTGTCTGACCATGGGGGTTCGCCTATCCATACATGTACGACTTCCCCAGGCGTTCGGCCTGACTCTGTCTCGCCGCAAGCATCTCCCTCGTGCGTTCGACAGTTGCTTTGACGTTCTCTTCTATCCGCTCCGCT
>Ga0299912_10003137_pt1 | contig 13561 bp, 13 predicted proteins | sample RVTome_2_FD_207667 | JGI IMG/M metagenome (GOLD analysis project Ga0299912, IMG submission 207667) | Soil microbial communities from uranium-contaminated site in the Upper Colorado River Basin, Wyoming, United States - RVT95D214 (version 2) ...
GAGATTCTCTACGGTAGCATTTATCTTTCATTTATGTGCTTTTCCCGGTATAGCGCAATCACAACAAATCCTGGTCGATCAACAGGATAAAGAAAAAATAGTTGGAAAAATCAGTAAGCTGTTTGAGGAAAAGTATACAATTCCCGAGCTGGGAGAAAAATGTGCGAAAGATATTTTAGTGGCGCTCAAATCGAATGTTTATGATACCCTGACAGATGCAAAAGAATTTACTGAGAAACTTACTGTTGATTTACAAAAGATAACCAATGATAAGCATATCAAATTTAGACTGATAGAAGCTAGTGATATCGGGGAAAACCAGGAGGGCTCTCTGCACCACCCGGTGCGCTTATTTCGTTTAATGCAGAAAGAACATGTTGGTTTTGCCAGGTTTGACTGGTTAGAAGAAGAAATTGGTTACCTGGATATTCGAAGATTTTATTCTCCAACTGAAGCGAAAGAGGTGGTAATTTCTGCCATGAATTTTATCGCAGGTGCCAATGCCATCATTATTGATCTTCGTGAAAATCAGGGTGGCGCCGGAGAACTGCTTCCTTTTTTTTGCAGTTATTTTTTTGAGAAGTCAACTCAGTTGAGCAGTTATTATTCCCGGGAGGATGATTTCACCCAGGAATTTTGGACCTATGATAACTTTACTGATAAACGGTTCATTGATGTTCCGCTCTTTTTATTAACCAGTAAAAAAACTTTCTCAGCTGCAGAAATGTTTGCTTATGACTTGAAAGTTTTGCACAGGGCTATTCTCATAGGAGACTCGACCGGGGGAGGAGCTCATTCAGTAGATCTGTTTAAGATAGATGATCGCTTCGAAATTTATATTTCAACCAGCCGGGCTATTAATCCGGTAACCGGAAGTAATTGGGAAGGTATCGGTGTTATCCCGGATATTCTTGTTCCCTCTGAGGTGGTCCTGGATACGGCAATAGTTCTGGCCAAAAAAGCAGCTCAGGAATATAGCAAAGTAAAAGATGCTGAAGTAAAGAAAGTAGTCCAAAAAATGCAAATTCAAATAGACCAGGCTGAGAATTTTTATGAAACAGGTAAAGATGATTTAGCAAAGGTTGCTTTGGATTAGGCCTTTCAGACCGGAATAAAAGTCAATTTAATAAATGAGTTTTTCGTTCAGGTATTAGCATATCATTATTATTCCCAAGAATCTGAAAAAATATTGTTTGCGGTATTAAAAAAGAATATCGAATTGTTCCCCACTTCGGCTGGTGGTTATGAATTTCTGGCCTGGGTTTATTTAGAACATGGTCAAAATGAACTTGCGATTCAAAATTTTGAAAAAGTATTAGAAATGGATCAGTACAATTCTTCAGCATCCAAAATGTTGAAAAAATTAAGGCCTTAGTTCTTTTGAGTTTTATTAATTCTCCAATTAGATCTCAGACAGATTGCCAATTATTTGTATCTCCCAGTTCCCTCCTAAAATATTATTCAGCATTAGATTAAAAAAAATATTAGCAGAGATGTTGGTAATATCAGCTAAAATTTCTATATTTGAAAAAAGGATGGCCTTCATGAAGATCCAGGTATGCCATAATTTAAAATATGTTTTTCTGCTGACTTTCCTGTTTTTGCTTCTCAGTTGTGGTTCCCGAGTACCCATAGCCCTGGTAGATCAGGCCATCGTGGATGATCGGCTGGTGGGAGTCTGGTGGGCAATGGATTCAACCGCCAATGAATCGATAGAATTGATTATCTATAAATTCAATGAACAAGAATATTCACTGGAAATGAGAGAAGAAAAACAGAATTCTGGTAAGTCAGAAAAAGATACCCTGCACCTCAGGGCGTATATTGTGGAGATAAAAGGTAAACGCTTTATCAATGTTCAAATGATTGAATCGCTGGAAGCGGAAGACCGACTGTTCTTTTTCTTTAATTATTCCCTGGAGCAAAATAATCGGATGCAGGTCAGACCCTTGGAAGATGTCGGTAAAGTAAGAATTGATGATTTTCCGGATTCAGAATCACTCCATGCTTTTATTGAACAACAAGTCAATAATGATAGCTTGTATGGAGAAACCAGCCTGTTCGTTAAGCAGGAAACCAAAAAACCTTAGACCGATTCTTTAAATGATGATCTTGACATTTAACAAGAAAAAGCCTTTTTGATGTTTATTCGATTGCAGCGGTTTATGGGGAAAATTGTCAGGCTGATACCCGGATATTTGATTCTTTCCTGCTTCTGGACACCTGATCTTCCCGCCCAAGATTTGTTCCTGCCTAAAAATGCATTGGGAGTGGTGGTGGGAGCACCCCAAACCGTTGCCATAGTCTATGACCGCCTTATTCGCAATGATATTTCACTGCAGGTTCATGCGGGAACAGTGGTGATGTTTTCATCGGCCGGGATCCGTTTAAATTGGATAAGCAGCCGGCACAAGTTTTTCCCTTATTTATTTCTGGGATCAGTTTTGATCCTCTCTGAAGCCGAAGATGCCGGAAACCCCTACGGTACCACCGGCTATCTATGGCTGGGAACCGGATTAAGATATGCCAGTCGGCATTTGATTTTATTCACAGAATTTTGCAGTTTCTTCGGTGGAAATGAAAACAAAGGCATCGGTGCTGACTGGATTTTTCCTTTTGATCCCGCCCTGGCGGGAGGAGTGCAGATCAGATTTTAACAATAGCTTTATGTTAATGTATGGATATTCCTAAACTATCACCAGACTACTAATTCACCGATCGATAAAAATACAGGGGAAGGTTTCAATGGTAGAGGTAGATATCCTGAAATTGTCACTAAATCCAGTCGATACCTGGATGAACAAATGGTTCTTGCTCACCGCCGGCACTTATGATGACTGCAACATGATGACGGTTTCCTGGGGCAGCATGGGATGTATCTGGGACAAACCGATGGTGCAAATCATGGTCAGACCGCAGCGTCACACATATAAATATACCGAGAAATCGGATTCATTTACCCTGTGCGGATTTCCGGAAAAGTACCGGGAGGCGCTGAATACCCTGGGCACCCTTTCCGGGCGCAATGGCTGGAAGCTGGCCAAAACCAATCTGACCTTGAAACCATCGGTCAGGGTTTCCGCTCCATCCTACAACGAAGCTTTTCTCATATTAGAGTGCAGGAAGCTGTATTACCAGGACTTGAATCCCGGCGGATTTCTGGACCGTACCATTCAGAAGAATTATCCTCTGAATGATTATCATCGAATTTATTTTGGGGAGATAGTTGGCGCATTTGTCCAGAAATAGAGACTCACCCGAATGTCATTTCGGTAAATAAGCACTAAAAGTTATTGATCCGAATATGAGCGAGCAGGAAATTATTAGCCCCGACTTCTGCAGTCGGGGTGATTCATTTCTGGGAATATGATTATTTTCCAGTAACCAGTGAGATTTCAGCTTCGTAATTTTTCTCAGTTGATTTTGTTTAAGATTAACATAGGGGAAAATCACATTTTATCAGGAGATGGAAATGCAATATATTTTAATCGCCTATGATGGTACCGATGAGCAGGCACTGGAAAGAAGAATGGCGGTGCGGGATGCTCACTTAACTAACGCCAGGCAAATGTTTGAAAAGGGTGAGTTGTGGTATGCCGCCGGAATTTTGAATGAAGCCGGAAAAATGATCGGTTCAATGATGTTCTGCGACTTCCCCTCCGGCAGGAAATGGAGGCCAGGTGGCTGAGGAACGAGCCATATATTCTGGGAAAGGTCTGGGAAAAAATTGAGATTAACCGGGCACAAGTGGCACCGTTCTGTTTAAAAAAGTAAAAAACCAGATTCAAAATTTAAGAGGTAAAATTTATGGCCGGGCAAAAACAAAATCTGATGGATCTGTTTTCCACCGTGAACAAATATTTTTCTCCGAAAATTGTGGGTGAGGTTAACGATGTATTCATAAAAATTGTAAAAGTGAAGGGGCAGGATGTTCCCTGGCATACCCACGATAATGAAGATGAAATGTTTTATGTGATTAAGGGCCGTTTGAACATGGGATGTAAAGGAAGCGATAATATTCAACTTGGTGCCGGGGAATTCTATATTGTCAGTAAAGGAATAGAACACCGGGTCTATTCGGAAAAAGAATGCTGGCTGATGTTGATGGAAAATAAATCCACCAAACATACCGGGGACATTCAATCAACTATTACCAAAACGATTGGAGAACAGTATTACTAAAAATGGAAAAGGTTTTCAAAATAAATGGTATAGTCGAATAGGTTAACTTAAGTATTTTGTTATTTTCCTGATTGAACCAATAATGGTTACATCGGATTGCTCTATCAGTTTACAATTTTATTGCAGTGTTATTTTTTTTAAATCGCGAGGTTAGATAATATGAAAAAGCAAGCAAGGAATTATATCAGGAGAATAGGACTATTGATTCTCCTTGAGCTGTGTGCTTTTCATCTTCTCCTGGCGCAAAATCTGGCTGTCAGCCCGCAAGAAGTTAGTTTTCAAAGTAACGATTATAAAATTCACGGTTGGTTTTATCAGGCAAAGGGGTACGCCCCTTTTCCGGTGGTTATTTTACTTCAGGGTTTTCCTGGCAAAGATGGAGATCTATTTGAGTTAGGGCAAAATCTGAGCAAGGAAGGCTTCAATGCTCTCAGCTTTAATTATAGTGGTACCTGGAAAAGCGAAGGGATCTTTCTCCCAGAAACTTCTTTGAAAAGTGTTCAAGCAGCTATCGATTTTTTAAAATCAGAACAGGCTGTTAAAACTTATTCCATTGATACTTCCCAGATAGTCCTCATTGGCTATAGCTATGGTGGTGGGATTGCTTTATTGGCCTCTTTATATCAGCACTCGCTGAATAAAATTATTTCGATTGCCGGCGGGGATTTGGGTGTCATAGCGGAAATGATTGAGGAAAATCCTGATTTCAGAAAAGCCCATTGTGAAATGCTGGATCATTATATGTCAGACTCAACCATTGCCCGCGGTTCAGGTGGACAGACTTCACATGACTGGCTCCTGAAAAATCGGGATTTTTATGATTTGAAAAAATGTGCTGGAAAACTGGCGGGAAAAGAGATTCTGCTTATTGGTGGATGGCTTGATCATACCATCATGCTTGAAGATCATATTTTACCTCTTTATCGTTCTCTGCAAGAATCTGGAGCAACTGAGGTGGAAATTCAAGTCTTTGAAACGGATCATTCTTTTAAAAATGTTAGATCAGAACTAACTGCGAAAATATTTTCCTGGTTAAAAAAGTGAAAGTATAACACCCTTTATTGTTTAGAAAAGTAGATTAATTTCAAGTTTTAAAGCAGCACTAAAATTTTGGTAAAAATGAACGGGAAGTACCACCTTGTAGTAATCATTCTAACAACAGCCATCTTAATCGGTTTCTCCTGGCGGTCGCTGCCCCATCCCCGCTCGCATGGATTCTTCCGCTTTTTCGCCTGGGAAGCCATTCTGGTTCAAATCATCATTAATCTTCCATACTGGTTTACCAATTCATTCTCCTGGAATCAATTGATCTCCTGGATTTTATTATCCTTATCGATTTATCCAGCCAGTAGTGGTTTTTATCTGCTTCATAAATCAGGAGGTCCACACCTTAGAAGGAAGGAACAAACCAATTATCCATTCGAGGATACTACTAACCTGGTCACTCATGGAATCTATAAATACATCCGACATCCACTGTATAGTTCACTACTGTTTTTAAGCTGGGGAGCGTTTTTTAAAAAACCGTCCTTGCTGGGAGTATTGAGCAGTGTGGCTGCTAGTATTTTTATTTATCTTACTTCCATTATTGAGGAAAAGGAAAACCTTTTAACGTTTGGTTCAGAATATTCGGAATATATGAAAAGAACTAAATTGTTTGTGCCCTTTCTGATTTGACAGGGAAACCGATGAAAGATCCTGAGTAATAAAATGCAGATCTATCTTGGTTAGAATGATTAAAAAGTGTAAATAAATGAGGGATTGGAATTTCAATAACCTTAGATGAATAGTGAGGATAAGATCATGTCTTATATCATGGTAGATATTGAAAGCGATGGTCCCATTCCGGGAGATTACTCAATGATCTGTTTTGGGGCAGTGGTGGTGGAATCTTCTCTGTCAAAAACCTTTTATGGAAAACTGCGGCCCATCTCGGAAAAGTGGATTCCGGAAGCACTGGCAATATCCGGATTTTCCCGGGAGGAAACGATGCAATTTGATGATCCCCGAAAGGTGATGCTGGATTTTGCCCGATGGCTGAAGGAAAATAGCAACGGAAAACTTATGTTCATCTCGGACAATAATGGTTTTGACTGGCAGTTCATCAACTGGTATTTTCACCACTTTACCGTAGAGAATCCCTTTGGAATTTCTTCCACTAATTTGGGATCGCTGTATAAGGGACTGGTCAAAGACACTTTCCAGACTTTTAAGCATTTACGAAAAACCAAACACACCCACCATCCGGTTGACGACGCCAAAGGTAATGCCGAAGCTTTGCTGGAAATGAAACAAATGGGATTAAAGATATCTTTGGATCAACCAATGAAAAAATTAAATTTTCTGAATGTGAGAAGTGTAATAGCCGGTAGATGTGGATGTAAAGCTCGATAAATTATCATTAATGCCATAGGAAAATCAAATTTCTCATTTTATTAATCGGCGCAATTTCCTGAAGAAAAGCGTTCTGGCCACACTGGGTCTGGCAGTTTACAGTCCTTTGCGGATTGAAGTCAGACCACGATTCGATCTGATCATTAAAGGTGGAATTATTCTTGATGGCACCGGTGGTCCGCCCTGGATTGCTGATCTGGGCATTGCCGGTGATACCCTTACTGCTATCGGTTCCATCCAGCCGGAGCAGGGGAAAAAAGTACTGGAAGTGAATGGACTGCAAGTATGTCCTGGATTTATCGATATCCATACCCATTCAGACGGAGTTATTCTGGCATATCCCGGCGCGGACAGCCGGGTGCGACAGGGAATTACTACCGAGATCACCGGCAATTGCGGTGACTCTGCTGCTCCACTGGCCGGTATTGATGTAGAGCAGCAGCGGAAGGACAGGAAAGAACAATCACAGATCGAGGCTGACTGGACAGATGCGGCATCGTATTTTGAGCTCCTGGAAAAAAGCGGGATTGCCATAAATCAGGCCATGCTGATTGGCCAGGGAACCCTGCGTCAGAATGCTATCGGTCTGGTGGATCGCCCGCTCAGCTCAGAGGAGATGCGTTTGGTGATGTATGCCTTAGAAGAGGCTATGGAACAGGGTGCCATCGGTCTTTCCACCGGATTGGAATATGCGCCGGGAATTTATACTCCCACTTCCGAGATTGTGGAATTAGCGCGGCTGGTAGCCAGGCGTGATGGACTCTATGCCTCCCATATCCGCGATGAAGAGCAACTGCTGCTGGAAGCGGTGAATGAAGCCATAGAGATTGGACGACAGGCCGGGGTGCGAGTGGAAATTTCTCACCTTAAGGCTAATGGTAAACCAAATTGGAATAAACAGAATGCCGCACTGGCCCTGTTGGAAAATGGTCGTCAGCAGGGGATCGATGTTTTAGCCGATGCCTATCCCTATACTGCTTTCTCTACCGGTTTGACTATCCTGTTGGAATCCTGGGCGCGGGAGGGTGGATCAACTGCTATCGTTCAACATCTGCAGGATCCGGCTGAACGGGCCAGGATCAGAAAAGAAGTGGCAGAGCGGATGAGGAAGGATCTGGGTGATTTTAATCTGATCGTGATCAGCCGGGTGCAAACGGAAAAAAACCGTCCGCTGATCGGCAAAAGTCTGACCGAGATCGGGGAGATCTGGAAAGTGGAGCCGGTGGATGCCATGTTACGTCTGCTGGAAGAGGAAGAGGCTTCGGTATCCTTTATCGGTCATGGGATGAGCGAAGAGAATGTGGAGCGGTTGCTGTCACATCCGCTGATTATGGTGGGTTCGGACGGCTGGAGTATGGCACCTACCGGGAAGGCAGCTGAATCCCGCCCGCATCCCCGTTCCTACGGGACATTTCCCCGGGTGCTGGGATATTATGTCCGGGACCGAAAGCTTTTTGACCTTCCGACGGCCATTAAGAAAATGACCAGTCTGCCAGCCAGCCAGGCGGGAATTACCGACCGCGGTCGAATCGCCGTCGGGATGAAAGCTGATCTAGTAGTTTTCAATGCCGATACCATTAAAGATGAAGCTACTTTTGAATCTCCTCACCGCTTTCCCATCGGGATTGAATATGTTCTGGTGAATGGGATCCCGGTGGTGGACAAAGGACAGCCAACCTCGGCCAGACCGGGACGAGCCCTGCGAAAAGCATGAGAAGAAATCATCATTTTACCAAACTGCAGGTATCTAGAACATTTAGCGGGCGGTTGAAATGAAGCAATCCGGATATCTTCGCAAACTCCTTTTCTCGGTTGTGATAGGTATAATCTTTTCCTGTCAAACCAAACTACCTTTTTCTATTGAGATCAAACGAGTCAATCCAAGAGTAATGGTTTTGAATTTCCTGGATGTAAATGTTACGGCGGTTAAATGCAAAAGTGGTATCATCCTGATCGACAGTAATCGATCACCTCGCTTGATGGACGAGCTTAAGCAAATCATTGAGAAAGAATTCGGACGGACTGATTTCCGATATGTCATCAATACCCATGGGCATTCCGATCATAGCGGGGGCAATCAGCTCTTTCCCGATTCAATAATTATCGCGCAGGAGAAATGTCCTGAATATATGCGCCAGAATCCGGCGAATGCCATTTATGGCTTGTGGTATCCCAGAAATCATTTGACAGAATTGACAACCCAACTTGGGGAAGTGGCGAAGGGTTCTCCTGAGTATCAAAAATTGCAGGCAGAAATTAAAGCCCGGAAAATATTACTGGAAGATTTGGAAAGTGGTTATCAGCTCACAGTTCCATCAAAAACTTTCAGGGACAGCTTAATTATTGAGACAGGTGGACTGACATTAAAAATGCTGTATGTCGGTAATGCCCATACCAATCATGATATTGTAGTATTCATCCCGGAAGAGAAGTTGGTGGTGACGGGTGATCTGTTCAATGATTACAATAGTTTTGGTTTTCCTATAAATAAAATGGTTGATGCTGAACGATTGGTTAGTGTAATAGATGTAATTTTGTAGGAAAGCAAAGAAGAATTAATGATCATTCCAGGTCATGATAATTTATTGAGTTCCGGTGACCTGCTCAATCTCCGAAACCTTTTGCAGGAGAGATCCAACGAATTTTCCGGTCGAAATTCAGCAGCTGCCTTTTTGGAGAAAATGATTGAGGAGAAAGGACTGAAGTCTGCTGTCATAAGTAGCAGAGAATCGTTCGTGAGAGCGGATAGAGAATATTACTGGTCGGAGGAGGAATTCAACATTCTGAGGCAGCGCCTGCAGGGAAGCGGAAAGATGTTTGCCGGACTGGAAGTATGTAAACTGGCGGTGGACGTTTTTCCCAATTCTGCCTTAACTTATGATAACCTGGGTGGAGCTTATATAAGGAATGGAGAACTCAAACTGGCCATAGAAAGCTATGAAAGGTCTTTAAAGCTATCCCCCTTCAACCGGAATGCGGAAGAAATTTTGAAGATTCTTCACCAGCAGTAAATAGAAACATAGGACATAAAAACTTTTTATATTTAGGCAGAAAAATGGATTTTCAGTACTGAGTCGGGCATTCTAATGTTTTAAAGAATAATGTAGGAGAACTATTGAATGTTAAAAAATATCGCTATTCTGGTGCTGATCGTTAATCCACTTTTCTCTCAGACTTTTTTTGATTACTTCTTCACCTCCCGTTTTAGCAGGGCTATTGGCCTGGGCAGTTCATACATCGGAGTGGCTGAAGGTGTTGAAACCACCTTTTATAACAGTGCCGGACTGGCATTTAATCCATACTATGGGATTGCTTATTCCTATGGAAACGGCCTGCAAATGAGAGGATTTGATTCAAATCCCTTTGATGTGGGAGTGATTCTTCCAAATCACCCGAAAATTGGGAGCTTTGCTCTCTCTTCCCACCATCTCGTGTTACGTAATATTAATGTAACAAATTCGATTTATAAGTTCCATTATAGCCGTTTACTCAATTCAAAAATCTCTGCCGGGATGAGCCTCAATTATTATTATCAGAAAATTGATTATAATCTGGAAGAGCTCTCTGAAATAAAAAATTCTACTCAGGCATTCGATGTGAGCCTCTCGGCCCTTTACATAATACCTGATCTATTTTTTTCCAATGATAAAGATCGACTTAAAATCGGGTTCCAATTAAACAACCTCTTCTCTGCAGAAATTGAAAAGTTAATTCAAATCGTGGAGGGAGACCAGAAGGATGTCTTATTACAAAATATGGGATCGGGAATATCTTATTATTATGATCCACAACCAAATAAAGTGAATGGACTCGATCCCATAACTATTCTCATAGCCTTCGATTTTATTCTGGACAATAAAGGGCAATACCACAGCTATAGGTTTGAGAGGTTCCGACTTAATTTTGGATTTGAATTAACATTTCTGGAAGTACTGGCGCTGAGATACGGGAGAGAAAATCAGTTTAATTTGACTGAGAGTGAACCTTCAGATCCACAGTATCCCATTTCCAGGTTCGGAATCGGCCTGGGTTTGCCTTTACAAAAATTATTTTATTCAAAAAAAGATATTCGTTTTCAATTTGACTATAGCTATTCGGATTGGTATGGTCAATGTGCGGTTGGTTGAATTTTCGGAACATCCGAAGTTTCGGATGAATCCTCTTTTGGCGTACAACTGAATGTCCAACTTTGAACGAACTGAAAGGATGATCTTATCCTCGATTACAAACCGAAATTGCTTGAATCCAATATGTACAAATTTTTTGCGAATTAAATAAACCGCGCCAAAAATGGAGAAGAAATGAAATCTTTTTCTGAGATAAAAGCTATTCGAATCTGGTCCTCGTTCTGGTTGCTGCTGGTGGTGAACGGTTCTTTTGCTCAGAGCCAGCTTTCACCCAATACCCTGCGACTGGATGACCCGCAAAACATGCCGCCGGCAAACATTTCCCAGCTGTCCTGGATTGCCGGTCACTGGCAGGGAGAGGCACTGGGAGGAATCTGCCAGGAACACTGGGTCGAGCCGCTGGCTGGCAGTATGACCGGAATGTTCCAGTTGATTCGAGATGATAAGATTACTTTTTATGAATTTCTGGTGATTGCAGAAGAGGCCGGCAGTCTGATCTTAAAGATCAAACATTTCAGTCCCGATCTGAAAGGCTGGGAAGAGAAGGATGAAAGTACCCTGTTCCCGCTAGTAAAACTGACCGGCAATGAGGCCTTTTTTGATGGTTTGACTTTCCGTCAGACCAGCACTGATTCCCTGACGGTTTTTGTAGTGATCGAGCAGGAAGGTGGAGTTGCTGAAGAAGCCGCCTTCCGTTATTACCGGATAAAGTAAAAAGCCTATGTTACTATGTAAAAAGTATACCTAGCTGATCCAGTGCAAGTATACAAATATACTATAGTTGCTCATTGATTTAATTTTGGATACAAAATTATTCATATCCGTATTTTGGGGAGGAAATATGAATAGATCAGTTATGTTGTTACTTGTAATTCTCCTTAACTTCTTTTCAATACTTTCAGCGCAATTTGCCTGGATAAATCCACAGCCAGTACCCTATTGTCTGCAGGGAATCTGCTTTGCTGATTCACTTTATGGATGGGCAGTAGGAGATCAAAGCACTATCATCAAGACCTCAGACGGAGGCCAGATCTGGAGAGAATTAAAGTCCCCATATAACACTTTATTTCATGAGGTTTATTTTTATGACCGGGATCGGGGATGGGTGATTGGAGGGGGAGATGAGGGGGGTTATTACGGAGTCATACTGATTACTACCGATGGGGGAGAGAACTGGATTGTAAAGAGTCCCTTCACACAACATGGCCCAATTTATGATATGAGTTTTGTTTCCGCTAAGACGGGTTATATTGCCGGACCTTACCAAATCATTAAGACCACTAATGGCGGGATAAACTGGACAGATCTGACTAACACCGGTTCAGCTTCCACCGTTTTTTTTCTTGATTCTCTTACAGGTTGGTATGGAAATGTGGAAGGAGATATCTACAAAACTGTGGATGGAGGGAATAATTGGATGCACTTAAAGAATTTATTTTGGCACTGGCATAAGGAGATTCGATTTATTTCCCCAAAGACTGGTTGGATAATCAGCAAAGGCTTATATGATGATTATAGTACGATTTATAAAACTGTGGATGGGGGAAACAGCTGGTTCTTACAAGATAGTGTTTTATTTGCAGATTATAAGGAAATAGAGGTTATCGACTCATTGAATGCATGGATAGTTGGAGAACATGGTCAAATTAGGTATACCGAAGATGGTGGTCAGTTTTGGTTTTATCTCAGTACCGGTCGAACAGAAGATTTTTTTGATATTTCTTTTCAGGGTAAGAAACGCTGGATTGCCGGGGGAAACTGGAAATATCCAATTCTTCTCTCATCCCAGGAGTTTTTACATCAGTGGACCCTTCATAGTAAGAATCTAACTCCTAATAATTTTTCTGAGATTGCCTTTTTTGATTCTTCTACTGGTTGGGTAGCAGGAGAGCAGGGAGAACTGTTTAAAACTATTAATGGAGGAGAGAATTGGCAGAAAATTTCCTTGTTTTCAATTAATTTCACCTCCTTGTCTGTCCCATCCAGCTGTCATATTTATTTGGTAGCAGAAACAGGAGAATTTGTTAAATCGACTGATGGAGGAAATTCCTGGAGTATTTCTCAAATTCAATATCCCTATGATGTATATAAGCTCCGTTTTTTTTCTGAAAAGACTGGCTATTGCTTAGGGCAATTCCTTGGTCGCTTGATAAAGACTATTGATGAAGGCAACAGCTGGACAGAAATCGGCAATGACTTGAGCGGTTGTTTCTTTGCCGATAGTTTGAACGGCTGGGTTTATATTAATCCTTTCTATGAATCTCAGAATTCACTTCTGATGCCCACAGATGACGGTGGACTTACCTGGAAAGATACAGTTGAAGTGGAAGGAGTCATCAACACTATTTTTTTTCTTGATCCCAGTAACGGATGGTATAGTACAGGTTATGACTTATATCATTCCACTGATGGAGGGATTCACTGGAATTTGGTCATACCCTGGACAGACTTCCAAATTAAGCAGATCTATTTTTTGAATGATAATACTGGATATTTTCTGGTAGATAAACAATATAATACTTCACTTTATCAGACAACTGATGGCGGGTTTACCTATCATGAAATAAAAAGCAACACATATTTGACGTATCTTAATCTAACAAATAAACGATTTGGATGGGCGGTCGGAAATAATGGCCAGATTCTTAAATTTGATACGGTTCTGCTGGGCATAGATGAATTTCACAGTTCCGTTATTATCAATAATTTTAAACTTGAACAAAACTTTCCTAATCCATTTAACAGTACCACTGTCATTCGCTATTTCATTAACACCACAGCGGATATTTCGCTTAAAATTTATGATATTTTGGGAAGGGAAGTGGCCGTCTTGGTTCAAGCACGGCACTCGGCCGGTA
>Ga0299912_10003138_pt1 | contig 13560 bp, 14 predicted proteins | sample RVTome_2_FD_207667 | JGI IMG/M metagenome (GOLD analysis project Ga0299912, IMG submission 207667) | Soil microbial communities from uranium-contaminated site in the Upper Colorado River Basin, Wyoming, United States - RVT95D214 (version 2) ...
ACTTCAGTCCGACGTCCTTCGCTTGGCACCGCGTATTGTCGGACTGACGTCCGACCCACAATAGCGTAGATTATTCCTTGACTTGCCGGGCGCCTGCCGTTTAAATAGGCGGCCTTTCGGCCAGGTAGCTCAGTTGGTAGAGCAGCGGATTGAAAATCCGCGTGTCGACGGTTCGATTCCGCCCCTGGCCACCATTTTCCCCTTTCCCGCCCACTTGCTGCGCATCCGCGCAGCGGATTCCCATATTTTCACGCAGTATGCCGACGGCGGATACCCGCCGTTGCGGCCGATTTTCTCTCCACTATCCCCATGGCCGATTCCGCAGATCGGCGCCGTGCATTCATCCGGCTGCGCCGCCGCAGGTAAAAAGGGGGCGCGGCGGGCGCCATGCTGAATTTGCGCACCCGAACACCCATGGTGATGCATCTTCGCTTGCTTACCCAGGGTGCTAAGGCTATTTTGTAACAGCCGGTCGCCTCGTGATCCCCAACGAAGTGACCGACGGATTCGCAAGGATGTAATGGATTATTAACGCGAAGTGGCTGCCCGGCAGCCATGCTCCGGATGGACAGGAAGGTAGTTCCGTGATTGACGAAATGGATCGTCAAGTGACTGCATGGATAGCGTCCGCGCTGGATGGCGTGGAGGTGCGTCTGGCCGCGCCGGCGCAGATGGCACAGGACAAGTGCATCGATCTCTATCTGCTCGACCTCCTGCCGGCCGCCCCCACCGCGCAGGGAAACACCAAACTCTTTCAGCTTTCCCTGCGTTACCTCATTACCGCCTGGGCCGAGACGCCGGAAGAGTCCCATCGGCTGTTGGGTGAACTGCTGTTCCGTGCCGCCGAACACCCTGAGTACGACGTCGAACTGACCCCGCTCTCCCCCTCTGCCTGGGCCGCCCTTGGCAGCGCCCCGCGGCCGAGCTTCCTGCTGCGCGTGCCGTTGCGCCGTGAGCGCAAGCTGCCACAGGCAAAACTCATCCGTGAACCGATGGTGCTGCGTGAAAGCACGTCGATGGCGCTGCGCGGCATGGTGGTCGGCCCCAACGACATCCCCATCGCCGGCGCCCGGGTCGAAATCACCGGCCTGCAGCGCGCCACCTATACCGACCACAAAGGTTGTTTCCTGTTTTCCGCCGTTCCGGCGGAGCCGTCGCGCAAGCGGCTGCGCATCAAGGCCAAAGGCCGCGAGATGGCGGTATTGGCTGAGCAGGGCGTGAACGCGCCCGAACCCCTAGTAATACACGTCGACATTGCGGAGGTCTGACATGCCTGAATATCTAGCGCCAGGGATTTATGTGGAAGAGGTGCGCGGCGGCGCGCGTCCCATCGAGATGGTAGGAACACGCACGGCAGCATTTCTTGGCGTGGCTCCGGATGCGGGACAATGGGTCAATGTTGCCAAGCCCTGCAACAATCCAAGCGAATTCGATCGTTTGTTCAACCCCGACGGCAAGGATTCCACCGCCCTGTCACGCGCGGTATACGGCTTTTTCGCCAACGGCGGCGGCCGCTGTTACGTGGTCAATATCGGTGATGGCGGTTCCGTTGCCGGTGATCCGCGCAAGCGTACCGGTGTGCATGCGCTGGCTGCCATCGATGAAATTGCCATTGTTGCGGCACCCGGCTACACCGATGCCGCGTCCTACGAGGCCCTGCTCGCCCACTGTGAGTCGTGCAGCGACCGCTTTGCCATCCTCGACGCACCGGAGGCCGCCAAGGACAACCCGGACGCGCTGAAGGAAGTGGGAACGGTGGCTGCCGGCGGTGGCGACGGCGGTGACGGCGGCGATGGCGGTGACACCGGAACACGTCGGCGCAAGCCTGCGGCCGGCATGCGCCCGCGTACCAGCAATTACGGCGCCTTCTATTTTCCCTGGATCGTCATCGCCGACGGCGGCGCCCAGGTGGTGCAACCGCCCAGCGGGCATCTGGCCGGCGTATATGCGCGGGTCGATGCGGAACGCGGCGTGCACAAGGCGCCGGCCAACGAACCGATCCGCGGCGCCATTGGCCTTACCTACCAGGTGACGCAGGACGAGCAGGGCAATCTCAACAGCGCAGGAGTCAACTGCATCCGCTTCTTCTCCTCCAGCGGTATCCGTATCTGGGGTGCGCGTACCCTCGACGACGCTGCCAGCGAATACCGCTATATCCCGGTGCGCCGCCTGATGCTGGCACTGCGGGAGTCGATCCAGGACGGGACGCGCTGGGTGGTGTTCGAGCCCAACGACGAAGGTACCTGGAACACCGTGGCGGGCGATGTGCGTGCTTTCCTGATGCGTCAGTGGCGGGCCGGCGCGCTGATGGGCGCCACGCCGGAGCAGGCGTTTTTCGTTAAATGCGATGCGGAAACCAATCCGCAGGACGTAATCGACGCAGGCCAACTGGTGACCGTGATCGGCGTTGCGCCGGTCAAGCCCGCGGAGTTTGTGATCTTCCGTATTTCGCAGTGGAGCGGCGAAGCCGCTGCAACGGCGACCGCCTAACGCTCGGGAGGAGTGAGGACTATGCCGCAACAAGAGAATGAAATTTTCCGCAACTACAACTTCGTGCTGAAGATACAGGGCCAGGACGCCGCCTACTTCACCGAAGTCAGTGGCCTTTCCATCGATGTCGAAGCCATAGAGTACCGCGAAGGCGGTGCAGCACCGGCGGTGCGCAAGCTGCCCGGCCGGGTGAAATATGGCGACGTGACCCTGCGCTGGGGATTGACGCAGAACCATGAACTGACCGACTGGTTGAAGAACGTGGCGCAGGGCATCGTCGAGCCGCGCGACATTCATATCGTGTTGAAAAAGCCCAGCGGGGTTGAGGAAGCCACACGCTGGGTGCTGCACGGCGCCTGGCCGTGCAGTTGGCGCGGCGCACCATTGTCGGCCATGGGTAATGACGTGGCGATCGAAACCATGGTGCTGACCCACGAGGGTCTGGAGCGCGGCACTGCATGACTGTCCTCCCTGTGCGCTGGCGCAAGGCGTTGCTGCTGTATGCGTGGCGACTGCTCGAACGCTGGCGTCTACGTCTCGTTCGTGCTCAGGCATGGCTGGAGCGGCGTTTCGGCGACTGGGGCGAGGAGTTCGGCTTTGCATCCGCTATGGAGCGTAGCGACGAGGAGGACACCGCGGCCGTGCCTGCGCACTGGGCCGCGCTGGTCCGCCGCGGGGCGCCGTGGCTGCTGCGCCAGCCGGCGCCGCCTGGCGGCCCCGGCCCGGACCGGCAACCGGTGCTCCACGCGGCATCGCCGCAAAGGGGCGTTGCGTCTGTGTCATCCGCTGTTGAAGGCGCTGTCACGTTTGACGGCATTGCCGCGGTTGCACCGGTGGACGATGCGGCGGCGCCGCCGCGAGAGGGACGGGAGACGTTCCGCGTTTTCCGGGCGGAGTCCGGGCGCATGGAGCCGGGGCGCCGCTTCCATGTGCCGCCGCGCGTCACAGCGGCGGTTCCGGCGCAGGCTGACCTTACGCCCTGCGCCGTCGACAGTATTGCGGGGACAGCAGGGCCGGCATCGGCGATACCTGTGCGTGAGGCTGGCGCGAAGCCGGGCGGTTCCCGAATCTCCGCACCGGATACCCTGCGGACGTTCGACGCAGCGATGGCGGCATTTGAGCAGGAGAACCGGCCGACAGAGGCGCACGAAGCCCGCCACGAATCCGTGACGACTTCTCCTGCCGGTGCCGTGAAGCCTGCGGCGCATCGTGCGGTTGCGGACCTGGGTTCGTCGGCGGCGTGGCCGGGTTCGCCCGATGCGCCTGCAGAATTCGCGCGGCAACGGTCTGGGAGTGTCCTCGTCTCGCCGGCATCCTGCACCGTGGAGCCGTCATGGCCGGCGTTGCCGGGCGAGGAAGAGGGAGGCGGTGGGGCCGTCTGGCCGGATCTGCCGGGATCGGCCGGCGCGTCTATTGCCGACGACGAGTTGGATGCCCGGGACGAATTACAGGAGCGGCGATGGAGCGCGTAGCCTTTCTCATTGAGGAAACCGGGGAACGGGTGGCGTGCATGCTCAACCCGGAGTCGGTGGTATTGCGCCGCACCAGCGGCGTTAGGGTGCGTGAAAGCGTCGGCGGCATTGTGGCCGGCACCGACCTGCTCGACGATCCCCTGCTGCTTACCGGCGGCGGCAGCACGGAACTGCTGCTCAATCTGCTGTTCGACGTGTCGGTGGGCGGCTCTACTGTACAAACCCGGGATGTGCGCGACCTTACCGGCCCCCTCTGGCAATTGGCGGAAAATGCGCAGCGTGACGGTGGTGCCGGCCGTCCGCCGCTGGTGCGTTTCTTCTGGGGCAAAAGCTGGAACGTGCCGGGTATCGTCGCTGCGGTGGCCGAACGGCTGGAACACTTTTCCGCGGAAGGCGCACCGCGCCGTTCCTGGCTGCGCCTGCGCTTCCTGCGTGCGGTACCGCCACAGGGTGCGTCGCCCGGGGCGCATCCGTCCGCCCTGGGCATCACCAATGACTGGCCGCAACAGGGCGCCCATACGCCGCCTCCCGATCAGGTGACTGTGCATGCACTCAATGGTGCCGAGGGGCCGCTCAGCGGTGAGCGGCTCGATCAGCTTGCCTACCACTATTACGGCAGCGCTGCCCACTGGCGGCTTATAGCGGCTTTCAACAGTCTCGCCGATCCCTTCAGTCCGCTACCGGGTGCTGCCTTGGAGATACCACCTTTGACATGCGGCGGAGGTGCGCCGTGACGGTTATCACCGTTGCGCCGCGGCTTACCGTAAGCGTCGACGGCCAGCCGTTGCCGCCCGCGGCGGCGCGAGCGGTGGGCGATGCGGTGGTGCGCCAGCGCCTGTCCCATCCCAGCGTGTGCCAACTGCAGTTTTTCGATCTTGCCGCGCCGCTGTCGCTGGCCCTGGGGGCGGAGCTGCGGATCGGTATCGAGGGGCGGAACAGCCCCTTGTTCGAAGGAGACATTACCGCCTTGCGCCATCGTTACGGGCCGGACCGCGGACGCGTGCTGGAGGTGGAGGCGCAGGATCGCCTGCATCGCCTGGCCAAACGCCAGCCGGTGCGCACGCACCTGCAGCAGACACTGCCCGACCTTGCCCGCACCCTGGTGGCCGATCTTGGCTTGCAGGTACGGGCCGCAGCGGACGGGCCGTTGTGGCGGCAATGGATCCAGTACCGCCAGTCGGATTTGCTGCTGCTGCAACAGGTGGCGGAGCGGTGCGGCTTTTATTTCACTGCGCGCGGAAACGAACTGGTTCTGCTCACCCTGGAAGGCGACGGCGCCGCGGTGGAGCTGCGGCTCGGAGCCGAGCTGCTCGAGGCTGAAGCGGTGGTCGACAGCGCCTTTGCCTGCTCCTCGGTTGAAACCCAGGGCTGGAACCCGTGGCGTGCGGAGACGCAGCCTGGCAGTGCCGCGGCCCCCCGCAGTGGCCGGCAGACGGCTGCGACCGTCGCGCCCGACGCCGTGGGCGGTGACGGCGTACACAACATCGCCGCCGTGGCGGTGCAGGATTCGGCCCAGGCCGAAGCCCTGGCCCAGGCGGAACTGGATCGCCGTCACGCCGCGCAGGTGGTGCTGACCGGCGTGGCGAGCGGCAACCCGGCCATGCAGCCCGGTATTCCGGTGCGGGTGCAGGGGCTGGATGAGACCGTCAACGGCCGGCACGTGCTCACTGCGGCCGTCCATCGCTTCGATCGCCTGCGCGGATACCTGACCGAGTTCGATACAGCGCCGCCGGCGCCGCTGCCACCCGTCGGCGGAACCCAGGTGGCCTATGGTGAAGTGACGCGGGTGGACGATCCCGATCGGCTTGGGCGCGTGCGTGTTGCGCTGCCCTGCCACGCCGGGGTGGAGAGCGACTGGCTGGAGGTGTTGCTGCCGGCGGCCGGCGCCGGAAAGGGACTGATCGCGCTGCCTGATGTGGGCGATCGCGTGCTGCTGATGCTGGTGGACGGCGACCCCGCGCAGGCCCTGGTCCTCGGCGGTGTGTTCGGTCCGACCGAGCCGCCCGATCAGGCCGGTGTAGCCGGCACCGCCGTGCGGCGCTTCCATTTCATGACTCCCGGCGGCCAACTGCTGTGTCTCGATGACGAGGCACGCAGCGTACGGCTGGAGAGCCGCGGCGGAAATTTCCTGCAGCTTTCGCCCGATCGGATACACGCCGAAAACGGCGACGGCAGCTATCTGGAGCTGACCGCGCAGCGGGTGCGTCTGTATGCAACGCGCGATCTGGCAATCGAGTCGGACCGGGCCATCGTGATCCGCGGGCAAAGCATAGATTTCGAGAGGGCGTGATGTATTGGCTGACGGAGGATGCGGTGATGGTGTGCGCCCACGAGACGGGGATCGTCGGCATTACGGCGACGCAGAGCCTGGTGACCATCGGCAAGCGGCGGGTGCTGGTGGCGGTGGATCCGGAGTCGCGCCCCATCGTCGGATGCCCCAACGTCGGACCGACTATCAAGCCTTGCACCAGCACGTTGCCGGTACAGCAGGGCTATTCCTCCCTGATCCGTATTGAGGGCCGGAAGGTGTGTCTCGATGAGGTAACCGGTCTGACCGATGGCACGCCGCCGGGCACCGTGAAGTACCACGTGCGCAGTGCCGGCCAGAACCTCGTTGCGGAGGGTTGACGGCAATGGCACTCAACCGGGCCTGGAGTTTTGTGCATCCCCAGTTTGATCGCAGCGAGAGGCCTGCGGGGCTGGGAATATCGGCCACCGGGGCCATAGCCACGGTGGACGGCGAAGCCACCGTGCGTCAGGCGCTGCTCCTGCTGCTGACCACCCAGCCGGGCGAGCGGGTGATGCGTCCGGATTACGGTTGCAACCTGCATCGCCTGGTATTCGCGCCCAATGACGCCACGACCCATGGCTTGGCAATCCATTACGTGCGGCAGGCCGTCGAAAGATGGGAGCCGCGGGTTGATGTGCTCCATATCGACGCCGCGGCGGCCGAGGAAGACGGTGGACGCATGGACATCGTGCTGCGCTACCGCGTGAGGCGCACCTTGCAACAGGATGATTTGACGCTGAGCGTAGCCCTGGCGGAGGGAAGAACTTAAATGTCACTACAGGCGCCCAATCTCGACGACCGCTCCTTCGACGACCTCGTGGCCGAGGCGTTGCGTATCATCGAACGCTCGTGCCCGCAATGGACCGACCGCACGCCCGGCGATCCCGGCATGGTAATGGTGGATATCTTCGCCTACCTCACCGAGGCGATGATCTATCGCCTCAATCGGCTGCCGGAAAAGGCCTATGTGGAATTCCTGCGCCTTATCGGTGTCAAGCTGCAAGCGCCGACGGCGGCATCCGTCATGCTGCGTTTCAATGCCTCGCGCCCCGTGCAGAAATCGTTGACCATACCGCGCGGTACCCGCGTCGCGGCCGCCGGCGGCAAGGACGCACAGGTGTTTGCCACGGTTGCCGATCTGACGATCGCGGCCGGCGGCGACACTGTCGAGGGCCTCGCCTTTCACGCCGTACCGGTGGATGCCGAACTTGCCGGTCACGGCACCGGCCTGCCCGGACTTTCCGTGCGCGCGCGACAGACACCCATCGTTGTCGCCACCGACGAGCGATTGAAATTTGTCGTCGGCGTGGAGTGCGATGCGGCCACGCTGGCCCCGGAAGTCGCCGCAGTGCGTTTTGGCAACAAGGCCTATCGCGTTTGGAGCGAGGTGGGGAGTTTCAGTGATCCAGCGCCTGACCGCCATGTGTTTGTCGTCGATCGTGTCACCGGCAACATCAGTTTTGCACCTGCGCTACGCATGACCGGTCCCGACCGCGCTCTCGGCGAGCTGGAGGCATTGGCCGAGGTTCCGCCCAAGGGCGCAGAGATCCGCTTGTGGTACTACGTCGGCGGAGGCGCTTCGGGCAATGTCAGCGCCGGGACGCTGACACAGCCCAAGGATGCCATGGCCGGCATTCAGGTCATCAACATCGAGGCGGCGGTCGGGGGCCGCGATGCGGAAGAACTGGGCAACGCCCTGCAGCGTGGCCCGCAGGAGATTCACTCGTTGCAGCGCGCCGTTACCGCGCGGGATTTTGAACTGCTGGCGCGGCAGAGTTCCGGTGCCGTGGCGCGTGCCCGCGCCTTTACCCGTGCGGCGTTCTGGAGTCACGCACAACCCGGCACGGTTGAAGTGGTATTGGTGCCGGAGGTTCCGCCGCCGATGCGTCCCGAGGGGCATGTCGATCTGCCGCTGCTGGAACGTCACCAAAGCCCTGTGTCGCTGCAACAGATCCAGCGGGAACTCGATCTGCGTCGTCCCCTCGGTACGATCTGTATGCTCAGCTGGGCACGCTACAAGACCGTGCAGGTTCGTGCCACTGTGGTCGTTCACCGCGAGGAAGATCCCAAAGCCGTTGAATCGCGCGTCATGCGCAGGCTTAACGAAACCATCAGTCCGTTGGCGTCCGATGGCGAGGCCTGGCCCTTCGGCCAGACCTTGACGGACTGGCATATGTACAAAGTGCTGAGTGCCGAGCCCGGTGTGCGCACCGTGCAGAAACTTGCGTTTGTGGTGGATGCCGCTCCCGAGAGCAATGTAGTCGCCCTGGCAGTGGACTCCTTCCAGCCCCGCACCTGGTATGCCGCCGCAGGCGACGCGCTGTTTCGCTCCATGAACGACGGTGACGGCTGGGAGCAGGTGCAGTGCTTTGATCACAACGATATCGCTCTCGTCGATGCCTATCCGCGTGAGGCGGCGTTGCCGTTCGAAACCGGGCAACGACTCATGCGCGCCGGACTGCTGGCGGTAGCCACCAACGAACCCGCCGACGCCGGGACCTCACAGCTGCATATTTCGCGCGATTGCGGTGAGACATGGGAGGCGGGTCCGCGTACCGATTTCCGCATCATCGACATGGCCTGGGTGGAGCGCCCCGGCGGGCCGGCGCTGCTGCTGGCTACCGAGGTGGGGCTGTACCAGGTACTGGCGCAGCGCGACGCGGTGCCCGAGCAGCTGGTGGTCGATGGGGGCAATCTCGGGCTCGGCTTTTACGCGGTCACTGCGTCGACCGACGCCATGGGCGTCACCAGTGTGGCCGTGGCGGCCCGCGGCAAGCTCGGCGTGTACCTGTCCCATGAGGGAGGCAAGTCCAAATCCTTCAAGGCCATCGGGTTGGGCGGTGAAGAGGTGCGTGTGCTCACGGTGCAGCGGCGCGGCCTGCGCCGCTATCTGTGGGCCGGCATCGCCGCGGTGGGCGACGACCCCGGGGCCGGCGCCCATCGCTGGCTGCTGACCGGTGCCGAGGACAATCCGGAGGGCTGGATTGCGTTCGGCAAAGGCTGGGATGCCAGCAGCTGCCGCGCCCTGGCGTTCGACGACAACCGTGTGTACGCAGCCAGCCGGCGCGGCGGCGTGGCGACCCTGGATGTGGACGCACACGAGCCGCGCTGGGTCGCGTCGGCGCCTCCCGGAGGCCTGCCCGTGCGTGAACGCAACAAGTTCGAGTCGGTCGATGCCGTCGCCTTCAGTGCTTCCGCCGGCCGCCTGATGGCGGCCGGCCCGAAGGGCGTGCTGCGCAGCGACGACCATGGCGAGCATTTTACGTTCTGCTCAGGACGCGAATTCAACGATCAGGTGACGCTGCCGGCGACCTGGCTGTTCTGTTCCGGAACTCACGAACTGATGGTGAAGACCGAAGATGAAGCATGAACAGATAGCTCGCCTGCTGCCGGAGGTGTTTCGTTCGACACTGGCGCCACACACGCCACTGGCGACATTGCTTGAGGTCATGGACGCGCTGCATGCACCGGCCGAGGGAGTATTGGCTGATATCGACGCCGTGTTCGATCCATACCGTGCCCCCGATGCCCTGGTCCCGGTGCTGGCCTCCTGGGTCGATTTGGATCGGTTCTTCAGTCCGCAACACAGCATCGGTGCGGCAGTCCAGGGCGAGCCCATTTCGAGCGGGACAGGACGCCTGCGGGAACTGGTGGTCGCGGCCAGCGAACTGTCCCAGTGGCGCGGCACGGCCCATGGCCTGGTCCGTATTCTTGAACTGGCTGTCGGCATGGCCGGGTTCGAGATCGACGAGCAGGTCCCTGCCGACGACGGTACGCCGCGGCCGTTCTACATCGTGGTGCGGGCGCCGGGGGAGGCACGACGCCACCAGGCATTGATCGAACGGATTGTGGAGCAGGAAAAACCTGCCTATGTGACCTATCAACTGATATTCAGGCAGTAATAGTCATCATCAACAGCGGAGGTGAGGGATGAGCAGTATTGTGGAAATCAGCGCAGCGACGCCGAGCGTTGCCTGTGACGCCAAGGGAGTCGCCCAGCATGTGGTGAACGTGCACAACATCAGCGGTCGCAAGCTGCGCGTAGGGGCGCGCATTGTCGCCGACGGCGATACCAAGGCCCAGTGGTTCGGGGCGATCGCCGCACCGGGCAAGGAGCAGCAGAGCGAATGGGATCTGGCGGTCGATCAAACCATCCAGCTCACCATTCCCATTGCCGCCAAGGATGCCGCGCCCGCGAAATATACCTTCCGCATTGAAATCTACTCCACGGATATGCCGTCCGAGGACTTCACCACCGGTGACGGTATTGCGTTTGAGGTGTCGCCCCCGGAGCCGGACAAGGAGCCCGCCAAGGGTGGCGGTATACCGTGGTGGGTAATCCTCATCATTGTATTGGTCGGTCTTGCCGTTGTCGGCGGCGGAGGCTGGGCAATCTACGCCGCCATGAGCAAAACCCATGTCCCGGATGTGATGGGACTGTCGCTTGAGGAGGCAAAGAAACTGATCGAAGAAAAGAAGCTGCAGGTGGGGACCGTGAAGTCTGAGCACCGGGGCAACCAGCCCAAGAACACCGTTATCGATCAGGTACCCGACGCCGATGAGAAGGTGAAGAAGGGAACGGCGGTTGATCTGGTGACCGAAAAGGGCGCGGCGCCGCAACCGGTAACGCCTGCCGTGCACAAGCGCGGACGCTTCAACGTTCGTCAAACCTGGATGGCCGATCTGGATGAGGGTAGCGAAGTCAGTAACGGTGCCGATTTCTGGTTTGAAGCGGTCACTGCGACGGAGCGCTATCTGGTACCGCGCAACGGTGCCCAAATGGTCCGTATGGGCTCACAGGCGGTGGACTACAAGGCATGCACGAATGCGTCCCTCGCAACGGCACGCATTCGACTGCAAAGCCTGCCGGCTGGCACCTTCCTGTGTGCCAGGACCAACCAGGGGCGGATCTCCGCGGTCCGCGTGGAAAATAACGTCGGCCCCAGTCCCGGTGTGCTGACCATTAGTTTCACCACCTGGGAGAAGCCGCTGATCATTATGCCCATTGCACCGTCGCGGTTGCGCATCATCGGCCAATAGCCGCAGGCCGGGCTGTTTCGGGTATCCGCGTCGGTCCGGCGCGGATACCCGTGCAGCGTCATCGAGAGGAAGGTGCACTCGTGGAACGACGACAGTGGGTGGTCCTGGGAATCGTACTTGTTTTGGTATTGCTATACATGGCATCCCTCGGGGTGGGCCTGTCCCGGGATGACGGCAGGCGCTCGCTGAGCGACGCGACCGAAGGCGTTGCATCGACTCTGGAAGGGATGCTGGGTCGATTTGCGCCCCGTCTCGACGGCAGCCGGCTGTACTGTAATCAGCAGCGCATCGACAAGGAATTCAGCCTGAACGGCAATGGTGCGAATTGCAACATAGACATAAAGGTCGTCAAGCCGATCGAGAAATATCGCAAGGCCACGCTCGCGGTCGCCCAGGGGAACCCGCTACTGACCATCTATGTGCGGTCATCGAAGTCGGATACGGCACAAACGGCGGGGGTCACCATGGACTGCAAGGCGGAAGGCGTCACCCGTGCCCGGACGCGCCTGGAGATTATTTATCAACCGGATGGCAAGGATGCCGGAGAACCCTGTTGGATTGAGCAGAAGCTGACAGCGAAGGAGCACAGGGCAGGAAAGACGATGCCGGAGGTGGGTATTGTCGTATTGACCGATCCGGACAACTCCCAAAACGGCGCAACACTGACGCTTAAGCACGTTTGTCAGGGGTGTTCCGCTGCCCAGGCGAAGTTGCAGCTGATCCTGCGCTGAGTGCGTCAGGCCAAGGCGCGGTCGACCCGCAGGGCCTTGATGATCGCCGGGATGGCGCCTACCAGCAGCACCAGGGCCCAGATGGCGGCGAGGACACCGACGATGATGGCGCCGATACCGTCGGTGATGCTGACCAGGAAATCCGGCACGAGAGCGTAGAGAAAGCCGATCACCACGTTGGCGAGGAGCGAGGACAGGACGATGAGGACCAGCCCCTTGTTTTCGACGAATCGCTGTTGAGCCAGTACCAGGGTCACCACGCATACGAGCTTGAGGAACATGACGGTGGCAAGCGTGCCCTGGGCGGTGCCGACCGGGAAACTGCCGAAGGCGGCAAGATAGGCGAGGGTACCGAAGGGTACGGCAAGCAGCAGGCTGACCATCATGACCAGCAGGCCGATGGCGGTGAGGATCAGTACGATGGCACCCAGCAACACCAGGAGCGCAACAATGAGTGTCGCGATGCCCTGGATGCGTCCATGGATGCGCGGCGGAAGTATCAGCGACAGCGCCATCAGTACCAGTGTGAACAGCAGCAGGCCGTCGAGCAGCGCCAGATAGGGGATGCCGAGCCCCGGTGTGGCCAGGTCGTAGCCTTTTGACATTCCGGTCGGCTCGGCACCGAGCCAGGCCATCGAGCCCAGTTCAAGCAGAACCACGACCAGCAGCAGGAGGAGGGCGAAAACGAAAAGCGGAGTACGCAGTTTGTCCAGCACGGCGGGGTCTCCCAATAGGCAAAACATCCGGGTCTTGCTCAGGTGATGATGCGGTTAACTATAACCCCTGCCGGTCAAAGCAACCAGTGTCGGCGGCGGCTGCAACTCCGCCGCTGAATATCAATATGGAGGTGTGTATGGCTTCATGGCTGAAGGGATTGCTGACGGTTTTGATTTGTTCGCTGCTGGCGCCGGGCTTTCTGGCGTTGCTCAACCTGATCTTCGGTTCACCCGTCGATTATCTGGTGGTGCTGCTTGTCGGCGGCATATTCGGCCTGGCCTACGGGCTGGAGGCAGGCATCCTCACCATCTATGCGCTGGATACGTTCAAGGGTTGGGTGTGTCTGCTGGCGGATATGACCTGGAGTCTGCCGAATACGATCTTCGGTTTCGTCTTCGGCAACATCGTGTACCTGTTTTTTGGTCTTCCTTCCCGCGCGAACAGTGCCGGCCAGTGCTGGATATCGTATAGGGCCCGCGGCAGCAGCGGGTTCGGGGTAACGACGCTGCAGGTACTGGGAACGGTGAATATCGGCGGTGCGGGACAGCACGAGCGGATGCACCTGTTGCAGACACGGGCATTCGGGCCGCTGTATCTGCCGATCTTCGCCGCCAACTACGTGGTCAATTTCCTGGTCCAGGTTTTGTGGACGTTCACCATCGGCGGTTTGCTCTGGCTCCTGAAAGTACGGGCCAAGCCCTATTTCAGTCCGCCGTCGCGTTCGGTGGTAAGCGGATTCTTCGGCTGGATCTATTACGCCAACCTGTTTGAGCTGTGGGCGTACGCCTCGGGTAATCCGTAAAGCGGGAAAAGTCCGCCG
>Ga0299912_10003139_pt1 | contig 13554 bp, 13 predicted proteins | sample RVTome_2_FD_207667 | JGI IMG/M metagenome (GOLD analysis project Ga0299912, IMG submission 207667) | Soil microbial communities from uranium-contaminated site in the Upper Colorado River Basin, Wyoming, United States - RVT95D214 (version 2) ...
ATAGAGCACACAAGGGCTGCGGTCATACTCTGCGGTGCTAGTCCAGTTGCTGAAGGGAGAATCCCTGTAAATAGCAATCCAGTTTTAATAATAACTGTCACAAAAAGTGTAAATACCAAAAGTCGAATAAGTTCTAAAAAACCTTTTAATTGGATTTCCCTAATGCGATTTGTGGATATGGCAATTCCGATAATAACAGGACAAATCAGCATGATACTTCGCTGTAATGATGAAAGCCCTGAGAAAAAAGAGTAGCCAATCACTATACAAAACCATGGAAGCCAAGTGGAAATGGGGAAAGTTATTTGTGGAAGCTTCACGAGAACAATGAATATAGAGAAGATAAAAGGAATAACCCATGCCCATCCTGCGATTTGACGGCCCAAAATGGGAAAAGCGCCTGCTGACGCAATAAAAGTGAGAATAACAACAATCCAAACAATAAATGGAACATCTATTTCCTTAAATTTTATTGCCCTCAAATTAATCATCTGAATTTCCCAATAAATGTAGGATTGTCAGCAGAAATTCTTGTGCGACGATTATATTTCCAATAATTTGTAGCGCTTAGCACCCACTTACATATTCTCTGAGGAAGAAGTGCGATTGCAAAAAATAGAAATAATCTTGTATTCTTTTTTGAATATTTTGCCATTTTCTTAACTTCGAAGATTGCTTCTTTACGTTTCCCTAACCTTAAAAACACTGAAGCTCGCATTTGGTGCCAACGGGCAATATATTCTTTCAATCCGCTTATCTTCTCGTTTGCTCCCTTATTAAGCATTTTTTCAAGTTCTCGTCCAACAATATCCACCGAATCCGGAGTACGCGTAGGATGCCCCCATGATGATTCTCTAAGGTTGAAAATAGCAGCGGGTTGGGTTGAATAAGCAATCTTGTATCTTGAGGCAAGTTTTGCCCAGGTTAGCAGATCCTCTCCCGCTGTAACTCCCACCGGAAATCCCTCAAATGAGACGAGAGCTTCTTTTCTTGCGGCCACCGCTGAAGACCAAATTGGAGGATCAGAATGTGAGGCCACCTTGAAGTAATCTTCAAGTACTCCTTCCCAAGGAGCCTTGGGTAGCCCGCGAAGGATAGTCGGCATTAGAAAACCGTTAACATTTCGATGTAGGTAATTCGTGGCAAAAACGGAACAGTGAGGATAATGACTCCATAACTTGTTGATTGTAAAAAGGAAATTAGGTAACCATTCATCGTCTGCATCTAAAAAGGCGACTATTTCCGCTCTTGCCTCTTCGATTCCTCGGTTGCGAGCTGCAGAAACTCCACTATTTCTTTGCTCGATAAGCCGAATTCTTGGATCGTTCATCTTGCGAACCAAATGTGGTCCTTTGTCAGTGGAACCGTCATTAACCACTAGAAGTTCAAAATCCCGGACGGTTTGGTTTAAGACCGATTGAACAGCACGGCAAACTTCTTTTTCCTTGTTAAATAAGGGCATCACAATTGAAATTGTCGCTTGGGCTTCTGTCTGACTTCCTAACTTCATAGAACCGCTTTGGCTATCTCTCATACAGCAAAGTAGAGGCTGCATTTAAAAAAATTGATGATTTCGCAAGAGCCACCATGTTCCATGTGTTAATCTCATTGGTGTCGATACACCTCGTCGATCAAACCTGACATCCGGTTCAGATTTTCTGTGTAACGGGAATAGGCGGCAAGAATGGTTGAATGATGGCGCGCCATCGAGAACTTCTCCTCAATTATTTTTCGACCACGAACACCCATCGAAGCGCTTTTGGCAGGATTCAATAGCAATTCCAGGATGGCTTTAGCCAGTGCCTGACTATTTCCTTGTGGAACAAGTAATCCGTTAAAACCACTTCGAATCAATTCCGACAAGCCATCAACATCAGAAGCCACCACGGGTTTCCCAGATGCCATAGCCTCTGCAGCGGTAAGTCCAAAACCTTCAAACAGTGAAGGGACAACAACCATGTCCATGATGCTGTAAAGCCTTAACACTTCGTCGTGGTCCTTCTGCCCAAGCCATTTCACACGACTATCGATACCCAACTTCTTTGCCATTCCTTCGAGATATTGACGATCAGGTCCATCTCCAATAACGACAAGAACGGCATCGGGCAATTCTTGAATGACTGTTTTCACTGATTCCAATAGTGTTGCTTGCCCTTTTTCCTCCCTAAGTCGCCCTACAACTCCGATAACTTTCTTGTCTCTAATACCTAAGAGATCCTTTATCTTCTCCCTATCCACTTCTTTCCCTATCCTTCCAATTCTCTCTATATCAACTCCATTGTAGATGGTAGTATGTTTTCTCTTTGAATCTATTTTTTCAGGATCAATAACTTGGCTATTTCCAAACCATGATTCCTCAACAGATCTTGAATTACAAAAAAACATATCACAAAGGTGGGATGCCAAGCGAATAAAAATCTTGGGCTTCCATCCGTAAGGTCGTCCAGGCTGATGAACCGTAGCAAAAATTCTTTTGATCCCTGCAAACTTCGCAGCAAGTATGGGAATAAGACCTGGCGAAACGTATTGGACATGAACGATGTCTGGTTTCATTTCTCTAAATAACCACTTCAATTTTACGAAAAGGTCATACAGACCATTAGAACGACGCAAATCCATCAATATCACTTTTGCACTCGTAGCTTCAATTTGCGAAACCATTGAAGGGTCGCTCTCATAATAACAACATACGGATACATCATATCCGTCTGACATCAAACCTCGGAGCAGGTTCAGGATATGCATTTCTGTTCCACCGATAAGCAGAACCGGGGTCGTAATGATTACCTTTGTATTACTATCCTGCATCAACGTTAAGACGTATTCCTATTTATGGTGGGTTAGTTCAGAAGTCCGTTTAGAGCTTGTATGACACCGCTTTCACAAATATTTTTGAGACATTTCGCTTCGGTACAAGAATCCTTGTAACATAAACTGCATTCTCCCAATGAAAAAAGCACAACCAATTTTTGACTTAAAGGAAACCAATGGGTTGGACTGAGTCTAAATGAAAAAATAGCTACAGTAGCCACTCCTACCATGGCAGCAAGATGCATGGTACCGGTATCGTTTGTCACACATCCCTTAGCCATGCGCAGAAGCTCAACCAATTCTTGAATGGTTGTCTGCCCGGCGAGATTGATAGCTTCATTTGACGCCCCCTTTACAACTTCATCAGCTATGTTTCTTTCCTCTCCATTACCTGTTATTACTACAGTCGCATCATGATGCTCAGAAAGCCATGTGGCGACCGAGCTAAAGTGCTCTGTGGGCCAGCACTTTGCTTGAAATTTAGCACCAGGATTTATCACAAATATCGGTCGAATATCTCTCCCATCATTATTTATCTTCTTCAAGACTGACTCTTTAGCCGCCTCATCATGGACTAAAAGATCCTGGTTTTCTACAGGTATTAGTCCCAGTTCCTTTAATACTTCACGAGAACGACGGGGTTCATTCTCAACAAATCTGTGTTGAATCTTATTGAATATTCCCTTGCGAGCGTAGGTTGACATCCTAAATCCAATCGCGTACCTTGCCCCGAGTTTCTTGGCGAAAATCATTTCTCGAACAACAGCCCCTATCCAACCTCTGTTCCCAAAAGGAGAAAGATTTACAAATAGGTCACACCTGACCCCTTCAAATTTTCTGTGATCCATTACGAATCGAAACCCTTCACGTCGAACTGGGTGATCGCTAAGTACAATCAGGTGGTCCTTGAATGGCGATGGTCCAAGAACTCCTGTCGCTCCCTCTTGATCCCATATTTGACAATTTGTGATCACAGTAATCTTAGCTCGCTTGTACCTACATCTTAAAGCTGCGAGAGCCGGAAGCATTACAACATTATCACCCACTATTCCAACGGTATATACAACGATATTGTTGAATTCTCTCTTAGCAATTCCCCATTTCTTAAACAAAGCGAATCTTAAGATTCGCAAAGTGCAATTGGCTGCAAATACCCATGCGGTAACAAATCCTCGCTTCAGCAGATGTTTGATATCGAATTCTTCGTTTAGGAAGAGAACCTCTCTGACTTCATCAAGACTATGAACTGCATAAACCTTCTCTTCCTTTGTCAAGTTCATCTGTTCGGTCTTAGCTTTTCCGAAGTTATTGACCTAATTCCTGGAGGAAATTAATTGATGGTATATCTTCTCCATCTCGTCAACATATTGCTGAATTGTTTTAACCGGTCGGATTTGATTTGACATCTCAAGGACGAGGTTTGGGTTTTCTATGAATTTCTGCATGGCCTCAGCCAAAGCCTTGCCATCATTCCTCCCAACAACAAAACCATCCATTCCGTGTCTGACTACTTCTTGCAGGGCACCAGAATTCGTCACTATGACAGGTCTACCAGCGGAAAAAGCCTCTGCTACTACGAGACCGAATGCTTCAGGCAAAATGGAAGGAACTACAAGTACATCAATATTTTGATAAGCTTCTTTTATTTTTTTAGGTGGAATGAGTCCATGATCGAGTACTTTCGCTTTGCCGCGGTAATTTGCCAATGTCCTTTTTCGATATTCCTCATCCCATGGGTTTCTTGCTGCTCCAAAGATATGTAATTCACAAAACTTACCATTTGATAAGCTTTCCATAGCTTTTAACAATATATGTAATCCCTTCGAAGAATCTATTCTTCCAATGTATCCAAACCGAAATAAACGACCAGCGAATGGTTCAAAAGGAACATTATTAAGTGGTTCAATTCCATGGGGTAACAAAGTGACCTTAGATGGGTCGCAGCCATTTCGAATTAACAATTCTTTAATTGCCAAGGATGGGGCAATAAATGATTGGGCCTGGGTTAAAAGTATCTTTTCTGACTCTATTAACTGCTCGATCAACCAAGGATAGATTAATCCTCTGCCTACGTAAGGAAGGTTTCTGATACGATTTAATCCTTTTCCAAGAGGGCGGTATATCCACGACGGTACTCGTCCAAGCAGTCCTCCTGTATACCATTTGGGCGTCCTCAAATAACTGCAGCACCGTACACAATCACGGTAATTGGCTGGTATGTCGCAAATTGAATTGTCAGAACGGAGAAGTCCTCCCGCAGGACACGCAATACCCATATGATGGGTTGTAACAACGTGGGCGATTTTTAGTTCATTGCAAACGGCTGCTAACGCTGACTTTATCCCATTTATATGGACAATGTCTGGTAAACGTTCATTTAAAATCTTGCGTAGTATTTCAATGGTTAAAGGACCAAAGCCTGTATGTCTTTCTTCAGCACTGACAACTTCAGGGTTTAGGCTATAAGTCACGACTGGAATGTTTTCAAACTTGTAGCTTTCAACTTTGTAATGATCTTTCTGGCCATTCCATTTGGCTGGCGTAAAAACCGTTACATTATGGCTACGTCGCAGCAGTTCCTTTGCAAGGTGATAAACATAAACCTCACCTCCTCCAAAAGAGTTAGGGAAAAAATCCGCTGACGATAAAACAATATTCAACTTTTACATCCTTTCTTTTCGTCCGCAATGACTCTCTTCTCTTTAGTTCAAATGAATCAACGCATCAACAACCTTAGCAACTTCAGGTCTGTTATGATCTTGTCTCTAGTAGTTTTCCATTCATTATTCTCGCTGGGTAAGAGAGCTATCCTTGATAATTTAATAAGATTTGATAAGATGTAAATCACACATATCACTATTCCCCTGAGCAACCCGGTTTTCTTATAAAATAACTTTGTACTCACTCTTCCCAAGTCATATCTGTTTGGTAGAGGAGAGGATTGATTTAAATGGGTTACTTCTGCCGTGGGAACATACCACACTTCATAGTTGGACTTCTTCGCCCTGAAACACCATTCTTCATCCTCGTTATACATAAAAAAATCCTCAGATAACGAGCCCATCTTATCCATTGCACTCTTCCTGATTAGTATACAGCAACCACTTATCCAATCTACTCGTCTAACCTCATCCGTATCCCAATAATATTTGGAAAACCACTTCATAAGCTTTTCTTGACTTAAAAACTTTGGAATGCGAAAAAGAATTATGAGTGATAACAATACTGAGGGAAAGCAAAACCCTTGACTTTGCAAAGTACCATCAAAATTTAACACTTTTGGACCAACACCGGCTGCCCGAGGATGTTGATCCATAAACTTTACAAGCGTCTCTACTGCTCCATCTTTCAAGATGGTATCGCTATTCAAAAGAAATAAATATTCACCGCTTGCCATCTTCATTCCTTGATTATTTCCCTTAGCAAAGCCCATATTCTGCGTATTCTTCTTAAGCTTTACACCCTTAAACTCCTCTTCAATCATGTCAGGACTGCCGTCTTTTGAAGCATTATCAACCACTATAATTTCATAACTTAAATTTCTAATATCCTCATAAACAGATTTGATACAGTCTCTCAATAGGTCCTTCGTATTAAAGGAGACGATTATTACCGACAGATTTGTGTTCATTGAGCTGTTCTATCCGAAGGTTTTATGTTCACGGACACGACATTTTGAGAAGAGTACTTACCCTTTGACCTTGCATAGTCTTGCCCTATAATTTATTGTTAAAGTACCCTTAACCAAATCTTTATTAATATCCATAACATCAAGAAGATCTCCCTTGTAGTGACATCGAAATGCCGTCAAACTTCAGAAACTTCCAGATGACCTATCCCTACTAAAGCTTCTGTAATTTATGGTATAAATCCCCTAACGTTGCATTTATCCGAGGGGGGAATGTTCTTAATACTATTGGAGACAGTCTGTATTTTCCTCTAAACAAAAAGACATTTAGACTACTGATATTTTTTTCTCTCTTGCCAGTGATTATTGTAAAGACACTGAGGGCTCTGGTGTTATTTTCCAGGAAAATTTCTGGTTTCCTTGCCTTAAGAAAAACACCAGGAACAATCGGATCGTTTACTATCGACTCAACAATAAAATCTGAAAATATGTCTCTCATATCGGATACTTCAAAACGCCAATAATCAAAAGGAAATCCATGGTAACCAAAACCTTTAGACCTTGTCGTGATAAACAATAGCCCACCTGGTTTCAGAACGTTCTTAAAATTACTAACCACTTTCCTCCAATCCCTCACATGTTCTAACAATTCGGTCGAAATCAACAGATCAAATTGATCCTCCCCAAAATGCGAAACGATATCATAAGCATCACAAATTTCGTCAACTCCGGCCCCTATCTGGATGTCTACCCCAATGTAAGAAGACGGCCCAAATGCCTGTACGATCGGTCTCACGGATCCATTTACATTGAGGGATCCAACTTCGAGAACAGAGTTTCCCTCAACTTCTTTTCTCGTTAGATTGGTTCTCACAAATTCTATGCAAGAGGGATGACACATAAAACTTTCCCCTATGCAAAGCCCTAAAGATCCGGCTTTGGTTACTTACTTTATTTTTCTTAGATAGCCATTCACATTAAAGGTTGCATTTTCCCCGAAGAAATCGCACCAGTATCGATCAATCATAAAATGTTGATTGGTTCGTAAGAATTCATTTATCGCTTTAAGCGGACCTCCACGGAAATCTTTGCTTATCCCCAATTCATCAACAATTCCATCTTCAACAATCAGATAGGACCCAAGTGTAACCAAGGGAGCAAACTTATTCAGTGCTCCTAAGGTATCCTCATAAACGTGAGTGCCATCCTCGATAACCAAAACAGTAGAAAATTTTGTGGCTTCTTTGATATCATATTTCTCCCAACCCTCGGTAAACATCGTAATTCTCGGATGCTCTTGAACAAGTTCGTGAGCCTGATTCTTAATATCAATTGTATGGATTAGACCATGGCCAATATTATTCATTAAATCAGCTAAATACAAAGCACTCCCACCATTATAAGTTCCTATTTCCATTACAAGGTCAGGCCTTATCTTGCTAACGATCATTTGATATATAACAAAGTCAAATGGGCAACGCAGCGCTGGCACCCCCCTGTAGGTAACACTAAAATGACCTTTGTAGATTGATTTTACGCTCAAATTAATCTTTTTATCTTTAAGAATTCGTAATCTTCTCATCGTAGAATTCAAACTGCCCACTTTTCATAATCCTCATTGGAGAAAAACATCTCCTGGATTGAATAAAGTAGTCCAGTTCAACACTGGTCTAATTACCCCAGGCAGAACTCCCCCATAGTCTCCTCTTGCTGAGTCTCCATCGATAGTGTCAATAATATGGAAAGACACGGCATCTCGTTCATAAAAATGTACTGCTAGTGGATCGAACGTGCTAATGGCCACTCCTACCGTCAGAATGCCTTCTGCAAAGAAATTTCCAGGAATCCGAGCAATACTTACAAAGTGCCCTGCTGGACGAGTCTTTCGCCACCACTCGGGGTCTTGATCAATCGCCACAAATAGATATACCCCCTCATCGTTAAAAAAATGGTAATTCGGAACCAGTATATGACCAGGTCTAAGAACCTCAAATTGCGTTTCAATTCCGACTGGATGCCTAATATCAATAGTCTCACTTACACATCCTTTATTGTTCCTTACCCGAACTGCACAGAGACGTACAATATCATCTCCTGGGCGCATGAGAGGATCAGGCCAGACCCTCTCTGCCTTCGTATCGATCCCTGAAAGAAGATAATCAGAGACCACCTGGTAAGAATCTCCGTTTTTTACGATGCGTCCTTGCCTTAAATAGATGGCTTTAGAACAAAGTCGTGTAATCGCAGGCATATTATGGCTAACAAACAATATTGTCCTGCCCTCTTTACTTACGTCCTCCATTTTCCCAAGACATTTCTTCTGGAATGCTGCGTCCCCGACTGCCAACACCTCGTCCACCAACAAAATTTCAGGCTCAAGATGAGCAGCAACTGCAAAGGCCAAACGGACATACATTCCGGAGGAGTAACGTTTTACCGGTGTATCTAAGAATTTCTCAATCTCAGCAAATTCAACGATTTCATCAAACTTCCTTCTTATCTCGTTTTTGGTCATTCCAAGAATAGCACCGTTAAGGTAAATATTTTCTCGCCCCGTTAGTTCGGGGTGGAAGCCAGTTCCTACCTCTAGGAGACTTGCCACCCTTCCTTTGATGGAAATACGGCCGGTTGTTGGCTCTGTTATGCGGCTTAAAAGCTTTAAGAGAGTAGTTTTTCCGGCCCCATTTCGACCGATGATGCCTAAACGATCACCCTGCTTAACCTCAAATGACAACTCTCTTAGGGCCCAGAATTCCTCCCTGGAGGGTCGGAGGTTAAAGGAATGAGGTTGGAGGGTTATTAATCTTTTTCCAAATGATCTAAATTTGTTGGTAAGGACGTCGCGAAGAGCAGTATATCGCTCGCTCTGCTGATGGCGAATTAAGTATTTTTTCCCCAGATTTTCTAGTTTGATTACGGTATCTGACATTGTTGAGTTGCGCGATTAGATAACGTCGGCCAAGGTTTTCTCGGTTTTACGGAAGTATCGGAGTCCGGTGACAAGAATAATCACCACCAACGATAAGCAGAGAATAAATCCCGGCCAGTAAAGTAAAAATCCTTCACCGAGAATTGCCCAACGAAATCCGTCAATGACTCCCACCATTGGATTAAGAGAATAAAGCAACCGCCACTTCGCAGGAACTATGCTACTGCTAAAACCAACCGGGGAAATAAAGAGGCCAAATTGAACAATGAATGGAATGATATAACGAAAATCTCGATACTTAACATTCAGTGCGGCGAGCCAAAGGCCACATCCAATAGAAGCAGCAAAGGAAATTGCCACAAAAAAAGGCAAAGTCATGACTCTCCACCCGGGCACAAACTGATACCAAACCATAAGTGCAACAAGAATTACGCTAGAAATAAGGAAATCAACGAAGCTCGTAATTACCGAACTTGCCGGGATAATCAAACGAGGGAAATATATCTTTGAAATCAGATTAGCATTGCCAATCAGGCTGTTGCTAGTTTCTGATAAGGCGTTCGCAAAGAACTGCCATGGAAGTACTGCTGAAAAAACCAAGATTGGGTAAGGGGCTCCTTCTGAAGGCAACTTTGCCAGTTTGCCAAATACAATCGTAAATACAAACATCGTCAAGAAAGGCCGTATTACTGCCCACGCAATGCCGATGACAGTCTGTTTATAACGTACCAAAATATCTCGCCAGGAGAGAAAGTAGAACAACTCCCTATAGCGGTACAGGTCCTTCCAGTACTGTGCTTCAGTTCGGCCAGCCTCAATTATTATTTCGGTTTGATCAGAATTTTTCATACAATTTCTATTTGTTACTTATTGGGTCATTCGCTGAAAATACTCAACCCTCTTAATAACCCAGGTTTGCGTCTGATGCGCCGGATAAATAGTATGCAAAGAACGATGCCCACGACATCAAGAAAAACATCAATGACCGAGGCATTGCGGTTTGGAAGATAGCCTTGGTGGATTTCGTCGGCAATGGCGACTACGAGAGCAATGATTCCAGCAACAACCAGGTTTCTTGAGTTTGTTGGGTTACTTCTATTCATAAAGATAGATGACCACTTAGAAAAGATAAGTAAAAGCGTAAGGATGCCATAAAGAGGGATATGAAGAAGGCTGTAAGGGTTAAAGGGTGCCACATCAGAAACCATGGGTGAATCGGCCAAAAGGAAGATTCCGGCAATGTAAGCAGCAGAGAGGACTCTGAAAAAAATAGACATTTTTTAGTTTGTTGAGTTTCTTGGATTTGTTGAGTCTGTTGGGTTAAACATTAGGGTTGAATAACCCAATAACTTAATAACTCAGTTACTTATTAAACTTTTTTTCATTCAAAAATACGCTTCCGCCGTGTCGAATTTTTTTGAATTCGATGAAATATCACTGTATTTAATTGTGCCAGAGGACTGGGCAAAATATTTTAAGTTTGAGGTTGGAGGATTGAGGTCGGAGGCTGTCTAACCTCATACCTCTAACGATTTTTTAGGCTACTTTTTTTATCTGCCACCGCGATATCTGCACTGGGACATCCACACCAATGAGACTAAGAAGGATCCGAACCCGCCCCTTACTGGACATCATTTTTTGAAAGACCCCCATTAGGCTTTTGAATGGACCTGAATTGACCTGAACAATATCTCCATCTTTTAATTCGTCTTCTAACTTTACGACGTTGTCCTTTTCTGACCGCTCTTTAATCGTCTGAATCACCTTCGCACAAATAGGGACTGGTTGATTCCCGCTTCCCAAGATCCTGTTCACTCCCCTTGTCCATTTTACCTTGTAGTAGTGGTGTTCCAGGTCAAGTCTGGCAAAGAGGTAATTAGGAAATAGGGGCTTAATCTTCGGAATCATCCTTCCGTTACGGTACTGGTAGGTTTCCAAGAGAGGGAGAAAAGCTTCAATCTCCTGGTTCTGGAGATTGGTCCCAACCCGATTTTCATCGCCTGGTTTCGTATGAATGACATACCATAAACTCCGGTTTATTGGGTTCGTTGAGTTTGTTGGGTTCATCTAATCTCTCCTGCTATAGCCCTTTCACTTTGTCTGAATGAGGCCGTTCGTAAAACCAAGGCCCAAAGAAATGTAAAGAGAAACGCATTCGCTGGAACCTGCAGATTTCTCTCCACGATGCTATGAAACATCAGTGCCAGAATGCCTACCAAGCCTCCAATCCCAAAATATCTCCGGGAATCTGTAATGGACATCGATCGTAATCCAGAGACCGCTTTAACAAAGAGAAAAATAAACAAGATGAAAAGAATTCCCATCCCGATTAATCCTACCTCGGAGGACAGTTGAAGAAAATCGTTCTCGCTATGCGTTACAAGTCTCCGCATATGGAAAGACTTGTACATTGGAAACACCTGGCTGAAAGTTCCGAGGCCTGACCCTAAGATGGAAAAATCCTTTACGATCCTAAGGGTGTCTCCCCATACCGTCCATCTCCATTTCAGATCTTCCGAAACGTTGAAGAACGGGCTGATCACCGCATCAAGCCCAATCCACAGGGCCCAGAGTAAGGCCAGGCCTAAGATCAAAAGAGAAGTCTTTGAAAAACCCTTTCCCTTTCGGGGGCTTTTAAAAAGAATACTGATCAATGTGAAAGATAGGAGGAGACTCAGAATCCCCATCCTCGATGCTGAGAAAATAAGTCCTAAGATCATCACAATGATTCCAAACCCTATGAGAAGGGTCTTTCCATCGAGCGAAGATAAGCGCTGTCGCCATCCTTTGAAACGTCCTGTCAGAAGTGCCTCACGAGAAATAAAGAAGCCCATGCTTAGTGGAATCACCATAAGCAAATAACCTGCGAAGTAATTGCGGTTAATGAAAGTCCCTGTGACAGAGGATATCCCTTTCAAATAAAGAACGTAGTGGTGACCGCTAAAGAATTCGAACATTCCATAAAAGGATTCAAAGACTCCAATAAGGAAAATAACGATAATAAGCTGATTCGTTATTTCAAACCCATCCCCCAAATACTTCCAATGAAGGAGAAATAGAAAAAAAGCAATCAACGTGAGCCATTTATAAAATTCGATTTTAGTAATGAAAGGGACGAAGGAGATTTGAAATTGCAGATTTCCGACTGCAGATTGCGAAATAGCATTAGCGAAAGCATGGCGGACTTCATAAGTCTTCGGAGAAAGGACCTTGGTGATCCCCGCGGGAAGAGGAATCAGCTGGAAATGAACGAGAATTAAGAAAAAAGAAAGGAATATCATTTCATATTTGAAATTCCGAACTCCGAACTCCCTGCCTGGCCGGTAGCCAGGCGCATTCCGCATTAACTGATGGATCGACCAGAGGATGATCAGGAGAAGAATGCCCAACTCCATCAAAGAGAAAGCCCAGATCTCCATTGACCCAAACGCAATGGGTGTGAAAATGAAGAGTAGAATGAGTATGAATTTCATTAATTTGTTAAGCATCAATTTTCCACAAAATAGGATAACCGTCTCCTAAGGATAAGGGTGCCAAGGCCTATCCCATCGGTAATCCCTTCCGTAATTGATCTCTTTGATTCTTAAAACGCCGTCTTCCCGGATGAGTTCCCATTGAATATTCCCTTTGTAAACCTTCTTGTAGGGACTCCCCTTAAGCGCCTGTATGACTTCATATCGACCCACCACCGCTGCCCCTTCTTTGTAAATGTGTATCGTAAAAACGTCGAGATCATACTTTAAAGACTCACTGTTATCGAACGTCATTTGATAAAGGTCACGGATATCCGCATAAGTCAGCATTCGATTTTCAATCGCCCGCTTTGAAAACAGAACCATGAAAGCATCGATGTCCATCTTGATGTATTGATCGACATATTCATCGATGAATCTTCGGGCCTCCGTCTCCGTGATCACCGGGGGGGTCTCAAAGGGAGGCGGGACCTGTGCCCGAAGAGAGGGTGGCCACACCAAAAAGAGGGCGATTACGAAAATCAATGAAATTTTCGTAATTTCCATTTATCTTCTCACTTTACCCTTAAGGAGTACCGTCATGTCTATAATTGAGGGAAATTATCTTCAGGACTCCATCTTCTTTGACCAACATCCATTGGATGCGTCCCTTCCATATTTTCTTTTCTCCATCTATTCTTAAAATCTGATCCAACTCATACCTAGCTTTCACT
>Ga0299912_10003140_pt1 | contig 13551 bp, 14 predicted proteins | sample RVTome_2_FD_207667 | JGI IMG/M metagenome (GOLD analysis project Ga0299912, IMG submission 207667) | Soil microbial communities from uranium-contaminated site in the Upper Colorado River Basin, Wyoming, United States - RVT95D214 (version 2) ...
AGGAATTAAGCAGGCGAAAGCTGCGGCCGCCAGTATTGCTGATTGGCAAGTTTCAGCAATTTATTCAAGCCCACTTCGTCGTGCTTTGACTACAGCCGAAATACTGGCGCATCCTTTTGGCTTGGAAGTTAAGCCTCTGCCTGGTATTATTGATATAGACTATGGAGAGTGGCAGGGTTTGTCTCCTCAGGAGGCTGCAGCCAAGGATAGAGGCCTTTATTCGAACTGGCTGGAGAATCCACATGAGATAGAATTCCCTGGTGGAGAGAGCCTTGGCATGGTCAGAGAAAGAGCAGCTTCAACAGTGAACGGTCTGATAGCTCAGCACTTGAAGGAAACAGTTGTTTTGGTGTCGCATAAGGTAGTTTGCCATATTCTTATTCTTAACTTTCTAGGGTTAGATAATTCGCATTTCTGGCAAATCACGCAGGATGTCTGCGCCATTAATCTTTTTGAGGTACGGGGGGGAATACCATCGGCCCTATCGCTCAACGATACCTGTCACTTGAGGGAACTGAATTAAAGTTTTAACAACTGCCTGTCATTCTGAGCGAAGCGAAGAATCTGAAGCCTTGGCATGGTTTACCCCGAGGTGGAATTCTTCATCGCCCCGATGCTATCGGGGCTCCCTCAGATTGACAACAGAGGAGGAAGGATACGCCAGAATGACGAGCAGCCAAAAGTTCAAGGTGGTAAAATAAAGCCTAATTAACGTCAGGTAGGTTCTTGGATATGTCGAAGATAAAAGTTGGCATCATAAATGTTACCGGCTATGCCGGAGTTGAACTGGCAAGGTTGCTTTATACGCACCCCAAGATGGAGCTTTGTTCGATTACGGGCAGAAGTGCTGCCGGGCAGAAGCTGGGTGAAGTATTTCCACATCTGGCTGATATTGAACTGACAATTGCTTCAGAGCTTGATGAAGTCGACCTCGCTTTTTCAGCAATGCCACACAAGGCAAGCGCTGAAATCATAATACCCTTGGTTAAGAGCGGTACCAGAGTTGTTGACATAAGTGCTGATTTCCGACTTAAGGATGCTGACAAGTACCTGCAGTGGTATGATTTTGCTCATCCAGCGCCGGAGTTACTACAGAAAGCCGTTTATGGCTTGCCCGAGCTCCATCGCGCTGAAATTGCCAAAGCCAGTCTGATAGCCAATCCGGGTTGCTATCCAACAGGAGCCTTGCTGGCTCTGGCACCAGCAGTTAAAGAATGCCTTATCGAGTCAGACATCATCATTGACAGCAAGTCGGGTGTTTCCGGAGCCGGCAGGACTTTAAGCTTAACAACACATTATGCCGAGGCGACTGATAATGTCTGTGCCTATTCTGTGCACGGGCATCGCCATCTGTCGGAAATTATTCAAGAGCTTGAGACATTGAATCTAGTCTTTTCCCCTTCGGTGACTTTCTTACCTCATCTGGTGCCAACATCCCGAGGCATATTGAGTTCTTGTTATGCTAAGCAGAAGGAGGGGAAGGCAATTAAGGGGAAAGCAGAACTAATAAAGTTATATCGCAGCTATTACAAAGGGGAACCTTTTGTCAGGGTGGTTGATAATCCACCTGAAACCAAGCAGACGTGGGGAAGCAATCTTTGCCTTGTTTATCCTACTCTCGATGTTAGAACCGGCAGGCTTATAGTTATAAGTTGCCTGGATAATCTGGTCAAAGGGGCGGCTGGACAGGCTATACAGAATGCGAATATAATGTTTGGCTTTCCTGAAACTGATGGGCTTGAAGCCTTGCCTGTCTATCCTTAAAGTTTCCGCCCCCATCGTCTAGGGGACTAGGACGTCAGCCTTTCAAGCTGAAAACAGGGATTCGAATTCCCTTGGGGGCACCAAACCTCTTAGCCAAGCCGGGCCACGCATACTTCTCCGCCCTCTATGACCACCGTCATCGTCCTATGGCAATTAGGGCAGGTGAGCGGGCCACTATAATTCATCTGGGACGGTTCCAATGGGATGCCTTTACCGCAGCCTAAACAGATTACTCCTGAGGAACCCCTCGAGCTCGCCTGGTGTTGTTTTTTGTGACTGGCTAGCTCTTCGATATTCTCAAATTCAATTCCGCAGGTAATGCACTTAAAACGCATCTGTATCTCCTTTCAGCTTTTCGGTGGAGAATAAAGCTATTGTAAATCATTTGGTTGTAATATGCTAAGGCTGGACTCGATATAGACAAAAGTTGCTATCAAAGGTCAAATATAGAGTCGCGCTTTTTCTTTGCTTCGCCTTTTATTTTCTCAAACGTATTATCGATTTTGTCTAAGCGAGAGTCTATATTATCCAGCTTTTTATTCATCTCCTTCAAAATTTTCTGCAGTTCCTCGAATTGCTGTTTCTCCATAACCTATCTCCTCTTATAATTTAGGTCATTTGCATTATCTGTTGCTTTTGCTCCTCGAGTGCTCTTTCGTATTGAGCATCAAGCTGGCTATTGATTCGACGCCATTCCTCCATGAACTGTGGATGCTGTTCTGGCTCAATGCGGACTTTGGCTCCTACCTGTTGCTGCATGGTTTGTTTCGCCTCTTGCAGTTTGGTTTCGAAATCTTTTTTGAATTGGAGGTATGTCTGCTGTCTGGTTTGCTCATAATAATTAAGCAGGTTATTGATCCGATCAATGATGGTATCGAGAAGTTTCTTATTTTCCTTCAGCAGTCTGAGACCTGATATGGCCCGTCCTGTTGTCTGCATATCATGCTCGTTTTTGGGAAGGACTATGCTGCGCAAAAGTATCTCCTGAGCGCCCTGAAGAATGTACTTCCTGACGCCTGTACCTTTGTATTTCGTCATCTCAGCATCCAGGTTAAAGTCTGTTTCTTGAAGGTATTTAGCAGCCAGTTTGTTTCCAGCTGGCTGATATTCCAGTTGCTTGAGCTCTTCTTCGGAAAGCTTGCCCAGCTTTTCTACCTTCTCCATAGCTTTTTCCCAGGCGCTTTTCATCTCACTCATGGCGCAACTCCAGCGTCAATAAGTTTCGCTGACATGTTGAAGGGTTGTCAAGCGGCTTTTGATGGTTCATTTAAGTATAGTTCTCCCCATTTACGTGTATAGCTCTGTTTGAGTTGCTGAAAGTGCAATTGGAAAGTGTCTGAGGTCAGAGAATCTGTAGTCATAAGTACCGCATCCTCACCGTTATCCGTGTAATAAGCCCGGCGCAAACCAACTTTTTGGAACCCGTACTTCTGGTATAATTCCTGAGCTTGCTTGTTTGAGATACGTGCTTCCAGGGTGACAACCTTTGCATTGAACTGCGCTGCCCTTTCAATGATTTCAATAAGCAACTGTTCACCTATTCCTTGTCGACGATAAGCGTCTCTCACAGCAAGAGTGGTAATATGTGCCTCGTCTACCATTACCCAGAAACCAGCTATGCCAATTAAGTATTCATTAGACAGAAGCATTTCTACATCGGAAATGCGGTTACGGCCAAAAAGGCGCACAAATTTTTGCCAAAAACCATTATCGTCTGGCTTTTTTTCAGCTGCTTCAGTTTCCGTTGGTTTGGCGACCACTACATAACAGGCTAAACGATTACGGAGCTCTTGTTTGAAGGAAGCATATGTAGGATGAGGCCATTGAGTCGGAAAGGCCTCACGGTCAATCTCAAGTGCCTGAGGGATATCTCTATCCTGCATTCGCCTGACAATATATCCCATGTGTTCCTGTAGTACCTTTATTTTGACCACTAAGGCTATTTCTTTGAGAGATTTTAGCATATTTCTTTGTCGATGATAAAAGGAAATACTAAAGTCGGTTGTTAATACAGCCTGTCATTGCAGGCGAAGCAATGACAGGCGAATAAATTGCTCAACAATTCGCTATACTATATTTTCTTCACCACCTTAGATATACTATATTATGGAGGTGGTGATGAAAGGACAGGTTGTCGCTGAAATATCAATTATTCCAATAGGCACCGGTGATACCGGACTCAGTGGCTATATAGCTGCATGCCTTGAGGTTTTGGAGGGAAGGAAAGACATATCTTACCGTCTCACGCCGATGGGGACTATTATTGAAGGTTCTCTTGATAAAGTGCTCGAAGCAGTTCAGAAAATGCACGAGGTTCCTTTTAATAAAGGTGCGTCACGAGTGGTCACTTTTCTCAAAATTGACGATCGTAGAGATAAACAAGCAACGATGGCAGACAAAGTAGAATCTGTGCGCAAGTTGCGTCCATCAATCAAGGTTTGAAATGGTTAACTTAAGCGTCCAGTTAGCACCGTCTCATCGAAGAGGCTTGCTTTTGCAAAATCCCGTCATGACAGCTTCTGGCACCTTTGGCTATGGCATGGAATATGACGAATTACTTGATATACAAAGGCTGGGAGCCATCGTTTGCAAAGGTACAACCTTAAAGCCAAGAGAGGGTAATCCACAACCTCGTCTAGCAGAGACGGATTGCGGAATCCTTAATGCTGTGGGCCTGGAAAATATTGGTGTTGAAGCTGTTATAAAAGAGAAGACTCCTATTTGGGCCAAATGGCGAGTGCCGGTCATTGTTAATATCGCTGGTGAAACCATCGATGAGTATGCAGAGGTCGCTGCTAAGCTGGATGGGGTTAATGGAGTAAGCGGTATCGAAGTTAACATAAGCTGTCCCAATATAGCATGTGGGGGAATAGAGTTCGGCACAAATTCAAAAGCTGCTGCCGAGGTTACGGCGGCAGTTAAAGAAGCCAGCAGCCTGCCCATTATAGTAAAGTTAAGCCCAAATGTGACAGATATTGTAGAAATTGCCTTAGCGGTAAGCGAAGCCGGAGCCGACGCCGTAACGCTGATTAACACTGTACGAGGGATGTCAATTGATATAAATGAGTGCCGAGCTTCCTTAGGCAATATTACTGGAGGGCTTTCAGGTACAGCAATAAAGCCGCTTGCTCTGTACATGGTATACAAGGTTGCTGGAGTTGTAGATATACCTATAATAGGTTGCGGAGGAATTAGTTGTGCTGACGATGCCTTAGAGTTTTTAATGGCCGGAGCTAGTGCTGTCCAGGTTGGTACGGCTAACTTAATTAGCCCTCAAGCTGCTCTGGATGTTCTGGACGGTATCAGGCGATTCATGGAGAGAAAAAAGCTAAAGAATATAGAAGCTATCGTTGGGATGGCCAGAAGTTGAAAAGTTAGCCTAATTCTTTTTAGCAGCGAACTCTTTCTTGATGAATTCGATAATTTTAGGTGTAGGAGTACCGGGACCAAAAACAGCTTTTATACCTATTTTCTGTAAAGCAGGGATATCCTGATCAGGTATAATGCCGCCGGCAACGAATAGAACATCGGTTTTCCCCTTTTTCTTGAGTCCTTCCGCAATCGGTGGGAAAAGTTCCAGGTGCGCGCCAGAGAGAATGCTTAAACCAACAACATCGACATCTTCCTGCACTGCTGCCTCAACAATCATTTCCGGTGTCTGTCTGATGCCGGTATAGATTACTTCCATACCGGCATCTCTGAGGGCTCTGGCGACTACCTTGGCTCCACGGTCATGCCCATCAAGTCCCGGTTTTGCCACTAGCACTCGGATTCTAGTTTCTTCCGCCATTGGCTTTTCTCCTTATATTTTTTGTGCCAGTTCAATAAGCACCTTTTTTGTCGATTTGGGATGTACGCAACCGACTTGATAGCCTTCAGCACTCCCTTATAAGAACTCTAGCTATGGTCATTCTCTGCATCTCTGAGGTTCCCTCATAGATTTCAGTTATTTTTGCATCACGCAGGTAGCGCTCTACGGGATAGTCTTTACAATAGCCATAGCCACCGTGAATTTGAATAGCATTGTTGGTAACCATTCTAGATGTTTCGGCAGCATAGACCTTTGCCATGGCTGCCTCCTTCATAAATGGCATACCATGGTCTTTGAGCCAGGCAGCTCGGTAGGTCAGCAGTCGGGCTGCATCAATATGAGTTGCCATATCGGCTAGCATCCACTGAATTGCCTGGAAATTAGCTATCGGTTGTCCGAATTGCTGGCGCTCTTTGGTATAGGCAAGAGAATCGTCAAAAGCAGCCTGGGCTATGCCTAATGCCTGAGCGGCTACAGTAACCCTGCTGGAATCTATTGCCTCCAAGGCTATCCTCATACCATGACATTGCTCACCCAACAAGTTAGCTGCCGGTACTTGACAGTTTTCAAAGACCAGCTCTGCTGTCGATGAACCACGTATGCCGAGCTTATTCTCCTCCTTGCCTACGGAAAAGCCCGGAGTGCCTTTTTCAACGATGAAGGCGGTTATACCCCGGTGTCCCAACGACTTGTCGATGGTTGCAAAGACTGTGGCAATATCAGCTTCAGCACCGTTAGTTATGAATATCTTGGTGCCGTTAAGAACATATTTATCACCTTGCAGTGTGGCAGTAGTCTCCAGAGCTCCGGCGTCACTTCCAGCGCAAGACTCAGTCAGGGCAAAGCAGGCTAGTTTTTCACCTCTAGCTAAAGGTGAAACGTACTTACGTTTTTGTTCTTCGTTACCGAATTTATATATAGGATAGCAGGCTAATGATAAGCTGGCTAGAAAAACTGTACCCACGGAGGCTGAAGCCCGACATAACTCTTCGGCAGCTATAGCCATAGATACATAATCACCGCCGCTGCCTCCATATTCCTCAGAAATAGTAACTCCGAATAGGCCTAAATTGGCTGCCTTCTTTATGATTTCGGCTGGATATTTTCCCTCCTCATCAATCTTTGCCGCTATAGGTTTTACCTCATTGGTGGCAAAGTCGCGCACCATGGTTTGGAACATCTTTTGCTCTTCAGTCAATTCGAATTCCATCTGTTTGTCCTTCCTGTTTTCAATACTTCATACATCTGCTCATTTTCAAAAGACAAGGTATTCCTTCTGAATGCCAAAGACTTTGCGTAGTACATCACATATCTCACCGATACTGGCATAAGCCTCAACACAATCAATAAATGCTGGAACGGTATTATTTCGGCTACGGGCTATCTCTTCCAGGTTTTCAAGCGCTTTGGCAACCTTGCCATTGTCCCTATTCTTCTTTACCTGAGCCAATCTTTCCCTTTGTTCCCTTTCCATCTCAGGGTTTACCTGCAGTAGTTCAGGTATTTTGGGTGATAACGAGACAAATTTATTAACTCCTACCACAGTGGCTTCGTTTTCCTCTACGTTCTTCTGTTGACGGTAAGAACTTTCCTGAATTTCTTTCTGTTGGAAACCTTGCTCTATGGCAGCAACAGCACCTCCCAACTCATCGATTTTATCAATGTATTCGGCAGCTTGCCTTTCTAAAGCCTCAGTAAGAGATTCTATGAAATAGGAGCCACCTAGAGGGTCAACAACATCACCAATGCCCATCTCATAAGCCAGGAGCTGTTGAGTACGCAAGGCGATGGTTACTGCCTCTTGAGACGGTGTTGCATATGCTTCATCGAAGGAATTTGTATGAAGCGACTGTGTCCCGCCTAGAGTTGCAGCTAAAGCCTGGATAGCTACTCTGACGATATTATTATATGGCTGTTGCGCAGTAAGCGTACAACCTGCGGTTTGTGTATGGAAGCGCAGCATCATGGAGCGGGGGTCTTTGGCTTTAAATCTCTGGCTCATGATCTTGGCCCAGAGGCGGCGTGCGGCTCTAAACTTAGCAACCTCTTCAAAAAGGTTGTTATGTGCGTTGAAGAAGAAAGACAGTCTGCCAGCAAATTTATCCACGTCCAGCCCGGCAACAATGGCTGCTTGAACATAGGCAATACCATTAGCCAGGGTAAAGGCAATTTCTTGGGCAGCAGTGGCACCGGCTTCGCGCATGTGATATCCGCTGATGCTAATGGTGTTCCATTGCGGGATATGCTGGCTGCAATAAGCGAAGATGTCGGTAGTCAGTCGCATTGAGGGACGAGGTGGGAAAATATACGTGCCCCTAGCGATATACTCCTTGAGTATGTCATTTTGAATAGTGCCATCCAATTTAGTTGGGTCGACACCTTGCTTCTTAGCCATAGCGATATACATAGCCAGGAGAATAGGTGCAGTAGAATTTATGGTCATAGATGTGCTGACTTTATCTAAGGGAATGTCTCTAAATAAAATTTCCATGTCGTCTAAAGTGTCGATAGCCACTCCGACTTTACCGATTTCACCTTTAGCTAGGGGATGGTCTGAATCATAGCCGATTTGGGTCGGCAAATGAAAAGCAATGCTCAGGCCGGTTTGTCCTTGTTCAAGAAGATAGCGGTAGCGCTTATTGGATTCCTCAGCGGTGCCAAAACCAGCATATTGACGCATTGTCCACAGCCTACCGCGATACATGTTAGGCTGTATACCACGAGTAAACGGGTATTCGCCAGGATAGCCTAAAGCAGCAAAATAATCGAGGTCTGGTAAATCTTCAGGAGTATAAACAGGTGAGATATCTATCCCTGAGCTGGTATAAAATTTATCTTGTCTCTCGTGGAAGTGTTTGATGATTGGAGCTAATGTGACCTCTTGCCATTCCTTCTTCTTCTTACTAGGCATAGGCAGTCTCCTATATTAAATCTACAATTCCAGGTCGAGACATTTTAACATGAGTTACTGGAACTGATAAAGCACCGGTAAGTAGGTTTTCATTTGATTTGGAATTCAATCTGACGTATCGCCAGCAGCTAGTTTTTGACCGATAACAAAGGCATCTTTCAGTGCCGTTGGGTGCTGAAGGATGGCTTTCATTTCATCAATTCCAGAGAAGACTAAGTTGTCATCATACTTAATATCTAAGGTTGTGAACCAACTTTTCATCGTAGCCATAGCTGGCTGGAACAGGTCACGGAACCTCGTGCCACCTACTGAGACAAAAATACCCTTGCGTTCTTTGCCGGGTTCGATTGCAACTGGAAGCTTAAGCACGTATTTAATTACCCATAGCGCCTGGCAGCGGTCAATCATAGCTTTTGTTTGGGCAGTAACTCCCATGAAAAAAATTGGTGAGGCAAGAACTATGCGATCAAATTTTCTTAAGTCGTTATGTATCCATTGCATGTCGTCATCAATCACGCATTTACCGGTTTTAATACAGCCATCACAGTGGCGGCAGGGTGAAATATTCAGCTCACTAAGTATGATTGTCTTTATCTCGGCTCCCTGGCTGGAAGCACCAGCTATTACCTGTTGAAGCAGATGGTCGGTGTTGCCATCACGACGGGGGCTGCCGGCAATACCTAAAACCTTTACTTTACAAGAGGGTTTAGCTTGTGGCAATTTTGGTGCACTCACTCCTTCCTGTAATATATAATAACATTCCAGTCTGGCCTTTTATAGAGAGCTATTACCTATCCACCCTAGTGTATAATAAATCCATGGCATATATCTAGAGCCTAACAGTTATGGTGACGATCAGTTATTAACTAAAAATTGGCGAGAACACACTCCTGACGAGTTGCAAACAGTAGTGAAATAGGCTAAAATCGAGGTCGTTTTTATGATTGACAACTTTAAGGCAGGACTTCAATGACTAAAGACGAGATATTGAGGCAGGCAAGGAAGGGAAACAGAGCAAATTTGACCGAGATTGAGTCGAAGGAGCTTATTAAGAGTGCTGGGATACCTGTTGTGGAAACTAAACTAGCACGGACAAAAGCAGAAGCGGTTTCGCTGAGCAAGAAAATGGGCTTCCCGGTAGCTCTGAAAATAGTCTCACCAGACGTTGTTCATAAGAGCGATTCCGGTGGTGTTAAATTAGGTTTGGTTAATGCTGTTCAAGTAGGCAAAGCATATAGTGAAATTATATCCGCAATTAAGAAGCATTACCCAAGGGCAAAGATAGAGGGCATAGCAGTGCAGAAAATGGCTCACCCTGGTGTAGAAGTTATAATCGGTATGACCAAGGATGAACAATTCGGACCTGTCTTAATGTTCGGTCTGGGAGGAATACTGGTTGAGGTACTGAAGGATGTTTCCTTCAGGATAGTTCCGTTAGCAAAAAGGGATGCTAGTCAGATGATAAAGGAGATAAAGGGATATCCTTTGCTTCAAGGTTATAGGGGACAGGAGCCGGCTGATATTCCATTTCTAGAAGCCCTGATTATAAAGGTGTCTGATTTCATTGATAAGAATCCGGAGATAAAGGAGCTTGACCTTAATCCGGTTTTTGCTTACAAGCATGGGGCCGTTGCAGTTGATGCCAGAGTAATTCTAGAGCCCGCTTCGTAATCGTGAATATTCGTTTAACCGAGCTAGGGCATTTAGAGCTCTTTCCGGCGTGTGGAACCCTACCACTTTACCAACATCTTGCATTTCCTGTATAGCCTGTCCCCCAGACGGCCCATAAACGCTACATACTATAGGTTTATCCGGATGCGCTGCTGCCGCTTCACTCGCAATTTGACAAAGGCTGGTTGCCCATTTTTCATCAAAAGCAGCGCAGATAAACAGTACAGCACCCAACTCCTGGTCAGCTAGAAGGGCCTCTAATCCCTCGATCAGCAGCTTAGTAATGGGCTGTGCGGTTATCATAATGGGCCAAATATCCACCGGATTACTAACCTTCAGCCAGGCAGGCGCCATGGCATTGAACGCCTTATAAGTTTTAGGAGGCAGTTCGTCTATTTCTACGTCAAAGTTTTCGCTGGCATCTATAGCCATAACACCCAATGCGCCGCTAATTGTGACGACCCCGATTTTTGGTTTTTCCATACGTGGGAGCACAGAAAATGTCCTGACTAAGTCAATGAATTCCTCCAAATTTCTTGCTTGAATTATCCCAGCCTGTTTGAAAGCTGCTTGCCATACCTCTTTTCTGCCTGTCAGAGAGCCGGTGTGGGACTGAGCTGCCATTGCCGCTTGCTCACTATGTCCTGTCTTTAAGGCAAGTATAGGTTTCTTTCGGGCAATGTCTCCAGACATGCTGACAAAGGCTTTCGTGTCGTGCACGCCTTCGATATGCAGGGCAATGACCTTTGTTTCTGGATCATTCTCGAAGTATTTTAATCCCTCGGAAAAACTGACATCGCAGGCATTGGCTAAGTCGAGTCCTTTGCCTACGAACGCCAGTTCCGAAAAACCCATAAGGAAAGCACCAGTTTGACAAATAACACCGATGGGGTGTCTTCTCATCTTTATTTTTATGAATGTCGAGCTGAAATTAATAAAAGCATTCGCCGTGCCAAAGGTATTCGGCCCCAATATTCGGACTTGTCTGGCTCTAACAATACTGTCTATTTCCCTTTGCAGCTGTTTGCCTTCTTCATCGCGGGAATCTAAAAAGCCTTGAGCGACTATTTCTATGGCTTTGATATTGCTATCGGCGCATTCTGTAATTATCTGTGGAACCAGAGTGCGTGGTGTAGCTATGACAGCCAGGTCAATATTATCGGCTATCTCTGAAATGCTTGAATATGTTTTCATGCCGAGTATTTCACTAACACTAGGATTTATCGGGTATATCCTGCCTTGATAGCCATAGCCGAGCAGGTTCTCAAGTACATTAAAAGTTCCCTCGCCGGTATAACGTGGAACTCCAATCAGAGCCACTGACTGTGGCTCCATAAATTGTTTCATTATTTTCATAGTTTCCGTCATTTTAAGGCTTCATCCGCCTTTCGGTCAGCAACTCGTAAGTCTAACTAATACCAACTAGAATTGTCAATGGAAATCAGCGAAGGTATCTCCACGAGTAGCATTGGAACGAAATACTGGAGAAATTAAGAGAATATTTTGAACTTGACCGAACCCACAACCTTTGCTAGTATTGCTCCTTGAGGGGATATAGCTCAATTGGGAGAGCGCCGCGTTCGCATCGCGGAGGTCGGGGGTTCGAATCCCCCTATCTCCACCACTATATTAATGTTCTTTTTATATATACTACGAAGTGATCAATCTGGGCATTACTACATTGGTTCTACAAAAGATATATCTGCACGGCTAACTGAACATAATGCTGGCAAAACTATATCAACAAAAAGATACCGCCCTTGGAAAGTAACATATACTGAAGCCTATGTCACGTTGAGTGAAGCAAGACAAAGAGAACGACAGATTAAGTCCTGGAAAAATCCAACTTATATGGTTAAAACACTAGGTCTAAATAGCTGAGGTAGGAGAGCGTCCCGATTGTAATCGGGAAGGTCTGGGGTTCGAATCCCCCCTATCTCCACTTTTTATTCCAACGCCTTCAAAACACGCAGTGCTCGCAGTGTTACCCACTTGTTAGGCTGTTTTTTAGCACCAAAATCCAGCCATGTCTTACCTGAGTAGTCATATTCCAGCAACCAGCGTCTCTGGCTGTCCTGTTTCTCTCGGATTACGTTAAGGGCGTTTGCCAACCGAGAGTCCTTGCCATAGCCCAGTCCGACCAATGCCTCGACATTTTGCAGCAAGTCGGTCACATAAAACACGGGAAAGCCAAATTTCCACCAATTCTGACTTGGCTTTGCAGCATATCCGCAGGGGTAATCTGCCTTAGCCGGGTCTTTGCTGAACAAAAAATCGACTCCCGCAGCAATGGCATCATTTATTAACTTCGTCTTTCTCAACTTGGGCAATTTACTGAATGCCAGCATTACTTTTACCGCTCCCCAGGCGCACGGTAGTTTATTGTTTGAGCCGCAGGCAAAATTCGGACCACATTTTCCGGCATAATAGCGCACCGGAGCCGACTTATCCTCCATCGGGGCAACGCCTTCACCTGTGACGCTTCTAGCCATCCACTCGAACGCCTTGTCCAGACGTATGTCTTTGGATCCCAAGTCCAACAAAGCGGCACAAAGATTTCCCTGCAAGCAATCTGCTGTCCCTGAAGGAAGCCCATTCACCGTGAATTGCCCTCCCTTCACCAGAGTATGCTCCAGCAAATAAGAGCAGGCGGTAGCTATCCGCCCATCGACTTCGATAGAGGCACCTAGCTGACTCAGCAGGATAATTGACCATACTGTTCCGGTATATTTGGGGTAGTACCCCGCTCCGGGTTGCTCCCAATACCCTTCTTTATCCATCCTTGCCAGTACTTTAGCAATAGGGCCTTCGGCGTGTGCCCTTTTCCTTACTGACGTTAATTCTTTCTCATCATGGTCAATTAGATCACGCATCGCAGGATATCTCACACCGATGTCACTTGGCTCCAATAACCACTCTATCGAGTTTTTATCTATCCTGCTAATCATATCAACAAAGCCCCCGGCAGAATGAATCTAGTCGAGCTCTTCGCTTCCATATCACTCAACAGGCTACGTAGATACTAATTATCTGCCACTAGTTTGTCAATGAGCTAGTCACTTTTAATTTAGTAGCGGACTTGGGTAGTGGGTCAGTTTGGACATAAAGTTAGGTAATCTAGTGTTTGGCAAACCAAGGTAAGCGGAATGACAGCAAATATTTCAAAAAAACAATTTTCCCCGCCGCTTGACGTTGGTATATGTCGAGCCGTACAAATTTTACATGCGGCTGGAATTGAAACATTTGAATCTTGCGAGGGCGGTTTTGGACACACCTATCCACAACCAACCATTCGCTTTCATGGCGAACGGTCGGAGGGATTCAGGGCATTGGCAATAGCATTACAAAACAATCTCCCAGTGTCTGCCATCCGTCGCATCTGGAATATCAATGA
>Ga0299912_10003141_pt1 | contig 13547 bp, 9 predicted proteins | sample RVTome_2_FD_207667 | JGI IMG/M metagenome (GOLD analysis project Ga0299912, IMG submission 207667) | Soil microbial communities from uranium-contaminated site in the Upper Colorado River Basin, Wyoming, United States - RVT95D214 (version 2) ...
AACTCCACTCGCCATCTCTTTTTCGCATTTTTCTTGTTTCGTTTTATCCTCTAAAGAACATTTCCAAAACAATGCACCCATTAGGTCAATCGTGGAGAAGCAGTACAGCAAGGCTGGGAACGGTGCTGGCCAATTTTTGTGCTCCACGTTGTCGAGCACGCAGAATTGCACGTCCTTTAGCAGTGAGTCCGCGCGCTCCTTTAGAAGTCGACGCGCTTTCGTGATCGTGGCGTTCACACTAATGCCCTGTATCCTAATTATTAACGTTTGAGACTTGCACCGACGCAGAAGGCGTCAGCTTTGTCGATCGCGTAGGTTGGGCTAACGCAGGAAGCCCAACATCCTTCCCTCCGCCGAATATACGGCAACCCAACCACCAGACAAACTCAACTCCGCGGCTTGGCCCGCGCCGTCGGCGTGGCGGTCCAGGGGTCGTCGGGCCAGGGGTGTTTCGGATAGCGGCCCTTCAATTCCTTTTTCACTTCCGTGTAGGTGCGTTCCCAGAAGCCTTTGAGATCCTGCGTCACCTGGATCGGGCGTTGTGCCGGGGAGAGCAGGTGCAGCATGACGGCAACCTTGCCGTGGGCGACGCGCGGGGTGTCGGCGAGGCCGAACAGTTCCTGCAACTTCACGGCCAGCACCGGCGGCTGGCCCGGTTCGTAGTGCAGGCGCTTGCGCGAGCCGCTGGGGACGGTGAGGTGGGTCGGCGCCTCCATCTCCAGCCGCTGGGCGTGCTCCCAGCCGAGGCTGTCGCGCAGGGTGGCGTGCAGGTCGAGTTTGGCCAGATGGCTGCGGCGGCTCATGCCGTTGAGATAGGGTGCGAGCCATTGCTCCAGACTCGCCAGCAGCGCCGCATCGGACAGGTCGGGCCAGCCCTCCTCCGGGCACCACTGGCGCAGCGACTCCACCCGCGCCTGCAACTGGCGTATTTCGTCGGTCCACGGCAGTACTTCAAGACCCATGGCACGGATGCCGTCGAGCAGCGCGGCGGTCATGCGCTCCGGCGCCGCCCTGTCCAGCGGCGCGCTCTCCAGTTCCAGGGCACCGAGACCGCGCACACGCCGCGCCACCACGGCCTCCGTCGCCGCATCCCAGCGCACCTCTTCGCGCCATTGCAGGCGGGCGGCATGCACCTGTTCCAGTTCGGCCAGGGTGACGACCGCGGCGCTGCGGATGCGGCTGTCGTCGCCGGCGCCGTCCAGCTCGGCGGCGACGATGTAGGGCTGACGGGCGAGCGGGCAATGGGTTTCGATCTTGGCACCGCGGCCGTTGGCGAGCAGGTAGCGGCCGCCCTCGCCGCGCCGGCGCGCGACGCGATCCGGATAGGCCAGGGCCAGCAGCAGGCCGCATTCGCCGATGTGGCTGGTATCGGGCGCCGTTGCGTCCACCAGATGACGCCATTGGCGCGCGGCGCGCTCGGCGGTGGCGCAGGCGTTGGCGTCGGCATCGAAGCGTCGCGCGCCGTCGCGGCCGTCCCGGCGGTGGGCCTGCAAGGCCTCCAGCCGCACACTGAAATCGCAGCTGCGCTCATGCGGTGGGCCGCGCAGGATGTCGCGCTCGGACAGCAGGGCCGCCATGTCGCAGGCCAGGCCGGCCAGCCCCACCGGCTTGGCGCGCAGCAGCATGTGGGACAGGCGCGGATGCAGCGGCAGCGCCGCCATTTCGCGGCCCAGGACGGTGATCCGGCCCTCGCCGTCCAGCGCCTCCAGTTCGGTGAGCAAGGCGTGTGCCTGCGCCAGCGCACCGGCAGGCGGCGCGTCCAGCCAACGCAGGGCGGCGGCATCGCGCACGCCCCATTGCGCCAGGTCCAGGGCCAGGGGCGCCAGGTCGGCGCTGCCGATCTCCGGCAGGGCAAAGGGGACGAGGCCGCGCTGGGTGCCCTCGCCCCACAGCCGGTAACAGACGCCGGGGCCGAGACGGCCGGCGCGGCCGGCGCGCTGGTCGGCACTGGCGCGGGAGACCCGCACCAGCTCCAGCCGGGTCAGGCCGCTGCGCGGGTCGAAGCGCGGCACCCGCGCCCAGCCGCTGTCCACCACCACGCGCACGCCCTCGATGGTGAGCGAGGTTTCGGCGATGTTGGTGGCCAGCACCACCTTGCGCCGGCCCTGGGCGTCCGGCACCAGGGCGCGCTGCTGCGCCTCCAGGGGCAGGTCGCCGTAGAGGGGATGCAGCTGCACCGGGGCATCGGCCAGCGATTCCGCCACGCGACGGATCTCGCCGGAGCCGGGCAGGAACACCAGCACGTCGCCCTCGGTCTCGCCCAGGGCGCGGCGCACCGCGGCGGCGGCGATGTCCGCCGGGCGGCCCTCCGGTTCCGTATTCAGGTAGCGGACATCCACCGGGTAGGCGCGGCCCTCGCTGGTGAGGACCGGGGCGTCAAGCAGGCGGGCGATGGCGGCGCCGTCCAGGGTGGCTGACATCACCAGCAGGGCCAGGTCGTCGCGCAGGGCCTCGCCGGCGTCCAGGCACAGGGCGAGCCCCAGGTCGCTGTGCAGGTGGCGTTCGTGGAATTCGTCGAAGATGACCAGGCCGACGCCGGCCAGCTCCGGGTCCGATTGCAGGCGGCGGGTGAGGATACCCTCGGTGACCACCTCGATGCGGGTACGGGCGGAAACCTTGTGCTCGAAACGTACCCGGTAGCCCACGGTCTCCCCCACCGCCTCTCCCAGCAGGTCGGCCATGCGCGCCGCCGCCGCCCGCGCCGCCAGCCGGCGCGGCTCCAGCATGAGAATCCTCTTGCCCGCCAGCCAGGATTCGTCCAGCAGGGCCAGGGGCACCGCCGTGGTCTTGCCGGCGCCGGGCGGCGCCTGCAACACCAGCCGGCGGCCCGCGCCGAGCCGGTTTTTGATATCGGGCAAAATGTGGTGGATGGGAAGTTCGGTCATGGCGGCAGCGGCGGAAAAAGCCGATTGTACTCCAGATGATCACGCCGCCCTTTTGTGCCAAGCTTCGAGTACGGCTGTTTCTCGACAACGCAACGTGAAAGGAGAGTCGTATGGATAATATGTGGGTTTTGGTCGCCAACGGCAGCGAAGCGCGGGTATTCAATCTGACCAAACGCAGCGACGGCCTCAAGCTGGTCAGCGAGCATCTCCATCCCGCCAGTCGCATGAAGGGCGAAAAACTGGCCTCGGATCGGCCCGGCACCTACATGGAGGACAGCAGCAGCATGAGCACCGGCAGCGCCTATGAAGAGCCGATGTCTCCCAAGGAATACGAAATCGACCGCTTCGCCCATGAGCTGGCGGGCACCCTCAACAGCGGCCGCACCGCCAACAGCTACTGCAAACTGACCATCGTCGCCCCACCCGCCTTCCGCGGCCTGCTCAACAAGCACATGAACGATCAGGTCAAGAAGCTGATTGCCCAGCAGGTCGACAAGGACTACACCAAGGTCAATGAACGCGAGCTGCTGGGGCAGCTCGAACCGGTGCTGTTCCCGCTGGTCTCCTGACCGGGCCGGCTTGCCGGATCAACAGGGGGAGCCGGCGGCTCCCCCTTTCATTTCCGCTCCGACAATGTAGGGTGCGCACCGCGCACCATAACTCCCCAATCGAAGCCGATGGTGCGCAGTGCGCCCCCTACCTCTAATCCCGCACCGCCGCGTCGATGCCTTCCGTCATCACCTGCGCCAGGAACTGAATCTGCTCCGGCGTGATCACGTAGGGCGGCATCATGTAGCTGACGTTGCCCAGCGGGCGCAGCATGGCGCCTCGCGACAGGGCATGCCGGTACAGGCGCAGGCCGCGCCGCTCCTGCCAGGGATAGGGCGTGCGGGTCGCCTTGTCCTGCACCATCTCCACCGCGACGATCATGCCGGTCTGGCGCACCTCGGCCACGTGGGGATGATCGCGCAGGTGTTCCGTCGCGCGCGCCATCTCCGCCGCCAGCGCCTTGTTGCGCTCGATGATGTCGTCCTCGGCGAAGATGTCCAGGGTGGCGAGGGCCGCGCTGCACGCCAGCGGATTGCCGGTGTAGGAATGGGAGTGCAGGAAGGCGGCAAGCCGTTCGTATTCGCTGTAGAACGCCTGGTAGATCGTCTCGTGAGTCAGCACCACCGACAGCGGCAGGTAGCCGCCGGTGAGGCCCTTGGACAGGCACATGAAATCGGGCGTGACGGCCGCCTGCTCGCAGGCGAACAGCGTGCCGGTGCGACCGAAGCCGACGGCGATTTCGTCGGCGATGAGATGTACGCCGTGGCGATCGCAGGCCTCGCGCAGCAGCTTGAGATACACCGGGTCGTACATGCGCATGCCGCCGGCACACTGCACCAGCGGCTCGACGATCACCGCGCACACCTCATGGGCATGGCGCGCCAGCGTCTCCTCCATGTGGGCGAAGGCGCGGGCGGAGTATTCGGCGCAGCTCTCCCCCGCCTCGCGCTGGTAGCAATCGGGCGAGGGCACGGTGATCGGTGTCAGCAGCAGCGGCTGGTAGGTTTCCTTGAACAGGGCCACGTCGCCCACCGCCAGCGCGCCCAGGGTTTCGCCGTGATAGCTGCCGGCCAGATTGATGAAGCGCGTCTTGTCCTTCCGCCCGGTGTTCTGCCAGTAATGGAAGCTCATCTTGAGCGCCACTTCGATGGCGGCCGAACCGTTGTCGGCATAGAAGCAGTGATTGAGCCCCGGCGGCGTCAGTTCGATCAGGCGCTCGGACAGCCGCACCACCGGCTCGTGGGTGAAGCCGGCCAGGATCACGTGCTCCAGCTGATCCAGCTGTGCCTTGACCGCGTTGTTGATGCGCGGATTGGCGTGGCCGAACATGTTCACCCACCAGGAGCTGATGGCGTCGAGATAGCGGTTGCCCTCGAAATCCTCCAGCCACACGCCCTCGCCGCGGCGGATGGGGATCAGCGGCAGCTGCTCGTGATCCTTCATCTGGGTGCAGGGATGCCACACCACCGACAGATCGCGCCTGGCCCAGTCGTTATTGCTCATGTCAGGAGATAGTGCAGCGCGATGCCGACGAAGATCGACGCGCCGAGATAGTGGTTGTTGAGAAAGGCGCGGAAGCACTGTTGCGCATCGCGGCCGCGGATCAGGTACTGCTCATATACCGCAAAACCGGTCGCCGCCAGCAGGCCGAGGTAGTACCACACACCGAGGGAAAAGCTCAGCCCGGCCAGCACGAACAGGCCGAACATCACCGCCTGCATCAGGCCGATGATGAGCCGGTCATGACGGCCGAAGAGTATGGCGGAGGATTTCACGCCAATCTTCAGGTCATCCTCGCGGTCGGCCATGGCATACATGGTGTCGTAAACCAGCGACCAGAACACGTTGGCGATGAAGAACAGCCAGGCGGCCGGCGGCACCTCGCCCAGCTGGGCGGCAAAGGCCATGGGCACCGCCCAGCCGAAGGCGACGCCCAGATAGGCCTGCGGCAGATAGGTGTAGCGCTTGGTGAAGGGATAGGTGGCGGCGAGCAGCACGCCGATGATGGACAGCTGGATGGTGAGCGGATTCATCAGCAGCACCAGGGCAAAGGCCAGCAGCGACAGCACGGCAAATACCATCACCGCCTCGCGCGGGCGGATGGTGCCGGCGGCCAGCGGACGCTGTTTGGTGCGGGTGACGTGCAGATCGATATGGCGGTCGGCGTAGTCGTTGATGGCGCAGCCGGCGGAGCGCATCAGCACGGTGCCCAGCACGAATACCACCAGCACCAGCAGGTTCGGCTTGCCCTCGCCCGCCACCCACAGCGCCCACAGCATCGGCCACATCACCAGATAGATGCCGATGGGACGATCCAGGCGGGTGAGGCGCACGTACTCGCGCAAGCGCTGGGCTATTACCGACACAACATTCTCCGCAGACAACAAGTGCAACACCGTAGGAGCCCACACCGTGGACCAATGCAGTGCCTGATTAGGGCACTGTTCGCCGAGAGGACTCGACTCCTACACCAGGGCCACCCGTAGGAGCCCACTCCGTGGGCGAAGGCGACCGGCAAGGGGGGCACAGTGTAGCGAGTTACTCCGCAAAAATCAGGGGGATGAAACTCGCGGGCAAGGCGGGCATCATAGGATTGAGCCAGACTTATCTCGACTATCCCCGCCAGGAATCCGCTGCCCCGGCGCGGGGCGAGCCTCCGGCCGCACACTCCCAGGGAACCGCCGCAATGTCCTCCGCCACCGCCAAGACCGAACCCCCACGCTGGCACGCCCTTACGGCCGCCCAGGCCCTGGCCAAACTGGACAGCCGGGCCGAGGGACTGGGCAGCGATGAAGCCAGCCGCCGGCTGGAGCAGTACGGCCCCAACCACCTGCCCCAGCCACGCCGCCGCAGCCCCCTGTTGCGCCTGCTGCTGCAGTTTCACAACGTGTTGATCTATGTCCTGCTGCTGGCGGCGGCGGTGACCGCCCTGCTCGGCCACATGGCCGACACGGCGGTCATCATCGGCGTGGTGCTGGTCAACGCGCTCATCGGCTTCATCCAGGAAGGCAAGGCGGAAAAGGCGCTGGACGCCATCCGCTCCCTGCTGTCGCAAAAAGCCATGGTGCTGCGCGATGGGCGACGGGTGGAAGTGCCGGCAGAAGAGCTGGTGCCGGGCGACGTCGTATCGCTGCAATCCGGCGACAAGGTGCCGGCGGACCTGCGCCTGCTGCACGTGCGCAGCCTGCGCATCGAGGAAGCTGCGCTCACCGGCGAGTCGGTGCCGGTGGAAAAGGACATCGAACCGGTGGCGCAGGACGCCGTGCTGGGTGACCGCAGCTGCATGGCCTATTCCAGTACCCTGGTCACCTACGGCCAGGGCACCGGGGTGGTGGTCGCCAGCGGCTGCCAAACGGAAATCGGCCGCATCAGCGCCATGCTCACCGAGGTGCAGACCCTCACCACCCCGCTGCTGCGGCAAATCGACCGCTTCGGCCGCTGGCTGAGCCTGGCCATCGGCTTGCTCGCCGTGGCCACCTTCGCGGCGGGCGTGGCGATTTATCAATACAGCTATGAAGACATGTTCCTCGCCGCCGTCGGCCTGGCGGTGGCCGCCATCCCCGAAGGACTGCCGGCCATCATCACCATCACCCTGGCCATCGGCGTGCAGCGCATGGCGGCGCGCAATGCCATCATCCGCCGCCTGCCGGCGGTGGAAACCCTGGGTTCGGTCACCGTGATCTGCACCGACAAGACCGGCACCCTCACCCGCAACGAAATGACCGTGCGGACCGTGGTGACCCAGCACCGCAGCTACGACGTCAGCGGCGTCGGCTACGACGCCCACGGCGGCTTTTCCCGCGGCAACGAGGAGGTGACGGCGGACCAGCGCCCCACCCTGTTCGAAATCTGCCGCGCCGGCGTGCTGTGCAACGACTCCACCATCGCCGAACAGGACGGCCGTTACCGGTTGCAGGGCGATCCCACCGAGGGCGCGCTGCTCACCCTCGGGCTCAAGGCCGGTCTGGACCCGGCCACGGCGCAGAAGGAATTTCCCCGTACTGACTCCATCCCCTTCGAGTCGGAGCACCGCTTCATGGCGACGCTCCATCACGACCACGCCGGCAACGGCTTCATCCTGATCAAGGGCGCGCCGGAACGCGTGCTGGCGGCCTGCGATGCGCAACGGGTCAACGGCGAGGATCAACCCATCGATCTCGCCTACTGGCAGGGCCGCATGGACGAGCTGGCGGCCCGCGGACAGCGCATGCTCGCCCTCGCCGCCAAACCCCTGGGCAACGACGGCCGCCGCGAACTGCATTTCGACGACGTCGCCGACGGCATGAGCCTGCTCGGCCTGGTGGGACTCATCGACCCGCCGCGGGAGGACGCGATCCGCGCCGTAACCCTGTGCCGCTCCGCCGGCATCCGCGTCAAGATGATTACCGGCGACCACGCCATCACCGCCCGCGCCATCGGCGCCCAGATGGGCATAGGCGACGGCACCCACGTCCTCACCGGCCAGGAACTGGAACAGATGGACGACACCGCGCTGGCCCGGGCGGCGCTGGAAACCGACGTCTTCGCACGCGCCAGCCCGGAGCACAAGCTGCGCCTGGTGGAGGCCTTGCAGGCCCTTGATCAGGTGGTGGCCATGACCGGCGACGGCGTCAACGATGCCCCGGCCCTCAAGCGCGCGGACGTGGGCATCGCCATGGGCATCAACGGCACGGAGGTGGCCAAGGAGGCCGCCGAAATGGTGCTCACCGACGACAACTTTGCCTCCATCGCCCGCGCCGTGGAGGAAGGCCGCACCATTTACGACAACATCAAGAAGTCGATCCTGTTCATCCTGCCCACCAACGGCGGCGAGGCCTTCGTCATCGTCGCCGCCATCGCCCTCGGCCGCATGCTGCCCATCACCCCGTTGCAGATCCTGTGGGTCAACATGATCACCGCCGTCACGCTGGCCCTGTCCCTCGCCTTCGAACCGCCGGAGCCCGGCGTGATGAACCGCCCGCCGCGCGACGCGCGCGAGCCGCTGCTGTCCCGTTTTCTGGTGTGGCGCGTGCTGTTCGTATCGCTGATCCTGGTGAGCGGCACCTTCGGCCTGTTCATCTGGGAACGGGAACAGGGCGTCGACATCGAAACCGCCCGCACCATCGCCGTCAATACGCTGGTGCTGTTCGAGGTGTTCTACCTGTTCAACACCCGCTACATCACCCGGTCGGTGCTGAGCCGCGAAGGCTTCACCGGCAACCGCTACGTGCTGTGGGCCATCGGGCTGGTCCTGCTGTTCCAACTGCTGTTCACCTACGCCCCGCCGTTGCAGGTGCTGTTCAAGACCACCGTATTGGCGACCACGGACTGGCTGCACATCGTACTGGTCGCCGCCACCGTGTTCCCCCTGGTGGAGCTGGAGAAGTGGCTGGTGCGCAGGCTTTTGGCACGACGTAGCAAGGGCGTAAAGGCGTAATCGCGTAGCGACTCAACCACGCCTTCACGTCGTTGACTCACCGTTTCGGCGGCCGGAGCGCCCACACCACCAGGGCGACCAGCGCCGCCAGTACAATCAATTCGATCAACATCACGCCTCTCCTCCGCCTTGACCGCGCGGCCAGCCCTGCCTAGATTAGAACGACCGTTCGGTCTGGAACATGCCCATGGCCACAGCCGGAAAGAACACCAAACTGCGCAGCCAGATACTGGATACCGCCCTCCGGCTGTTCAGCCGCGGCGGCTACTTCAACACTTCCATCCACGACATCTGCCGCGAGGCCGGTGTCTCCATCGGCGCCGTCTACCACCACTTCGCCAATAAGGACGCCCTGGCCCGGGCCTTGTTCGACGACATGCTGACGCGGATGGAAGTTGCGCTGAGCGATATCCTGGCCGGCCATGCCACCTGCCACAAGCGCTGCGACGCCATCATCGCCTTTCTGTTCGCCCTGGCCGGACAGTCGCCGGAAACAATGCGCTATCTCCTCGATGCCCGGCATCGTGAATTCATGCCGGAAGCCAAGCCGCTCGGCACCTCGCGCCCCTACGCGCTGCTGCGCCAGTGTATCGAAGGCGGCATCCGTTCCGGCGCCGTACGCCCGCTCGATCCACGGGTCGCGGTGGAGGCGGCCTTCGGCGGCGCCATCCGGATGATCCAGTTGCATCTGGACGGCGTGCTGGAGCAGCCGCTGCCGCACTACCTGACCCAGACCCAGGAATGCGCCTGGCGCGCCATCCGCATCTGAGCGCAGGCCGGCGACGGACCGAACGCTTGTTCTTTTCCCCTGCGAACGCACAATGTCAGACAGGATCGTTATGGTATTGAGCGGTTCGCGCCCGGCAAAGGCCGCAGCACGCCTTGCCTACCCGCTGGTCTCATTCCGCCCGCCTGGGTCTATACTTCCCTTCGACTTTCTGTGCCTTAGGGCAAAACCGCGACTCTGACAGGAGCTTCCCATGCCGGACCGACTGATGCTGTTACCCGCCCGCGACTTCGAGCGTATCCGGCTGATCCGCATTCCCGACGATTACAGCGAACGCGATGCCGTGCGCCGCGTGACGGCGCTGATCGCCGAGGCGCAGGAAGACGTACAGGAGTGGAAGTGGGAGGAAGTCGCCGCGACCCTGGAAGATCACGGCTTTACGACGGTGGAATTTACGTCAGGCCCGGAGCTCGATTGAGCCGGCCGTCAGTACAGCGAGAAATGCTGCTGTTCGGGATTCCAGCTGAGTATGACGTGAGAGATGCCCTGACGGCCCAGTCGCCCTGCATACTCAGTCGCCTGGATAGCGTCATCCAGGGCAATGAAGGGCATGAGTGATTCATCGGCTTCGCGCAGCGCGACACAATAGCTTTTTTGCAGGAGATGGTGGCGGCACTTGCTGCAAAAGCGCTCGGTGGAATCGCTGCCACCGTAGTTCGGGACGATACAGGCGGCGCAGTCCATGATGTGTCCTTCCATGATTCGAACCCTGTAGAGTGTGTGCTGGATCACGTTAGCAAGCGCTGCAAGGCGTGTATGTAGGAAAAATCTGATTTTTCACAAACTGGGTACGCGCCTGAATAACATTCAAAATCAATGTTTTATCAACAATCTTGAGCCGATGAGCAATAGCGGCCGGCGGGAATTTTTTACTTATCCACTTCTCGCCAACGAAAACAAAATGCTTATAATCGTCACGCCTTTCATATTGTCCTTGTGAACCACACCAGCCTGCGGGAGCAGAGATAGAAGTGGCATTGCAGCTGATCGCATACGCAGTCGTAATGTCCCTGCTGTCGGCCCTGGTCGGGCTGGGCGCCAGCCGCTACCGTGCGCTCCTCAGGCTGGCCTGCTTTCCCCTGCTTGGTCTTTCCGGCCTGGCCGCTGCCGCCGGCGGCCTGCTGGTGCTCACCGGCACGGCGGTGGCGGCACAGTTGCCCCTCGGTCTGCCCTGGCTACCGTGGTCGGTGCGCGCCGATGCCCTGTCGGGCTTCATCCTGCTGCTCATCGGCGTGGTGGTATTCGCGGTCGCCGTGTTCGGTCCCGGCTATGTGCGCGAATTTCAGCACGGCCGCCACTCCCTTGCCGCCCTGGGCGTGTTCACCGGCCTGTTCGTCGCCGGCATGCAGCTGGTGGTGATCGCCGACGACGCCTTCATGTTCATGGTGGCCTGGGAGCTGATGTCGCTGTCCAGCTATTTCCTGGTCGCCTTCCAGCACGAAAACGCCGCCAACCGCCGCGCCGCCTTCCTCTATCTGCTGATGGCCCACGTCGGCGGCCTGGCCATCCTGCTCGGCTACGGCGTGCTGGCCGCCTTCGGCGGCGGCTTCGGGTTCGACGTCCTGCGCGCAGCGGAACTGCCGCCGCTGTGGGCGGGCGTGGCCTTCGCCCTCGCCTTCTTCGGCTTCGGCATGAAGGCCGGCCTGGTGCCGCTGCACGCCTGGCTGCCCGAGGCCCATCCGGTGGCGCCGTCGCACATCTCGGCGCTCATGTCCGGCGTGATGCTGAAGGTGGCGGTATACGGTTTCGTGCGCGTCACCTTTGACCTCATCGGCACCATACAGGTGAGCTGGGGCGTCATCGTGCTGCTGGTGGGCAGCGCCTCGGCCCTGCTGGGCGTGCTGTACGCCATGCAGCAAAGCGACATCAAGCGTCTGCTGGCTTATTCGTCCATCGAGAATATCGGCGTGATCTTCATGGCCCTGGGCCTGGCGATGATCTTCCTCGCCGCAGGCCAGCCGCTGCTGGGCAGCCTCGCCCTCATCGCCGCGCTGTACCATGCCCTCAACCACGCCCTGTTCAAGAGCCTGCTGTTCCTCGGCGCCGGCGCCGTTATCCAGCAGACCCACCAGCACAGCCTGGAGCACATGGGCGGCCTGCTCAAGCGCCTGCCCTATACCGGCACCTTCTTCCTCATCGGCTGCATCAGCATCGCCTCACTGCCGCCGTTCAACGGTTTCGTCTCCGAATGGCTCACCCTGCAGGCCGCCTTGCAGGGCGTGGTGCTGGAAAGCGGCGTGCTGCGCATCGTCATCCCGGTGAGCGCCGCCATGCTGGCCCTCACCGCCGCCCTCGGCGCCATGCTGTTCGTGCGCCTGTACGGCATCGCCTTCCTCGGCCAGCCGCGCACGCGCCAGTCGCGCCAGGCCAAACTCCCGTCCCGCGGCATGCGCGCCGCCCAGGCCCTGCTGGCGCTGCTGTGCCTGCTGCTCGGCGTCACACCCGCCATCGTCATCGACGTCATGGGCGCCATACCCCAGGCGCTGGGCGGACTGCCCGAGCCGGGCATCACCGGCCAGGGCTGGCTATGGCTGACGCCGGTGGCGCCGGCCGTCGCCAGCTACAGCGCGCCGCTGGTGTTGCTCGGCCTGGGCCTGGCGTGGGGATTGTTCTACCTGCTGCTGCACGGACCCAGGCAACAGCGCGTGCGCCGCATCCACGCCTGGGACTGCGGCTTCGGACCGTTGAGTCCGCGCATGCAGTACACCGCCGCCTCCTTCTCCATGCCCGTGCGCCGCATCTTCCAGCCGGTGTGGCTACTGGATGAACGGGTGGAGCGCATCACCGACGCGCGCAGCCAGCGGCTGACCGGATTGCGCCATCAGTTGCAGGTCGGTGATCGCAGCTGGGCGGTGCTGTACGAACCCATCGGCCGCTGGGTGCTGGCCGCGGCGCGGCGTGTCGCCCGCCTGCAAAGCGGCAACATCCGCACCTATCTTTCCTATTCCTTTTTCACGCTGCTGTTTCTGCTATGGCTGATTACCTGAACATCCAAGGCTGGCTGCTGGCGCTGTTGCAGACGGCGCTGTTCGTCACCGCGGCGCCGCTGCTGGTGGGCTGGCTGCGCCTGCTCAAGGCACGCCTTCAGAACCGGCGCGCCCCGGCGCTGACCCAGCCCTATCGCGATCTCACCAAGCTGTTCCGCAAGGAAGTGATCGTCGCCGATACCGCCTCGCCGCTGTTTCGCGCCGCGCCCTATATCGTGTTCTCCGCCACCGTGGTCACCGCCGCGGTGATCCCGCTGATCGCGGTGCACCTGCCCACCGCCGCCATCGCCGACGTCATCGTGCTGGTCGGCTTCCTGGCCCTGGCCCGCTTCTTTCTCGCCCTGGCCGGCCTGGACGTAGGCACCGCCTTCGGCGGCATGGGCTCGTCGCGGGAAATGACCATCGCCTCCCTGGGCGAGCCCGCCATGCTGATGGCCATCTTCACCCTCACCATGACGGCACAAAGCACCAACCTGTCCCACGCCATCGACTTCCTGCTGGCGCAGGGCGTGGTGCTGCGCCCCTCCTTCATGTTCGCCCTGCTGGCCCTGCTGCTGGTGGCCGTGGCGGAAACCGGGCGCATCCCGGTGGACAACCCCACCACCCATCTCGAACTGACCATGGTGCACGAGGCGATGATCCTCGAATACAGCGGCCGCCACCTGGCGCTGATGGAATGGGCAGCGCAGCTCAAGCTGATGATCTACGGCGTGCTCATCGCCAACATTTTCTTTCCCTGGGGCATCGCGGCTGAACTCACGCCGACGGTGCTGCTGCTCGGCCTTCTCGCCATCGTGCTCAAGCTGATGCTGCTGTGCGTGGTGCTGGCCGTGGCGGAAACCTCACTGGCCAAGATGCGCCTGTTCCGCGTACCGGGCTTTCTCAACCTCGCCTTCCTGTTCGCCCTGCTCGGCATGCTGAGC
>Ga0299912_10003142_pt1 | contig 13538 bp, 10 predicted proteins | sample RVTome_2_FD_207667 | JGI IMG/M metagenome (GOLD analysis project Ga0299912, IMG submission 207667) | Soil microbial communities from uranium-contaminated site in the Upper Colorado River Basin, Wyoming, United States - RVT95D214 (version 2) ...
GGAGCGCGTGCCGTCATCGCCGGCCCTGCCCGCGAGATCTCGATCGGCTACGGGGCGGGCGACCAGCTCCTCGTCGCGACCGCAGCGGCGAACGGCCGCTGGGGCACCGGTGCACCAGCGGTCTCGTCGCTCGATCGCTCGACCGGCAAGCTGACGAAGGTCGGCACGCCACCGCCGGCGTCGCGCATCGTGTTCTCGCTCGAGGAAGGTCGTGTGGTCCGCACGCCCGACGGCGTGAAGGCCGTGTGGACCGGCGAGCCACCCACCGCCCCGAGCCTCGAGATCGGCGGCAAGGCGATCGCCATCCCCGAATCGGGCGCTGCGGCGCAACCCTCGATCGCGGTCGGCGCCTCGCACCTCGCGTTCGCGACCGCGGTCGACTCGTGCTCGAAGGACGTCGCGCCGTCGCTCTATGTCGCCAACCTCAAGACGGGCGCGCTCAAGCACCTGCTCACCGCGAAGAGTCGGTTCTCCCCGCGCTGGATCGATCAGACGATCCTCGCCTACGAAGACGGCGACGGCGCGATCCGCCTGTGGGACTCCGCGAGCGGCCGCGAGCTGCCCTTCAAGCTCGAGCACAAGGCCGGCATCGCGCTCGACGTCCTCTCGCTCGCCGCCGGCTCGCTGTGCAAGCAAGCGCCACCGACCGTCGATGCGGGATCCGGATCCGCCGACGAGCCGATGCCTCCCGAGGAGGGCTCGGGCGCCCCATAGGGACGAACATGCGTCGCGGATCGCAGGGCGTGCGCTATGCTCGCCGCGGTGAGGATCTATCTCGTGCGGCATGGGGATGCGGTTCCCGAGGAAGATTCCGGTAGCGACCGCGATCGCTGGCTCTCGGCGCGAGGCCGCGAGGCCGCGCGAATCCTCGGCCGGCTCCTGCGCGAACAGGCGATCGCCCCCGACATGATCCTCAGCTCGCCGCTACCGCGGGCGGTCCAGACCGCGGAGCTGCTCGCCACGAGCCTCGACTATCTCGGCGCGATCGCCTCGCGCCGGTGCCTCGAGCCCTCCGCCCAGCCGCACGTCGCCGCAAGCGAGATCTCGGCCGCCGGTCTGGCCGTGATCGTCGTCGGCCACGAGCCCTCGATCTCCGCGCTCGGTGCGTACCTGCTCGGCCGTCCCGCGTTTCCTCCGTTCCGCACCGCGCAGTGCTGCGCGATCGAGGACGGCAAGCCGACGTTCCTGGCGCGCGCGGACACCGCGAACGTCCAGGCGTACTTCATCGATTAGTCACTCGCATACACGTCCCCGAAGATCAGCGCGGGACCGGACCGTGCTCCCAGGTCTCGCCGACGAGATCGAGCAAGCGATCGCGATCGATCGCGAGATAGGCCGCCCCCGCGACGACGGCGACGGCGAGCACCGCCTGGACCAGCGCGCGGGACGCGCCGATCCGTCCGCGACGCGCGCGCCGGGCCTCGAGCAGCGCGCCCGAGATCCAGGCAACGAAGATCCCGGCGAGCACGATCGCGACGACCGCCTTGGCCACGAGTGGATTGCCGGTCTGGGCCACGACGGCAAGCACCGCACCGACCGGGATCAGGAACACGACCTCGAGCGGCGGCCGCGCGATCAGCCGCGCCGCGCGCCGCCACGACCCCGCTTCGCGCCGCAGCACGCCGACCGCGATCCCCGCGATCACGACGAGCAGGCTCCACAGCAGCTTGCGGATCCCCGCGCGCCGCCCGGCCGTGTCGAGCTTCTCGCGCAGCTCCGCGATCGCCGCGCGATCGGCGCCGGGGGATGCCACGAGCTCGTCGAGCTGCTTGCCTGCCTCGTCGAGCTCGCCGTGTCGGATCAGCGCGCGGGTCAGCGCGAGCGCGATCCGCGGCCGCTCGGTCCCCGAGATCGCGAGCGCCGCGCGGAGCAGCGCGATGCCGCGACTCGTCTCCCCCTCGTGTTCCCAACCCTGCGCGGCCGCGAGCAACGCCATCGCTGCTTGCGGATAGGTCGGATTGTCGCGTGCGAGCTGCTCGAGCGCCTCGAGCGCGGCCTGTGGATCGCCGCCGCCGAACACCTCCGCGACGAGCCGGTGATGCTCGCGCGCGAGCGCATCCCACTGGCCGCCACCGGTCGCGGCCATCAGTCGATCACGCGCGTGTCGCGCGCGGCGGACCAGCGCATCATCGGTCCCGAGCGCGATCACCTGATCGAGCGCGCGCCGCGCCCGCGCGAAGTCACCCGTGCGCTCCGCGACGCGTGCCGCCTCCGCCCATGCGTCGTCGGTCCACCGTGTGAGCGGCCGCGCCGCCCCGAGCGCCTCGAACATGGCGAGCGCTTCCGGATCGCCGGCGGCCGCGCGTTGCGAGGCCGCGCGAAACGCCCGGTCGGCGTCGGCTTCCGGATCTGCGACCGCGACCCCGGCGATCGCGATCACCACGAGCGCCGCGGCCAGCCGGGAGATCACTTGGTCTTGCTGAAGCGCGCGCCCGGAGCAGCGATCGCCGTGCCGTCGGGCCGGAACCCCTCGAGCTCGAGCAGGTCGCGCCGGACGCGTAGCGTCGAGGCCGAGTGCGTCTTCTCCGAGTACGCCGTGTGGAACAGCGTGTCGCTGTCATAGAGCTCCGCGCCGGCACCGCCGACGACGACATAGACCGTCGCGTTCGCGTTGCTCACCTGCGGAGCCTGGCCGATCATCGGCTTGCTCACCTCGAAGTCGTGATCGTGACCGGCGATCACCAGATCGATGCTGTACTGGTCGACGAGCGGCTGCCAGTTCTGCTGCAGGAACAGGCTCGAGCCGTGCGCGGTGGCCGCCGAGAAGATCGGCTGGTGATGCATGAACACGCTCCAGCGCGCGTCCTTGCTCGCCTCGAAGTCGGTCGCGATCGCATCGCGGTACGCGCCGGTGATCGCGCCGATGTCGTCGGGCGTGTCGTTCGCGACGGTGATGTGCGCGTGCCCGTAGTCGAAGCCGAAGTTCTCCTGGTCACCCGGCAGCGCGATCTGCGAGTAGTAGGCAACGGCGTTCACCTCGTGGTTGCCGTGCGCGAAGATCATCGGGACGCGCGCGAACAGCGATTCGGCGCGGCCGAAGAACTCCTCCCACTCGAACTGGGTGAGGCCGATCGTCACCGCGTCGCCCGTGAACAGGATCAGGTCAGGAGACCGCTGCTCGAGCTGGGTCACCAGCTGCGACCAGATGTCGTAGCCGTCGCGCGAGTCACCGACGACGCCGAACAACACCTCGGCATCGGGATTCGCCACGACATCAGGAGCCGTGCGGAACGAGTACACCGGCGAGAAGTGCCCGTCGGAGCCGACCTGGTAGCTGTAGGTGGTGCCCGCCGTCAGGCCGCACAGGTGCGCCTGGTGCATGCGGTAGATGATGGAGCCGGTCGCCTTGTAGCCGAACTCGATCCCCGTCGCCTCCTCGGTGAGCTGGTCGGCCGTGAGGCTCGCACCGGCGGCGAACCGGATCTTCGTCGCGCGCGTGGTCTCGTCGACGGTCCGCCACTGCGCGACGATCGACGTCTTCGGATCGCCCATGATCCCGAGGTGCACGAGCCGAGGCGTCGGATCGTCACCGACCGTCAGCGAAGCGTTGCGTGGCGGTTCGGCACCGAGCCGCGTCGTCACGCTGTAGCTGCAGCCCTCGATCGCCAGGGTGCCGCCGGTGTCGGTGAACTCGTCATCGCCCTGCGACTCGGGGTTGCCCTTGACGCATGCGGCGGTGGACGCGGTAACGAAGACGAAGAACAGGATGATGCGCATGGTCACTCCAACCGGTAGGTGACTTGTAGCAGGAGTTGATCGTTATCGAATGTGGCATTTCCACCAACGACGGTCTCGTCCTCGAGCTCGGAGAACGCGGTGTACGCGAGCTGTGCCTTCAGCGAGTGCATGCGCAGGTAGTACGAAGCCACGGCCGTGATCGCGCGCACGGATTGACCCGGCTCGCCCGGCTGGACGATCGGGATGGTGTCGTTGCGATCGATCTCCTCCAGCCGTACGCCGAGCTCGAACCGGGCCTGCTTGTGCGGCGGCAGCTTGAACGGCAACAGGTAGTTGAGCTGTGCGGAGAACCCGTTGGCCTTGAAGTCCAACGTGTTGGGATCATCCAGTCCGTCGAACAGCGTCTGGACGTGCCGTACCTCGAGGTACTCGAACGAGCCGGAGAGCCCGCGATATGCACCGGCGACGTCGACGCCCAGGTACGTCACGGTATCGAGCCGGTCACCTTCGCTCCGCTTGTTGCGACCGACCGAGCCCGACAGCTTCAGGAACCTCCCCCCGAACGCCGATTCGGCGAGCACTTGCTCCTGTCCGAGTGCGGTCACCTCCATGCGCCCGACGTAGAAATACTCCTGGTTGATGTTCTCGACCTGATTGGGGCCCTCGCCGTTGAACACCGCGCCGATGACTCGCACGCCCGGGGGGCGGAGGCTCTTCCTCCGCTTGACGTCCGGCCGCGGGAGGTCGAACGCCACGCGGACCCCGAGGTCGCGGTCGGGGGCGATCGTCGCGAGCTGCGCCTTGTCGACGAACGCGAGGCGCGAGTCCGAGAGCAGGTTCTGCCGGGAGATCGGGACTCGCATCTGACCGCCGTCGACGGTGAGCCTGGCGTTCATCGGCAGCGCGCGAGTCACGGTGGCATACGCATCGGTGAGGAAGAACGTCGGCTGCAGCTCCGCCTCGACATACGCCGACAGCTCGAGGTTGCCGGCACGCGTCTGCCCGAGGCCGATCAGGCGAGCTCGCGCGAGCTTGAAGCCGTTGGTGTCGGCCTGGGCGTCCGAATCCTCGCGCATCCGGTACTGCGTCTGGAGGAACCCGCCGAGCTGCACCGAGGACGGCTCGTAGCTTGCGAGCGCCTCGACCTCGCGCGCGCTCGGCTCGGGCTCCGGTGGTGGCGGCGTCGGCGCGAGCGGCGCGACCGGGGGTGGCTCGCTCGGTTGCGGTGGCAACGGGGCCGGTGGGGAAGGCTGAACGACCGGCGGCTGCTCGGGCGGTGGCTCGGGCTCCGCCATCGCCACACCACCGAGACACAGGATCACGTAAGGGAGTCGACGCAAGGGACCCTAGAGAACCAGGCTCGCATCACGGAAGCCAGTCTTCTGCGTGACAGGTGTGCAGCGAACGGAGTGAGGTACTACCTTCCCGGAGATGCGAATCCTCCTTGCCTTCGCGCTGATCGCCGGGTGCGGAGGCACGCGCCCACCGGTCACCGCCGAGTCCACCGGGGATGACGACCGCACGCCGTTCGGGCGCGCCGCGGAGTTCGAGCCCGTCGCGTTCGGCGTCGAGGTCAAGGGCAAGGGCGGGCGCCCCATCGTGCTGATCCCCGGGCTCGGCTGTCCCGGTCAGGTCTGGGACGAGACCGTCGAGCACCTCGGCGACGAGTACGAGACCCACGTGCTGACGCTGTCGGGCTTCGCCGGCCGGCCGCGGATCAAGGAGCCGCTGTCGGTCGCGGTCCGGCGGGACCTCACGCGCTACATCCGCTCGCGCAAGCTGCGCGATCCGATCATCGTCGGCCACAGCATGGGCGGGTTCATCGCGTACTGGATCGCGTCGTACCACCCGGAGCTCACCGGGCCGATCATCGTCGTCGATGCCGGCCCTGCCCTCTCCGGCGGGCTCGACGAGGCGAAGGAGCTACGGACGAAGTGGAAGCAGGCCTCCGACGAGGAGTTCGCGCTCCAGACGCGGATCGCGTTCTCGAGCATGACCAAGGTCCCCGAGCGCATGAAGTCGGTGATCGCCGCGGTCGGGCGCTCGGATCGCCGCTCGATCGGCGATGCGATCTTCGAGATGGTCACCACCGACCTCACCGAGCAGGTCGACGAGATCAAGGCGCCGGTGCTGATCGTCGCGGCCGACGGTGGCTACCAGAACCGCATCCGCAGCCAGGTCGAGACCATCCCCGACCACGAGATGGTCGTGTTGCCGAAGACCAAGCACTTCGTGATGTTCGATGACCCCGACGCGTTCTTCCAGACGATCGATGACTTCCTCGCGGCTCACCCCGCGGACTGACGTGGCGCTCAGCCAAAGACCTGACGCGCACGCGCGGCGAGCCCCCACGCGACACTCGTGAGCTCCTCGCCGCCGACGAGCTTGTCGGCTCCGAACCGCGACACCAGCTTCTGGCGCACCGCGGGTACGAGCGAGCTGCCTCCGGTGGCGAACACGCGATCGACCTCGGCCGCGACGACGCCCGCTTCCTCGAGCACGCGATCGAGCACACCGTCGATCGAACGCAGATCTTCGTCGATCCAGTCGTCGAAGCCGGCGCGCGTGATCGGTAGATCGAGCTCGATCTGATCGAGCAGCACGCGATCTGCTTCGTTCGCCGAGAGCCGGACCTTCGCACCCTCGACCGCGCGATGCAGGACGAGGCCGAGGTCCTCGTCGACCATGCGCACGAGCCGGTCGACCTTCGGGCGATCGATCGCGCCGTGGGCCACACGATCGAGCAGGCGCGAGGTCGACTCCTGCTTGAGGAACGACAGGTAGTGCCAGCGCCGGAGGTGACTGTAGAGCCAGGCCGGGATCGGCGCCTCGCCGCCGAGCTCGTCGCGATACCGGGTGCCGCGGCCGAGCGCCGGTGCGACGACCGCATCGATCACCCGGGCGTCGAACGCATCGCCCGACACGCCGATGCCGCCGGTCGCGAGGACCTTGCCGCTCGGGACGCGTACCACCGTGAAGTCCGTCGTGCCGCCGCCGAAATCGGCGACCACGATCAGCTCCTCGTGATCGAGCCGCGCCGCGTAGCGGGCCGCCGCGCCGACCGGCTCGTACTCGAACACGACCTCCTCGAACCCGGCCTTCGCGAGCGCCTCGCGCATCCGCTGCACCGCGCGGGCATCGTCCTCGTCATCCTCGGCCCCCCAGTAGCGCACCGGTCGCCCGACGACACATCGCCGCCCGAGATCCACCGGCGACGCCGCGCGGATCTGGCGCAGGAACGCCGCGATCATGTCGTCGAGCTGCCAGCCCCGGCCGAAGATGTACGTCTTCGAGAACGCCGCGCTCGAGAGGTGAGACTTGATCGACTGGATGAGCCGCCCGTCGCCCTCGGTCTCGAGGTAGCGCGCGATCGCGGGAGCTCCGGCGCTCACCGTCCCGCTCGACTCGAAGAACAGGACCGTACGCCAGTACGGGGTGTCCCCGAGCGGGACGAGGCGCACCTCGCCGTGATCGTTCGCGATCGCGACCGCAGAGTTCGTGGTTCCGAAATCGATCCCGACGGCATCCATGGCAACCACCGTCGACGATCACGTTGTCATTTACTACCCCAAGGGCACTGTCGGCTCGCTGGCGCAGCTGTCGCCGGACAGCTATCCTGTGGGAGCCAATTCGGGATGCGGCGAATTCGCAGTAAGTTGCCTGCTTGACCGCCACCGTCATCACCGGCACCGCCTACGGCCGGCGCGCGACGATCGAGATCGCGGGTGACACGCTCACCTGGCGCGCCCAGCGCGGGCTCTCTCCGGTCGCCGAGAACATCGTCACGACCGTGCACGACGTGCGCCTCGTTCAGTGGCTCGTGCTGCGTCACAGCTGGAGCGGGCTCGTGATCGGCGCGATCGGTGGCCTGATCGCGATCAGCGAGGGCCTGATCGCGGGGATCGCGCCCGTGGGCGTCGGCGCGGCGCTCCTGGGCTGGCGCTTCACGCATCCACGGCAGTACCTCGTGCTCGACGTCGGGCAGAGCCGGCTCGTCATCCAGGTCGCGCTCGCCTCCACCGATCCCGCGCGTACCCTCGCCGATCGGATCGATCGCGCGATCGCGACCGGCGAGGTCCCGTCGTCGCCGCCGATGTTGCCCTGAGCTCCGCTACAACAGGTCGACCCAGACCTGTTCACCGACGAGCGTGATCCGGTACCGCCGGAGCCGGAGGTTCGGTGCGTGCTCGCAGCGACCATCGTGCAGCTCGAACCGGTAGCCGTGCACCCGGCAGACGATCGCGGTGTCCGCGAGGACCCCGTAGTCGGCGAGCGAGACGTCGTCATGCGGGCAGACGCCTGGAAACGCGAGCATCGCGCCGTCGACGATCGTCATCATGACCGGCCACGTGACGCCGTTCACGGCGAATGCGCGTAGCTCGCCGGCGACGACGTCCGCGACCTCGCACACCCGCACGCGCAGCGCCATCACGCCCTCATGGCGCCAGCTTGATCGGCTTCGTCGTTCCGGTTCCGGCGATGCTCGCGAAGAAGTCTTCTCCCTTGTCATCGACGACGATGAACGCCGGAAAATCGACCACGTCGATCTTCCACACCGCCTCCATCCCGAGCTCGGCGTACTCGTGGATCTCGATCTTCTTGATGCAGTCCTTCGCGAGCCGCGCCGCCGCCCCGCCGATCGAGCCGAGGTAGAACCCGCCGTACTTCTTGCACGCGTCGGTGACCTGCTGAGAGCGGTTGCCTTTCCCGAGCATCACCATGCTGCCGCCGTGCTGCTGGAACAGATCGACGTAGCTGTCCATGCGGCCGCCGGTCGTCGGACCGAACGATCCCGAGGCGTAGCCCGCCGGCGTCTTCGCGGGGCCCGCGTAGTACACGCAGCGATCGCGCATGTACTGCGGCAGCCCCTCGCCGCGATCGATCCGCTCCTTGAGCTTGGCGTGGGCGATGTCGCGCGCGACGATCATCGGCCCGCTCAGCGAGAGTCGCGTGCGGATCGGATAGCGCGACAGCAGCGCGCGGATCTCGTTCATCGGCATCGTCAGATCGATCTTCACGACCTCGCCGGGGAGCTCGCCCTCGGTGGTCTCGGGCAAGTACTTCGCCGGATCGACCTCGAGCTCTTCGAGGAACACGCCGTCACGCGTGATCTTGCCGAGCGCCTGGCGATCCGCCGAGCAGCTCACCGCGACCGCGACCGGGCAGCTCGCACCGTGCCGTGGCAGGCGGATCACGCGTGCGTCGTGGCAGAAGTACTTGCCGCCGAACTGCGCGCCGATGCCGGTCGCCCGCGCGATCTCGACGACCTTCTGCTCCCACTCGAGATCGCGAAACGCGCGACCGAGCGCGTTGCCGGTGGTCGGCATCCCGTCGAGGTAGCGCGCCGACGCCAGCTTCGCGACCTTGAGCGTCTGCTCGGCGCTGGTCCCGCCGATCACCACGGCGAGGTGATAGGGCGGGCACGCCGCGGTCCCGAGCGAGCGCAGCTTCTGATCGAGGAATGCGGCGAGGCTCTTGGGATTGAGCAGCGCCTTGGTCTCCTGGAACAGCAGGCTCTTGTTCGCCGAGCCGCCACCCTTGGCCATGAACAGGAAGTGGTACTCGTCGCCGTCGGTCGAGTAGAGCTCGATCTGCGCCGGGAGGTTGTTGCCGGTGTTCTTCTCCTCGAACATGTCGAGCGGCGCGACCTGCGAGTAGCGAAGGTTCGCCTCGACGTAGGTGTCGAACACGCCGCGCGAGATCGCCGCTTCATCACCGCCGGAGGTGAGGACGTGCTGGCCCTTCTTGCCCATCACGATCGCGGTGCCGGTGTCCTGACACCCGGGCAGCACGCCACCGGCGGCGATGTTCGCGTTCCTGAGCAACTCGAGCGCGACGAAGCGATCGTTGCCCGAGGCTTCGGGATCGTCGTAGATCGCCCGCAGCTGCCCGAGGTGCCCCGGCCGCAGCAGGTGCGCGATGTCGCGCATCGCCGTCCTGGTGAGCAAGGTCAGCGCAGCGGGCGCGACCTCGAGGAAGCTGCGCCCGTGGGCCTCGAAGGTCTGGACGAAGTCACCGGTCAGCTTGCGGAACGGCGTGTCGTGATGATGACCGGTCTCGAGGATCTCCTGGAACGCGAACATCGGCATATGGATGGGCGAGGATAGCGGCGCGCACCGCTGGGTTGTACGAATTGCCGTGCGATTCGCACGCGCATGGCTCGAAGCACGATGGGTCGGATTCCGGTGTGGAACCGTCGAGGCATGGGCAGTCCTGCCGATGGCCGTCCCGAACGCGGTCCCCTAGATCCGCACGCGCGTTTCTACCGCAGCGCGTAGCGGGGTCTACAGAAACACGGTGCTGCAGCCGAACTCGACCTCGACCTCGCCTGCCGGATCCGCTTCGAGCGTCGTGCACGTTGCCGGGCAGACGATGATCTTCGTCGGATTCACCGCGTCGTCGTAGTACCAGCCCGGACCGCCGGCGCAGCCCGCGAGCGATCCGACGTTCACGATCGTCGTCGGTGATCCACCGGTCGGCGTGTAGACGAAGTTGACCTTGTTCGGATCGAGCGACTGCCCGGCCGGTGGCATCGGCAGCTCGAACGTGCACGGCAAGGACAGCCCCTGCGTCACGCTCTGCGCGAGCGCGGTGAACAGCGGGTCCCAGTTGGTATCGCAGAGCGAGAAGAACAGCCCGCCATGGGCCTGCTGCAGGTTGATGTACGTCGCGCCGACCGCGGCGGACAACGTGAAGCAATGCGAGCTGAAGAGGAACGGAGGATCCTCGGCGACGACCGCGTGGAGCCGCCAGTCGGTACCGAACCCGGGCGCGGTCAGGGTCGCCAGCTGACCCTCGAAGGTTGCCTTCGACCAGTCACTCTCGTCGTCGGTCACCGCGACGATCTGCTTCACCGAATCGGGGCGCAGGAACGCCTGATACATCGGGTAATTCGCGACGAGCTTCTCGAGCGGGTCGTTCGAGTTGATGAACGTGTTGACGCTCAGGAACTGCGCGCTGCCGCCGAGCGGTGGCGGCACGGTGATGTGAGTCGCGTCGGTGATGACGATGACGCGATAGTCGATGCCGCTGTTCGCGATCGAGCTCGCGAACACGTTCATGTTGTCCTGGATGCGCTGCTCCTCCGCGTCCATCGAGCCGGAGTTGTCGATCACCCAGATGATGTCGACCGGGCGCGTGACCTCGGTCGCGGTCGAGGTCGTGGCCGCACAGGCCGGCGCGTCGACCGTCGGCGTCGTGTTCGCATCGACCTCGACGTCGTCATCGCCGTTGTCGCGGTTCGGAGTCGGGCCACAGCCAATGACGATCAGTGCGACGAACCAGCCGATGCGTCTCATGTTGCCCCCGGCGACAAGAATCGAATTCATGATGCGAGGTGCCGCACCGCCGCACCTGTCAGCAAGTGCCGCACCACTCCTGGCCCACATGAAATCTCGCGGTTACCTCGCAACCGAGCCAGAACTGTCCTGCTGAGGACAACTGACCGAACCAGATCGCCACGGTAGCAGCGTCACTCGTAGCGGTTGCAGCACGTCGTGAGTCGCGCGCGGATCTCGGCGACCTCGCCCGCCCACCGCTTGCTGGCCGGCTCCTCGGCGGCGAGCTGGACGGCGAGCGCGAGTGACGCCTCGTACGAGGTCCGCGCCTTCGCGCGATCGCCTTGCTGTTCGTGCAGCTCGCCGAGGTTCCAGTGATCGGCGAGCAGCTCGTACCGGCGCTCGCGATGCGTCGGATCGGCGGCCACGATCTGCTCGTGGATCGCGAGCGCCGCGAGGTTCTCCGCGATCGCACCGGCGTAGTCCTTGTTCGCCTTGACGAGCGCGGTCCCGACCTTCTGGTGCGCGACGCCGAGGTGGCGCTGCCACTGCACGACACTCGGGTCCTTCGCGACCAGGCGCTTCAGGATCGCGAGCATCTCGCTACGAGCGGCGAGCGCGCCCGCGGCGTCGCCGGTCTCGAGCAACGCGTCGGCGATGCTGTCCTGGCTGTACGCGAGGTCATGCTGCAGCTCGGCGTTCGTCGGATCGCGCTTCGCGAGCGTGGTGCGGATCGCCAGCGCCGCTCGATACTCGACGAGCGCGCCCGCGGGATCGCCCTTCGCACGCAGGATGTAGCCGAGCTTGCCGCGACCCACCGAGAGGCTGCGTTGCCACGTGGCGTTGCTCGGGTCGCGCCGGGCGAGCTCCTCCTTGATCCGCATGCCGGTCTGGAACTCGACCAGCGCACCCGCGAGGTCTTCCTTCCCGACGAGCAGGTTGCCGATCCGGTCGACCGCGATCGACAGATCGTTGCGCGAGGTCGCGTTGCTCGGGTCCTGTGCGACCAGCCGCTCGGCGAGCTGGCGCGCCGCGCGAAGCTCGACGAGCGCCGCATCGGGCTGCTTCGCCTCGAGCGCCTCGCCGACGTAGAGGTGACCGACCACGACGTCGCGCTGCAGCGTGGCGTTCGTGGGATCCTGGGTCGCGAGCCGCGAGACGATCGCGAGCGCGGCGCGGTACGAGGCCTGGCTCGTTGGGTCGCCCTGCGCCCCGAGCACGCTGCCGACCCGCTGGTGCGCCGCGGCGACCGCGCGCTGGAGCGGTGCGTGGCCGGGTTCGGCGGCGGCGAGCGCCTCGGCAACCGCGAGCGCCTTGCGATGCTGGACGAGCGCCCCGGCGAGATCGCCCTGCGACTCGTACACGCTGCCGACGTTGCGGTGGCTGATCGCGAGCTCGCTCTTCCGCTCCTTGCTCGCGGGATCGGCGGCGACCCGCTGCTCGCGGATCGCGAGCGCGGCGCGATACAGCTCGAGCGCGCCGGCCTGGTCGCCCTGCGCACCGCGTAGCTTGCCGAGCGAATCGCTGTTGTTGGCGAGCGCACGCGTGACCTCCGCGTTCGCCTGGTCCGCGAGCAGGAGCTGGTCGCGGGCGGTCTCGAACGCGGCGCGAGCGTCGACGAGCTTGCCCTGCTCGACGAGGGCCTTGCCGAGCTTGGTCCAGGCGAGGGCGACGTCGCGCTTGCCCTGGGTGGCCGTCACGTCGAGCGCCTGCATGATCGCGAGCGAGCCGCGATACTGCTTCAGCGCCGGCTCGAGCTTGCCCTGCGCGAGCAGCACGTCGCCGATGTTGCCGAGCGCGATCGCCTGCCGCCTGCGCTCGTCGGCGCTGATCGTCGCGGGGCGCCGGTCGTAGTAGGTCACCGCCTTCGTCGCGACGGCGTCGAGCAGCGGGAGCTGGTTGAGTGGCTCGAGCTTGTCCCGCAGGTCGACGAGCATGAAGCTCATCAGATCCTCGGCCTCGCGCCGGCTGGCCTCGGCGGTCTCGCGTTGTTGCTCGGTGCGCGCCTGTTCGCGCAGGATCCCGACGATGCTGACGGCACCGAGCGCGACGAGCAGCGCGAACGCGATGCCGCCGACGGCGACCGCCGTACGATGCCGCCGCACCCACCGGCGCAGCAGCTGCCACGTCGTGTAGCGGTGCGAGCCGACGAGCTGACCGGTCTGGAACTTCTGCAGATCCTCGGCTAGCTCCCCCGCGTTCGCGTAGCGGTCCGCCGGATCGATCGCCATCGCCTTCTGGACGATCGCGAGCAGATCGGGCGGTGCGTCCGGGACCAGCGTGGCGAGCGCCGGCGCCTTCCCGAGGCGCGCGAGGCCGAGCGTGATCTCGACGTGACCGCCGACGTACGGCGGGCGACCGGCGAGCAGGTGATAGAGGATCGTGCCGAGCGCGAAGACGTCGGCTCGCTCGTCGAGCGGTTCGCCGCGCGCTTGCTCGGGAGCCATGTACGCCGGGGTCCCGAGCACGTCACCCACGATCGTCTGATCGCCGGAGACCGATCGCGTGTGCGGCGCGTCGGGGTCCGCGGTACCGAGCTGCTTCGCGAGCCCCCAGTCGATGACGACCGTCTCGCCGAACTGC
>Ga0299912_10003143_pt1 | contig 13536 bp, 8 predicted proteins | sample RVTome_2_FD_207667 | JGI IMG/M metagenome (GOLD analysis project Ga0299912, IMG submission 207667) | Soil microbial communities from uranium-contaminated site in the Upper Colorado River Basin, Wyoming, United States - RVT95D214 (version 2) ...
GCAAATGATCAATGCCTTCGAGCAGTTGCCCGAAGACAAACGGCGCAAATTGATTGACGATGCCATGAAAAACCTGCGCGCCGCGAACAACCGCGCCCGGGCGGCAAGCGACGCGACCAAAGGCGACACGAACGCTCCGCCAACCATCAGCCCGGAACTTGAGGCGAAAATCCGGACAATCGGGTTGAATTCGTTTTACAGCCAAAGCTCGGCGCAGACGAAGGCGGAACTTGCGCCATTGCTCGAAGAGTTGCAGCGCCAGATGGAATCGGGACGGATGATCCTGCGCCGGCAATGAGTGCGAAGGCCGGAAGCGATCGGCAAAGGACGATGGGCGCGGCTTTCACCCTCATCGAACTGCTCGTGGTCATTGCCATCATCGCCCTGCTCGCGGCGCTGCTGCTGCCCGCGTTGGGCAAGGCCAAGGAAGCCGCACGCTCGACCGCCTGCATCAGCAACCTCCACCAAATCGGCATCGCCCTGCAAATCTATGTGGATGGCAACAACAACCGGCTGCCGGTGATGCGCGACCGCTCGATGGACACGAATTCGCCGGCGACGAATGCGCTGCCCGGCGTGGACCTGGTTTTGAAAAGCGAGCTGGGCAACACGAACGTTTTGCGCTGTCCGTCTGACCGCGAGGAAATTTTCGAGCGGACGGGTTCAAGTTATTCATGGAACAGCCTGCTCAACGGCCAGAAGGCTGACGACCTGAAGGTGCTCGGCATGAATTTCAACCCGCATGCGATTCCGGTTTTCTTCGATAAGGAAGGGTTTCACGCCGCACGCGGGCCGGACAAGGCCGTGAATTATCTTTACGCCGACGGCCACATCAAGAACCTGCTCACCATCGAAGGGACGCTGCCCCGATGATCTCGCTGCATAACGTTGACAAGAAGTTCGGCGCGCGGGTCGCGGTGGATGACCTCACGCTTGCCGTCCCGCGCGGCGAGATTTTCGGCCTGCTCGGCCACAACGGCGCGGGCAAGAGCACGGCCATCGGCATGATGCTCGGCCAGGTCTGGCCGACGCGCGGCGAGGTGAAGGTTTGCGGGCACGACGTGACCACCCAGCGGGCGCGGGCGTTGCAGAAAGTCGGCGCCATTTTTGAGACTCCGGCGTTTTACGATTACCTCTCCGGCCGGCGGAATCTGGAAATCTTGAGCCACTACTCGTCACCGACTTCGCCGCAAAGGATTCGCGAAGTCGTGGATTGGGTCGGGCTGACGGGCCGCGAGCAGTCCGCAGTGAAAACGTATTCGCACGGCATGCGGGCACGGCTGGCGATCGCGCAAGCGCTGTTGCCGCAGCCGGAGCTGCTGATTCTCGACGAACCGGGCAGCGGGCTTGACCCGGAAGGCATCGCGGAAATGCGCCAGACCATCGTCCGGTTGCATCGCGAGCTGGGGATGACGATTTTGTTGTCGTCGCATTTGTTGGGCGAGGTGGAACAAGTCTGCACACGCATCGCGGTGCTCAATCAGGGGCGCAAGGTGTTTGAAGGCCGGGTCGCGGACGTCAAGGCGGTGCGCGGGTGCGTGATGCTCAAGACGCCGGACTTCGCCACGGCGACCGCGTTGTTGCGCGAGCGCGGAATCATTACAGGTTCGGCGGACGGAAAAGCCATCGCGTTGGGTGAAGGACGGACGACGGCGGAAGTCGCGAAGGTTCTGGTGGCGGCAAAAATTCCCGTCGAAGGCATCTGGCAACAGGAGCAAACGCTCGAGGATTTCTATTTGAGCCTGGTGAAAAACACGCCGCCGCCAGACCCGCATTGACCATGTTCGCCGCCCAACTCAAAAACGAACTCTGGAAGCTCTTCGGCAAGAAGCGCACGTACATCGGCTTTGGCGCGTTCGTAGTGGCGCAGACGGTGATGCTGTTGATGTTCAAATACACGCGCTGGCAGAGCGATTTTGAGCGTCTACTGGCCGGCAACGGGTATCTGGCGTCGGAATACATTTCCGCGCTGACCGTGGCGTTGGTGATGCTGTTCCCGCAATGGGCGTTGCTCATGCCGCTTTATGTCGCGCTCGTGGGCGGCGACCTGGTCGCGAAAGAAGCCGAGGACGGCACGCTGCGGATGATTTTATCGCGGCCCATTTCACGCGTCCGGCTGCTGCTGGTAAAATGGGTTGCGGGAATTGTTTTTACGGCGGCATTGGTGCTGGCGTTGGGCGGCATCGCGCTGGGTTTTGCGCGTCTCTATTTTCCCTGGAAAGGGATGTTCGTCTTTGTGCAGGGCCATTTAATGTTCAGCCTTTTTTCCCCGGGTGAAGGACTGGCGCTGTATGCGTTTTCACATTTGTTCCTGGTCCTGAACGCCATCACGATGCTGTCGGTGGCGTTCATGTTTTCGTGTTTCAACATGAAGCCGGCGGCCGCCACGATACTGACGCTCTCGTTTCTGTTCGCGAGCATGGTGATCGAGCACATCCCGTTTTTTGAGCGATACCAGAACTGGTTCATCACCTATCATTTGGGGTGCTGGTTTCAGGTGTTTCAAGAACCTACGCCGTGGGCGCAAATTCTTCAGTCGGAAATCATCCTGCTGGCCTTCAGCACCACGGCGGTGGTCATCGGCGCCATGGGGTTCCAAGTGCGTGACATCAAGTCGTGAACTGCCGTGCATGTTGTTCGAATCGAACGGGCTGCCGCAACATTTTCTCCTGAAAACACGAACCGCTGATCCACGCCAGCCTTCGAGCAAAGACAGTGAAGGCGGATTCAACAATTGCTCGTGCACGGCGCTTTCAAAGGGGCAGGCTGACTTGTGGGTCGCAGCCTTCCCTGGTCAGCGGTTTTTTGAAGCAGCATCCACACTCCTTTTGGTCTGGCCGCCCCGTTTTTCCTCATTACCTTGCAGTCCGTGCGAAATCACCTTTTTGAGCTGGCAATAACGGCGTTGGTTGCACTTTCCCTGTCCGTGTTTGCCGGAGAAGAAAAGGCAGACGTGCCGCGCGACAGGTTCGGAATCAAGATGCTTTTTCCCACCCGGCCCGGCGGCCGGGAATGGCAGGCCAAATGGGACAACAGCCGCGCGCGCGCCTTCACCGGCATCGACCCGAACGACCCGTGGTTCGACGCCGGCCATGGTCGCGGCAAGTATGCCGTGGATGGGAACGGCAGATTGACGGCCACCGGCCCCACTGTGCGGATGTACGTTCACGATCCGGCCCGGAAGATCGAATGGGGCGAGAACCTGGAAATCACCGTTTATCTCATGCGCATCAGCGAGACAAAACTGATTTCGTATTCCGGCCTGCAAATATTCGCGCGCACCACCCACGGCACCGTCGGCAACGAAACCCGAAACCTCTGCGACGACCGCGGTTACGGCGCCAAGGTCACCGTGGATGGTCGCTGGGAATTTGAAAAGGAGATTGCCCATGGCCGGGAGAACGGCGAAGCGATGGTCGCCTCCGCGCGCCCATGGCCGGAGCTGCCGAAAAATGTGAAGGTGGGCGTCAAATATGTCCTGCGCAACCTGGCGACGAACACGCAGGTGAAAGTGGAATTTTACCGCGACCTGGCCGGCGGCGCCGAGGGCGGCAAATGGGAGAAGATCACCGAGTTCGTCGACACCGGCAGAAACTGGGGCGTTGGCAGGACCGCGCCCGCTCCGGGTGTTGCGCCCGAATTGCCGCTCATCCGGTCAATGGTTCTGCCAAGCTCGGAAAGCAAATTACCGATGCTGAGCGTTTATCTGCGCCACGAATACGCCACTATGGAATACGAGAAATTCAGCATCCGTGAAATCGAGCCGTTGCCCTGACGATTCTTGCGGATTGGATCCGAATTCGCCTGACCTTGATCCCCGAAAGCGGCATGGGAATGCGCTGATAATCAGCCGTGGCGAAGCATCATCACCTGCCAGACGTGCTCCGTCAGCCGGGTACCGTACAGTCAGCGCAGATTAGCGGTTCAAGTCGAGGGTGCTCCCGAAGGTGTACTTTCCGGACGCGGCTTCGCAGACAAGGAATTTTCCTTCACGACCGATCACGCGCAAGCCGGCGGCCTTTTCGATTGGCGCGCCGCTTTCGGTCACAGCGGCGTCCGGTTCGCTGGGCACATGTACTCGGGCGGTGGTGTTGGCGGGAATGCGAATTGACCACGTGAGTTTCTCGCCGGTGCGTTTCCATTCGCTCCCAATTTCGCCCTGCATCGTGCGGTAGGTCGCGCGCGCGAAGTCGAGGCCTTTGCCGATGAACGGGCGCAGCACGAACCGCTGGAAGCCGGGCACGTCGGCATCGAGTTCGATGCCGGCCACGTGCCGGAATAGCCATTCGCCCACCGAGCCGAGCGAATAGTGGTTGAACGAATTCATCTGCGGATCGAAGAAACCGTCCTGGTGCGTCCAGCCGTTCCATCGCTCCCAGATCGTCGTCGCGCCGTGTTTCACCGGATAGAGCCACGACGGATAATCGTCACGGAGCAGCAGGCGGTAGGCGACGTCGGCGTGGCCGGTGAGCGTGAGTGTGGGATTGAGATGGCTGATGCCGATGAACCCGGTGCTCAAGTGCCAGTCGAGGGCGCGGATGTTTTCAACGAGACGCTCCGCGGCGCGTTCGCGCACGGTTTCCGGGAGCAGATTGAACGCAAGCGCGAGCAGGTAAGCGGTCTGGGTCTCGACTGTGAGCTGGCCGTCCTCACGCAACCATTCCTTCTGAAACGCGGCGCGCACTTTCTCGAACATCGCTTGAAAACGTTTCGCCTCCGCCGCGCGGCCCAGCTCGCGCGCCATGCGGGCCATCTTCGCCGCGTCCTCGGCCCAATAAGCCGTCGCCATCAGATTCTTCATCGGTGAATGTGTGCCGAAGGTCGTGTCGCTCGGGATGCATAACCAGTCGCCGTAGTTGTTGCCGAGTTGGTTGACGCGCAGGCCGTCGGGGTTGTGACCTTCAATCCAGTCGAGCCACGCGGTCATCGCTTTCCAGCGACGCTCGATGATTCGTTTGTCACCATACACGCGCCAGAGCGTCCAGGGAACGAGGACGCCGGCGTCGGCCCAGCCGGCGGCGCCACCGAGGCCGTCGAGACCTACGAAGTTTTCGCCTTCGCGCAGGCGCGGAGCGACATCGGGGAAAATGCCCTCCTTGGTTTGCGCGTCTTCGACATCGATCATCCACTTGGTGAAGAACGCGGCGACGTCCATGTTATAGCTCGCGGTGCGGAGGAAGACCTGCGCGTCGCCCATCCAGCCCAGGCGTTCGTCGCGTTGCGGGCAATCGGTGGGTACGCTGAGAGAATTGTCGCGCTGCGACCAGAGGCCATTCAGCCAAAGCCGGTTCACGCCCGGATGCGAACACTCGAACTGCCCGGCAGGCGGCGTGGCGGAGCGGACGACGCAGCCGGTGACAGCGTCCTTGCCCGGCGTGGACGGCAAGCCGGTGAGTTCGACGTATTGAAAGCCGTGAAAAGTGAAATGTGGTTCGTAAATCTCCTCGCCGCCGCCTTTGCAGATGTAAACGTCGGTGGCTTTGGCGCGGCGGAGGTTCTCGGTGTAAAGCGTCCCGTCGGGACTGAGCCGTTCACCGTGGCGGAGCTGGACCCGTGTGCCCGCCGGAGCATTGACGCCCAAACGGACCCACCCGGCGATGTTCTGACCGAGGTCGTAGATGAAAACGCCAGGACTGATTTCGTTCACTGAAACCGGCGCGAGGGTTTCCACGACCTGCACCGGCTCGGAGCGTTGGGCCACGAGCGGCACGGCTGGCGCGGCAACCTCTCGGGCGGGCTGCCAGGGTAGGGCGGCCTCGGCGCGCACGGAGTGACGCGCCCTACCTTCGTCGATTCTGGCGGAATCCCAGCCTTTGCGCTCGCGGCGGGCATCGTAGATTTCACCCATCATGAAGTCCGAACTGAGAATCGGTCCGGTATTGCACGTCCACGAACCGTCGGTGACAACTGTCAGCCGTTTGCCGTCGGCGAGTTCGATTTCCAGTTGAATTATCAGACTGTTTTCGAGCGAACCGTAGCGAGCGCGCGTTTCCTGCCAGCCGACGTAACCGCTCCACCAGCCGTCGCCGAGCACTGCACCCAGCGCGTTGCGACCGGGCGCGAGCAGTGCGGTGACATCGTAAGTGCGGTAGTGAATGCGTTTGTCGTAGTTGGTCCACTCCGGCGCGAAGATGTCTTCACCGACACGCCGACCGTTGGCGCGCAATTCGAACAGTCCGCGTGCACTGGCATAAAGCATGGCGCGCTTGATGGGGACTGGCACGTCAAATTCTTTGCGGAACAGCGCGGGGGTGCCAGGCTCAAGCAGCGTCGGCGCGACGGCTTCCTTGTCGCGCTTGATGGTTTCCGGATCGGTGGCTATCCAACGCGCCGACCAATCCGATTTTTCCAGCAGCCCCATCGTCCAAAGCGAGGGCGCGGAGCGGGCAGTATTGCCGGCTTCGTCCCAGACCTCGACGCACCAGTGGCACACCTCGCGCGAACGCAGAGGTTTGCCGGCATAGCTGATGTGTGTGGTCTGATTGCTCTCGACGCGGCCGCTGTCCCAGAGATCGCCTTCACCGCGGGCAAGTTTCTCGGACGTGCCGGCGACCCGCACGCGGTAAGCGATTTGTCGTGCGCCACGACGGCCGGACTCGACGGTCCAGCTCAGGCGCGGCGCGCGTTCGTCGAGGCCGAGCGGGGCGACAAGGTATTCGCAACGCAGGTTGGAAACGCGGAGATCGGGTGCAGACATCGTGCGGATCTATTCAGACTGATGCAGGCGGCGTTTCATCCAGAAGGGCACCGTGCCGAACCACAGCAGCGTGCCCACCAAGGCGAGGACCTGGTAGGTGGGCCTGGTCATCGCGCCGTTGAAGAGGAGGACCGCGGAAAGGAACATGAGGCCGAGGCCCGTGAAGGAAATGAGTTTGAGCAGCGTTTTATTCATGTCAGGCAATGGCGTTGGCAGGTTGGCGTGAATTGGAGGTTCTCTGCTGGATGAAACTGAAGACGACATACAGCACCACCGAAACGATCCATTCCGGCAGCACCAGGAAGATCGGGTTGGCGCCCCGGCTGAACGCGATCAGTGACAAAACCATCGGCCCGATCCACGCCGCCGCCGCCGCCCAACTGATCATCACCCCGGTTTTCGCCGCGAAATTAGGCTGCAGGCCGATCTTCGGGAACAGCCAGAGATCGATGAAGATGAACGCGCCGAGCGGCAGCAGCAGGAGGGCGTTGGTCGTGATGAGAATGTCGAGATGCGTGATGATGGCCGGGATGCAGGCGCAAATGATCATGCCCACGCCGACGACCAGCGTCACCCGCCAGCGGCTCCAGTTGGGCGTGGCCACTTGCAGCGCCAGACCCGCGCGATAGAGCGTAGGGCTGGCCACGTTCCAACCGGCCACAACCACGCAGAGCGCGCCGACGAGACCCGCGCCCAGGTAGGCGATCGGGCCGGGATCGGTCGGAATCGCCTTCGCGATCGCCGCCGCGCACAGGATGCCGGAGGCGACCCACGCGATATAATGCCCCAGATACATGCCCGCCGACGAGCAGAAGCCCATCTGCCACTTGCGCGCGTAACGCAGAATGGTCAGGTCGCCCATGCCGAAGTGTTGCGGCATGTTGCAGAGCCAGGCGAAGGCGATCACATGCCAGATCGTGTATTGGGAGTAACCTTTCGCGATATTACCCGTCCAGATCCTCTCGTTCGCCACGCCCCAGAAGTCGGCGGGCGAATGGCAGCCCAGCATCGGCAGCGTCGCAACGGCCGCAATGATGAACACGACCACCATCCAGGGCGCCGACATCTTGGAGAAGATGGCCATGCCTTCGAACCCCACCACCGCCAGGATGGCGATGACCGAACCGACCACCACGGCCAGCACGATCCACATCCACTGCGGCAACGTGCCCAGCTCCACTCCCGGCTCCGCGAAGAGCTTCTCGAACGGCAATGCAATGGAGGTCATGGACACGCGCAACATCGCGCCGGCCAGCACGCACAGGATGACGCCATAGACCGCGCTGTAGGCGACCGTCAGCCACGGGCCGCCGAGCGTGCGGAGCTGCCAGTATTGCGTCAGGCGCGTCTTGACGGCGATCGGCGCGCAGATCAACGCCCAACTCATCACGGCCAGGAAGTTGCCGATCAACAGTCCGAGCAGGACGGCCGTGGCCGTGCAGCCATGCATGACGAAGAGCGGCCCGATCACGAACTCCGTGCCGGCGATGTGTTCGCCGGCGAACGTCGCCCAGAAAATCTTCCAGCCGTGCAGGTCCTTCGCCTTGATCGGTTCGCGTTCGTATTCGTAGAGCGCGTCGAGGCGTTCCACGAGAGTCTTGGGTTCTTGGGTCTGGCCCATATCTGCAATTGGTCAGGGAATTCGCAAGGGTGTCGGTTAACAGTATTGCGCTTTTTCCGGTTTCTCTGTCGTTGCCATGATAACAAGTGCGCTGCTCAACCTGGGCGGCGCGCCGGCAACATTAGTCCCAAGACGAACGTGTTATCAAGACGGCATTGAGACGCGACTCCTCATTTTGGCAAACGCGAGGACATGGGCGGTGTGACGATGTCCTCCACAGCGAAGAGCCGCGGGTGTGTCGTGAAAACTCACGACGCGTATTCGACGATGTTTCGATGCAAAAGTGTTGCAGTCGGGGTTATGCGGGCGGTATCATCTCTTTGGCTGGGTTTAGCCGGGTCGCGGCATTCGGAGGCACCAGCGTCCGAAGGCCGCGCGGGGCCAGAGGTGCAATTCGTTGTGCCGGGGGCTGTAACACGGCTGAGTTGCGAAACTGGAATTGATGAAAACGGAAGCTAGACCTGGACGGCTCTCCGACCTGCAATCGTTATCAAGTGGCGGGCTTGCGCCGAACTTGGCCGGATGGGTCGGGATGGGCTGGCGCCGCTTGGATTGCCCTGTTCGAAAGGGCAACTTGCCCCTTGCCACCACAGGGTGGATGGACACCGGCTGGCGCGAGACTCCTCTTGTGTTTCCCCGGACCGCGTCTGCCACGCAACCGCCTCAAGGAAACCCGGCACGTCATCAACGTGTCGAAGCCGACACAATGAACAACCATTGACCCAACGATAGGCCGTCAGATGCAAGAACTCGCATTCCCTGTTCGTGCCAAAGTGAGAGCGCTCGTTTCCATCACCGCCCGAGCACTCTTGATCGCGGTCGTGCTCGGTCTTTCGATGCCGGGCCGGCTTGGCGCGGTCAACGTCACTGTCAATGTGTCGAGCAATCTTGCCACCCTGGCCCCCGAGGCGTTCGGCATGCACACGTCGGTCTATGCCAACCAGTTTGCGAACGCCACGCTGCCGGGCCGGTTCAACGAGTCCGGTGTCAACACACTGCGCTACTCGGGCGGCGGTTATGCCGACGTTTTCCATTTTTCAATCACCCGCGCGTCGTGGGAGAACGGGATCACCGGCGGCGGATTGTCGCCTTGGTGGGGAGAGACGAACAATTTCGGCTACGTGGCGTCGAGCGCCGATTTCGGCAGTTTTGTCAAGCTGCTCGACAACATGGGCAATGGGCTGGCTGTGATCACGGTGAACTACGGCTCGGCGCTCAAGTTCACCAACGGACAGTCGCACGTCCCCGACTATGGCGGTCAACCCAAGGAGGCCGCGGCGTGGGTCGCCTACGCCAATGGAGACGCCGGCCTGTTCGGCACCACCAACGACATCACCATCGGCGTGGATGAGCAGGGCAACAACTGGAAGACGGTCGGTTACTGGGCCAGGCTGCGCGCTTCGACTTCCTCACAATACCAATCGTGGGCCACGGCCGCGGGACTTTACAATTCGAACAACGCCTTCCTCGCCATCAATCGCGCCAGCCCGGTCGGCATCAAATACTGGGAGATTGGCAATGAAACGTTCGGCACCGGCTATTACGACTCCGGCGGCGGCAACGGCTATTCGGTGGATTACCATGTGCCTTATGATGGCACCACCCGCTACGGCAATGCGGACCTCTCGCCGGCGCATTACGGGCAGCAGGTCAATCTCTACGCTGCGGCGATGAAGGCGGTGGACCCGACCATCAAGATCGGCGCGGTACTCAGCACGCCGCCGGACGATTACAGTTGGGACGTTTATCGGGGCGCGCACTGGAATCCGGAGGTGCTCTCCCAATGCGCCTCGAACATCGATTTCGTCATCGCCCATTGGTATCCGTGGGCGGGAAACAACGCGGACGGGAGCAACCTGTTATGGTATGTGCGGACGAAGCTGCCGCTGATGATCAATGGCACGACACCCGGCCTCGATACCGGCGCGAACGCCGGTCTGCGCGACTGGATCAACACCTACCGACCGGCCGACGGCACCAACGTCGAGATTTTCATCACCGAGTTTGGCTACATGGGCAGCCTGTCCAGTTCGGTTCTCGGGCCGGCGAATGCCGTTTTCGTGGCGGATGCCTACGCCACCTGGATGGACTTGGGCGTTGCCAACATTGACTACCTGGAGATGAGCAAGACTCCCTTCGTCGGGGACGGCGGTTCTCTCACACGCGGCTCGGCGTTCTACGCCATCAAGCTCGTGCATTTCATGCAGAGACCTGGGGACACGACGGTGTCGGCCACGTCCGACCAAAGCAAGCTGCGGGTTCATGCCGCCGCCCGGCAGGACGGCAAATTGGGCGTGCTCTTGATCAACACCGACCGCACCAACAGTTACATGGTCAACGTGGACGTGTCCGGGGTGGCGCTGGCGGATTCCGGCACCCGCTGTCAATTCGGCACCACCAATTTCCCCGCGAACGATCAAATCCCTTCGTGGCCACCCTCCACGAACGCGGTTTCCGGCTTGGGCAACCAGTTTTCGACCACCGTTCCTGCTTACACGATGGTGGCGCTGACCATCCCGACCATCACCAACAGCGTCCCCGTGTTGCCCGCGCAGACCAACCGGACCATCAACGAACTGACCACACTGGTTGTGACCAACACCGCCACCGACCCGGACGTCCCGCCCGACGCGCTGGTTTACGCGTTGCTGAACGGCCCGACCAACGCGGTGCTCAACACGAACAGCGGCGTGATCACGTGGACACCGACGGAGGCGCAGGGACCAGGCACGAACACGTTCGTCACCGTCGTGACCGACAACGGAACGCCGCCGTTGAGTGCGACCAACCAGTTCACCGTGCACGTCAACGAAGTGAACGCGACACCCACCCTCGCGGCCATTGGAGATCACGTTGTCAACGCCGGAGTGACGGTGCTCGTCACCAATTCAGCGTCGGATGCCGACCTGCCGGCCCAAACGCTCACCTTCAGCCTGTTGAGCGCGCCGACCAATGCAACGCTGGTCGCCACGAACGGACAGTTCAGTTGGCGGCCTCTGGTCACCCAGGCCGACACCACCAACCTCATCACCGTCAAGGTGGCGGACAACGGCACGCCGAGCCTGAGCGCCACGCAGAGCTTTACCGTGACGGTCAATCCGCTGGGACCGGTGATGATCGGGTCGCCGGTGTGGAGTGGCGGGGAGTTCAGCCTGCAGGTCGGCGGAGATGTGGGGCCGGATTATGCGGTCCAGGTCTCGACGAACCTGGTACAGTGGGAGACCCTGTTCACGACCAACTCGCCGCTCATGCCATTCCAGTGGACGGATCCCGATGCCGGCGTTCTCCCGATACGCTTCTATCGCATCGTCGTCGGGCCGCCGCTGCCGTGATCGTGCCAGGAGCGGTGATGGCGTGTTTACTCCCCCCGTGTTACCTTGTTGGCAATGCGGAATGATCCAGTGTGTGCGCGGCGTCTCATCCAGTTGACGCTGTTGTTCGTCCTCGGCTTCAGCGCGTTTGATTCCGCCGCCGCGAGCGGCCCCCGCGAGAGAATCTCAATTGATTCCGGCTGGCGCTTCCGGTTGGGCGATCCGCCGGACGTGACTACCAACGTGACCGTGTATCCTGAGCTGAATGACCTGGCCAAATTGCAGTTAAGTGAAACGAACAAAGAAATTCAATTGATCGGCACGCGTCCCGATCCCGTCGCGATGCACGCGGGTGAAGATGTCTCCTTCGTCCAGACCAACCACGACGACAGCGCGTGGCGCTTGCTCGACTTGCCGCACGATTGGGTGGTGGAGTTGGGTTTCACTTCGAGCGGTGACCAAAGCCACGGTTACAAGGCGAAGAGCGGCACCAATAACATTGGCTGGTATCGCCGCACCTTCACGCTGCCATCCGCCGATGCCGGCAAAATCATGTGGCTGGAGTGCGACGGGATTTACCGCAACGCGTTGATCTGGTTCAACGGCCGTTGCATCGGTCGGAACGTCAGCGGCTACGCCAGCATTCATTTCGATGTGACTCCCTACGCCCATCCGGGCGGGACGAACGTGCTGGTGCTGCGCGTGGATGCGACGCGGAACGAAGGCTGGTTCTATGAAGGCGGTGGCATCTACCGCCATGTCTGGCTCGTGAAGACCGATCCGGTGCACGTCGCGCACTGGGGCACTTTTGTGATTAGCAGCATCGTCGGATCAAACGCCACAATAACCGTGCAAACCGGGATTACCAATCAGAGCGCCGTGGCGGTCACCAGCAGCGTGACTTCGACGATTTGGGATGCCAACAGCAATGCAGTAACAGCATCAACGTCGGCAATCAATCTCGCAGCGGGCCAGGGGTTGACCGTGACGCAGACGCTGGCAGTCGCCCATGCGCATCTTTGGTCCTTGGAATCGCCTTACCTCTACAAGTTGGTTTCGGCGATCAGCAATCAGACTGCGCTGGCGGACGTGTACGAAACTCCCTTTGGAGTGCGGACAGTTACTTTCGACCCGGACCAAGGCGTGTTCCTGAACGGCCAGCACGTCGAGATCAAAGGCATGTGCAATCACCAGGACCACGCAGGCGTGGGTGCGGCGCTGCCGGATCGCTTGCAGTACTTCCGCATCGAAAGACTGAAACAAATGGGCGTCAATGCCTATCGCACCTCACACAACCCGCCCACACCCGAACTGCTGGATGCCTGCGACCGGCTCGGCATGCTGGTAATGGACGAAACGCGGCGGGTGGGCTACGACCCGGAAGCGCTCGGCCAGCTCGAACGCCTGATCCGCCGCGATCGCAACCACCCCTGCGTGTTCGTCTGGTCGCTGGGGAACGAGGAATGGAATGTCCAGGGCCACCCCCTGGGCGTGACGGTGATGCGGGCGATGCAGAACCTGGCGCACCAGCTTGACTCCACCCGCCTCTGTACCGTGGCGATCAACGGCAGTTGGGGACAAACTGGTTTCAGCACCGTGATTGACGTCCAAGGCTTCAACTACAATCTCGGAAGCCTCGACCCTTACCGCCAGTCTCACCCGGGCACAAACATCATCGGCACGGAAGTGGCCAGCACTGTCACGACCCGCGGCAGCTACACCAATGACACGGTGAATGGTTACGTAGCGTCCTACGACATCATCACGACGAGTGGTCTTCCGAACCCGGTCACGTGGGGCGAGACGGCCGAACAATGGTGGCCGTTTTACCATGCCCGGCCCTGGTCTTCGGGCGGCTTTGTCTGGACGGGTTTTGACTATCGCGGCGAACCGACCCCTTACAACTG
>Ga0299912_10003144_pt1 | contig 13534 bp, 22 predicted proteins | sample RVTome_2_FD_207667 | JGI IMG/M metagenome (GOLD analysis project Ga0299912, IMG submission 207667) | Soil microbial communities from uranium-contaminated site in the Upper Colorado River Basin, Wyoming, United States - RVT95D214 (version 2) ...
CTGCGCTCGACACGTTGAGCGCTGTCACGGTGCTCGTGCTCGCGATGGTCGTACCAGTGCCCAGGAACTCACCGCCTAGACCAGCGCCCCAAAGCGGCGCATCGGGGACCGTGGCCGCTGTGATAGTAATGCCGGACGCCGCTCGCGATGGAAGTGCCCGCAGGTTGGTGCTGAACTCCACCCCCGCCTTGCGCGGTAGAAACACCTTGCTTGGATAGCCGTCGAGATGCTGCTGCAAGAGCAGCGGCGATTCCATCGGGCGATCGAGCGTGACCTTGTAGCTATCCTCGCGCGCCTGAATGTCGACAAAGTTGCCGATCGACAGCTCGGTTCCGTGTGCGCCGTTGGGCTCGATGGCTGCGCGGATTCGACGAACTTTGTAGACGACTTGAGCCATAGCAAAACCTCAACTAACGTTCTGATGAATCTTCACGAGCGCAGTACCGACGATCTGGCTGCGATGGATCTGCGCGATCCAATCCTCGTTGACGGTCGACCACTTCGGATGCAGGCCGCTGGCGTCGGGACCCATCAGCAACCCGCTGATGATTCCCGTCTCGGTGCCGTTGGCATCGGTGTTCAGGTTGTTGCGGTACATCAGCGCTTGGACTGCCGTGTTGGCGTCGGCCTGAATGAGCTCGCGCTGCGCACGTCGCGCTTCTGCTTGCGACGTGCTCCGCAATGCCGTCCAGATATCGATCGTGATCGGCAGCCGCGTGTTGCGGTACGGACCCGTGTTGGACAGCGGCGTTGATCCGTGCGCGTCCCAATCTCCGAGAATGACGTCGAACCGGTGCGCGTATCGCGTATCGACAGCGAACGCTTTCAGCGCGGCTTCGGGCTGCCCCTCGAACGCGCCGAACTTGAACATGTCCGGCGGCACGCGGCGCACGATGCCGGTGACACCCTCCAACAGCGCGATCACGGCGTTCGCGATCACGTTCGGTCTGTAGCCGCTCACGACGCGACCTTGCCCGTCTCGATGTAATTCGTAAGGTACTCGCGCAGCATCTTGGCAACGCGTGGCTTGAGCTTCGCCTTGCCATCACGCCCGACGTCGAACACGGTCGGATTGCGCTTGGGTGGACGGCCCTCTGGTGAAGCGCTGCCGGTCATGTGCGGCAGCAGTCGGCCGATAGCGGACCACGTTGCCGTGTTCTTTGCGGTGACCGTCGTGCGCGCGCTGTTCTTTTGCAGCCCGGTGATCTGCAGGATTTGCATGCCGCCAGGTGCCGACATCGCAGCGCGCTTCTTGGACGCGCCCTTGGTAAGCGTGCCCCTGCCGGTTCGCTTGCTGCCGCCCTTGGCGCGAATGCGCGCCTCAATCGTCGACGGCGCCAATGGCGCGAACCGCTCACCGTCGAGTTCCTTCTGGCCACGGAACCCGTCGCTGGTCAGCTTATCGATCGCTTGACCGAACACCTTCAGCGCGGGCGAATGGTCACGCATGCGCTTCGCGCGGTCGCGCATGCGCTGCGCGGCCTCTCGAGCTCCGCCGCCGCCATCTGCACCGGGAGCCACGCCTACCAGCTCCTCAGCTTGGCTGCGCTTGCACGGGCCTCGTACTGCGGGTACACACGCACGTTCGAAAACGTCGCGCCACCGATCGAGCCGACTGGCGATTGCGGCAGATCGAGAAGCGCGTCGCCCTTCTCGCGGTCGTGCTTCGACCGCAGGATGTTGAGCGCGAGCTTCTCGGGGTGATCGTCCCAATCTTCAGGAAGCGGCAGCGTCTTGTCCGGCATGGAGCACAGCTTTTGCCGCACCAAAGCCATGCAAGCTTCCTTGACCATCGACTCGGTGATCGTGGCGGGGTCCTGCGTCGTTGGCGGCGTGTAGCCGTTCGCGCGCAAGAACCCCTTCACCGTGCCGGTGCACTGCTCGATCATCGTGGTCAGGCTGATGCCTGACCCGCTGATTTGCGCGCGCACTACGTTCGCGCCCATGGCGCCGTAGACGTACGCTTCGTCGAGGTAGCGATCGGCCACACACAGCTCCGATCACTTGGTTGGTTTTGCGGCCGGGCGCGTTGCGCGGTCTTCCTCGAGCGCCTTCTCTACGGCGGCGTCGATCTTCGCTTGAATGCCGGACGTGGCAGCGGCGACCGCTGAGTCGATCATCTTCTGCATGTCGACATGTGGCGCGTTCACTGCGCCGGCGGCAGCCTGAAGGTTGCGCGCCTGCGCGACTTCCTGAGCCATGCGCTCTTCGTCGTCGGTCGACGGCAGTTCACCGCGGATCGTGGTGACGCGCAGGAATGGCTTCATGTCGCGGAACTTGAGTTCGCGAAAGCACGCCGGAATGCTTGACACGAATGTCGCGCGCAGCTCTTCGGCGAGAACCTCGCGATCGTGACCCTGCAGGTCGCCGACCTTTTCGGCGATCCACATTTCGCGCTTCTGATCACACCGCGCTTGCGCCTCCGCAATCACGTTGAGCTCGGGCTCGACCATGGCCAAAACCACGGGCAGGTCCGTTTCGCGGATTCTCACGCGGTGAACACCTTCGTTCACAACGAACCCGCCGGGGATTATCTGACCGCTCGTCTGCGACTCGATCTCGATCTCGCAAAACAGCGTGCCGCGTTTAGTCGGTTCGACGCGCGAGCTGGCAGTCTGTAGAAGTTCCATGGCTCTCTGGCCTCCGTTACCGTCTGGCGCGGTAAACTCTTCAGGCAGGGAGCAGCGGCCAGATAACACCGCTCCCTGCCTTCAGATTTGATTACGCAGTGCCGGTCGCGCGGTATGCGGACATCCACATGCCAGCAGCGAAGACCCAGTCACCCTCGAGACCGAAGTAGACGCGGTCGCGCGAGAAGCGCGCCGGGTCCGTCATCTGGTCTTGGTGGATGGGCGTGGGTGCCCGATGGATCAACTGCACCATGGGACGAATCCCAGACTTGCTGCAGTCGACCAGATCCCAGTAGTAGGCTGGGGTTCCGACTCGGCGCATGTCGACCACGATGGTGACCTCGCCGTCGTACATGTTCTGAACAGCGCCAGCTGCAACCACCGAGGCGGCCGCGTCGAGCTTGCCGCTCGCATCGACCGTCACCAAGCGCGTGCTTGCGCCGAACAGCTGGCGTGCACGAGTCTTGAGGTTGGGGCCGATGACGAGGTGCGTCCCAACCATGCCGGCCGGTTCGCCATTCTCGAGCGTGTATGAGTTCATCGCGGTCTGCGCCGCGTCGTACGTCGCCGCGTTCAGGTTCGTGCCAGCAGACAGGTTGCTCTGGTTGCCGCCGGATCCGCTGTGCGGATGCGCGTTGGCGAACAGCGCTACGCCGTCGTAACCGGTCGGGCCCGCTCCAGACGCGGACATGTACGCCGTGTAACCGGTGAGGTCATACGCGGCGACTTGCTGCGAAAGAAACGTCTTGATACCGCGCGCCACGGCGCCGGTCTTGTCGCGCAAAACGAGCGTCTTACGCTCGAACGACAGAAGCCGCTCGTACGTCTTCAGCTTGATCTGTTGCGTGTACGCTCGGAGGAAAGCCTCGCGACGCGGACCGATCCATTCCCGCATCATGGGATGGTTCGTTGCCCAATCGAACTCGGTCGTCTCGGTGTCGACGCCCGTGATTTGATCGGTGTAGATCTGGTACGCGCCGGGCAATGCATTTTCATACAGCTCGGCGTACTTGACCTGATAGGCGGTGTTCGCATTCGCGAACGCTGCATTCAATGAAAGGTTGGTGCTCATGTTGTTCTCCGCTCAGGTCAGCGATCAGCTGGCAGCTGCCATTGCGGGTGAGCCGAGTCGGACCCACACACTGGTTGAGGTCTCTTGACCGGCATGGATTCCGAGCACTGGGCCGAGGGTCCCGACGTCGGTAACCTCGTCGTCAGCAGTGCAGTAAAGGATCGCGAGATTGTCAGCCGCGGTGACAGATCCGGCGCATGGCAACAGCGCTTCGCAGTTCGTCACCACGCGGCAGTAGGTCGTGGTTCCGTCACCTACGACCGACGTTTCGTCACCATTCGGACCGATCGAAACGCCCGCGAACTTCAGCGTGGTGCTGTCCGCTGCCGGAGTCAGCAAGCCGTCCGCCGCGACCTTCGCGCAGAGCGCGCCGCAATAGACGGTCACGCCATTCGCGACGATTACGTCTTCGTACATGAGGCCGGCGGTGTTGCGGAACACGCGCGGCGCGTTTGCAGAGAGAGCCATTACTTCGCACCCTTCTCGCTGCGCTTGGCAGCGACGATCTTTGCGGCTTCCGCCGGTGAAGTTCCGTCGCGCATCAGCGCTACGATCTGGACTGCGTCCTTCTCGGACTTGTCGACGCCCATCAGCGAGCGCACGGTTGCCCGCTCGTCGTCGTTCAGGCCGTCAGTTGCGACGGTCGTCGTGTCGGCGTTGCCGCGCGGGTCGCTGCCGGCGATGTCCAGCTTCAACGGGACGATCTGCGTCGAGTACACGGACGCTGCGGTTTCAGCGTCGAGCGTCTCGTGCACCTTGAGCGCGACGGCGAAAGCCTTCTCGCCTTCGGGCACAAAGCCCGTGGCTTGCAGCTGTTTCACCTTGTCGTGCAGCGCAAGCTTGCGCTCTGCCGCGGCGGACTCTTCGGCCGCCTTCACGCGCTTGTCGCGGTCCGCCGTGAGTACGGCAACACTCGACTTCAGCTGCGTGATGACGTCGTTCTGCGCCTTGAGCCGAAGCGTCAGGGCAGCGACGCCGCCGTCTTTCATCGGCGCAGCGTCAGCAATGGTGCCGTCTCTCGAACCGGTCACGATGGCGACCACCGCGTCCAGGTTGTCCATCAGCGCGCCCATCACTTCGTCTAGCGACTTGCCGGACTTGTCAGCGATCGAGCCGAGCAGCGCGGTTGCGTCAGGGGACACATCGCCGGCCGCGACTTCCTCCGCTGGCGTCTCGTCGGCGAGCTTGTCGCCGTCGACAGCGGCAGCGCCGTCGGCCATCTCTTTGGCCTTGGTCTCTTCGGCAGCTTTCGCTTCCTCGGCGGCCGTTTCCTCGGGCGTCTTTTCTGCAGCCATCGTCTTTGCTTTCTCTTGCTCCGCGTCGTAGGCGTCGGATGCGTCGGCCATTGCTTTGGCCTTGAGCGCTTTGGCCGCGAGTTCCGCGGCCTTCTCTTGCTCTGCGGACACGGTCGCGCCGTCGCTCATGGCGGCGGTCCTCATGGCTGCGGCCCGCGTGAGCTGGACCGGATGCAGACCATCGAGAAACGGATCGTTCGTCAGTGCGACCGACAGAAGGTCAGCGCCAATCGGCTTGCCACTGCGGCGGTCCGTTCGGTCGAACGTCACCACGGGCGAGCACGAGCGGTATTCGCCGGCCTTGATCAGCTGCGTCGCGCGCGGCGTCCAGCGAACAAACGCCCACAGCTCGTTGCCGCTTGCGCGCAGTTCGAGCTTCTGTACCGCGCCGCTTGACGGCTTCGGGCCAGCGACGTCCTCGTTGAACGACTGGTGTTCGTAATCGAAGTTGATCGGCGTGCTGCGCTTGTCAGCGTTCGCGATCAGCGTCTCGAACAACTCGGTCGTGAACTCGAACGGGCCGGATGGGTGTCCCTGCCAGTCGCCGACCTTGGCGATATTGATCCAGCCAAACGTGTGGCCAGAGTCGCCGTCAGCATCCAGCTGCATCGCGCCCAACGCGACGAGGTCGGTGAAGCAAAGCTTGCTACCCCGTTCGAAGGCGACCGCTGAAGAACCGTGAGCCAACCAGCCTCATGCGACTGGCGTGTGTGCCAGTCATGCACGAATGAGGTTGGAGCGTCGCTGACTAGTTTCTAAGGCGCATAAGTGTAGCGGTGTCAGGCGTCGAGCTGCGCGACTGGCGGACCGTCGAAGCCCGCATCGGGTTCACCGCCAACGGGAATCTCGCCGAGCACCTCGAGTCCCTTTGCTTCTTCGCGGGACAGCGTTACGCAGCTGCAACGGCACCTAAAACCATTCGGCGGCGCGATGCGATGCCACGTCGTGCTTGCCGCGTGGTAGCAAGTGCCGTGTTCGATGCCGTCAAGCATCTGGTGTGATGGCCGCACAAGAGCGTCACCAACGGTTCGATACTGCACGAACGGACGCGCATCGATCACGACGGGATCCGTCATCGCGCGGAAGCGGCCGGCTCCGTACGCCGCCTGAATATTCGTACGGGCCACGGTTTCGAGATAGACGGGGTCCTGGGCCGTCAGCCCAAGCTTCGCTGTGCCGTCTTGAATCTCGTCCGCGAACTGTTTGAGCGACGTGCCTTCGACAATTGCCGCGTCCAGCTTCGCGCGCACAAGTGTCTGCACCTGCTCAAGCATCAGCCGACGCGCCGTGTCACTCCGCTGCGCATAGTCGCGGAGCATCGTGTCAAAGTCGTCGGGCGACATCAGCCCGCGAGCGCGCCACTCCCTGAGCGCTTCCTCCCAAGGCAGATCGAGGAACGCTGTCACTTCGGAGGATGCATCCAGCTTGATGGTCCGCGCCTCGCGGCCGTACACCATGAGCTGTCCAGCAAGGTCGCTCATCACAGCGGGAACGAAAATGGCATCCCCGACGTGATCGTAGATCGCGTTGGTCTTGCTCTTGCTCCATGCCGCGAGCTTCCGGCGTGCGGTTGCCGGCGTGCTCGATGCGCGGAGTAGATCGGCGATCTCTCCGAGCCCGGCTTGCATGGCGACGGAAGACTGAGCAACAGCGCGGACTACAAGCGTCGACGGGCGACCGATGCGCCTCGAAGTGTCTCGGCGAGAATCGTCGCTGAGCGACCAGAAATCGGCGAAGTCTTCGTTGCCGGCGATTGTGTGTGGGTCATCTCGAGCTGCTTCGTTTGCTGCCGCGCTGAGCGGCGTAGCGCTTTTGGGTCGGTCGCTGCTCCAGATGAGATCTGCGGCGGACCGATGGCCGAAGAAGGCTCGGTCGACGGCGGCTGCCAGCCCTTGCCGATCGTTCCCATGATTTCTTCAACGGTCGCGGTGTCCATGTTGAAGCCGCGCTTGATCAGCGCGACCACGGTGTCGCGTGGAAGGTCACCAGACGCCGCTGTCTTGAGCACGTCCACGAGACTCGAGATCTGTGCGCCATTCATCGCCGTGTCAGCGAGCTTCGGCACATCCACCGGCGCGCTCGTGACGGCTGCGCTGGACTGCGCATCATCACCTTCCGAAACGATCGGCGCGTTCTCATCCAGCGACTTGCCGAGGTCACCGCCGCTCGAAACTTCCGGCATGCGCCCACCCTGCGCGGCGAGGTCCTGAACGTCGGTCTTTACTTCGTCGGATGCCGTCTTCGCTTCGATCGTTGGGATGGGCGGACACTTGCCGCCGAACTTGTGCAGGTTGAACTGCAACCCCCACTTGAATGCGGACCGTTGCATCGTGCTGCTTATCCCGAGCCCATCGGTCACCATGCGCGGGTCCATCGTTGCGCCAGCTCGCGTGTTCACCGCGCCGTTGGATCCGTTCTCGCCAGGGTCGACCGCATCGCTCGCCCCGAGGAAAAGCCTTGCGAACAGTCGGTCCGCACGGTCGAGGTACACCGAGTGCATCGACGTGCCGCTGGTGGAGACGGACGTCTCTTGGATTACGAGCTCGTCGCCATCTTTGATCACAGTCGCGTGCTCGCCTAGGAACTGCTCGAGCCGCGCTTTGATCTCCTCCATCGTCGCTGGCGGCGTGTTCGCCGGAACCTTCATGTAGACGAACGGCGCGCCGTTGCGCTCGGTGGAGCCGATGTACATCTTGTCGACCCAGCGCTTGAACACCCAGGCGTGCATTGCAGCGCGCATGATGCCGGCGACGTTCGGGTATCCGCTCACGACCTGATGCGTGTGCACGATGAATTTATCGGGACGCAGCGAAAGCCCGTACATCGGATCGGCGTTCGGAAAACGCTGGCTCACCATGCCCTGGTCCCACAAACGCGCTTGCCATTGCCCGTCGAAGCGGAACCGATGACCGTGCAGCGGTTTGATCTCGCTTAGGAACACCGTCGGTGACGGTCCGCTGAGATCTCTCAGCCACATCATTTCGGCGAATGCAGTGCCGGGAAAGATCGCGTGAAGCAAGTGCTTCTGTGCTTCGTGCCAGTTCTCACAACGGCCGACGAGTTCCTCGCAGAAGTGAGCAGCGGCTTTCGCCTGCACCTGGTCGCCGAATTGGTTTGGCCTGATCACCCACTCGGCCTGCTCAACGCGGTTCTTGCGCGTTTCGTACAGGCTGAACAGCGTTGCGTCGCTTGCGATCGCGTATTCGCAGAGGTCGTACCAGCTATCGAGATAGCCCTGATCGAGCTTCCAAAGAATGGAGGCCAGCTCTGGAATCTGCATGTCGCCGAAGCGACCGGGCATGCGGAAGCGCTCGGATGTCGTGACCGGCGCGTAGGTTCCACGCGGCACGTACGATGGCAACGCGGGCAACTCCGCGGCCAGCGTCGGCAGAGCGGTCACGCCAGCCACGCGTGGTCTCCCGCCTCGCGATGCGAACGCAAAAGGCTAAGCGCTCGAGCATCGCGAGGCGGGATCGTGGAGGCCGTCACAGTGCTGCTAGTCTGCGGCGGCGTCCTACACGCGAGGAAGGCGCAAAAATGTAGCGCTTGACTCGCTGGCATGGCCCGGCCTTTGCCTCCCTCGCCGCCATGGAAATAGTCGTTGCAGTCAAACCCGAAGATCTGTTGCTCCACCTCGCGCGGAACGCGGCCCAATGGGACATCGTGACCGAGTGGCACTGCCGGCACCGTGGTGACGTGCCTGGTATCGAAGCCGTGGGCGCGGATGGCGTCCTGCACCGGATCGAGCTGGACGAACAATCGCTTGCTGTGGCGTGAGTGGGGCGCGCGTCGGTGTCACAGCGGGGCGAGGAAGACACCGCGCGCTTCCATGCTGCGACGCAGGGAGACGCGACGCCAACGCGTCGCGACGCCTCGCGCGCACTGGCTGAGCCACAGGCGCCAGGTGCGGCGGATCCGACGTAGCTCGATGCGTTCCCTGGTTTTGCGCCTGCGCGTCACTCGATGCCCGCCGGCTTCGGTTTCGGCGCCATGTACGCCCAGAAACGCTCGGGCAATGCGGCGACTTCTTCCTCGTGATCGGTCACGTCGTTGCGACTGTCGCGGTAGAGCCATCCGAGTTCACCGCTCTCGTCGAACCAGATTCCGACGTAGCTGTCATCGGCGAATCGCCACCCGATCTCGACACTGCTTTGGTTGTGGCTGGTAACGGGCAATGGATGGCCGGGCCAGCGTCGCTGCAGCTCGTCCCAAAACTCGATCACGCTCGCGGCCACGCCGGAGTTAGGAAACGATTGCACGAACGCGCGCCACTCGGGTTCTTGCTCGGTCACAATTCCACCATCGCCCCGCGGATAACCGCGTACTTGGCGCGACGACGCTTGCGCTCGTTGCCAGACCAGACCTTGCCGCCTTCGAGGATTGCCTGCGCGTCTCTTACGGCTGCCTGAAACTTGTCGCGGTAGAGCGCGACGAGTAGGTTGATCGTGTACAGTACCGCTCCGCACGCCTCGCAACAAACGCGCTTCTCCGTGAACGCGAACGTCAGTCCGTAATCGATCACGCAGCGCGCGCCTTTGTGATGGCACGGCTTCGTGAACGCGCGGAACGGTCGGCGGCGGACGCGGCGCATTCAGTCCTCCCCGAGCTTGATGCACGGGCTCAGCGCGATCGCCTTGCACACGGCGCACGTCTGCGGGTTGTGGTCGTTTAGCGGGACAGTGGATGGCGGCCGAACGCGTCCCGACTTGATCGGGTGCGCCGCCGCTGGGTGCCCGCACGCGATGCAATGGACGCCATCGCCAAACATGCCAAGCCGTGGGCTCGACATTACAGGAAGCGTGCATTGCGGTTCGTTCACGTCAGCCCCAGCTTCTCGCGCAGCTCGCATACCTTCGCGACAATTCGCTGGCGCTCGGACCAGTGATCTGGAGATGGGTCTTCCTCTGGAATCGCGATCAGCTCGCCGATCGCGGCGTCATACTCGTCCCGAATCTTCAGGCGGTCTTGCACGGCGTCGATGGCTTGCATGTAGTTGGTCATGGCACGTGCGCCCAGGTTCTTCGCTTGATCACTTGCCAAGCGGTCATCGTGCCAATTCCGAACTCTGCTGCAATACCTGCGTACCCGAGTCCGCCGCCGGCGTAGCGACTCCTGAGTTCTACCACTCGCTCAGCTGTGAGGCGCGCGCCGAAAACAGTCTCGCCGCGGCGCATTCGTTCGGCGTGTACCTTGCTTGGGTTGAGATCGCCTGCTGCGCCTATCGATATTTGGCGCCCCTTGCGAATGGAGTCGCGATAGTTGTCACCCTTGGTCCCTGCAAACAGGTGTCTTGCGTTGCAGCATGGCCGGTTGTCGCAATGGTGGCACGCGCACAAGCCGTCGATGTCGACACCGGCAATGATCAGTGCCGCGCGATGAGCTTTGACCGTTACCGGACCACCGTCGGCACGCGGAACGTAGAGCAGTCCATAGCCATAAGCGTCGATTGTTCCGAGCCAAGGATGGCACGCGTCTGGCCCGCCGGACTGATCCAGCCGATCGAAAAACCTAGCGGCGTCAATAATCATTGCTGTGCTCTCCCCGTTTCGACGAAGCCACCTGGTCCCCACACTGACTGAATCGTGTGATAGGGATCAGCCCATCGTTCGGCGGTGATGCCGGGTGGATGAGTGTTGTCGTCGCGCCACGTGCCAATCCAAACGCATTGTAAAGCCCAATGTGCCCACTCGTGATAGCGCAAACCCCGGTCGTCCTTCGCTCGTTCGGACACGGTGACGACGGGACAAGTGCCCGCCATGAAGCGCCGGCATCCAGACACGTGCTTGTATCCCCACTGCTTGGTCATGCAGTCGATTTGCGTCTGCTCGTCTGACTTGACAGCCCACTGCACGATGGCGTCGCACGCGGGAGACGGCAGCGCGCCAAAGCGCTTGGTCCACTCGGCACGCAACTCGGCCTCGGTAACCAACGAGCCGGGCACGACGGGCATGGTCTTCATTGTTGGGCACACGTATGCGGGCGTGCAGCCGGCAAGCCATGCCATAGAAGTGATAAGCGCTGCGGTCTTCAGTTCGTTGTGAGTCATGGCAACAGAAACGCCTTTGCTATCCCCGAGCGTCGATCGCGTAGCCGAGGTGGCTTCCTTGGTTTCGGCTCCTCACGCTGCTGAATCGTGCCGTCTGACCATTGCCAGGCCGGACACCCCATTATCGAGTGCGTCGCTGTCCCGACCTTTCGGCCGTACGTGTCGACGCCATAGTCACGCCGTCGACGAGCGTTCCGGCGCGCGTGCCGCGCCATGCTCTCGTCCGAACACCAGTCGTCCTTGTGGAGTTCGTAACGGGCCTGCTTCGCTTTACGCGCGCGACGGCGCTTCTGGATGTTGCGCCCGACGCTCATCCCAACCTCACAAGCAGCCAGAGTGGATACGCGAGCGTGTAACGCCACGCCTTGACTTTCGACGCGCCACGCTCACGCGCTTCGACGTACAGCCACCGAGCAAACAGAATCCAACCCCAAACGTAACAGAGCACGATCATCGCCAATGGCTCAAGGTCATGGCTGCGCGCTACGCTAGTGCTCGCGTCATGGCGTACGCAGCCGGACAGGAACCACGCGGCCACGGCGGCGACCATGAGCCACGCGACCACACTCGGCCACGTGATCACAACGCGGTCGTCACTAGGTTGCACGCGCATGCACGCGACGCATCGCAGGAGGATGCCGTCGTCGTATGTGCAGAGGCACGAGCCATTGCCCACCAGTTCCGCCACAGCTTGGCTGCTGGCCGATGCCACCATCCTGCACCACCAGCAATCAGCTGCCGCCGGCTCGGTCGGAACTCCGCAGCGAACACAGCGCACGAGAGATGAAGGCGAATCGGTCACAACGTGCAACCTCCGGCCAGCAACATCGCGCACGCGGCCAACACGCCCGCGCTGAACACCGCGAATGCGAGTGCCCTGCGCCGTCGCGCCTCTCGCTTGCGCGCGATAGCAGCCAGGCGCTCGGTTAGTAGGCGATCCCAATGATTCATGGAGCCGCCTTCGGAAGCTGGCGCAGCGCATTCTCAAATGAGACGCGCGCGTGCACGTTGAAGTGATAGTAGAGATCTGACCACTCCTTGGGCCGATCCAGCGGTAACTGGAATGTCATCTCGTACTTCTTGCCACCGGCGGCCGTGTAGCTGTACACGTAGACCTTGAACCGTTCGGTCTCACCCTTGAAGTAGTTCGGCTCGATGATCTCAACGCGTTCGGTGATTCCAAATGCGCGCGCGGCGCCGGTCAACGCGAGCTCGCCAGCGGCCATTATTTCTTCGTCGGTCATGGCTCCAGCCCCGCATCTTCCACAACTTACGCGTTCCCAGTAAGTCATGACCTAGAACTCCGCCAGCTGAGAAACATTTCGAAGCACCACGCTGCTACGAGCGCGATCGCAACGAGCGGCCACAACGCCGCGCAGAACAAACCCATAGTCAGGTCAAGCTCTCGTCGGCCGGCAGCCCGCTCGGAAGCGTAGAGCAGCAGTAGACACAAGCATCCGCCGAGTACGTAGAGCGTGGTCGCAACGATTGTCAGTCCCATTCGTACACCTCGAATCCGTTGACGCGGCCGAGCCCCGTCAACTCCGCTGCGATCTCTGCTTCGTCCTCGGTATCGAACAGCACCATCTCGTCCGAGTCGGCGTCCTTGAAGAGCGCGCACGGTTGGCCTTGCGAGCCTCGCGTCATGACGAACCAGCTCACGACAGTCCCGCCTGTCTGCGATACTTCGCCTCATTCACGCGATCACGGCCCCACTGTTTGAAGGTGACGCCGAGGGACCACCACACCGCGAAGATCCACACGCCGGTCGGGGTGAACTGCGGGCACGGTTCCAGCACCATCGGCCCGATCCACGGCCAGACCCACACGGGGAACACGAGCGCGACTGCAGTGAGACCCACCAGGAGCAGAAGGTATTGCATTACCAATCCCCAGAACCCGGGCTTACCGGCTTCGCGTACGCCCGCATGCCGTCCTCAGTAACGACATGATCCGGGACGCTGCCATCCGGAGCGTGTTCAGCGTGCTTAGCCTGCCACTTGTCGAGATCCGGATCGAAGCCGGACCACTTGAATGACGCGCCGCATGGGCAGAAACACGTCGACGTTTCGTAGTCAGCGTAGTAGCGGAACTGTTTCTTGGTATCGGTCATGGCGCGTTCTCCGAATCTGGGCAAATGGTTGTCGGCCATCGCTGGTTTCCAATCCCTCTGCCGGTTGCGTTCAGCAAGGCAGTCGTCGCAGTTGCAGTCGTGGTCGTATTTGTGGGTCATCCGAATGAATGCCGCGCATCGGCTTCGTTGTCGAAGAACCGAAGCGCCCAACTCGAGAAGCGCACCCAATCAACCTTGTAATACTTCTCGAAGTCAGGCTTTGCCGCGCAGTGTTTTCGCACTGCGTCCTCCAAGCTGTCGGCGATGTACGTGCCGAGATAGCGCGCTGGTATCTGGCCATCACCATTGGTGAACGAGCCCTCCTCCCACAGCTGGTACTCACGCGGATCATGCCGGCGCGCGTTCTCGAGATACGCG
>Ga0299912_10003145_pt1 | contig 13531 bp, 13 predicted proteins | sample RVTome_2_FD_207667 | JGI IMG/M metagenome (GOLD analysis project Ga0299912, IMG submission 207667) | Soil microbial communities from uranium-contaminated site in the Upper Colorado River Basin, Wyoming, United States - RVT95D214 (version 2) ...
GTTGTACCCGTAGGAGCTCGGCGTTTTATCCTCGGCCACGATGACCGCGCCGACACGCGTCGAACGGTCCTTGGACCACGACGCGATTTCACGCGCCAGACGGATAAAGCGGGCATCCCATTTCAACGACATCTTCGGGCCTTTCAATGGCGGTTAAAAGCGGCCTCCGGGGCGATGTTCCTGTGCGACCTGGAACGGTGAGCGCCCCGAAGGCCCCAAGGGCTCATGGCCCTTGTATTCTTAAATCCCGCAAGCGGGCCTTCGGCCCCTTGCCGGGGGGACGCATGGCCCCCGATTCGGTATTCCTCAGTGTAACTCAGCGCGGATCTTTTGGCGAAACAGATCGATCGGCACCAGCTTGCCACGCTGTTCGACATGCCAAAAAGACCAGCCATTACAGCTCGGCGCTTTTTGCACAAACGCGCCCGCCTGATGAATGGAGCCGGTGAAATCCGCCGTCACCACATTGCCGTCGGCGCGCACCTTGGCCGAATAGCGTTTGCGCGGATCGTACAAAACGTCGCCGGGTTTAAGCAGCCCCCGTTCCACCACGGTGCCGAACGGAATGCGCGGCGCGCTGCGTTTGCTTTCGGTGCGCAGCAATTCCAATTCTTCCACCGGCGTCACACGCTTGATGCGGCGCGTCGCCATTTCGGCGTATTCGGGGTCTTGATCGAGACCCACCCAGTTGCGGCCCAGTTTTTTGGCCACCGCGCCCGTGGTGCCGGTGCCGAAGAACGGATCCAAGATCACGTCGCCGGGCTGGGTCGAGCTTAAGATCACGCGGTACAACAGGCTTTCCGGCTTTTGCGTCGGATGCGCCTTGACGCCGTCTTTTTTCAGACGCTCGCCGCCCGAGCAAATCGGCAACGACCAGTCGGAGCGCATCTGCAAATCTTCGTTCAAATTCTTCATCGCTTCGTAATTGAAGCGATACCGCGCATCTTTATCGCGCGCCACCCAGATCAGCGTTTCGTGCGCGTTGGTGAAACGCCGCCCGCGAAAGTTGGGCATCGGATTGGTCTTGCGCCAGATCACGTCGTTGAGCATCCAAAAGCCCAAATCCTGCAGGATGGAACCGACGCGGAAGATGTTGTGATAACTGCCGATCACCCACAGCGTGCCGTCGGGCTTAAGCAAGCGGCGCGCGGCCTTCAACCAGCGGCGCGAAAACTCATCATAAGCGGCGAAGCTTTCGAAGTGATCCCAGTCGTCGTCGCACGCATCCACCTTGGTGTTGTTGGGACGATGCAGATCGCCCCCCAACTGCAGGTTATACGGCGGGTCGGCGAAGATCATGTCGACGGAGCCTTCGGGAAGGCTTTCCATCGTCTCGATGCAGTCCCCGACCAGGACTTTGTTTAAGGGCAAATCGCGCTGTTTCATGGGCGCACCTTGAACGAGGCGCGAATCGCCGTCAAGAAAATAAGTGGAATCAATAGCTTAGTGGAGAGTCCTAAAGCTATATGTTGAGTCTCACGAATCCCCATGACTCAATATCTTGCGAATGGGGGCGAAAGATTTTCGATGATGCGCAGTGACGCCTAAGCGCAAAAGCGCCTCTTGATGCTGGCGGGTGCCGTAACCCGCGTTGTTCGCCCAGCCGTAACCCGGAAACTCGGCATCAAGCTCGACCATCACATGATCGCGCGTCACCTTGGCGATGATGGAGGCCGCCGCGATGGACAACGACAGGCTATCGCCCTTCACCACCGCGCGCGCTTGGCACGGCAAACCGGGCGGCACGCGGTTGCCATCGATCAGCGCGAAGTCGGGCGTGGTGCCCAAATCCACCACCGCGCGGCGCATGGCGAGAAACGTCGCCTGCAAGATGTTGCACTCGTCGATTTCCTCGACGCTGGCGCTGCCCACGCCCCAAATCACGCCGGGCGCAGCCAGCAGGCGCTGATATAGGACTTCGCGCTTGGCCGCGTTCAACTTTTTGGAATCGTCCAAACCCGCAACCCAATCCAGCGACAGCGTGGTTTGATTGAGGATCACCGCGCCCGCCACCACCGGCCCGGCCCACGGGCCGCGCCCCGCTTCATCGACGCCGCACACCCGGCCCGAATGCTCCAGCTCGAAGGAAAAATCAGGCATTGAAACCCGCCCGCACAAATAGGCTATACGTCTTCAACATATAGCCTATTTGAAATGCCGAACACCAACACAGGACACCCGCCACCGCCACCACCTTCCAGACGCGGCAACAGCTTATCCATATGGGTCGTGCTGCTTCCGTACGAACTTCCTTTACCGAGATCATCGAATATGTCCTGCAAGTGGGAACATCGCGTGATGATCACGCCGACATCAATGACTCGCAAATCAAACAAAAGTCTAAAGTTATTTAGGTCTCGATCATAAAATGGATCTTTGTTGTTCCATTCGACCTCAATAGCAACTTTATTTTTGTAACAATCAACGCCATGTGTAGGGCTTTCATGCCGCTCGCCATCAACGTCAATCGCCGTATCAAATCTCTTTTCTTGCCAACCCATTTCATAAAAATGGGAATCCAGGCTGCTTGAAATCTTCGACTTCCCCCCGCCAGGCTCGAGAATTTGTGATTTTTTCAATTGAAAGCCGCGAAGCACCGCCTGCAAATCAAACCACTCACCTTCGTGGGCTGTCGCCAAGACTCCCGTAGCATTGCGCCATTCATGGATTTCATACAATTCACGAATGTCGTCTGGAATAAGGTGTGTCGTAATCATCCTGACACTTTCATTAAATATGGCGCAGGTTGGGACGCATCAGGGGCGGATTGATGTTCATTACCCCATTGATGCCAACCGGGACGGTCATGACGAGCAAACATTTCCAGGTATGGCCCCCAACTGCACCCCTCTATCACTTCATATTGTTCATCGGGCTTACGACTATGTTCTCTCTTTCGGGATGAGATGATATTCGGCAACGTGCGCCCGGGTTTTAGAGTCCTAACGCTTTTACCCCGAACCCCGAAGAGAAGCACTTCAGTCACATTACGAAAATAAAAACCAACGCCACGACGATCCGGACCGCCGTCCTTGCGGATTTTGTACCAAATAATATTTGTTTTATACTCGAACCCCCAACGTTTCATAGTTTCGAGGCCCTCTTGCAACAATGCATTAGGAACCCACAAGTACAGGTGCGCGCGATCAGCCGCAATTTGAGCCACGGGCAATTCGTAAATATCCGACATGGACAGGGTTGGATAACGATGCAAGCGTTTGTGTTCTGGCGCCATTTTCCCCGTGCGGTTCGAAAACTGCCATGGAGGATCGGCTAAAATCGTTCCAAATCTTTGAGCGCCCGTAAATTCCAACAAATCCAGGCCTGCACGATGCATAACATCCATAGTCACCTCCTCACCCCACACCCTCATCATATGATTGTTATATAACGAATCTTTACCAAAGCTTATAGGGGCCATTTAGTTTAATAGAACAAAAAGGGAACATCAAGCTCCCATTGAAAAATCAGGCACCCTTTTTTCCCTTTTTGCTTTTCGATTTTTCGGCGGTCGGCGCAACCGTCGGCGTCGGCGCAACGGAAGACGGTTGAGACGGCGCTTGTGTTGGCGCTGGGGGATTGTCGTTGATCACCTTCGCCGCCAGCCTCCGCTGGGCGCGGCGTTCGTGCGTCAATTTCGCAACGTCCTTCATGCGTTTGAGCAGGCGCGCCGTGCGCCCGCCCGCCCGCGAAAGGCTGCGTTTGGCCAACTCGGTTTCGCGGCCCCAGGCGATGTCCCAGACTTCACCGACGCTCAAAATCCCGTCTGCCGCAAAACCGTGCAGACGGCGCGCGGTGATGGTCCACACCGGCGACATCAACAGGCTCAGCACCGTCACCGACACCACCAGCCGCGACGTTTCCGCCGGGATCACATCATTGCTGACCGCCACGGCGGCCAGCAAAAACGAAAATTCTCCGATCTGCGCCAGTGCGATGCCCGACACCACCGCCACCGGCCACGGCTGGCCCAGCACACGCACGATGCCGACGTTCAACACCGTCTTGAACACGGTGACCATGAACAAAATCGCCAGCACCGCGCCCAAGTGTTCCCAGATGTACCGTAAATCGATCAACAACCCGATGGACAAAAAGAACACCATCATCAGCACCGCCTGGATGGGTTTGACTTCGTGAAACACTTGGGTTTTCAAATTCGAGTTGCCGATCACCAGCCCGGCGACGAATGCCCCATAAGCGGCGCTCAGGCCCAACAGGCCGGATATCGCCGCCGCGCCGAAACACAGCGCCACCGCCACCAGCGCACCCAATTCTTCGCGCTTGGTATGCAAGATGGCGGGCATGGGCAAGACCAACTTCTGGCCTGTGCTCAGATACCACACCAATGCGCCCAGCAGCGCCACCGCGCCCGATAGGCTCACCGCGCTCATCCAATCGAAACCGCCGCGCCCCATCACGCCGATGGACAGCAGCATCGGCACCACCGCCATATCCTGGGCGATCAGCACCGCCACCGCGATGCGCCCGGCGCGGGTTTTAAGCTCGCCTGCGTCTTGCAAAATCTTGATCGCCACGGCGGTCGACGACATCGCCACCACAAAGCTCATCAACACCGCCACCGACGCGGGCCAATCAAAGACAAACGCCAACAGCCAAAACACGACCAGCGACGCCGCAATCTGCAACGCCGCCGCCGCGACGGCCAACCGCCAGATGTGTTTGAAGATGCGCAGGCTGAGTTCCATGCCGATGACAAACAGCAGCATCAACACGCCCAGTTCCGCGAGCACGCCGATCTGGCCTTGATCGCGCACCAGGCCCAAGGCCGAAGGCCCCAATAACACGCCCGCCACCATGTAGCCCAAAATCGCGGGCTGGCGGAGACGCTCCATACCCAGCCCGCACAGCAGCGCCGCCACCACCACGATGGCGATGCCGGTCAAATTGTTGTGCATGGCGGCATCCGATATGACCTGGGTCACGGCTTCAACGGCGGTTTCGCTGGCAATCGGGGCGGTTAACGTCGGTTCCATATGCTCAACCTAACAGTCAATTGTGTCGCAAAAATAAAAAAGTGACGGAACGAAGCCAAATTTCCGTTATTTTTCAATGCTGCAATTTTTAGCTCCTTGAGCGACCCTTTCTTTTTCGGCCTGTTCCCGCGCATTGCGTTGGCGCACTTCCTGAATGCGCTGCAAAAGGTTAAAGGTGCGCGATAAGGCGCGCTCCAACCGCGATTCATAACGACCCAATCGATCCAAGGTCGATGAATCGTCAAGCACGACGCGAAAACCATCCACCAACGGCCCGCCGCTGGTGGCAAATCGTTCCTTGCGCGGATCTCCCGACCAATTGGGGTTGAGATAACCTGCCTCAATGGCCGCCGTGCGCCCCAAGCGCCACCAAATATCGGCGGCGCGGCGGATCAATTCCATCTCGACCTTGCCTACGGGTTTGAAATCATGGGTCAAGCTATCCAGCAACGCGTTATACGCTTCGCGGTCTTCATCGGGAAACACCACCTCATGTGCGTACAGCCCATGACGTAATGCATTATAACTGGAATGGGCGCGGCCCAACTCCGTTTTCGGCCCGGTCGAATGCTGGGCGTTTTTGCGGTTGGCCTCGACCCGGCGGCGCATATGCGGGGGCGTCGGATCGACAAAGGCGTCATCATCCATAAAATCTTCCATAAAATCGCTCATGTTTCATCTCCGTTTGCGGTAAAACTTGCATAGGAATATATAATAAATTAGGAATTTTGTCAATACAAAAGGCCGATCCCGTCATAGGGAACACGGCTGCACATATCGTCACCCCCGCGAAAGCGGGGGCCCATGCGGTGGAGCCCTGGATTCCCGCGTTCGCGGGAATGACGGGTATTCAGTAAACGCTCGCCAATATCAAAGTGAAGCGTTCACCACAGAGGACACAGAGTTCACAGAGGAAATTATCGACTCTGTGGCCTCTGTGTGCTCTGTGGTTCGCCTCTAAAATAGGGCTGCACTATTTCACCGCCCCCCGGCATTGTCACCACTGTCCGGGGACGCGCATGACGGCTTTAGATTGTATTAAGCAGCATCAAGTAAACTATTTGCGAAATAGCAACGTGCGCTACCCCCTCTGGAATCCCTTATGTCTCATTTTTCAGAGCCGCAAACCGCCCATCTCCATAAAATCAGCGTCGCGATGTCAGTGGTGCTGACGGTTCTCGTCGCGGGCTCGCTTGCGTGGGGCATTTTTTCGATACACCAGCACACCAATGAGTTGGCGGCATTAGAAGCGCGATCCGTGTTCAACAAGGATTATGCGTTCCGCCTATGGGCGGCGACCCACGGCGGCGTTTATGTTCCCATTGATGAACACACGCCGCCCAATCCGGCCCTGGCCCATGTTCCCGAACGCGACATCACCACGCCATCGGGCAGAACACTGACGCTGATGAACCCGGCCTACATGATGCGCCAGATGATGGGCGACTTCACCACGATGTTCAACGTTCAAGGAAAAATCACGAGCTTTCCCGACAAGCTGATCAACCCAGACAATGCGCCCGATGATTGGGAATTGGCCGCCCTTGAGGCATTCCGTCGCGGCGAAACAGAAATTCTTGAATTTACGGAATTCAACGGCCAGCCTATTTTGCGCTTCATGCGGCCGCTCTACACCGAAAAGCCGTGTTTGAAATGCCATGGCGCAGACCATCAAGAAGGGGACATCCGCGGCGGCATGGATATCTCCGTCCCCATGAGCGAATATTTCGTCGCCGAACGAAAACACATCACCATCATGTCGGCTTCCCATGGCCTGATCTGGCTGTTGGGCATCGGCGCCATTTGGATCGCCGTGCGGCGCAGCGCTTCCCAAATTAAAAAACGCCTCGAAGTGGAAAACGCCCTGCGCCAAGCGCAAAAAATGGATGCGCTGGGCGGTTTGGCGGGCGGCATCGCCCACGAAATCAACAATATGCTGCTGCCCATCATTTCTTTGGCCGAAATGACCCTCAGAGATTTCCCGGACGGCAGCCGCCAACAAAAACGCCTGGAAAAAATCATCGAGGCCGGCGAACGGGCGAAGCACTTGGTCAGCGGCATTTTGTCGTTCAGCCATCGCGCGGATGTGGAAGTCGCTCAAAATCGGATCAACATCGTCGAGGCGATAAAAGACTCTTTGGAACTGCTGCGCTTAACCCTGCCTTCCACCCTTTCTTTTAAAACAAATTTGGACCCCGACACCGGTTGGGTGGTTTGCGACCCGACCCAGATCAGTTCCATCGTACTGAATTTGGGCAGCAACGCCGCCGACGCCATGGAAGGACGGGTCGGCGAACTGACGATCTCGCTGGCGCCGATAGACATCACGGAACAACGCGCGCACGACCTTGATCCTTTGATTCCCGGACGCTATGCCAAGCTGATGGTATCCGACACCGGCAAGGGCATACCCGCATCGCAGCTTGAGCGCATTTTCGATCCCTTTTATACGACCAAAGAAGTCGGCAAAGGCACCGGACTGGGGCTTTCGATGGCCTATGGCATCATCAAACAGCATCGCGGCGCGATCACCGTTTCCAGTGAAGTGGGCGTCGGCACGACCTTCGAGATCTATTTGCCGCTGGTCGATTGAGAGCGCCATTCATAGGATTTTTCCCGCCATAACACTCGTCTATACTCCGTCACGCTTGAACGATTCCCATGCGGCCCACGCATCCATCGCTTGATGATTTTTTGCGAGAAGGCTTATGGAAAATTACAATTTATCCAGACTGAACCTCTTGGTGATTGACGACAACGCCAACATGCGCCGCGTCGTGCGCAACGTGCTCAACACCTTCGGCATCACCAATATCGCCGAGGCCAAGGACGGTTTCTCCGCGCTCGAAGCGCTCAAGGTCTTCAAGGCCGACATCGCCATTTGCGACTGGATCATGGAGCCCATGGACGGCGTGAAATTCGTGCGCACGTTGCGCACCGCGCCGGACAGCCCCAACCCGTTTTTGCCGGTCATCATGCTCACCGCGCATTCGGATGCGTTTCGCGTGATCCACGCCCGCGACAGCGGCATCCATGAGTACCTGACCAAGCCGGTATCGGCGAAGCTTTTGTATCTGCGCATCACGTCGATCATCGAAAAGCAGCGCATGTTCGTGAAAACCGGAAAATTCTTCGGCCCCGACCGGCGCCGCCGCAAGGTTGACGCCGACGGCGCGGAACGGCGCACTCACGAAAACCAGTCAAAAGTCGAACGGCGGGTGCAAAACCTGCCCTTTGCGGGGGCGGAAAAACGCCACGGCTGGCCCGGTTATATCGCGAAAGACACCCGCGGCGGCGGCCGATAGGCCTGATCGAACGAGTCTACCCAAATAGGCCCAATTGATCGCCCACACGCGGCGGGCGGTTGAACAGATCGGTACGCAAATCAACGCCATCGGCCTCGGCCCTGTTCAAGCCGAGTTTTTTACAGGCGACGTGAAAGCGTTGACTGAGCAGGCGGGCATGCACGCCGCTGCCGGTCATGCGGCGGGTGAAGCGCGCATCGTTGAGCTCTCCGCCCCGGCTTTGTTTGAGCAAATTCAGCACCCGCGCCTTTTTGCCCGGCGCATGGGCGTCGAGCCATTCGGCGAACAGATCCTCCACCTCGCGCGGCAGACGCAACAAAATATAAGTGGCGCGTTTTGCGCCCGCGCCTGCGGCGGCTTTTAAAATCGCTTCAAGCTCATGATCGTTCAGCGTCGGGATCATCGGCGCGGCCATCACGCACACCGGCACGCCCGCATCGCTCAACGCCTTGATGGTTTTAACGCGCCGCGACGGCGTGGCTGCGCGCGGTTCCAGGGTGCGCGCCAGCGTAGCATCCAGCGTGGTGAGCGATATGCCGACGCTGACCAAGCCTTGTTTTCCTAAATCGCTTAAAATATCCACGTCGCGCACGATGCCCGCCGACTTGGTGATGATCGTCACGGGGTGTTTGTAGGCCTGCAACACCTCCAGCAGTTCGCGCGTGATGTTGTGGCTGCGCTCGATGGGCTGATACGGGTCGGTGTTGGCGCCGATCATCACCGGGGCGGGGCGGTAATCGGCTTTGCGCAATTCGGATTCCAAGGCGAGGGCCAGACCCGGCTTTGCGAACAGCCGGGTTTCAAAATCCAGCCCCGGCGACAGGTTCATGTAGGCATGGCTGGGCCGCGCGTAACAATACACGCAGCCGTGCTCGCAGCCGCGATAGGGATTGAGCGATCGGTCGAACGGAAGATCGGGCGAGCTATTGCGCGTCAGCGCCGAACGCACCGTTTCCAGCGTCACATGCGTGTTCAGGCGCGGCGCGTCCTCGTCGATATAATCCCAGCCGTCATCGACCCGGCAACGCTCATGCGGTTCGAACCGCCCGGCGGCGTTGGACACCGCGCCGCGGCCCTTGTTCGCTTGTGCGGGCAAAACATCAACCATGCAGAAGCCTACCCCGTTAAACGGAACATTTCAAGAACATTGGCGAGCGGGGGCAAAAATCCGCCAATTTTTAGGCGATTTGGCTTTAAGCGATTTGCGGATCGAATGATGAATGGGAGGGGGATTCGGCCTCTTGCCCCGCACCCTGCTCGACGCTCGCATTGCCATACCGCGTGCGCATGAACGTGACCTCTTGCCCCGCTTCTGGCCCCGCTTCTGGCCCCGCTTCTGGCCCCGCTTCTGGCCCCGACCCTTGGGCCGTGAGGTAGCCGGTTCCATGACACATTGGACATGGGCGCAAATGACTGTGCCCGACTTCCGGCAACACCCAACCGGTGGCGCAATTTGGACAAGGAATATGCATGGTGCAAATACTGTAGCCGCAATACATGACGAAGGCATGTCAATTTTAAGACATGCGCCAGGGCGGTCGGTAGCCTCTGGTGCGCTTGGTCATTTGCCTTTAGGCTTCAATTCATGCTGAGCATCATCATCCCCACCCTCAACGCCGAGGCCACGCTGGCCGCCACGCTACGGAGCATCTTGGCCCCCGCCGTGCCGGGGCTAGACGTCGTGGTGGTGGACGCGGGCTCGCATGATTCCACCTGCCGCATCGCCGAAGAATTTGAGGCGCGGGTGCTGAGCAGCACAGCCGGACGCGGCCGCCAGTTGGCGTGCGGCGCGAATGCCGCCACATCCGAGTGGCTGTTGTTTTTACATGCCGACACCCGCTTACCCCAGGGCTGGCCGGACGATATCAGCCGCTTCATCACGGCGGACGCCAACCGCCAGCGCGCCGCCTATTTTCGCTTGAGCTTCGACGATACAAACCAAGCCGCCCAGCGCATCGCCGCTTTGGCCAATTGGCGCGCCAAGGCGCTGGGTCTGCCCTACGGCGATCAGGGTCTGTTGATTCACCGCAGCCTATACGATGAAGTCGGCGGCTTCGACGAACGCCTAAACTTGATGGAGGATGTGGAACTGGCGCGGCGCATTGGGCCGATGCGCCTAAAACGCCTGCCCGCAACCGTCATCACCTCGGCGGTCAAGTACCGCACGGACGGCTGGTGGCGAAGACCGTTTAAAAATCTGTTGTGCTTGAGCCTGTATCTGGCGGGCGCACCGACGAAATGGATCGAAAGGCTATACCGATGAAGGGCCACTTGGTGTTGATGGCCAAAACGCCGCAGATGGGGCGGGTGAAAACACGCCTTGCCGCCGACATCGGCTTAGTTCAAGCATGGGCCTTTCACCGCCGCTGTTTGGCCGCGGCCGCCCGCACGCTGGTTGATTCCCGTTGGACTTGTTGGCTGGCGATTGCGCCCGATACCGCCGCTGCGGATTTGCACTTCGATGGCTGGACCAACATCGCCCAAGGCGGCGGCGATTTGGGCGCGCGCATGTTCAAGCCGATGCAAATCCTGCCGCCCGGCCCGGTGGTCATCGTCGGTTCCGACATTCCGGGCATCCGCACCCGGCACATCGACGCGGCCTTTAAGATTTTGGGCGATCACGACTGGGCCTTCGGCCCCGCCACCGACGGCGGCTATTGGCTGGTGGGCGCACGCCGCCGCCCGCACCTGATCGATCCGTTTCAAGGCGTACGCTGGTCGAGCGAACATGCCTTGGCCGACACCGTGGCGAACCTGCCTAAGAATGCGCGGGTGGGATGGGTCGAGACGTTATCGGATGTGGACGAAGCGATCGACCTGATCGAACCTTAAGCCTAAATCAGATGCTCGCGAAGCCTCGGCATCAGTTCCACCATGTTGCAGGGCCGCGTGCGGGCGTCGAGCTGGGGCAACAGAATTTCATCCCACGCATCCTTGCACGCCCCCGTCGAGCCGGGCAACGCGAACAAATAGGTGCCGTTGGCCAGCACCGCCATTGCGCGCGACTGAATGGTCGAGGTTTTAATTTTCTGGTAGCTGATCCAGCGAAACATTTCGCCAAAGCCGGGAATGTCTTTTTCACCGATGCGGGCAAACGCTTCCGGCGTGACGTCGCGCCCGGTCAGGCCGGTGCCGCCGGTGGTGATCACCACGTCGATGTTTTCATCCATAATCCAGCGCTTGAGCAACACCTCGATGACATCGGCATCGTCTTTGACGATTTGCCGGTCCGCAAGGATATGCCCGGCGGCCTTGATGCGTTCCACCAAGGTATCGCCGGATGTATCGTTTTCCAGGGTGCGGGTATCGGACACGGTCGCCAGCGCAATGCGTACCGGCAGAAATTGGCGTTCACCTTCAATTTTCGACATTGGCTGCAATTTCGTTAGGTTCTTGACCGAATGCTCGATACGTCGGCCACGCCCCCGACGCAACGGCATCTAAAGACGGCGTGGGCTGGCCCAAGCGGTACCGATAAATCCACAAATTGGTGAGCACATGCTCGATGAAAATGCGCGTTTCGCGGCTGGGCAGGCTTTCGATGAAAAACAGCGAATCGCCCAAGTCGTCGACATTGCGCCGCCACTTGTTCAGATTGCCCGGCCCGCCGTTCCACGCCGCGGCCATCAAAAATAGGTCGCCCTTGATCTTGCCGTCTTCCAACAAAATCGAAATGTAACGCTGGCCCAGTTTGAGGTTGAATTGTGGATCGAACAACTCGGCGCGGTTATCCAGCCGCGTATTGCTGGCGCGGGCGACGAAACGGGCGGTGCCCGGCATCAACTGCATCAGCCCGCTGGCCCCGGCGCCGGATTTGGCATTGGGATTGAACCGCGATTCTTGGCGCACCAGCGCATAAATGAGCGCGCGGTCGACCTTAAACCCATCCGCCGGTTCCCACGTCGGCACCGGATAAGCTGCACCGTCAAAACCATTGCCATCGGGATGCAGCATCGCATCCAAACGAACGGCCAGTTCCGCCATGCCCGCCTGGGCGGCGATGGCGAGAATGCCCGCCGCCTGATCCTTGGACCCCAACAGCGCAACCTGACGCAATTCCTTTTCCGCCAGCGCGTCCTGACCGATCTGCAACAGCGCCAAGGCGCGCCGACCGCCGCCGCTATCCTTCAACCGATGCACATCCGCGCCATCCATCGGCGGCAAGGTCCAATTGAATTCGGGCTCGCGGCCCAGCAGTTTGGTGGCGAGCATACCGTAAAAGGTGCGCGGGTATTTGGCCGCTTGGCCCAGCAGTTCCATGACCCGTTCGGGGCGACGCGCAACCAAATGCGCGCGCGCGGCCCAAAAGGCGCTGGCGGTATAGGTCCACGGCGAAGTGTCGTATTCGGCGGATTTTTCAAAATGCGCCGCCGATTGATCCATATGGCCCAAACGCCAATGCGCCAGCGCCGCCGTCCAATGCGCCTGAGGCAGGTATTTTCCCGAACGCTTGGCCGCAGGCTCGGCCCATTCGACCGCCATATCGTCGCGCCCGGCCATGAAATATCCGCGCGCCAGACGTTCCCGCGCCCAATCCATGTCATAGGCGCTGAACAGCTTTTGCACCTCTGCCGTTTCCAGCAATTTTTTGGCCGCCAGCGTGTGGCCCCGGCGGAGGTGGGTCTTGAGCGTGATCTTATAGCGATTGGCTTGAAGGCGTTGCTCGCGCGAGAGCTTCTTGCCCGGCGGCGTGGCCACGCTTGCGATTTCAGCGGCGGCGTTAATGGTTTTTTGCTGCAGGGCGCGGGCAATTTCGGGCTTGGTCGGATATTTCCAATTGGCCGGACGACGCATCAACGCCAGCTTGTAAAGTTGCGGCGCGTAGTGATGATCGTTGAATTCGGCCAGCCAGTCTTTCAATTCTTGATATTTGGAACGATACGCGGTCGGATGCAGATAGCGCTGCGCCAACACGTGGCCCATCAACACGCGGTCTTGCAGCTTGGCGATTTCCTGATCGGCTTTACCCCACTCGGCCTTGGCTTGCAGGGCGAAAATGCGCTGATAACGCATCACGTCGTCATTGCCGAGCACGCTGGGCAGATGCGCCCGGCCCACCTGCATGGCGGGCAGCACGGCCAGCTCCGCTTGCGGCGCGTCTTCGGCCCTGGCGGCTTCAACCCATACGGGGGCCGCGCCCAGAACAATCACAACACCTAGTGTGCCAATAACAGACTTTAACAACATACGGTTACAAATCCCCACAGAGGCGCCGCCCACTCTTATACG
>Ga0299912_10003146_pt1 | contig 13529 bp, 12 predicted proteins | sample RVTome_2_FD_207667 | JGI IMG/M metagenome (GOLD analysis project Ga0299912, IMG submission 207667) | Soil microbial communities from uranium-contaminated site in the Upper Colorado River Basin, Wyoming, United States - RVT95D214 (version 2) ...
TTTTGGGCGGCCGACCCTTTCTAGAGCCATTAAAGGATTCAATGTCTTATGGAAATAAAGTATGACAGCATAAAACCATCTGAATATTCACCCGAAAAGGCAAAAGCTTTACTTAAAGAAGCAGGAGAAAAAAATATTAACATAGTTATTGACAGTTATGGTGATTACATAGAACAGGCATAGGCGATTGCTCAGATGCTGACCGATGTCGGCATTAATGCATCCGTGCGTAGTTGGGATTGGGGTGTGCTAAACAAGGTGTTTTTAGATGGTGAACGAACGGCGCTTTTGACGGGTAATGGCAATGCTCAGTGGAACGAGCAATGGATTGAAAAGATGCTTGTTACTAAACAATTTGCTAATTACTCTCAATTTTCTAATCCCAAATTTGATGATTCAGTTAAAAAAGCGATGACTTTGCCTGAGAGTAATCCGGAAAGGTTTAAACTCTTCAAAGAAGCCTTTAAAATAGTTATGGATGAAGTACCCATGATTACTATTCATGCTCCAGATCTAATCGATGCTTACTGCAGCAATGTTAAAAACTATAATGCATATTTTGACAGTCGAGTTATATTGCACCGAGTGGACATTTAGTGAACTGCAGGCGACGAAAAAGGGGCAGCCTCTCCTGCCGAGCGGCCGCCTTTACTAGAAATTTAGGGAGGAGTGAGATATGCCGGATCTCTTGCAAGAATTGAAGCAGGCCGTTGTCGAGGGTGAAGACGACCAGGCCCAGCGCTTAAGCCAAAAGGCCCTTGAAGATGGTCTTGATCCCATGACCATCGTGAAACAGGCAATCGTTGCCGGTATTCAGGAGGCGGGGGCCCTATGGAAACAGAACAGATACTTCCAAACGGACATGATAATGAGTGCGGAGGCCTTCAGGGCAGCAATGGAAGTTATTGAACCAAGACTCTCCGGCACCGAAACGAGTAACGAAGGAAGGTGCGTCCTCGGCACCGTTGCCGGCGATATGCACAACCTAGGAAAGATGATGGTGGTCGTCATGCTGCGCGGTGCTGGCTTCCAGGTCATGGATCTGGGTGAGGATGTTTCCAGCACAACCTTCATTGAAAAGGTGAAAGAGCTCAAACCAGATATACTGGGTCTGGGTTGCTATATGACCACGACCATCGGAGAGATGGAAAGCGTAATCAGCGGCCTAAAGGAAAACGGCCTGCGTAACCGGGTGAAGGTAATGGTCGGGGGAGTACCTCTAACCCAACAGATTGCCGATGCACTGGGAGCCGACGCCTGGGGCAAAGATGCCCTGGATGCCGTAGACAAGGCCAGAAAACTGATGGAGGTCAAAAAATGACGGATAAACCCCAGGTCCCAGTCTCACTGGCCATGCAAGACCACGCCATGATGCTTACCGGAACCTCTGCCAAGAAGTTATTCTGGGACGCAAAGGCAATGGTTGACGCCATCATTGAGGCAACCGAATACTATCAGCCGGATTCTGCTAGGCTGCACATCGACTGGTATAACCACGAGGCAGAAGCTCTCGGCGCCAAGATGATTTATGGCGAGCACTCAAAGCCGACCGTTGACTTTGGCCAGCCGCTGATTAAAGAACCAGGGGACCTGTTTAAACTCAAGACGCCCGATTTTTATCGCGATGGGCGGCTGCCCTACGCCCTGGAATGCTACAGACTGATGAAAGAGAAAAAGAATGCGCCGGCGTTGGGACATTGCAGCGGTCCTTTTAGCCTGGCAGTGGCCCTGCGCAGCTACCCCGCCCTGATCAAGGACCTGAGGAAAAGACCGGAGTTTGCCCGTGACCTCCTCGACTTCACCGTCGACGAGGTGCTGCTGCCCTACATTAAGGTGCAGAAGGAGTACTGTGGCGTCACTTCAGTTTCAGGCGCCAATGCCTGGGCATCGGTGCCGGGCCTGTCGCCGGAGGAGCTCATGGAATGGGCGGTACCCTGGAGCAAGAGGCTAAAGGAGAAAGCGCTGGAGTTCGGCATAACAGCCGTCAGCCAATGCGGCGAATACTCTGAAGAGCGGCTTGAGAACTTTGATGCCGGTATCCTTCACCGCTCCTTTGACGTTCAAATCGCTTCAACGGGAAGTGTGTCTTTGGGTCTGCTACTAGGCCGCTGGCAGGATTACCCGCTGGAGCCCGTCCTGGACTATACAGCCAAGTACCGGAAGCAGGGGAAAAGATTCCCTATCCAGTTGGCCGTCAATGCCCGTCTTCTCAACGATGGCCCGATAGACAAGATAGTGGAGGTTATCAAGCGGTTCATCCGCACCTTTGTCCCGGAACACGAACTCGAAATCTCCATGCACCCCTCGGCCGGAAACAACCCCGATCACGTCCACGCCGCCATCGCTGCCGTGCGCACGTACAGTCGAGCGCCCCTATCCGGTAACATGGACGAGATTGAGTTCATTCCGCCCCGGCGGGAATCGTTCCAGGAATGGAAGAAGAGAATGGCCGTCTAGTCTTCATTAAACAGGAGAGGTGCTGCATGCTTAGTTTTTCCTCTCGGCAGAAGGTATATCGCATCGACAGTGTGGAGATTGGCGGGCAACCGGGCGAGCGGCCTACCGTGCTCATCGGCAGCTTATTCTTTGCCGGCCACCGTATCGTTCGGGACCCCGACAAAGGGCTCTTTGACACCGACAAGGCAAAGGCGCTCCTCGAGAAAGAAGAGGAGCTATCGGCTGTCTACGGCAATCCCCGCATCATCGATGTAATTGGCGATACCGCTCAAGCCCTGATTCGCTATGTCCAGTTTGTTGCCGCACACAGCTCATCGCCCATACTTGTCGATTCGCCATCACAGAAGGTACGACTGGAGACAGTGAAATATTTTGCCGGGAGCGAGGTCATGCCTCGCCTTACTTATAACGCCATAGCCGAAGACCACACCGATGAGGAACTGGCCATGCTCAAGGAATGTGGGGTAAAAAGCGCCGTGGTGCTGGCCTTTAATACCAGGGCACTGAAACCCAGGGCAAAAATCAAGCAGCTCGAAGAAGACCTGCTCCCCGCGGCAGAATCGGCAGGTATTGAGAATATCCTCATCGATACCGGCGTGTTGGACGTACCAGGGGTTAGCTGGGCCGGGGCCGCCATCCGCGAGGTAAAGGAATGCCTGGGCTATCCATCCGGATGTGCACCCTGCAATACGCTCTACACCTGGCATAGGATGAAAGCCCGAGGTACTCCGGCCTTTGAGGCGGCAGCCTCATCGGTCTTGGCCTTTACCAAAGCTCAGGGAGCCGATTTTATCTTTTACGGTTCCATGCAGAATGCCTCCTGGGCCTATCCCGCAGTGGCAACAATGGATGCTCTGGTAGCTTACGGGGGACGCCTCGGCGGGATACGACCGGCATCCCTGGAACACCCTCTCTACAAGATATTCTAAGATTGAGACGAAAGATTGACTCATCAAATTGAATTTCAGCCCATGGGTCGCCGCTTTTCCTGTAAAGAGGAAACTACCATCTACGAGGCAGCCAGAGATGCAGGGATTCTGCTCACCTCTACCTGCGGTGGAAGAATGACCTGTGGACGCTGCCGGGTAAGGGTCCTTGCAGGGGAAACCTCGCCTTTGGACAAGGACGAGCGAGCCATTCTTGGTGCCGAGGATGCCACCGTCGGTTTCCGACTGGCCTGCGCCGCCCAGGTGCTGGGTGACCTGACGGTTCATGTCCCCCCCCCTTCACTCACAGCAATCCAGCGTTTGGCGCTGTCCGGCAAGGAGCCGGCCCTTTCACTTGATCCGGTAGTTACCGCCTATCAACTCTCCGTGCAGGAACCCGGTCTGGAAACTCCGCTGGCGGACTGGGAGAATATCTCCCAGGGGTTAGAAGCCATCTATGGGTTCAAGGAGCTGCGGCCGGATCTTGCCATGCTCCGTGACCTACCCTCCGTGCTGCGCAGCTCCCGGGCGATTACCGCTATAGTCCGGAGTGACGAGGTGATTCAGGTGGGTCCTCAGGACGGTAGGTTATTGGGTCTGGCCCTAGACATCGGCACCACCAAGATAGCCGCCTATCTGGTCGACCTGAGCAACGGCCAGACACTAGCTGCCCGGGGAATGGTGAACCCCCAGGTAATTTATGGCGAGGACGTCATGAGCCGCCTGAGCTACGCCATGAAAGGACACGCCAAAGAATTGAAGGAAAGCCTGGTCGGAGCCATTAACACGTTGATTGCCGAGGTAACCGGCAATCCAGAGGGGGTGATAGAAGTAGTTGTTGTCGGCAATAGCGCCATGCATCACCTCTTCTTAGAGTTGCCCGTCAGACAACTCGGCCAGGCTCCATACCGGCCCGTGGTGAGATGCGGCATAGAGATGAAGGCCTCAAGGCTGGGGCTCAGGACTGCCCCGGGGGCCTATGCCTACTTCTTACCCAACATTGCCGGTTTTGTCGGGGCCGACCACGTGGCAATGCTTCTGGCTTGCGGTCTCCACGAGGCTGAAACAACTATGCTTGGCATTGACATCGGAACAAACACGGAGATAGCCCTGGCTGCGGGGGGAACCATGACGACCCTCTCCTGCGCCTCGGGCCCGGCCTTTGAAGGTGCTGGCATTGCTCACGGGATGATGGCAAACCACGGGGCCATTGAGAAGGTACGAATTGTCGAGGATAGGGTATACATGGATGTTATCGGCAATGTTCCCCCCACGGGTATTTGCGGCTCGGGAATCTTGGACGCCATCAGCGAGATGCGGAAGAAAAGAATCATAGACCACCGTGGCAGGTTACAGGACCATCCTCTGGTGCACCGGCGGGCAGGGGGGGGTGAGTTCCTACTGGCATCGGCCGACGCTACCGGAATGAACAGACCCATCGTCGTTACCCAGCAGGATATAGGGGCAATTCAATTGGCCAAGACCGCCATCCGCACCGGGATCAACATTCTGCTTGCAGAGGCCGGGGTGAGGGACGACGAGATTAGCGAGGTGATAATCGCCGGGAGCTTTGGTAGCTATTTTGATGTGAGTAGCGCCATCGGCACAGGTATGTTGCCCAACCTCCCGCTGGAACGGTTCAGCCAGGTGGGTAACGCGGCTGGGGTCGGCGCAAAGCTCGCCCTGGTCTCGAGAAAGAACCGAGCTACGGCCGAAGCAATCTCAAAAAGAGCGCGATATATAGAACTTACCAGACATCCGATGTTTAGGCGCCGGTTTTCCCGAGCCCTTCCCTTTCCCTGACAACAAAATCCATTTCAAGGTCAAAACGCGCGATAATTTTCCTTGACATTCTATCTAAAATTGGTAACATCTGGTAATAACCAGTTTGAAATTTTATTAATGTTTTTTCACTTCATTTTCGTGCTCTATCAAGTGATGGGGCAAACGTTCATAAATTAACTAAAAAAGGAGGGTTTAAAAATGAGGAGAAAACTTTTCAAAGTTACTGTTTTACTGGCAATCATTTCACTGTTCAGCACTCTGACCCTAGGGGGTTTTTCTGAGGCGACTGGGGCTGAAGTTCGCCCCAAGTTGAAAACACTTAGAGTCGCGCTATATTCTGCACCAAGAACTTTTGACCCTGTAAATTATAGGGATATAAACACACAGAATGTAATTCGTTTAATGGGTGGAGGTTTAAAGGATGACACACCCGATACTGATTATATTTATACTGTTGCCGAATCGATCAGCGAAATTAAGCCTTTTACCGCGAGAATCAAAATTCGAAAAGGGATTACTTTTCATAACGGGGATCCCGTAACTGCTGATGATGTAATTTTTACCTATAAACGGATGGTAGAACCAGGGGGAATGGAAGGGAAAACTTCGCCTAGAGCATCGTTGCTTCCGATCGATTCTGTGGAAAAAGTAGATGATTACACTATTATTGCAAAGCTAAGCGAGCCTTTCAGCGTTCTAGAGCGCAGATGGTTTCATTGGGAAGTAATGCCAAAAAAATATTTTGAAAAGGTGGGCTTACAGGAATATTTGAAACATCCCATCGGTTGTGGACCCTTCAAATTTGTTCAAGGTGATTTAAATACTGAAATTGTTTTGGAGCGCTATGATGGTTTTTATGGTGGTGCTGCGGAAACTCCGGGTAAAGTTGAACGGATACCAGCAGTTGATAGGGTGATAGTGAAGTATATACCGGAAGCCACAACCCGGGTAGCAGCCCTGTTGGCCGGCGAGGTAGATATTATTCAACAAGTTCCAATAGATATGGTTGATATGCTTAAGGCTAATCCTAATATTAAGGTAGTTAGCACTGGATCAAATTCGATGACAGCTTTATATTTAAATCCGCATATCCCTCCTTTTAATGATGTACGTGTCCGTCAAGCAGTTGGTTATGCAATAAATTTTGAATTAATAGTAAAACATTTGTTTAAAGGAGAAGCAGTAAACCTAAATGGGCGCCCACTGTTGGAAACCTATAGATCGCATCCAGCATATGGCATATTTAACCGCACACCACCACTAGAGTATTCACCCCAAAAAGCAAAGGCATTACTTGAAAAAGCAGGAGCAGTAGGTGTCAAAATGATTATTGATACTTATGGTGATATGGTCGAACCAGCGCAGGTGATTTCTCAAATGTTAAATGAAGTTGGATTCCAGTCATCCGTCCGCTCTTGGGACTATGCAACTATTGAAGGAGAGGTTAATAAAAAGAATACTAACCGAGTTGCATATTTAAGAGCACAAGGAAATGGTTTTAGAACTCCAGATTTTGTACAAATTTATGTTACTGGTAGCCCAATGAATTTTTTTCAATGGTCCAATTCTACCTTTGAGGACTTACTGAAAAGGGCTATGGCAATGCGTTACAATCCTGAACAAGAGAAACTTTATTTAGGTATTTATAAATTAATTATGGAAGAATTGCCCATTATTAACCTTTATGCTTTAAATACAATAGATGCCCACAGGATTAATGTTGTTAACTATTACCCTTATGCTAACAGGTGGACGATCCTTCACCGCGTTGATTTAAAATAATACTGCAAAGTAGCATAAAGGGGCGGCCCAAGAGGGCCGCCCTGCAAAAACGAAACAAGGACTCATATATAATATTTCCAACTAACGAAGGGTGTGGTCAACAGATGTCTTTTTGCTACCTTAAATTAAAATTTTGGAAAAACTAAACTATTCCCCAAAAAGAGGGGGTTGTCATGCCGACATACCGCCCTTTTTTTTTAAAAAATAGCTTACCAGACGGTGGTATGGCATGTCTATTCGATATCTCATAAGACGTTTCGTGTTTCTTATCGGCGTTCTCATGTTCATTACACTATTCACCTTTTTGATACTGCGCATTTCACCGGGAGATCCCGTTGACCTAATGCTCAAGGGGCAGCAAGAGATCACGAATGAAGATATCAAACGAATGACGGAGCAACTGGGATTAGACAAGCCGTTTCATATACAGTTGTATGTGTTTGCCAGTGGTGTCGTTAAGGGTGACCTGGGATATTCTTTTTACATGAAACGGCCGGTATGGGATTTAATCAGGGAGCGAATGCCGGCAACCCTCGAGTTGGCCCTTTTTGCGATGCTTTTATCTTTTGCAGTGGGGATCCCCATTGGGATTATCGCCTCGGTGAAGCAGAACTCCCTGGTGGACCGGTTGATCATGGGCTTAAACTTCCTGGGAATTTCGATGCCTTCCTTTTGGTTTGGCATTCTTTTAATCATGGTGTTTTCGGTCTATCTAGGGGTGCTGCCCACCATGGGCCGCTCGGTCTATGGCCAGTATCCGACCCATATAACGGGGCTTTTGATGCTAGACTCTGTTTTGACGTTAAACGGCAAAGCATTCGTGACGGCATTGCGCCATCTGATTCTGCCCTGCCTGGCCTTGGGGATGGGATACAGCGCCATTATCTCACGTATTTTACGCTCCAGCATGCTGGAGATACTGAGCCAGGAATATATTAATGTTGCTCGCAGCAAGGGTTTAAGCAGCGCCAGGGTGGTACTGCGCCACGCTTTAAGAAATGCCCTTATTCCCATGATTACGGTAGCCGGACTGGAAGCCGGTTCATTAATCGGTGGCAACATTGTCATTGAAACCGTATTTTCCTGGCCCGGTCTGGGGTCATTGATTATCGGTAGTATTTTTGCCAGGGACTATCCTGTCGTGCAGGCGGGGGTTATCTTTTTTGCCTTGGTTTTTGTTTTGATTAATATACTGGTCGATCTGGCCTACACATTGGTGGACCCTCGTATCCGGTGGTAGGCGGGATAAAGGATGAGAGAGGATTGAAAAGGAATTTTTTGCGTTTGCTTCGGGACCCGACCACGGTTTTTGGGTTAATCGTTCTGATCGTGGTCTTTCTTACAGCCGTTTTTGCGCCCTTGCTCGCCTCCCACGATCCGGGCCGGGGCAATTTATTGTTTCGGCTGCGACCGGGTTTTTGGAGTTCGCTGGGTGCACCCGGTTACCTGCTGGGGACCGACATGCTGGGGCGTGACATGTTAACCCGGGTGCTGTATGGATCGCGGGTTTCTTTATTGGTAGGTTTTGGCGCTGTCTTGCTGTCTATACTGGTGGGGGGAACCCTTGGGCTTTGCGCCGGATTTTTTCGGGGCCGATTTGATGATTACATCTCCCGGTTTGTGGACTGGCTCATGGCTTTCCCGCTGGTGTTGTTTTTGATTTTGGTCATGGGGGTACTGGGTCCGGGGACGTGGAACCTGATTTTTGCTTTAACACTCCAGGGGTGGATACCGTTTTTTCGGTTGTTGAGGGCCGAAGTGCTGTCGGAGCGGGAAAAGGCATATGTAGAGGCGGCCTGGGCAATCGGGCGCAATTCCTGGAGCATTATGTTTCAGGAAATTCTCCCCAATATTATGCATACATTGATCGTTCTTGCCACACTTCGAATGGGTATTGTGATTATTATGGAAGCAACTCTCAGCTTTTTAGGGCTTGGAGTGAGCCCGCATGTTCCGGCCTGGGGATCCATGATTTCGGCCAGCCGGGGGTATATGCAAATTGCATGGTGGTTACCGGTTTTTCCGGGTTTAGGGATATTCTTCACTGTATTAAGCTTGAACCTGCTCGGGGAAGGCTTACGAGATGTGTTGGACCCACGCTTGCGGAAATAATGAACCTTTATGATAGTGGTGGGCAAGAGTGATCATGACTGCAACCGACAAGCTGCTCCATGTGAAGAATCTAAGAACCTACTTTTACCCGCCGGAAGGGATTGCCCGGGCTGTGGACGGCGTTTCCTTTCACGTTAATAAAAAGGAAACGCTAGGGATTGTTGGTGAATCCGGCTGCGGCAAGAGTGTTACCTCGCTGAGCATCATCCGGCTGGTGCCCAACCCGCCCGGAAAAACTGTTTCCGGTGAGATCGTATTCAATGATTCAGACCTGCTTAAAAAGCCGGAGTCTGAAATGCGCCGGATTCGCGGTAATCAAATTTCTATGATCTTTCAGGAGCCCATGACCTGCCTGAACCCGGTGTTTTCCATCGGCGATCAGATTGGAGAAATTTACCAGATTCATCAGGGGATGTCGCACAAGCAAGCGCTTTCCCAGGCGTTGGAGATGCTCAAGCTGGTGGGCATACCGATGCCGGAGAGAAGGATTAAGGAATATCCGCACCAGCTGTCGGGGGGTATGCGCCAGAGAGTCATGATCGCCATAGCCCTGGCCTGCAATCCCAGCCTTCTGATCGCTGATGAGCCGACCACGGCTTTGGATGTGACCATTCAGGCCCAGATACTGACGCTGATGAAGAATCTGAAAGAACGCCTGGGGATGTCGATTATTTTTATCACCCATGATCTGGGGGTCATTGCAGAAATGGCCGAGAGAGTCATCGTCATGTATGCCGGCGAGATTGTGGAGGAGGCGTTTTCCGGGACGCTTTTCAACAAGCCCCTGCACCCTTATACGATCAGCCTGCTCAAATCCGTGCCGACCGTAGAGGGAAAACAGAAAAAGTTATTTGTTATTCCCGGCAATGTGCCGGATCCCTTATCGTTTCCCAATGGGTGCCGGTTCCATAACCGGTGTTACGCGGTGTTTGAAAAGTGCAAGACTCAGGATCCCCCCTTGCTTAGGAGCGAGGGGGAACAAAAGGTTCGCTGCTGGTTGCACGAAAGGCATAATTGAAAGGCGGCCACTGGATGGAAACGGCGATGCGGGAGAGCAAGGAGAAAAAATCAAAGGAAAACCTAGTTCGTGTAAAGGATTTAAGAAAATGGTTTCCGGTGTATGGCGGCGTTTTTTCCAAAGTTATCGGTCATGTTAAGGCCGTTGACGGGATTACTTTTGACATCGCCCAAAGAGAGACGTTTGGTTTGGTGGGCGAATCGGGCTGCGGCAAGACAACCACCGGGAGGTTGATTTTACGTCTTTTGGAGCCCACTGAAGGAAGCGTTCTGTTTGAGGGGCAAAATATCTTTGACTATAACAAGCAGCAGCTTCACAAGATCCGCAGGGATATCCAGATCATATTTCAGGATCCGTATGCCTCTTTAAATCCCAGAATGACCGTCGAGTCAATTATCGGTAAACCTTTGCAGATTCATGGGATCGCCAACGGCTCCGCTCTCCGCAGCCGTGTGGAAGAATTGATGGAGGTCGTAGGCCTGCGGGCCAAGTATGCCAGTCGGTATCCCCACGAGTTTTCAGGAGGCCAAAGGCAGAGGATCGGCATAGCCCGGGCCCTGGCACTATATCCGAAGCTGATTATTTGCGATGAACCGGTATCGGCCCTGGATGTTTCCATAAGGGCGCAGATTCTCAATCTGCTGGGGGAACTGCAGGAGCGGTTTGATTTGACTTACCTGTTTATTTCGCATGATCTTTCGGTGATACAGTATATCTGCAACCGGGTCGGGGTGATGTATTTAGGCAAAATTGTGGAAATAGCGTCCAAAGAAGGACTCTATGAAAAACCCATGCACCCGTATACCCAGGCACTGCTTTCGGCGATCCCGACCATCAAACCGGACCTGAATAAAAAGCGGATCACTTTAGAGGGCGATGTTCCCAGCCCCATCAACCCGCCCAAGGGGTGCTACTTTCACCCACGCTGCTGGCTAACCGAAGAGATCTGCAAACACACAGAGCCGGCGCTGGCTGAGCTGGGGAGGGGTCACTTCGTTGCCTGTCATGTCCAGCAGCGAGAGATGCAGTTAATAATAAGACCTGAAACCAAAATACCGGATGAGTGTTTGGCATAGGTTCTTTCCTTCCAATGAATGAAAGTGGTTGAGGATGAAGGGGCACCTGAAAAATTGGTTTTGATTTGGGATGGCTGTTAGCAAAAGTCATTAAACACAACTTGGCCATCTGCGATGATAAAGCCAGGGCATCGGTGATGGAAAAAGAAACGCTGAACAGATATTATGTTGAACCTTATGTTGAGTTTTTAAGTATCAATTCATTAAAAATGTTGGAAGGACTTAGTTCGGGAAGTCAAATTCCTTTTGAGTCTATTCTGAATTTTAATGTTTTGCGTGATTTGATTTTTTCGGAAGTTGGAGGCTTCATAGCGGCATCTTTTGTAAACTCCACTTAAAAAAAGACATAGGAATTCAAAAAAATAAAAAAACCCTTTTGGCCAAAAGGAGGTTGATAGTCATGTTACAGCAAACTATCTTCCCATTCAAGATAGGGACGACGGAGTAGAGACCAACGGCCCACGGGAGACTGGCCTTGATGGCAGATTTCAATCATGGAATAGAGTAGAGGGAGCTGACGGATCAGTATCTTTCGGTCGCGGGGAGCAATTGGGGGTTTAATCCTTCCGTGATCGGGGATAGCTTAGTTTTAATGTTGCATAGAGTAGTAAGGAGTCTGGAAGATCTCCGGGAGTTAAGAAATGATGACGGATTAATGAACCTTCTGGGGCGTAATGAAATTCAAGAACCAGATACGGTGGGGGACTGGTTAAGGAGAATGGGAGATCCGAAGGGCGGACAGATAGGGCTAATGGGTTCGGGTAGGGTAAGAAATAAGATCAACGAAAGGATTTTGAAAAGGGAGGGTGTCACGAGATATACGTCGTATGCGGATGCAATGGAAATCATTGGGGAGAAAACGGATGCTTTTTTACCTATACGGGGAGTAAAGAGTATATGCCGATATTGGGATTTCTATTTGAAGCGCTTATTTGCCTCTTATGATGAATTTCGGGAAGGCAATGTAGTTCCGGCCTTTGAGCAAAAAGAATTTTATCTGGAATGTAAGAGACGGATGCCGAAGGACAAGGGGATCGGGTACTATCGTGTGGACAGTGCTTCGAATCAACTGAAATCTTTAATCAGTTAGAGGATGATGGGGTCAAGTATGCGATCACTGCGGATCAGGACAAAGCCGTGAAAGGAGTATTTAACTCGATCAGAGATAAGAAATAGAAGGAACCGGTGAGGAGATGCGGTTATGAGTTTGCGGAAGCGATTCACTGCATAAAAAAAATGAAGAGGGCCTTTCGTTTGGTGCCAAATGTAAAATGCGAAGACAAGCAGATTTATTTGAGAAGGGCAGGTAGTACTTTTATCATGTCATTGCGACGAACTGCTTAGAGGAGGAGAAGAATACGAGTGAGGTTCTGGCGTAGCATAATCAGAGGGGGCAGGCAGAGAACTTTAACAAAGAGTAAAAGAATGGGATGGGGATGGATCGAATACCGTGTGGGCAGATCTACACCAATGCTGTTTTTTCAGGATCGGCGTGATTGCCTATAATCTTTTTATCGGATTCAAACGACTTGCCTGTCCAGAATCATGGATGAAACAGACCATCGCCAGGTTCTGGTGGAAGATGGTACAAGGGGCCAGTCAAATTGTCAAACACGCGGGGGGAAGTGGTTCTGAAGTTGATGATTGATCTGGAAAAACTGAAACTGTTTCGAGGGACCCGAAAAAACTCCTTTGAATTGAGCTTATGTCCAGATGGATGGACAAGGAGGTGACTACAACGAACGGGAGACAAAGCCAAGGGAGCAAGTTTGTCCAAAAACTGACAGAAGGCCATGCCCCGGTGGGAGCGCTCTTTCCTGATACAGGAAAGGGAGATAATTTGAGTAAGCGAGAATTCCTTGTTTAAAAAATCTCTCTAAATCCGGACATCAAGTTACGCCTACTTTTCTTATATCGGGATTTGGGTTATAAGTTTTCCTTGACAAAAATCGCTGTGACCAATATTTACTAATAATAAGCCATTATGATATGTCATATCAATTTCTCTATCATGTACCTATAACTTCGGAGTTGAGCAGAGTCCATGTAACGCAGAGCCGCTAAAGGCGGGTTGGAGAGAAGTGGACTTCTGCTCGAACGATTTGTTAACGCAGTGCACAGAACGGCACTGACTGAGAATATATTGCTAAGAAATAAGGATCCTAATCTGCTCTATAGGCAATTCTTAGAGATTCCTTCATTTTGCTTGACTTTATGATCATCGAGGGCCGCGATTTGAAAGAAGGATAGTCATAGAATGGCAGCATGGAGGTGAGGTGGGCATAAGAGAAGAGAGAATTGTGATCTTAGGTGGAGGAAACGGAGCCCTTGCCTTTGCTGCCTTTTTCGGCCTAAAGGGACAAAAAGTCAGGC
>Ga0299912_10003147_pt1 | contig 13526 bp, 14 predicted proteins | sample RVTome_2_FD_207667 | JGI IMG/M metagenome (GOLD analysis project Ga0299912, IMG submission 207667) | Soil microbial communities from uranium-contaminated site in the Upper Colorado River Basin, Wyoming, United States - RVT95D214 (version 2) ...
ATCTTCCGGCAATTGCAAGATTTTTTATGACGAGCAGCCCGGCCCCGCCTTCCCCTTAAGCATCGCTGCCCAAAATAAGCTCCACAGCAAGTCAATCCCCGATAGACTTGTTGGCCAGATGATATCTCGTTCAAGATCAATATAATATGCTTGATTTGCCTTAAACATGTATTAATTTATCTATGATATGTTTGCCGTAGACCGGCTGTAAGGAGTGAGGAAATCCATGCTATTTAAGCGAGGTGCCCCACGCCGTTTGGGCTTGTTGAAAAACCTCCATTCCAGTCATTGCGAGCGAAGCGAAGCCATCCCCGGATTTTGGTATATAATAACTTACGGATTGCCGCGTCGCCCTTCGGGCTCCTCGCAAGGACTTTTTCAACAGGCCCGTAAGCGGGAATCCATACTACCGCATCCAGTAGTCGGCGGGGCTCCTTTTAATACTTCAACTGCGTCCTGGCGAATCTGATCGAATGTTCGCCGAATTTATCACGCAGATAATCTATTACTTCATCTACCCTGTCCGCCCTTAAAGATGGGGGTTCCAGTAAGTCCTGCTGAAGCTCAAATTCAATTTTTTCGAGGCTTGCAACCGACACACCGATCAGGCGGATCGGTCTTTCGGTAAAGCGATTTTTTTCGAGAAGGTACCTGGCGGTTTCATAGATCGTGTTCGCGCAATCGGTGTTCTTGAATATAGTTCTTGCCCTGGTAATCAGCTTTAAATCAGAATACTTGAGCTTAAGTGTGATCGTCCTTCCCTTATATCCACCCATTCTTAACCTGCGCGACACCTTGTCTGACAGATACAGGAGCATCCCCAGTATCCGGTCGGGATTGATCACATCTTCATCGAAAGTGTGCTCATGGCCCATTGATTTGTCATCGGAATCTCCATCGGTAAACCTGACCTCATCCTCGCCGATTCCGTTGGCCATATCGCTTAACGATTCCCCGACCACGCCGAAATATTTTTTCATTTTTGCTTTCGGATAATTGGCCAGGTCACCGATGGTTTTGATGCCAAGTTTATTGAATGCCACTTCCGATTTCGGCCCGACTCCCCAGAGCTTGCCTATAGGCTGAGGCCATAAAAATTCTTTCTCCCTGCCCGGCTCTATGATCGTCAGGCCGTCCGGCTTATGCACCCCCGATGCCATTTTGGCCACGAACCTGATTGCTGCGATTCCTATCGAGGCCGTCAATTTCTGACTATCCCAGATCCTGCGCTTTACCTCCATTGCCAGGTTCGCCGGCCCGCCATACCTGTTGGCCGTGTTGGTGATATCTAAAAACGCCTCATCCACCGAAAACGGCTCCACCTGCGGCGAGAATTCACTCAGGATTTTCATTATTTCCAGTGAAGCGTGGCTGTATTTGTAAGCCGACGTGTGGATAAAAATCCCTTGAGGGCATAGTTTTATAGCCTCCGCCGACGACATCGCCGAATGCACACCATATTTCCTGGCCTCATACGAACAGGTCGTCACCACGCCCCGACCGTCCGCCGGCCCGCCGATTATCACCGGCTTGCCCTTGAGAACCGGTAGGTGCGCCTCCTCGACCGCCGCAAAAAATGCATCCATGTCGATATGCATGATCAGCCTTCGGTGCGGGCCCGGTTCTTTCTGCTTTTTGCCCCGGTCGTTAGTGCAGAATTTTCTGGCGGGGTTCATCGATTATTCCACCCAGATTTTATTGAGCACCCAGGCGGTGTTGCGTTCGTCATAGGCGAGCTGGAAGAAATTCGAGGCGGGGTCGAGCACGGCGAAATAGCGGATTTTCGATTGCCCCACGTCGGCTTTCCAGGTGCCGGTCACCCGCTTGACTTTGATCGCGCGGCCGTTCCAGCGGAACCTCAGCGGTTTCATGACGCCGTTTTCGAAGACGGCGATCACGTCAACCTGTTCTTCGATATCCTGGTACATGGCGGTAACAATCCATATATTCAACGGACGGGATATGTTCGTCCCGCCTGATCATCAACAACAATGATTTTGGCTTTTGTCGTAGGGGCGAATTGAATTCGCCCCATTAGATCATTGCTATAATTCAAAGAGGGCGTATGCAATACACCCCTACCCCAAATTTCGATCAGCTTCAACGACCCAATTACATACCTTGTCAATAATCCGGCCAAGCATTCCCGTTTGTGCAATATATTAGATTTCCAGATGATATTCATCAGCATCCCACCTGAGAGGATTTTCACGGATGTATTGCCTGCTATCATGCAGGTCGTTATCGTTTCTGATGACGTGTTCGTAATAATTGCGTTGCCATACCGGTACCCGCGGTGTTTTACGATAAATATTTATTTTTAATGTCGAAGAAGCTTTAAACCCTCGAATTATCGCTCCAATAGTTCGTGAAGGCGATCTAAAAATTGGTTGTAGGGGCGTATGGCTATACGCCCCTACGGGCGAATTGATAATAATAATCCCGTGAAAATGATTCGGCATTACCACATATTCATCAAGAAAAACATCCGGCCTTTTCGCCGGCGTTTCCAACCATGTTTGTTCGATTATCAATTTCATATTCTTATCGTTGAATAACGGTTCTTTTTTGCGCGTGCAAATCGTCACGAAATAAGCGCCGTTTTGAGAATAATCGTAACCCTGTAAACGGGATGAATATCGGTGATGAATTTCCGGATTGTATTTATTATTACGATTATAAATTTTCATATAATTCATCCATCATGTATAGGGGCGTATGCAATACGCCCCTACGCGCGGCTGGTTATTTCCCGGATATAAAATCATCAAATTTATCCTTAATATTTCCTTCGATTCGCCATCCATTCCGCGCAAACACCCCCCCCTACACGCTCTCAAGCGTCACATGTCAACACATATTCACCGCCGATAACCGTTGGCTGCTCTTTCTCACATCTTCCGCATCAAACCGATCACCTTGCCGGCGATCACAAAACCGGGGGCGTTGCGTTCGACTATGATCGGGCCGAAATCGGGGTTTTCCGGTTCGAGCCGGATACGTTTTTTATCGGGCATGAACCGTTTGACCGTGGCCTCGTCGTCGATTTGCGCCACCACGATCTCGCCTTTCTGAGCGGTTTGCTGGCGGCGCACCAGCACATAGTCGCCATCGAGGATGCCGGCGTTTTTCATCGAATCGCCGGTCACCCGCAGCGCAAAAATATATTCGCCGGGCGCGAACGAACGGTCGATATAGAAATTCCCCTCGATATTCTGATCGGCCCAGACCGGCGTGCCGGCGGCCACCCGGCCGACCCAGGGCACCGACCGGAGCTGCTTTTCATCGTAATGATCCGGCGCCTCCTTGATTATTTCGATGCCGCGCGACAGGTAACGATTGCGCTTGATATACCCCTTGCGTTCGAGCGCTTCTAACACCGACCGCACGCCGTTGGTCGAATTGATCGCGAACTTTTCGCCGATCTCCCTCAGCGACGGCGGCCGCCCGATTTTGATCACCGATTTTTTGATGAAATCGAAGATCTCTCTTTGCCTGGCGGTTAGTTCTTTCATCGATACCTCCTGTCCAATGGGTTACGGCGGCAATTGCCGTAATTGCTGAACATTTTATTCCTGCTTAGAAATATACTGCTCATATGTTCAATCGTCAAGAAAAAAATTAAGTTTAATAAAAAAATATAACAGCTTGCAGGAATTGATGTTAGACCAGGATCGCCAAGGCCTGGCGCGTTCCAACTTTAGGCTATTTGGAAAACTGAATCAAAATTACAACTCAAGCCGACGAATAATCCTGCACCAGGTCAGCCTCGCCGGAAATCGGCCGCAATTCCTCGGTCGGAATCAAAATCGTGAAGCTGGTACCCAGCTCATCGGTATCAAGTTCAATTTTGCCTTCAAGTGAATCGACGAGGCGCGCAACGATCGCCAGTCCCAGACCGGTGCCATCGGTCTTCGTCGAAAAGAACGGATCAAAAATTTTATCGCGCAAATTGGGCGGAATACCACGTCCCGTATCGCTGACTCGCAATTTGGCCCAGACTCTGCCGCGGGGTTCGACGTAGCTGCTGCATTCGACCGATATGCGCCCCTTGATTCCCCGCAGGGCCTGCGCGGCATTGAGCAGCAAGTTCCACAAAAGCTGCTTATATTGGTCCGGCTCACCACGACCGTGAACCGCACCGGCCGGCGTCAGGTAATCGACTGTGATTCCCGGTCCGAATTCAGGGTGCGATCGGGCCAGCGTGATTACTTCCTCTATGACGGGGGCGATATCGGTGCGTGTGTTCAGTTTACTTTTGATGCGGGCAAAGCTTAAAAATTCCGTTATGATATTATTTAAGCGCGAGCTCTCCTTGATTATCAGATCGAGTAACTTTCGGTCCTGTTCGTCGTTGACCTGCAAGGATCCTCTCAATACTTCGACGGAACCCGATATCGATGCCAGCGGATTTCTGATTTCATGGGCAATGCCCGCAGACAGCTGGGCGATGGCCGCCAGACGGTCGGCATCGCGAAGCCGTTTTTCCATCAGCTTAACCTCGGCTAAATTCTGAAAAACCGCGATTATCCCCCGGATTTCCCCCTTTTCACCTTTCAAAATCGAAGTAGATATCCCCAGCGGAATCCGAACACCCTTGATCTCAAGCTCGATTTCGCCCCGCGTTTCCGAATAGCCGGTGGTCATAGCGAGCTCGATTTTGTAATAAAATTCCGGGAATTTTTTCAAAAAAATCGATTTGAATGACGCCTGCTTGGCCAATTTGGGGTTTATTCCCAGGATTTCCCCGGCGGCCATGTTGAAATATATCATCTTGCCAAAGCTGTCGATCGTGATCATGCCCGAGCTCATGTTTTCCAGAATCTCATCGGTTTCGAGTTTTATCTTGCGCAGCTCCCTCGAGGCGAATAGTTGATTCTCCGCCATGTAGCCCGATATAAAGGCGATCAAATAAAATAGACACAGGTGCAAAAAGACCGTGTAAAAAGCCTCGTCCGAAGAAAAACCCATTCGTGTCAGGTTGGCCGATTCGAAAATGCCCGGCAATAACCTGGAAAAATCATGGATAATCGGAGCAGCGTAAAATAAGCCGGCGATTGTGGCGGCCAGCAAGGTGCCGAGAAGGCCATAGACCAGAGTCGCGGAGACTATCGATAGGATGAAGAGTATCAAAAGCGGCGAAAAGTTACCTCCAACCTGGTTGACCAGCACCGACTCGATGGCGAACTCGAATATGATCTGGGCGCCGATAATCGTTTTCAGCACTCGAGCGCTGTGCCGATGGCCAAAAACGAACAAGTATATCAAAAATGCAATTGCCAGAACAGCATAAACGATGAGTGCGTTATAGATGATGCCGGAGGAATCAAGAAAAATTACGAAAGCCGTAAAGAGAAAAATATAGGTAAGCAATCGGGAAACGAGTACCCAGTAAAGCCTGCCGGAAAGCTCCGTGGAGAAAATCGAGGAAATCGGGTTGATTTTCATGACAAAAAACCCCTGCCCGTTGCCAGGCAGGGGCCAAAGCCAATGCCCCTACTGGATCTTTCCGATAATATCGAACATCGGCAAATACATGGCGATAAGAATAGTACCGATTACCGCACCCATGACGACGATAATTACAGGCTCGATTACCGAAGTCAGCGCCGCCACAGCCGCATCGACCTCCTCATCGTAAAAATCGGCGATTTTGGAAAGCATATCGTCCAGGCCGCCGGTTTTTTCACCAACTGAAATCATCTGCGTGACCATCGGCGGAAATACGCCCGATTCTTTCAGCGGTGCGGTGATCGTATCACCTTCGGCAATCGACAGCATTGACCGGCGGATAGCATGCTGCAAAACGAGGTTGCCGGCTGTCTTGGCCGTGATATCGAGCGCGTCGAGGATCGATACGCCTGAAGAAAGCAACGTGCTTAAGGTGCGGGTGAACCGCGAGATGGCGCTTTTCCTTATCAAACTGCCCAGGAGCGGCAATCTGAGTTTGATCTTATCGAAATTAAGCCGGACTTTGGGATACCGTAGTGAGTATTTAAAGGCTACCAGAAAGCCGACAGCCAGAATGACTATGGTTAATAAATTGCCTTTTAAAAAATACGAAAGATTAAGCACCATCTGCGTGGGGGCTGGCAATTCAGCGCCGAGGCCGCCGAACATCTTGGCAAAAACCGGCACGATAAAAGTTAACATCGCAAAAGTAACGCCGCCGGCCACTACCGCCACGACGATCGGGTAAACCAGCGCCCCTTTAACCTTGCGGGCCAGTTTATCGGCTTTTTCACGATATAAAGCCAGCCTGACGAGAATCGTGTCGATGGCACCGCCGATTTCCCCGGCCTCCACCATGTTGACATATAATTCGTCGAACACTTTCTTATGTTTGGCCAGCGCCTCCGAAAGGGTCGCGCCCGATTGCACATCTTCCTTGATTTTGTTGGTGATTTTCCTGAATTCCGGCGATTCCAACTGCGTGGCCAGGATCTCGAGACATTGCACCATCGGCAGGCCGGCCCCGATCATGGTGGCGAATTGACGGGTAAACCGCGAAAGCGCAACCTTGTTAATGCCAGAGCCGATTCTTATCTTGATCTGCGACGGCTTTTTACTGATCTGGGTGGCCAGGATCTTGTTTTGGCGTAAAAAGCGCTCGAGTTCCGCTTTGCTTTTCGCTTTTCTTTCACCCTGGACGGGCCGTCCCCCGACCGATTTTCCCTTATATTCGAATACTGGCACTTTAACCTCCAGGGTTTATTGGACTAAACTTACTTTCTGCCCGGTCACCGGAATTTTCCTTTCGATCATTTCCTCTAATTCCCCCGGTGAAGCTGAATGACTCAGCGCGTCGTGCAAGGTAATTTTGCGCGCTGAATGCAGTTCGTAAAGCGATTGATTCATCGTCTTCATATTGTATTTATGCCCGGCCTGAAGCAGGCTGTAAATCTGATGGATCTTATCATCCCGGATGACCGCTCGAATAGCCGGCGTCGCTATGAGTATTTCCAGGGCCAGCACTCTGCCGCCGCCAACCTTCGGAATCAATTGCTGGGTTACGATCGCTTGAACCACGAAGGATAGCTGCACCCGGACCTGCTCTTGCTGAGTCGTCGGAAAAACGTCGATAATTCGGTTAACAGCCTCGGCGGCTGAATTGGTATGCAGAGTGGCAAATGCCAGATGGCCAGTTTCGGAGATGGTCAGCGCGGCCTCCATTGTCTCTAAGTCTCTCATCTCGCCGATCAGAATTACGTCGGGATCCTGCCTGAGAGCGTACTTCAGAGATGAGGCGAACGAGACGGTATCCGAGTGAATTTCGCGCTGATTTACCAAGCTATTTTGATGCCGATGGAGATATTCTATCGGGTCTTCGATCGTAATAATATGTTTATGTTGTTCCTTGTTGATTTTGTCAATTAAGGCCGCCAGCGTAGTCGATTTGCCTGAGCCGGTTGGCCCGGTTACCAGGATCAGTCCCCTGGGAAGCTCTGACAGCATGACCACCTGCGGCGGTATCCCCAGTTCATCGAAAGTCGGGACCCGGTGAGGAATCTGGCGCAAGGCCATCGCCACATTGCCGCGTTGCATGAATATATTGCAGCGAAAACGCGATAGCTGCTCGATGCCAAACGAAAGATCGAGTTCCGAATTTTCCTCGAATTTTAGCCGCTGTTTTTCATTCATGACAGTATAGGCAAGCTTCTTGGTGTCTTCCGGAGTTAACAAATCCAGGTCCGTTTTTACCAGCTTGCCATCGACCCTGATCTGGGGCGGCGTCCCCACCGTGATATGAAGGTCCGAGGCGTTTTGCTTGACCATTATTTCCAGTAATTCTCTAAGTGAAAGCATGCGGGTCCCTTTTTAATTAGTTATCGACAAATTTGGTGCTCTCTTAATCATTCGCCATTGACTGCGCGATTACCTGGTCCAATGGGATAGTGCCCTCAATCATTTTGTCCATGGCGGCATCCCTCAAAGTCAGCATTCCCTCTTTAACCGCTTGCGCCCTTAAATCGGCAGACGAAGCGCCCTGCAATATCATCTTTTCGATGACGGCAGATATCGGCATAACTTCAAAAATACCGGTCCGACCCAGATAGCCGGTGCCATGGCACTCATTGCAGCCCGAGCCTTTATAAACCTTCAAATCTTTGCCGCCATCAGACGCCAATCCCAATATCTCGAGCATTTCGGGCGTGATCTTTTCTTCTTTTTTGCAGTATTTGCAGATTCTTTTAACCATTCTCTGGGCCATTATCAGCCTCGTGGACGCCGCCACCAGAAACGCGGGAACTCCCATATCGATAAGTCGATTGACAGTAGAGGGGGCGTCATTGGTATGCAAAGTGGAAAATACGAGGTGGCCCGTAAGCGCCGCCTTGATGGCTATATCGGCGGTTTCCTGGTCGCGGACCTCACCGACCATTATGATGTCCGGGTCCTGCCTCAAAAACGAACGCAGCGCAGCGGCAAACGTCAGCCCGATATCGCTTCTCACCAGCACCTGGTTAATGCCATCGAAATTGAATTCGACCGGATCTTCGGCGGTCATGATATTGACATCAATTGTATTTAACGTCTTCAAGGCCGAATAGAGGGTGGTCGTTTTGCCCGAACCGGTCGGACCGGTGACCAGAATCATGCCATAGGGTGATGAAATCGCCTTTTTAAAATTTTTCAGGTCTAATTCAGGGAACCCAAGCTTGGTCAAATCGACCATTAAGGACTTGGAATCCAGAATTCGCATAACGACTTTTTCGCCGAAAATTGTCGGTAAAACAGAGACGCGCAGGTCGACCGTTCTCTCGTGGATTTTTACTTTTATCCGCCCGTCCTGCGGCAATCGGCGTTCGGAAATATCCAGGTCAGCCATGATTTTCATGCGCGAAATAATTGCGGCTCTATACTTAAAAGGAATCGGCGCTCTCTCCTGAAGGGAGCCATCTATGCGGTAGCGCACCCGAATCCTTTTTTCGTAACATTCGAAATGTATATCTGAAGCGCCCTGCCGGATCGCATCGGCGATGACGGAATCGACGAGCTTGACCAGCGGCTTATCCTGGACCTGGGCCTGCAGGTCCTGTTCGGCAATCTCTTCCTCTGAGGTATCAACCACCTCAAGTTCATCATCGATTTCCTTGATAATCGAATCTAAGGCGCCCTTATCTTCATAATATTGATCGATCGCCTTGGCGATAGTAGCCTCGTGCGAGATCACCGGCTGGATATTGCAGCCGGTAATGAATTTTATGGCATCGAGCACATATATATTATTTGGATCGGAAATGGCAACGATCAGGGCTTTGCCCAATTTTGAAACAGCTATAACGTTGAATTTTCGGGCGATATCCTGGGGAATCAGCTTGACGATATCGGGATTGAGTTCGACGTCGGTGAGTCGAATAGCTCCGATATTAAGCTGTTTGCCGACAAACTCGCTGATAATGTTCTCATCCTCGACCGCGCCGATCTTGACGAGAATATCTCCGAGTTTGCCATTTGAATTCTTCTGAATTTCTAAGGCTTTATTAAGCTGGTCCTCGGTGATCTTGCCCGCCTGGACCAACATTTTGCCGATTTCGACCGCCATAAACGGATCATTTCCCCTTTAATCCTGAAAGATATCGTCAAGTTTGTTTTCCGCGGATGAAGAAAACTCCGCGTCCAACTTAAGTTCCTGATCCTTGGGCTTTTTGCCTGCGTTGGCCAAAATTTCCTGCAGCGTTTCGCTGATTTCCTTAGAATAGAGCCTGACCATTCCGATGGTAGTGCGGTCATCAAAAATCACGACAAGGATAGACCGTTCGCCGATCAGTGAAATATGGATATGATCTCTTTTACCCTGGTGAAAGAGGACCGAAAATTCCGGCTCTCCGACGAGCCTGGCAATTTCCTTGGTCGAAGCGAAACTGCCGGCCAATAATGCCGCCAGGGCGGTAGTATCGAGAGTATGGGTAAATCCCTGTCGAGTGATAAGATGGCCGTCTTTATCGACCAGCAGCGCGCATTTGGCCTCCGCTTCCTTGATCAAGCGGGTGAGCACTTTGTCGATCTGCTCTATCTCATCCTCGTAAAGTACCTGGTTTTCCTGGGTCACTTAATCCTCCTTATATATCATTAGGCTTTTTTCTTTTTTAACCAGCCGAACAATCCCATTTTCTTTTTGCCTTTTACTTTGATGCTTTCGGCCATGTGAGGCTTTTCCGAAAGCGTCATCGGCTGCTTGGGATCGGTTATGACAGTCGCCTCCTCATCAAAACCGGATTTGAATGACGAAAGAGGCTCCCCTGAATCCGATTTGTACAAATCACCTATTTTGTCCGCGTCGAGCACGTCAGGGTGGTGACGAACCGACGCTCGCCCGGCACCCATTCCGTTCGCTTCGTCCTTGAGCACGGCATGTTCGGTTGTTTCCTCCAGATCCTCCGGTTCGGCAGCATCGTCGGGCTGTTCGCCTTCTTCCGAATGGGAGGATACCACCACGTTGGTCATGGCATCGGTATCGGAGGCTAACCGTGGTCTGGATTCTGCCACCCGCCTGCGCGATCTTCCGACGGCGGGTTCCTCCTCTTCCGTTGACTCAGTCCGGGAGGCCCGGCCGGTATCTTTCAGCTGGCCAGTGGGACCGCTGGAGATTTTCTCGGCGCTCACTGATGATTCTTCTATTTCGGAGGTTTCCGATGACCGGGAGCTGCTTGCGGCGCTTTTGCTGTCGAGTTCCGTATTGGAGTATGCTGACGCGCGTGCCGGCTCGCCGACCGGCTGCGGTTTAGGCTTTTCCGCGGTCCTCTCTTCGGAGCTCATTACAACCGACCTTGGCTTTTCGGATTTATCCGAGCTGGTGGATTGAGCGCGATCGATGACCAGCTTACTGATGGCCTTCAAGGTCGCGAATACTCCGGCGCCGGTGGTGGCAACCGCCTCGAAATATGGCACGCCCCGCGGATTCACGACTTTTTGCAGTTGCTCGATCGACGCGATATTCGGCAAATCCCGTTTGTTGTATTGGATCACGAAAGGCAATTCCAGGAGATTGTAACCATATTCAGCGAGGTTTTCTTCGAGGTTTTTCAGCGATTCTACATTATCATCCATTTTTTCGATTTGAGAATCGGCCACGAACACCAGGCCGTCCACGCCTCGAAGCACCAGTTTTCTGGTCGCGTTATAATAAACCTGGCCCGGCACCGTATAGAGCTGGTATTTAATCGAAAAGCCCTTGATATTCCCGACGTTCACCGGCAAAAAATCAAAATACAACGTGCGGTCAGCATCGGTTGCCAGGCTGATCAACTCACCCCGGGTCTCCCTGGGCACCTTTTTAAACACGTACTGCAGGTTCGTGGTCTTGCCAGACAGGCCGGGGCCATAATAAACGATCTTGGAGATGATTTCTTTGAATGCGTAATTTATCGATACCATTATTCCGCCCCATCAACCGTTGATCTTTGCGATGGCGTTTTTCATTTCCAACCTGATCAATCCGATATTGACATCCTTGTCCGCGATCACCGTCAGAATACCGACCCCGGCGTCCGACAGGAACAATTTCCCGTGATCGGCCTCCACCGTTATCTGCGCTGGCGTTTCACTTTTTAACCTCTCCATCGCTTTACTGACGTTGGCGACGATCGATGCGGACATCGCGCCAACAGTTTCATCCTCAAGTTGAGATTCCAGATCGGCGGCAATAATAATCCCGTCCGACCCGACCAGCAACGAACCCCGCACGCCCGATGTTTTATTCAAATCGCTCAAAATGTTGTACATATTACCCTCCGGGTCATCTCATGATGAGAGAATAGTTATCTTTCAGATTCGATTTAATCATGTCAATGCTCTGCCCGATCCTGACCTTGAGCAACTCGTCGGTATCGGAACCGGCTTTGACAATTAGTACCAGGGATTCTATTCGCTCAATGGTAATCCAGCTATTCTTTGTTTTAATCACGAGCGTCTGGGCCGGGTGTTCTTGAAGCCGGCCAAGCACATTGCTGGCCTGTTGCAGGATTAATAGCGCCAGCGGCGCATATACTTCGGCTTTGAATTCTTTGTCGCCGGTTTTGCAGACCACCAGGCCTTCGCGATCGAACACAGCCGCTCCCCGGACCCCACTATATTCCGCCACGTAATCGAGAGTTTTCTGGAATTTATTTTCCTTCTTTTCAACCTTGGTTGCCAGCATACGAGCCTCTCTACGAAAAATCAGTATGATCGAATATTTCGTTTACTTTGAGACGCAGCGATCCCAGATTGGCGTCATCACGCATGGAAATGACGATAAGCATCTTGCCAAAATTACAGATCCACAGTTTCGATTGATCAGTTTCAATCAAGATTTCACGGGGCTTGCCCAGTTCAATTTTCTCGATTCCCTGGCCGATGCTGTCGTAGGCTCCCGAGGCCAGGGCGCCCAGATCGTCTTTGGACATCATCCCCTCGAAATGCCCCTCGATTACCATCCCGTCCCTGGCTACCGCGACTACTCCCAGAACACGCGGCAAAATCTTGATAATGCTCAGAGCGTTGGTAAGTGTGTAATTTCTTTTCGGCGATGAGGGTGAGATGGAAATGCTGTCATCGCGCCTCGGCGGTTCGGCGACGGCGTTTTCGAGCGTCTCCAGAAGCGCTTTGATGGTATCGCTCGTGGGATCGGAATTATGCAATTTTTCGAGGATTACCCTGGCTTTAGTCGTCTGGCCCAGTTTGATCAAAATTTCTGATTGCAAAAGATCGACGGAGCGAGTGCGGCCTCCGGCGTGGATCGCCTTCTGTATCTGGCGGTCAGCCTCCTCGAAGTTATTTTGATCAATAAAGACCTTGGCCAAAACAACATAAGCCGAGGCATAGTCCGGGTTAGCCTCCAGGCCTTTTTTACAGATTTCCAGCGCCTTCTGAGCCAGCCCCTTTTTCCTGTAGGCATCCGCCAGCGCGGCGAATATCTGGCTATTAGGATCGGCTTCCAGGATTTTCTGGCACTTGGCAATCCGGTCGTCCAACTCTGCAATATCGAAATTCATAGCTTTCCCTGCTTATACGATTATCGACACAAACTCTGTTATTCCATAATCATTATTCTAATTCAGCCCGGTTTTATAGATTATAAGCCCGATCAAAAGCAACACAATGAACGACGCGTCTAATCCGGCGAATACCAGGGCCTGGAAATAGGCAATATCGAATACGGTCAGGATGCCCAGCGCGGTCCGCCCCAGCATGGCCACCAGCGCCAGCAGTATGAATATCCAGGGCAGGCCCAGACGGCCGCCCCGAAGATTGGAGAAAATCGAATAAGAATAAACCAGGCTGGCGAGCGAAAATGCGACCAAAAATATATGATAGACAAATTCGAGCCAGGTAGGATACAATTTATAAAATTCACCCGCTGAGGCGGTTTTTGCGGCCATCAAGATCATGACGCCGCTCAATATCGTGATTTTTAATCGCATCTATGATTTACTCCTGAGCGCCCTGGTGAACTCATCTTCCAGGCCCCATTTCAATGCCAGTTGTTTCTTGCTGTTGATATTATTCTGAGTATTGATTTTGAGCTGCGACAGGGTCCTGCG